>QWCI01001613.1_pt1 | contig 16310 bp, 12 predicted proteins | sample 1972541 | NCBI WGS metagenome assembly QWCI01 (sample SAMN09866712, study PRJNA288562) | Human oral metagenome isolate term3_saliva, whole genome shotgun sequencing... | isolation source: mouth | host: Homo sapiens | place: USA: California | reverse complement strand
GTTTGAGTGCCTGAACAATACTTAACTCTGAACGCTTTACTGACAGAACGATAGCCTCATTCTCTTCCGCACTATAACGTATATTCAATTCATGCATAGGTTTATTCGATGAGTTTTAAGTTTTTTACAATGTCATATCTCACTACGAAATCGGCACGGGCTTCTTTCAAACGAATATTTTCCTGACGAAGTTCCTTCACCTCATCACTTGTTGCTTCACGGGCAATGTCACCATCAAGGCGAGCTTTACCTGCCTCTATAAATTCCTTATTCCATTTGTAGTAAGTACTATCGGGTATACCATACTTACGGCAGAGCTCTGCGATGCTCTGTTCACCACGTATTCCTTCCATCACAATTAAAACCTTTCGTTCTGAAGTGAAAATTCGTTTCGTGTTACGACGAATATCCTTTAACAAGGATTCTGATGTTCTCTGCTGAGAATCTGCTGAAAGATTCTTTTTTGTAGTCATTGTGCAAATATACTTTTTTATTAATATAATTCATACTAAACCCCCAAAACTAATTGAGGGCTCAGTTGTGCACTTTTATTTGATAACGTACAAACCGAAGAAAGTGCTAAAGCTGACATGAAAATTTAAAAAGTATGCTATAGGTACGATAGTAGTGAATGAGAATCCGCCAAAAGAATAAGGAGGGGAAACAGGAAGAAGGTCAAGTGAACCGCTTTTAGTCAGACATTTTCTGTCTTTTTGTCTTTTTGTTTCACTGTTTTCTATTAAATTTGCATTTGAATTTAATTTTTTAATGTATGGAGAATGTAAATAGACTGAAGTCCGTTCTTGCCGATGCTGGTCAGACAAACAAATGATTAGCTGAACAATTGGGCAAAGATCCTGTAACTGTTTCAAAATAGTGTACGAATACCACTCAGTCTGATTTGCAGACATTATCTAAATATCGGATTTGTTGCATATCGATATTCGCGAATTGCTCGTGAGCAGGAATCAACCTGTTCAACCTCTATCGAAAGAAATAAATAATCTTTAAAGACATATTTAATTATGGGTAAATCTATTGGTATTGACCTCGGAACCACCAATTCCGTTGTTGCGTTCAAGGATGCAACTGTGAGAGTTATTGCAACGGGCTCCAACAATGAGGATCTATGTCGTTCATGTGTTGCCATTGACAGGAGTGGTAGCTTTATCGTTGGTAATGCGCCATACAAGAATTGGAGAAGATATGCTCCAAATATTGTTGTGTCAGTGAAACGCCTTATGGGAGCAGCCATTTCTGATCCACAAGTTCAAAAGATGAAAGCCGACAAGGATATGTACCCCTATGGCATTGCTAAGATGTCTGGAGGAACGGATGAATCTGTGGTGGTTATTATGAATGGTAAGGAATATACTCCAGAACAGATTAGTGCAGAGATTCTTCGTCAGCTGAAGAATGATGCGTCTGTAAAGCTTGGTGGCGAAGTTACCCATGCGGTAATTACGGTTCCTGCATATTTCAACGAAAAGCAAAAGACGGCAACTCGTAAGGCTGCTGAACTTGCAGGTTTGAAGGTTCAACGTTTGTTGGCTGAGCCTACAGCTGCTGCAATTTCTTATGGTGCTGACAAGATGGCTGCTGATGAAGATAAGATTTTCCTCGTTTACGACTTTGGTGGAGGTACATTTGACTTGTCTATTCTCGTTGCTTCTGGAGGCAATTTCATAGAATCTGGTACAGGCGGCGACCGTTGGCTTGGTGGTGATGACATTGATAGACTTATTTCGGAGTATGTTCTCTCTGAGGCTGGTAAAGCCAATAATGTGGACATTCATAAATTGATAGAAGAACTTCCTGAGAGAAAGAAGTATGCTTTCCAAGGTGAATTGAAAGATAATGTGGAGAGTGTCAAAAAGGCATTAAGTCAATCTGAGTCTGCAACAATTTCAATATTTGACCAATTGGAAAACGAAGATGGCTCTCCTATTGATATTGAAGTTAAGTTGACGAGAGAAATGTTTGAGAGTATGATTCGTCCTCTTGTTCAGCGTTCTTTAGACTTAATAGACGAACTGCTCGAAAAGACTGCTTATCCAATTGACACCATTGACAATATACTTTTGGTTGGTGGTTCTTCATGTATTCCTCTTGTAAGAAAGATGTTGTGTGATAAGTATGGTAAGGATAAGATTCTTTCTTCAGAGAAGCCTATGCTCGCCATTGCTGAAGGTGCTGCAATCTTGTCTCACTCTCTTGGTACTGAAGTTGAATGTGCATATTGTGGAAAAGCTATCCCCGCAGGTACTTCAGAGTGCCCTCATTGCCATCAATCTTTAGAAGCTGTCCTGCAGGTTTCTGTAGAAGAAGGAGGCGTACAGGTAAGCCATACAACCAAACATAAGTCTTTTATCCAGGTTTCGGATGATGCTGATAATATCCAGTATGAGAAGATTATTGATGAGAATACTCCATTACCATGTGAAGAGAACCGCAAATTCTATACATTGGTAGAAAACCAGAAGATTGTTGAGGTTAAGCTGTTTAGTGATGCAGAGAATAATCAGATGGAAAAACTCGGAACCGGCTATTTCACCATTCCGGAGAATCTACCAGTCCACAGTGAGTTGCAATTTACTTTCAGCTTGAATGAAGATGAGACAATGAATGTTAGGGTTAGAGTACCTGCTACAGGAAAGACTACTAATGTGGTTCTGAGTAGAGGCGCATTAGATGCCCACTGTCTGGAATCTGTGTCACCGACATTCGACAGAGTGATGAACGACCCGAATATAAGTGAATCTAAGAAAGCTGACTTCGTTGAGAAATTACAGAAGGTAATTGATTCAATATCTACATGCAATTATTCTCCTGAGAGTAATGAATGGCAAAAACTGGAAGACTCTTTGAAGTCTGCAAGTCAGGTTGCGACTACGAAAGAAGATGATATTCCCGTACAAATGATTATTGCTCAGATTCAATTGGAGAACTTCAGCCGTTTCATTAAGGACGAGGATAAAACTGCCATGCGCAGAGAGCTTGAACGTTACAAAAACGCATCTTCACCTATGGAGAAAAACGATGCGGAAAACAAGTTGGGTGATTTGACCGAAAAATATGGACTGTTTACTCATGGTTTCATGCTCAATATCGCTGGCCATGATGATAGCGATCCTGTGAGAGCTAACAAGGCACTGGTGGCATTTAACCAGTTTATGGCCGCTTTGAATGAGGGAAATGTTCAGCGTGCAAGGGATATCCTCTCTGCAAATGAACATCTAATTGGTAATATTAACTTGCCAACAACTGGTGCAACCACCGGAATTGGAATTGGATAATATTATGGCAGAAAATACAAAATGTCCTGTTTGTGGTAAAACAGGTATAGATGATTATCTGAATAATGATGTCAAGTGTCCATGTTGTGGAAATGATTTGAGCATCTATCGTGTGATAGAACAGATTCCTGAAGACGGACATAAAACAAATATTTGGAAGCCTATTTCCGTAGTCGCTATATTAGTAGCTGCAGGATTAGGTATGATGCTTTACACCCAAAAGCCCTCTGTTCCGATATCCGTAACTGAAGAATTGGCTCAGTTAAAGGATTCTGTAGAGGTGTTAAATGCCCAATTGGCTCAGAGTAATGCTATAAGTGTACAACCAAGTTCTAACTACAAGTATGTTGTACTGCGTGGGGACTCATATTGGGCCATAAGCAAGAAATTCTACGGGACAGGAACTCGTGCAGAAGAGATTGCCCAGCAAAACGATAGGACTTTAGATACTCCATTAAATGTTGGTGATACTTTGATAATAAAATAATATGGGATTAATAAGCTGGATTAAAGGCAAATATTATGATGGTCAATTGGATAAAGCTGATCGTCTGGTATCTGAGAATAATCTTGGTAAGGCCGAGGAAATATTTAGGTCTCTTCTTGGAAAGCAAGACCTTGCAATAGTTCATTTGGCCAACATGTTTGTTTCACATTCACAAGGTGTGGAGGGGAAATTGTCTGCCCTTAAAAACATCGTCGAGTTACAAGATTATTCGAATGAACAGAATAGGCAGGATTATGAAGGCTGCCTTACTGCTCACTTAAATAATATAGAGTCACTATCAAATGATAGATTCAGAAATGAAAGCTATCACGATGCTGTTCTTTTGATTGATGCGATCCAGACATATCGCAAACAGAACGCTTTCTATGATGAAAAGCGGCATCAGTACCATGCCTATCTGGCTTTCTCTAAATCTCAGCAGACTTCACATTATGACCAGCTTATTAATGAAGTTATATCTGAAATAAGGCAATATGAGAAAAATGGGGCATCGGATTTAAAGTCTTTTGTCAATCAGTTGAAGTCAAAGAATAGGTATTCGCGCATTATAAAGCTATTAATACCATTCTTGTCTCTTGATAAAGACTTTAAGAAAGATACTATAGAATCCATTGTCAATGTAGTCTCTAAGAAAGACAGCGACATACCAGAGCCAAAACGTATTTCCGAATTCTGTTCGGACTCTTCTTTGTGCAAAGACGCAGCTAATGAACTGATTACTTTATCAGCTTCTTCTGCTAAGAAGTCAGATTATAAAACCTCTGTCTTATTTGATACATTTGCATCAGAGTATTATTCTTCGGATAATCAGTTCAACAATACAAGGTGTATACATATTCTTGAAGAATTGAGTGAACGCGCAGATGCCAATGAGATTAAGCAATTGCTGAAGACTGCCAAGCAGAAAAACTCGTTGGTAGCGGAAATCTTTCAAAAATTAATGAGGTAGAACTTAAAGATATTATACGGAATAATTCGGATGAAGATTCTTTTGTAGATGTCTTATCCCCATTTGTGAGCATAGCATCATTTGAAAATCTATTCTTTGATGCTGCTATTTCAAAGGTCCAAAGACATAAATCCATGTCATTTTTGGAGAAGTATTGGAAAGTAAAGGAAAATCCAATTTTCTTTGAGAAGTTGATCTCTCCTTTTTCCGAATTAACCCAAGAAGTAGTCAAGTTCATTGCTGATAAGCACAAAACGTTCTTGCATACAAAGGAACTTAGAACTTCATTCTGTAAGTCCCTTGATTCGTTAAATGATAATTCATACGCATATTCTTCTTCAGAATATCTTGTTCAGAAGAAATGTGATGTAAATAGTTATTATGTAACGGTTGCACTTAAAGAGGCTCAGAATCGTGCATCTACAGACGCATTATCCATTATCAATCACGCACTTTCTGTCATTTCAGATTCAAAATTGATAGAAAGAAAGAAGCTGATTATTCGCCAATTGATAAATGAAAGTGATTTTGAATTGTCTGAGACTGAGGCAAAATCATTGGTCGGATTAGATAATGATGCAGATACGCTTCTTGTAGAAGTATATTACCACAAAGGAAAGAAATCGACCGATTCATTAAAGAGGAAGGAATGTTATTATCAGGTTTTGGATTTGTGTGAAAAAGGTAACGTGAAGTCATCTTTCGATTTGTTGAAAAATGAAATGTTAGATAATTTGACATTACTATCTAAATCTGCATACGATGATGATAGCGACCAAGAAGCTTATGAAATTGTAGATAGAATAAAGTCCTACCATCAATATTGGTTACCTCTATACTTATCATTGCGTCAGAAAGACCTTTCAAAGGTAGATTCTCTTGGTCAAAAAATCAAATTTGAAGAAGAATCAATCTCGCAAATATCAGATATTATAGGCAATCTCAAGAATATAGAAAATCCCCAGTACTTCAATTTATGGGATAATTATATTGATTTACTATATAAGAAAGCCAAATCACAGCCTAAAGATAAAGCGATAGTCAGTTTCCTTAAAGTAAGATTGTTACTAAGGGACAAATGTAATACAAAGTATGCAAATGAAAAAGATGCCAACTTGACAAAGGATATTGTCAAGTTGCAGTGGTCGTATGCTACCGAGCTGGAGGCTGATGTTGAGTATGAAAAGGCCATTGATTTTTATGAGGCAATAAAGAGTGAGAATCTTCCGTCCTATAATAGACGTGCAGAATTACGTTCCTTGATATGTAGTGTTAAAGCTGAGAACATAGACTCCGCAAAAGAACAACGCATTTCGACAGCTTTGAATTTTAAATCTCATGAATCTTTGAAGGACGATTTGGCATATCGCTATGCTTGCTACTTGTTACAGTCTACTCGACCTGCAGATGCAGAGCGACTACTGAAGAATTGTCTTCCCAACGAAAGTGCCCTTTTAGATTTATGTGCCAATATTTACATAAAAGAGTCAGAGAAGTATTTGTTAGAATTTAACAAGAAGATTAAATCAGTCATTGAAGGAACGATGACTGTTGCAGAGGCAACGTCATTCTTGCAAGAAATTGACAATTACAAGTCTCGCATTGCTAATAGGTTGACTGATACATCTTCTAAATTCAACTCATATAAAGGAAAGTTAGAGTCCTATATATTAAGAAGGATGTTCAATGAAGAGCAATATGAAAAGGCTTTCGATAAGCTCCTCTCAATGCATCCGAATTATATAGAGGATGATAGCCAATTCCGCAATGTTGCAATTGCTGCGTTAGGGCTTGTTGAATCTGGCACTGCGAAGGAAAAGGCTCTAAAATATGCAATCTCTATTTGGCTTTCGGCTGTCTATACAGACAGACTATTCGTGAAGAGTTTGGATTATACCTCGTGGGATGATGACTTTACGTTCACCCTTCAGGGAAGCCTAGGCCCGACAAATGATTATGATTATGACAGTTTGCCTGACAACATTAACTTTGATGCCCCCGTGGATAATCATAATATTGCTATAAAGGATGTCCAGGATTCTTTGTCATCAAGAATGGAAACCTTTATTCGTGACCATTATCCTAAATATGAAGAGTTCTTTACATCGGAAAAAGAAGCATTGGATGATTTGATAGAGCTTAATTTGGACCAAGATTGTACTGTTGCATCACCTTATTTGGCGAATCAGTTGTCTACTGTTAGGAAATCAATAAAGGAGGCTTTGGATTATGATATAGTACAAAGCTATGATAATGAAGAAAATGCATTAAATTTAGGCGTTAGATACGGCTTCTCTGGTAATGAATATTCTTCATATAGTGATGCTCAACAGAAAGTAGAGAAATGTAAGACAGCTATGTCTGGGAATGTTGCCACTATACGATCTGCATTCTCATCGCTTTCTCAGATTAGAGATTATTCTAAGTTGTACGCTTCATTAAAATCTTTCGTGTCTAGTCGCATGAATGAGGATATAAAGTCCAAGATGGATTATAAGAAATTCATTGATGTGTATGAGATTATCTGTAGGTCTTTCAATGAGGCTTCATTGTCATTGGCTTTCTCAAATTATGCTAATGGTGAAGTCATTCAACGTCTTAATGCTGATAAGATGGAACTTCGTGACGGTGTCGGATATATGGTAAGAGTCTATCAAGTGACTTCATCAAGCATTCAGGTAAAGCAGAATCTTGAAGGAATGCTTGCTGCTTTGGCCGTACAGGCAGAACAAAATAATAGTAGTGCAGATAAAACCGCAGTGAACAATGCTCTTCTAAGTACGGGTAATACCTTTAAATCCAAGGTTGAAGATGCACGAGTCCAAGCCTCTCTCTCCGTTATTGTAGATAAAGTTAATAGCGGTTCTATGGCAAAAGACAAGGCTCTTAAAGAAGTATATGAATTATATAAAAAGAATCCAAATAATGATCGTATTTGCGAGAATCTGGTCACTCTTTGTGATATATGTATAATGGAATATATTATTGCGGATAAGTGGGGGGCATCTTCTGTAAAGTCAATTCTTAATTCACTAAATAACAACAAGAGTTCTGCATTTAATAGGCACAAGAGTGAGTTTACACAGTCTTATTCAAATATCTGGAATCAACTTGATCCAAGTAATCGTATGCTTTTATCAGGGCATAGCATTCCCGGAACGTCTCTCAACGAAAAAGGTCGGGCACTTAAAACAGGCCTGGATTATTATAAAAAACTAGGCGATGTACGTAGTTCTGGCAGTCTTAGTGGACTTGGTGGCCTTGGTGGCCTTGGTATTTTTGATGATCTTGATTTACCATTCTAACATAACAAAAAGCAAATATGAAGAATCCATATAAAGTATTAGGGTTACAGCAAGATGCTTCAAACTCTGACATTGTAAAGTCGCAAATTAAGGCTCTGAAATCAAATAAATATACGATGAAAGAGATAACAGAAGCTCAGGCGACACTAAGAAAGCCTGCCCAGCGTTTGGCTGCTGACTTTACATTCCCGATTCTGGATGAAGAGAAAGTAATCCCTTTAGCTTCTTCTATCAAAAGTAAAGAGGTTAATTTGGATGCGTTGGATGTAAATAAGTATAACTCGTTAAAATAGAATCCTATGAGTGTAAGAGATGAAATAGCTAATAAAGTTTCTGAACTTTCAAGAGAGAATCTTACTTTAAGGAATAAACTTGAAGAGTTTGAAAAAAGTCAAGATAAGAAAATAGATGAGATTTTCTGTGAGTTTTTGACCGTTCTGGACACGTTCGAAAGGGCAGAACAAACAATTAAAGAGCGTGAATTAGATAAGGATGAAACCACAAAGAAAGCTATCAATAGACTTCTTAATGCAAAGAAAAAAGCATTGGGAGTTTTAGAGAAGTATAATGTTCAAAAAATTGAATTTGAGAATGATAAATCAGTTGAGGAACTTTGTGAGGTGGCAGACACTGAACCAGATCCAAGTAGAGAAACTGGTGATATTGTATCTATAGAAAAGCAAGGCTATACAAGACAGGGGCATTTGATACGACCTGCTGAGCTTATCATTGTAAAGAATTAATATATCAGATTATGTTCCTATTCAAGAAGAACGATAGCATCGGAAAGTATGTAGTTGTTTTCCCTCATAAGGAAGGCAGCTATGCGCAGACATACCGTGTAAAGGATGAGTTCAGTAAAGTCAAGTTTCTCAAATTGATTTTTATGGAGGAACTGGAGGTGTATCAATATGATAAAGATGGGCAGGTTATCGAGGTTGAGTTGGCCAGCAGCTTGAATCACATGAATTTGTGCTCTTTTGTAGATTCTGGCAAACTTGAAAGAGACGGTCATCAATTATTATATGTTGTTACAGAATATGTTAAGGGCGAGAATCTTAATGATAGATTGTATCGTGGAGGAAGCCTTAGTCCTATGGAAATACGTCAAGTGATGTCTGCTTTATTGTCAGCTATAAATTATATTCATACACTTGACCGTCCTGTTATTCATAACGAGATAACAGTGGAGAATATCATGCTTGATACCGTGGGGAATCTAAACAATCTAAAGTTAATCGATTTCGGTGCTGCAAGATATGCAGATTTGAAGCCTGATACAAAATCTTGGCATGGTCAAAACCTCTATTATGTGGCTTCTGAACGTTTTTTTGGTGATGGAAGCACTCGTTCAGATTTGTTCTCAGTAGGTGTTGTACTCTATAAACTAATATTTGGTATCATGCCATGGGATACACATATTGCGGGAATGACCTTACAGGAACAGGTAGAAGCAATTGTTGAAAAAAGGAATGGCCCACTAGCTTTACCCAACATACAAATATTGGAAATGGATAATGATTTGTTGAAAGTGATGGTTAAGGCATTAGCTCCAGATCCTAATCAGCGTTTTGCTTCTGCACAAGAATTTTTGGATGCAATCGAGCGAAGGATAGATATCGATACACCTCCTATTTCAATGACACGTATAAATCAAACTGAAGAGAAAAGTAAGTTGCAACCAAAGCAAGGCAATGGTTTTGCTGATGTTGCTGGCATGAATGAGATAAAAACTATCATGCAGAAGAAGATTATCAATATCTTGAAAGACCCACAAAAAGCAGAACGCTTTAAGATACAAATTCCCAATGGCATGTTGCTATATGGCCCTCCTGGATGTGGGAAGTCTTTCATTGCTGAAAAATTTGCTGAGGAAGCCGGATATAATTATGTATTCATAAAGTCATCAGATTTGGCAAGCATCTATGTTCATGGTTCCCAAGAAAAGATAGGTGCTTTATTCGAGGAAGCTAGAAAGAATGCTCCAACGATTCTTAATTTTGATGAGTTTGAGGCTTTGGTTCCAAATCGCAGCAAAATTAACAATTCAAGTGAATCGGGAGAAGTGAATGAATTCCTTTCTCAAATGAATAACTGTGGCAAAGACCGCATTTTCGTTATTGCCAGTTCAAATCGTCCAGACCTGATAGACCCCGCCATACTCAGAAAAGGACGCATGGATAAAGTCATCTTTATTCCTGTTCCTGATAAAGAAGCTAGGCAGGGTATCTTTAAAATCCACATGAAAGACCGGCCTACATCAGACGATATAGACTATATTCGTCTTGCAGATATGACAGAAAACTTTGTGGCTTCTGATATCGCATATATAGTCAACGATGCAGCGACTAGAGCTTTTGAGGATGACGTGGATATTTCTCAGTCTCTTCTCGAAGAGGTAATCAAAGAGAATAATCCATCAGTCAGTTCAAGTGATTTGAAATCTTACGAACAGATGAGAAAGAAGATGGAGTCTTCTGGTGTTGAGCCAGAGCGTCGTCGAATCGGATTTGTTCAGTAGGGCCGTATACCACAAAAATGTATTATGAGTAAACAGGCTTATATGACAAAAGTGCGCTTATTTTAGTGACGTTTTCTTTTATGTGACAAAAGTGTGCTTAAAAAGTTTCATTCCTACTGTGGAATATGCAGGAAAAATCACAAAATACGAACTAAAAAAATGGGCGGGTTGGTATCCTGCTTCGATAAGAAAACAATTTATAAGGGATATACAAAGTGTAGAAAAGCTTGATGAACTCAAATGGGTTTTTAATACCACATCGGGCGTAAATAAAGAAAACTTAAAAGAGAAAATTATAAATACTCTTAAAAAAAACGATGGAAAACCCATTGAGGAGTTGGAGAAAATTACCTTAGAGCAAGTTAAAAAAATATTTCCAAAAGAAGCAAGGACAATTAACAAGAACAATAGGCTTGATTTTCTAATGAAGAAATTAGAAGATGACCAAATTTTTAATCAAATATTTGAGGTAGTAGAATGATAAAACTAATTAAAAAAATAAATGCAACTTACTTTAAAACTTATAATGATTTTTTATTCGTTTTAGAAAATGATAATAGTCCTCTGTTTATTTATGATTTAAATTCATTTGAATTGATAAAAAAAGTAGGGGGAAATTATGGTGGGGGATTATATATTGTAAAAAATTATGTTATTGACGAATCATTTAAAGGAGTTAATATAAATACATTATTAGAAAAAATATTTTTTGAAGAAGAAAATATTTATTATTACATAAAGAATAACAAATATGCTGTTATAAGAAAGTTTATAGAAGAATTTGAGGTAGAATTTTATTTGTTAGAAATAGAAAAAAATAAGATTTTACAAAAAATAAATTTTGAGGGAGAAATTGCTTTATTGAATGAGTTAGGTGTTGTAATTTCCTATACAAATGACACATTATACAAGTATTCTGACTTCTCCCTTCTCTGGCAAAAAGACCTGAGCGAAATAACCCAATATACCGAATGGGACAACAGCGAGGTAAAAGGAGAAATACGCGAAGTGTATTCGTACAAAGATACTCTTATTGTTCTTACCCAAGTTTTTGTTTTACGAATAAATATACAAACGGGGAAAATTATCTATTCACTAAGGCTTCCCGCAGGGGTAATGACGCTTTCTATTGAAGGGGGAAAAGCCTATGGTTGTTATGGATACCACTATATGGAAATAGATTTGGAAAAAGGTGAGTTGATAAATTTTGTTCGTATAGAAGATGCTATATATGAAGAGAAAAGGTATAACGCTATAATGAATAAAGCTACTTTTCACAATGGACATGTTTTTCACGGATTGCGTTTTGAAGGTGGGCAATATGCTGTTGGTGCAATCGACACAAAAACAGGCAACCGAGAATGGGTGAGTTTGCTTAGTGTTTATATGGTAGAGAAAATTCAATTTCATCAAGATAAAATATTTATTAGTGATACGGGCGGTAACTTGTTTATTTATGAAATGGTAAAATAGGTAATGTTCCAGATCGGGAGTTGAGATAAAAAGACAAATGCAAAAGAAGTTCTACATAGTAATATTAAATGAATAATGGTAATATTCCATATTGCTCAATAGCAATATTGCTTTTTACAATTTTGCTATCATCCTGTCTCAAAGAGACTGCTGTTCCTATCGAATCAGCATTCACTGTTAACGCATCGGAAGACAATACATCCCCTCTCATTGTGGGATTACGAACAATAAATTTATAATCAATAAGTTAAATATGAAGTAAATAAAAGACAGATGAACAGACGTAACATCCATACAGCTTGGTACTTCAAAGTACTGCTACTTGCTTTGCTCCTTAATTTAGGAGCAAAGCTGCAAGCGCATGGATATAGTTATGCTGTTTATACAATAGAGTATCCGTTAGGAAACTATCAGATCATAGGCAGTGGAAAGGATATCAAGCCTGCTACCCTTCGCATCCGGGAACACAAGGCGGACTTTGAACTTCCTGAGATGCCTGAGATTTCATTCAACCCGCAGAAGGGTGAGTTGGAACTAATCGATGCTGATGGTAATCCACATACCATCAAGATAGATGTACCTGAGAATGGCTCTTATGAGCGTATTTTCCCAATGCTTGTTACCGACAGCAAAGGGAACAGCTATCAGGTCAGTGCAGCAGAGCACAGCACAGAAGAGGGAGCAGGTGACAATGTCGGCAGCGACGGTAAAAAGAAGCGAATACAACTCACCTGTGAGCGTGTAGATCGTGTTGGAGACTTCAACCCAGAGTCCCTGTCAAGGAAATACGGATACATAGAATTCGTTCGAGGAGAAGGAAAATATGCCTTTGATAACGGCCAGGAGAAATGGTATAAGAAGAGTGTCAAGGTAGACCGCTTCTACAAGCCTGTTGCCAAAGGCTACATTGCACCTTGGAAACTTGTTCCTGTAGGCGAGAATGATGTTGTTACGGCAAAGTACGAGGGTTCAAAGAATATAGATTTGAAAAAGGTTCGTTTTGCCTCAGAACCCAATACCGCTGCCCTGCCTGCAAAGTTTAATGAGGCAGAACAGACATGGACGGTTAGTCTGCGTTCCGTATCGTCAGGTGCAAGTTATGATGTCTTTGCGGTTTACGAAGGAGTAGCCATTGGCAAGCTCCGTGTGGTGAGCTATGCTAAGCAACAGCACAAGGTTACCCTTGTTCCGATAAACGAAGTTAGGTTAGATAAAGCTGCCATTGAACAGGAACTCAATGCTATCTATAATCCTGTTGGCGTGCAGTTCACCGTGAATGTGGATGAGCGCATGCGTGGCAATTACAGTTGGGAAACAAAAACAGAGAAAGACAGTCTGTTGGGTATCGTTGGTAAGTCTTTCTTGGGCTATGATAAGGAACTCAAAGAGACTCCTGAGATGCTCAATCTGCAGAAGACTTACCAGCAGGAAGCAGGGACCCTTGACGGCGTCTACCTATTTGTTCTAAATGGAGCCAAGGGACTTGAGGGACAAAATAAAGACTTGTTGCTCACGAAGTGGGACATGGTATCTTCACTTTGCAGCATACCTTTGATGCCGAGTATGGAAAAGGTACAAAGGAAATGACGAATAATCTACTTGACTACAAGGATGGAACTGACCTCGCTGCTTTCCAATGGAACGTTATGGCTAATCCTGCAATCTTCACAGCGACGGATAAGGTGGGTGCTTCAAAGCTACAAGAGACACGCGAAGATCTTATGGCCTTGCAAAATCTTGAGAAAGAACTTAGAAAGAAGGGGGCAGGATACATAGGATTACGTTTGAGATGCAATACATATACGTCTAAAGAGATCCGTGGGCTTATGTTAAAAGATGGACAAAAGAGTATTGGCGTAGCAGATAAAGCATATTTCCTGAGTCGTACCCAAACTTATGTTTATGGTATTCTGTCGCTTGAAGGAAAGTATATACCCATACAAGAAGACAGAAAAAAACAGGAATCCCCCACCAGACTCTTAAAACAAATAAATCAAACAGATGCAGATATTCTGCTCTTACATTTTAATGAAGCCTCAGAACTATGCTATTGTGATGCCGATATTCGCAACTATCAAGGTATATGCGATTTAAAAAGCTTTGCAAATGTAACGAAATATTTAGATCAGTTTAAGCAGGATATCTCATCTTGCCAATCATCTTCTACGTCACATCTTGGAGCTCAAGAGGTACATAGCTTACTATTGCAAGCTAAAAAACTATTTGGTGATAAGGTAGAATTTGCTCTCAACAAAAAGACCTATCGTCTCACACCCCAAGGTGAACTGGAGGAAGTTCAACATCCTCTTAGTGATGATGAAATTAATAGCGGAAAGTGGCAAGGGAAAGAAGATGAGTATATCCGTTTTACTCTTGGGCAAAAGGGTGTTTTGCAGGTACAGGCTTTTGGGATTAATTCTAAGTTATCTATAGCGAAAGGAAAACGTGCTGACCTTACTAACATTGCAAAGAATTTCCGTGATAAGACCAATACTTATCTTGAAGATTATGAGGTTAAGGACTTTGAGATGAGTCCATTCTCTCAAGGTGTTGACCTCAATAAAAATCAGCAAGTCTATGCAGATGGCGATGCCGTTCGCTTTGACAACCAAGCTCCATACATGCGCTTGGTTGCTGAGGGATGGCAAATTACCAAGCAATTCTTGAAAACAGGTGAAGTTTCAGAGAAAGTTTATTTAGACAAGACCAAGCATCAAGTGATCTTACATGCACCAGGTTTGGTGACAGGTAGCATAGAAGGTGTAGCAGAGAGCGTAACCGATATCACAAGCCTCGTTTGTTTGGCCTATGACTTTATAACAGAGGCTGAGACAAGACAGGCTTTCTATAATGGGTTGCTTGCATTAAAAGATTTGGCACTGCATAATCCTGGGGGACTTATCCCCATCTTGCGAGATTTTGTCTTAGTTGCACTATCTGGTAATAGCCTGGATGATTGGCAGAAAGTTTCAAATCCAGAGACCGATAAAGGACAGAAAAGTCATTTAGGAACTAAGGGTACAGTGATAAGCTGTAAGAATGTCTTAGCCTCAGGATTTGTTATCTCAAAGCTTCCCAAATTGACAGATAAACTTATCTCTTCTTTGAAGAAGGTGGATTTCAAGAGTCTCATAGAACGTTTCTCTAAGTTTAGAGAGAAAGGTCTGCATGTTCTTGGAGAGCTACCGACTTATCCAGGTTTCAAGAATTTGGATGAATTGTCTCAAAAGCGTGTGCTTCATTATTTAGGTGAGTCAGAAGAGTCGCTGTTGCGAGAGATTGATGCACATCCAGAACATATTGATGAACTGTTAGATGCAGCAAAGAAAGGTAATAAGGAGAGTGAGGCATGGTTTAAACGGATAAGAGAAGGTATCGCCTTCAACAAGGCACGTGCCAAGTTCTATCCTTATAATGAGGTTTATTTAGAAGCACCGAATAAAGCTATAAATCTACCAGAAGGGGATCCTACAAAGCATCAGTATGTAAGGCTGGATTCCTATAACCCTCACACAGGCGAGATTGTTTCTCGTAAGTATACCCAGCTTAGCGAGGTGTCAGAGGAGACTGCAATTCGTTATTTGAAGGAACTATCGGATAAATACGCACCAGGTTCGATCATTGCTGATGTGCCTTCAAATAGAACAGGAGTTAATAAAGGAATTTTCGAGGTTAACCAAGGTGATAAGCTCAAAGGTCAGATGGTTCTTGAGGTGCCTGTGCAGGGTAAAGTTGTACCTAAGAGGGTGATAGATTATGCAAATAAGCACTATATTAAGATTAGAGACATCAACGGAAAAATCTACAATTAATTATGAAAGTAATATTTAATAGAACCTGGGTTGGTAATTACATAGGTACAGAAGAAACCACCCTATGCCAATTAGATAGCTACAACAAAACTCGCTATTCTCGCCGCAAGAAGAAAGAGGGTCTGTTGGAACTTGCTTCTCGTGAAGCCCATGAGAAGCAAGAGGTCTACTTTGCAACGATACTCAATGATGATGGCAGCCCTTATTGCGCCATTGAGTCCAATGTGGGATACTTTGGTTTGGATTTCTTGAGAGAAAACTACGACGACTATTTGACTTTTCAGTACCATTCTTACCCCGATTATCCTGGGAAGTTATTTCTGAGGGGGGTATTCTTGTTTGAATGCAAACCTGGAACAACAGAGAAAATGAAACGAATAGATTGCTCATATAATCTTGATGGAAGTTTTCGAAAAGTGCTTTATCAAGGAAATGCTTACGATGGG
>QWCI01001899.1_pt1 | contig 16339 bp, 6 predicted proteins | sample 1972541 | NCBI WGS metagenome assembly QWCI01 (sample SAMN09866712, study PRJNA288562) | Human oral metagenome isolate term3_saliva, whole genome shotgun sequencing... | isolation source: mouth | host: Homo sapiens | place: USA: California | reverse complement strand
TAGAAATAACAGCTGCATTAAAGACCAAGCAGGACAAGATTTCTACAGATGTCCTTTCCATCCATAATAGCCTGAAAGAAAGTTCAGAAAGTATTTCCAGGCAGTGTGATCACCTTTCACAGAGGGTAGAAGCCAGTAGGACTATGCTCGCTGATGCTATGAGTAAGGAGTTTCGCAGACTCTTTATTCAAACAGAAGATATCAAAAGGAATATAAGTAAAAACGAGGTTGCCATAGAGAAATTAGGGAAGCAGATCGCTGACCAGTATGCATCGAACCGTAAGAATATCCTAATTAATCGCTGGTTAATATTGATTGCTATTCTTGCCCCATTTGTCTTAAAGGTCATCAGATTTATTATTCATAAGTTCTGAGAGTGCTTGCTGTCATCACAGATGCCGCTACATGTAAACGCATTAGTGCTGACTGTAATACTCTTCATGATGGGCTCTCACAACAAAAGGCGGCTGCGTCCGATATGCTATTAGTGTTCTGCAGGTAGAAGAAGGGGCCTTTCTGCATTTGAGAACATGCCTTTCTTGCATCGAGAAGACGCTCTTCTTGGGTCAAGAAGGGCATGTTCTCGAATGGTATGTGTAATAGTCTGATTTCTTGTGGGTTATATGCTTGAAACGATAGAGTAAAGTACAAATATGCTTACATGAGAAAACGTGACAAAAGAAAGTATGCTAAGGATATAGCCTAAATGGTTGTTAAGATACTTATGTCGTATAAAAAGTATATTAAAACAATGACGACAGATAACGCTACTAAACGTTGCTTGTCATGTAATAATAACCAAGGTGGCAATACACGAAAGTCTACATCGTAGGCAGTTAAGCCTCAAAACAGAAAGGAGCTATTGTAAACGAGAATGGACTTATCTGATAGTATATAGCTTAAGGAAATTGTTTCAAAGAATATTTACATCAGAAATGAGAAAAATCATGTAGCTGATTAACATGAAACTAAGAATTTTTTTTGAAGTTTGTATCACCAGTTCAATGCTTTTATAAAAAGAATACTTAAATTTGTACTTACTTGTTGAATCTGCCTTTTAGAACACCACAGGACTGCTTTTACGAACTAATTAAGTAAATTTGCACTTGCTTGTTGAATTCACGAGGTAGGTTAGCCAAACAAAAGTGTTAACTCTTTTCCATATCTTTAATGTTGAATACACATAAGAATGATGTTAAAAATAATGGTGAGACAGCCTCGTATGTGCACTATGAATAGCTTCGTCACCAAAAATCGTGGCTTATCAGTCGCCTAAAATCAATTGATGGGAATAGAAGAGGAGTTGGATTGTCCCAACTCCTTTTCGGTTGTGTATGAATCTGGTGGTGGTAGAGTTGAGTGTTGAGGCACTACAGTCGTTGGAGGAGGATAGCGAGTAACCCACTGCTGTTTAGCGAATTTGCTAAATACCAGTGGGCTTTCTCTTAGGCTGTCAATCCTTATAAGACGGATATCTTGTTCTCAAATTGTTGAGAAGAGGAATATTGTTATAAGGAAGATATTACTCCAAGGTTGATGAGTTCGGTTTCAACATTATTGATATTTATATTACTATGTAGTAATATCGGTGTTTGTTTTCCATTGTTTTGCTGTTCGATATTATATAAAGCTCCATCACTTGCCGTTAATCGAATGAGGTTGCCATTAGGCATGATGAAATCAACGTGTGCCCCAAGCTCATCGGCTGTAGAGGTTAGGCAAGTAGAGGTAACTCCGTTTGTCAGTAATCTTTTCTCATAAGCGAGATATGTTGTTAATAATTCGTAGCGATAAACTGTCCGAAATGTATTTGACCGGAAATAATAGGCATGGCCTCCTGGTGCCGTGTACACATATCTGCCATTGGTACGAACAAAGTTGAAAATGTTTATTAATGTCTTTGGATTGTCAATATTAACGATATAATATTGCCAATCAGATACACTGTATTTTGTCTTGTTTGTTTTAATGATTTCTCTTAATAAATCCTCAAATGAGCGATGCGTGTTTGTAGGCTGTAGCCATAAATCAATCATCTCTTTAAACAATCTACCGTAACACTTTGTAGAAGGGTCAAGTCTTCGTAGATATTGTTTCCAGCTGAAATCTCTATTATTGTTCAATCTGCCCAGACTGCCTAAATGGTTTCTCAGGTTGTGACGATAATCCTGTAGGCAAAGCATAGCTTGAAAAAGTAGTGCATCAACAGGACCCTCTTCGGGTAAAGGATTGAAGAAAATCTGATTAAGCCGGTCGACATATTCATCAAATGCAGTCTTGTCATAAGATTGGTTTTTGAATGACCATGAGAGAGGAGCTATTATTTGTCCCCATAAATAAAAATTGTTTTCGGCTTTTAGGATACTTTCCTCCCAAGCACTTGCAGGTACTCCGTTTGTGCCATTAATCCTTAATTCAGCCTTGATTGCTTCCTCGTCAAGTCGTGCTTGTTCTTGTCTATAGGCATTGTTCTTTATATAGTCTTTGATTAATAACAGGATGTCTTGTTTATTATTAGTCCTATAATTCGTTTCATACTCCGTCAGCCATTTGTCAATAGCAGTGATTGAGGTTCTAACATCATTAAAGTTATCTAATCCTGAGTTCTTGTTATCAGAATTATATACATTACGAATAAAACGCATCCAGTCTATGAAATTAGCTTTCTCCGTGGTGTCCTTGTCTATAACTTGAGATGGTACAATACGTAGATAAGCTAACATAGCATAAATCATGACACGTGTATTATGTGTAGGACTGTCAATCATGTACATGTCCATTAATGTTGAGGTGTTTGCTCTGTTTAGCTGCGGAAGGAGGTAAGAAGCGTCATGCCATCCTTTTGAATCCTCATAGAGCAGGTTCTGCATATCGTTATATATGCTTTGAAAGTCCATCTTAGAAAAATTCATATTCTCTAAGGAGCGTTCGTATCGCACATATTCAACATATCTGTCAATGACTTTGTTAACGCTTCCTCGTCCTGAAATAGAATTTTCAAACAATGACTTATAATCTTTTACAGTAGTGTTATTAACCTGTGTTCCTTCTATGTTCGTTGCGAAAAAAGACTTTCCAGCAATTCGGATGAGGAGTTTCTCAAGTTTCTTCTCAACTTCTCTTACATTCTCGAGCTTTGGAGAAGGACCAATCATTGAGTTATCCCAACAGTAGTCTATCCAATTTCCGTCAATAGCATTCCTCCAATCATTTGCTAATTTATCGTGTGATGTTGGTAAGCCTTGCTGCTCCATCTCTTCTTCAAGTGTTGACTTGAGGATTTCAAAACTGGTAAGTGCTTTGCCACGTGCATTCATCTTCTCAAAAAGCTGGTCGCCGTCACAATCGAGATTGTCAAGAAGTAAAAAGGTTATGTCATCAAGTCTTGCATTAGCCTCGATGCCTGAAGCATAGTCTAATCCGCGTTCATGGAGATAATGAACGGTTGTCTCCAAGACTTTAATCATAGAACGGATGTTAGGATCATCATGCCAATCCCATTTGAATGTGCTGAGGGCTTGCATATACACGAATAGGGACGGTATCGGTAATAATGGGAAACGTAATCTGTTTGTGATTGGGTCCACAAGTCCATTGGCATCTTTTGCAGAATTCCACTTCTCTTTTTGCTGGGTGTTAAAGCTTTTTATTTCTTTACGCTTAGCTTCCCATTCTGAAATCAAAGTATCTGCTTGTTGGTTTACTAACCAATGACAAAATTCCTCACTGGTGTCACGTGTTTCATAAATAAAGAGTGAGTGATGATTGTCGCACAAGTCAGCACTCCTGCCAAACAGCCAGTATAGCAGGAATAATGTAGTCAGACGTTGTTGTCCATCAAGCGGCTCGAATGCTATATGGGGATGTAATTGAGTATTCTGCCACCCATTTCCAGATAAGTTCTTACCATTAGAACGCATGTAACCATAGATGAAATCAAAAGACAGGCTTGGTCGGAGGCCATACACGACATCTAAAATATCATTGAGAAGGCTATGCCTCTTTCGTTCAATTGATTCTGTTTCACGTCCTTCAGCATAGTCTCGTTGAATCTTTGGTATTCGTACAGGAATATTGCGTACACTGTTTCCTGATTGTGTCTGACCATTTGGTAAGGTCATAGTCCATGAAAAAGTACGGTGAAGGAGTGTTTGTAAATTATAATAAGCCATATCAGATGATTGTTTTAATTGATTCTTTTATTGCGTTGGTATAATCTCTCTGGTCTTCGGCCTGCCATCGCATCATACTGAAGGCAGATACATTTTTCTGGGGATTTGAGTAATATTTCAAGAACATATACTTTGTACACAGAGGGATGTATGCTCCTTCTTGATCACTTCTTTTTATTGTGCGCAACTTCTTTGGGAAGAGTGCATTCTTATATTCTCTGTTGATAGATGAGTTAAGAAGCGTAAGGTTTCCTATAGAATCCTTGTTGGCCATTGATTTTGAACTATCACCACAAGCATAGTAATTCTCCACTTCTGTTCTGTAAGGCTTGAATTTGTTCCCTACATCCGTGTTCCCATTTTTCTTGAAATCCTTTAGTAGCAGGATACCCTTGATGATGAGTTCCCTTGCCGCTACTGCCGATTGGGTGAAATGACCTTGGGCATCCGTCTCTCTGCGGTCAACCCACAAGCATGGGATGGCATGTTCGATGATCCATCCTTTCTTTTCGTCTATCTTCTCGATAGGATTATCCGTCTGCGAGTTCACATGTTCTACGTCATAAGAATTGTCACGGTAGAGGTCAAAAGGGAACTTTTGTCCAAACTTGTCGCAGGTCAGGACATTAAAGAGGAGTAATATCTTTCTAATCTTATTAAAAGATTCACGCTCTTGATAGCTTAGTTCTTCTAAATCCTCTATACAGGAAAGTTTTAGATTGGCCTTGATAAGATCTGTCAAGCTTTGAGAATGACTCAATTTATTGTAGATTTCTGACATTTTCTCTCCACAGTCAACGAGATAGCCTATATAGTTGTGTTTATGAACATCTTCATGCCACTTACAGAGTGTATCGAAAAACATCTTGATTTCAGTCCATAGTGACTCTACCTGTGCAGGGTTAGGTGTGATAAGAAGATTGTGCATCTTGTCATAATAGTAGCGATATGAAGTGCTGGTCTTACCACCCTTACAGTCCTTTATGAAATCGAAGAGCAGGTCCATACGGTTGCTGTAATCTTTGTCTTTAGGCGAGATCATCTTCCAGAAACCATCATTTTGGAATTTCTTCCCCATTTCGTCCCATTTCCTTACGAGTGTCTCTGAAGTCATGAGCGAACTTCCTGACGATGGCGATAACTTGATGCAGAGTAGGAAAAGTGCTTTGATGAGTTCGGAATCTGTCAGACTAATCTTTCCTCGATTTAGTCGGTTAAAGACTTCAATATCATGAATGTGACTTCCTGACAATGTCGTATTTGGCGTAGTGATAGGTTCTACATTATACCAAATGAAGATGGCTCGTAGATTAGGGGGAGTAGACGAACCGCGAGATGCGTCTTCGTAGACGAGTAGCTCCTTTATCTTGTCTTGCAGAGCTTGGTTGTTTGATAGCTCATCATTATACCATCGTTCAATCCTGTCCTTGGCTTTTCTAACAAAGTAGCTGTCTAAGTTATCTTCCGGGGAAGGGTAGTTGTTGTCTGGGGAGGATGGGTTATAGGATATTTTTGAGAAATCAAGTTGCTTTCTGTTTTCATATTTCAAGGTGTAAAGGGGGAGGTTGGAATTTGCATATAATTTCTCCTTGATACATCTCAAAATAAGAAGCATTGTTGTTAAACGCTGTTGTCCGTCTAATACGTCCCACTCGTAGCTGCCGCCCTGGACAACTTTGGGCTTTACCATAAGCGGCTGAAGATAATAATTGGCTTTCTGATTTATGTTCGTTTTCACAAAGGAAGTGAGGTCGTTAAGTAGGTCGTCAACTTGCTTAACAGCATTATTTGTGACTCCTACTTCTGATGATTCCCATCTATATCCCCGTTGATACGACGGAATGGAGAAGCTGAAGCTGCCTGTTAATAACTCACTTACAGGCATTTCAATAGGATTAGAGTATCCTATAATATTGCTTGTTTTCGTTAAATCCATAATTAATTGGTTCTTAAATTATTTTCTAAAAGAATTCTTTTTAGGCACAGTTGTCTTCGAGAATAGGATTGTAAACGTTGCTTTTATCGTGAGGTTTAATGGGGACCTTGCTGTTTCACCAATAATACTCAGTTTTTACATCCATTCTTTTCCTTGGTTTGTATCATCCGTTTCATTTATTGGGAATATTGATCTTGAACTTTACTTTCTCGAAGAATATAAGCCTATCCTTATTAGTTCCTCGTCTTGTCGTAGCGAGTTGTCTATATGTATTTATCTTTGTAATATTTTGATTTAAGTTTTAATACTCAGTACATGAGCCACGGAAAGGTTACTCTGGAGTCTACCATGTCGTAGCAGTCACGTATCTTAATGATGGAGATGAGTGCAGATTAAGCCACAGACAGGACAAAAGTACAAATAAAATCCTTCAGTCCCTGCGATTTTAATGATTATTTTCTGTAATGGATTATATTTGGTTAGAACAGTCCCTACGGGCCTACTCTTTCCTCATTAATCAATCTTTTTTTCGCTTCTATCCTGACAACATCCTCTTTGTCTTACATGTTGATGTCCAATACCTGTGTTATATACAGTTTACTATATATAATCCACGAATACTTAATGTATATGTCTGCAAATACCTCTAATGCCCCGATATGCGCTTTATATGTGTTACTACGAATTACACTAATGCCCCGAATACGAGCCTTATACGTTTTACTACGAATTACGCTAATGCCTCGAATACGAGCTTATACGTTTTACTACGAATTATGCTAATGCCCCGAATATGGGCTTATACGTTTTACTTATCACATGTACTTGCTCGCTGGTGAGTTTTTTCTCTCACAGAGCGCACAGAGTTCACTGAGCTTTTTGGCGCACGTTTCGAGCCCACAGAACGCCTTCGGCATACAGAGTTCACAGAGCGTTACTGCCAAAGATGGCTGTAAAGTTCTGTGAAATCGGTTGACTTAATGTCTCTGTGAAAGTTTGTTTGTTCTGTTTTTCTGTGTAAATCTGTGAGAGAGAAGATTGTCGTTTGTGAGAGAAGGAAATGTCGTTTGTGAGAGACGGGAAACTAACTATGTAAATAGAAAATGTAAGGATATTTCGCTAACCATTCTCCTCTTTTTTCAAATAAAGGCCTGGCTTGATGCAAGAAGAGGGCTTTCAATGTTCGAGAACATGGCTTTCTTGTTCCATGAAGGGCGTCTTCTGCAAGCAAGGAGGGCATATACTCAAATGCTAAATGTAATTCGCTGATTTCTTGTGGGTTATATGCTTGGTTGTAAATGATAATGTTTACTTGTCTTGAGGTAGTTAGTTTGGTGATATGTAATGATTTTTCACGACAGAGAAGACTTGTTGCAGGGAGAGGGAGGGGACTACGAAGCAGTGCCTTGTAGGCTTGAACAGCAGGACACGGAGGGGTGAACGGTTGGGGTAGAGGGAGGGGCCGCTATCTTTCTGACCTTTGTGTGTTCTGTTCATCTGTGTTCTTCTGTGAGAAAGAGAACGCACCCTCCATGTGAGAAAGAACGCTTGAGATTCGCTGGGGAGTTTTTTCTCTCACAGAGCGCACAGATTTAACAGAACTTTTTGCGCACAGTTTCGAGCCCATGAGGAGGTGGCCCCTCCCCCAACCCCTCCCCCGCAGGGAGGGGCGTGATATGTGAGGTTACCCCTATTGGGCTGCTTGCATACTTCGTAAAGGTTTTTTCTCTTACAGAGCGCACAGAGTTCACTGAGCCTTTTGGCACACGTTTCGAGCTCACAGAACGCCTTCGGCATACAGAGTTCACAGAGCGTTACTGCTAAAGGTGGCTGTAAGGGTCTGTGAAATCGGTTGACTTAATGTCTCTGTGGGCCTTTGTGAAATCTGTTCTTCTGTGTTTTTCTGTGAGAAATAGAACGCTCCCACTGTATGATACAACACACAAACAACACGCTGGGGAGTTTTTTCTCTCACAGAGCGCACAGAGTTCGTTACTGCCAATGAAGATACCAATAAGGAGGCAAAAGCAGCCTACATCCAGCCCATAGGGGTATCTCGGTGATCACTCCCCTTCCCTTCGGGGGAGGGGTCGGGGGAGGGGCCGCTATCTTTCTGGCCTTTGTGTGTTCTGTTCATCTGTGTAAATCTGTGAGAAAAAGTACGCACCCACTCGATGAGATAAGGCCTATGAGACTCGCAGGGGAGTTTTATCTCTCACAGAACTCACAGATTTAACAGAACTTTTCCACCCACGTTTCGAACTCACAGAACGCCTTCGGCATACAGATATCACAGAACGTTTAAGCTAAAGGTGGCTGTAACGTTCTGTGATATCGGTTGACTTAATGTCTCTGTGGACCTTTGTGTGTTCTGTTCATCTGTGTTCTCTGTGAGAAAAAGAACAATTGCGAGACTCGCTGGGTAGGTTTTTTTCTCACAGAACTCACAGATTTAACAGAGCATTTTTGCGCACAGTTTCGATCTCACAGAACGCCTTCGGCATACAGAATTCACAGAACGTTACTGCCAAAGATGGCTGTAAGGTTCTGTGTAATCGGTTGACTTAATGTCTCTGTGGACCTTTGTGTGTTCTGTTCTTCTGTGTAAATCTGTGAGAAATATAACGCACCCACTCGATGAGATAAAGCCTATGAGACTTGCTGCGGAGTTTTTTCTCTCACAGAGCTCACAGATTTAACAGAACCTTTTTGCGCACTATTTCGATCCCACAGAACGCCTTCGGCATACAGAGGTCACAGAGGCCTTTCAACTAACATTGGCTGTAAGGTTCTGTGAAATCGGTTGACTTAATGTCTCTGTGGGCCTTTGTGTGTTCTGTTCATCTGTGTTCTTCTGTGAAAAAAAATATGTCATTCTTCTTTTGTCATTATGTCATTATGTCTTCAAAACCATACCCTGTCTCCCTTTGTCATTATGTCATTCTGTCTAAAAAACCACACCTGTCTCCCCCCGTCCCCCTGTTATTCTGTCTTCAAGACCACCCCTTCTGTTACTCCTGTCCTCATGTTACTCTGTCTTCAAAATTACCCTGTCTCCTTTGTCTTTATGTTACTCTGTCTTAAAGAATTATCCTGTCTCCCCCCGTCCCCCTGTTATTCTGTCTTCAAGAAATACCTTGTCTGGCTACTTATATTACTACATATATCCTGCTTGCGATCGGCTTTTTTGTGTTGTACCTTTGCATCGTCATCAGGAATGAAAACGGTGACAGGCTGGGCATCAGACGACTGGCGGGGCTGAGGAAGACGAGGCTGTCGGTGGGAGATGGACCAGACAATGAGAAGTCAAACAATCTATTATATATAAGGTATATGATGAACGATAATCTTTTTAACGAGATAGACCTTAGCGAACGACTCTCACCACATTTCACGGTGGGCGAGATGATGCGCTCGGGTGAGGCCGTGAAGCGGCGGATAAAGAACGTGCCTAAGACGGAGGGGCGCGATGGTGAGGTACTACGCGAGGAGGTGATGGAAAATCTCAAGGCCCTTTGTGCGTGTGTGCTCGAACCCCTCCGCCGTCATGTTGGGCGTGTTATTGTCACGAGTGGCTACCGTTCGCCGGTGCTAAATAAGGCCATTCATGGGGCGTTCGACTCCCAACATCTGCGAGGTGAGGCGGTAGATATCCACGTCACAGGGACAGAGATGTGTCGAAAATACGCTGCTGTACTCCGTCAAACAGACTTCGATCAGATGATTTTGGAGCCGTTGGAGGCCACCTGTAAGCGATGGATCCACATCAGTTATAGGCGGGATGGGAGGAACAGACACCAGATTCTCGGGGAGAAATAGGCGTCAGAACGAGGGCAAAACAATTCACTTTTTTGTCGCCGAAACGGTGGAGTAGGCCCTTCAAGACGCTGAACAGTAATATTTTAATTATTTACGTGAATATCTTTTCATATTTTTAATCCTTTATGTTTATGGTGAAGTATGTTTTTACGTTTTTGTGTTTTCCAACTTTTACCTTTATATTTTTATACGTTTTTAGGCTTTTGCTTGTTTAGTTATTTGTCTTTTTACATGTTTACTTGTTCGCTTGTTTATGTGTTTACTTGTTTACTTGTTTACGCATTTACATGTTTACTTGTTCACTTGTTTACTTAATTTTACACTTTTTTGTCGCAGTTACTTTCCGTGCAGATGTCCCTCCCCTCAAATCGTGGTGAGGGGAGGGCGGAGTGGAGAGGCAGCTGACAGGCATGCAAGCCATTGTTTGGATTAGGTCATGAACTATGCATAGATGTCCTTAATTTAATTGTTTCACTTATTAAAATCATTCAAGTTATGTCAATCAAATTCCGTATGTATCAAGACAATCGTAGTAACAGTAAGCACAAGGGGTATTGGTATGCTCGCGCAATCAGTCCCGACCTTGTTGGTGTGAAAGACCTTGCTAACCGCGTGAGTGCCCGTTGCACCGTCACAGAGCCTGATATTCTGGCAGTTATCAGTGCGTTGGTGTTCGAGATGAACCAGGTGCTCAAGGCCGGTAACCGTGTGAAGCTCGACGGATTGGGAACCTTTCGTGTGGGCATCCATTCGTCTGGTGTTGAGAAGGCAAAGGACTTCAATCCACAGCGCGACATCTTTGGTGCTCACGTTATCTTTGTCCCTGCGGTGAGGGTGGACGCTTCTCATCGTCGTGTCAACAAACTTCTCGACGGTTTGCGAGTGCAGGAGGCCGAGCAGTATGACTCGCCTATCGCTGCTGCCAAGCCTAAGAAGGGCAACAAGAAGGGCGGTAAGGACAAGACCTCAACGCCTTCAGCGGGTCCTGTGGCTGGTGAGTCTACCCCGACAGGCGAGTCTCATGCGTAGTCGATGAGGCTTGAGCCAATGGGTGTAGTGGCTGTTCTGGGTCGCTAAGTAGTTGATACTGAGTGATGAACGACGGTCACAACCGAGCGAAAGGGGGTGGGGGAGAACCGACGAAGCTCCTCCGCTCCTTATTAATATATCGTCAATAACCTTACAGTTCCTGCCTGTGCTGTGTCGGTGTATGTCGTTCGCTATGAGCGTGTTAGAGCGTTTCTTGGGACGTGATGGACCGTTTTATGAGACATGTTAGAATGTTTTGTGGATCGTGTTGGAACGTTTTATGAGACATGTTAGAATGTTTTATGGATCGTGATGGAACGTTTTACGGGATGTGTTAGAATGTTTTGTGAATCGTGATGGAACGTTTTACGGGACGTGTTAGAATGTTTCTTGGGACATGTTAGGACGTTTCATGTGACGTGACGTGCGTCGACAAGCATGGAGGAATTGTTCAAAACCATTGTTTACAATTATGAATAAACCAGTTTGGAAGAATATCTTGCATATTCTTATCACTATTCTTACAGCGTTGGCAACCACCTTGGGCGTTACTTCTTGTATGTAGGACGCATCCATAACTCCCTCGTTTTGAGTCTGTTCAGCCGTTAGTAATTGCCGACAAGGCGTGGTTGTGTGGTGAATCTCGTATGTAGAAATCACCCACAACTCCCTCGTCTTAAGTCTGTTCGGCCGTTAGCGGCTGCTTAGAAGACTTGGTTGTGTGGTGTATCTTATACTTAAAATGCTTCAACAACACACCTGTCTTGAACTTAGACAGTCGTTATCGGTCACTTATAAGACTTAGTTGATTGATTGTATCTGTCTCTATCACAGATGGTTGCAAAGCTGTCGACCGACACAAACGTAGGTTATGTGCGACTTTATGGGAGGTTTTCCACGACAGTATCGTAGCTTATGTGCGACAATAAGGGAGGCTTTTTCCTGTTTTGTCGACAAATAGGGAGGTGCAAGGCGACGGCTGGGGAGGAAAGAGGGGTGTGTTGTCTCTTTTCTTTACAATTATCTTGTTTTTGCTTTGTTATAGTGTTCTTTTATCGGTTACTAATTTGTTTCCCACTTTATTTGGCCTTTGTATTTGTCTTTGTAACGTGTTATAAGACAAGTGAATAGCCTGTGGTGCGACAGATTAGTAACCTTTTTCGTATCATGAAGGGCGTTGTTTGGCGACAAAAAAGTAACATGATAAAAAAGCAGGACAGTTCCTTCTCTTAGGTTACCCCTACAAGACTGCCATTAAGGGACATAACGAAGCCTACATCCTTTTTATAGGGGTATCTCGGTGATTACGCCCCTCCCTTTTGGGGAGGGGACGGGGGAGGGGCCATCATCTTTCTGCCTCCTGTGTGTTCTGTTCATCTGTGTTTTTCTGTGAGAAAAAGAACGCACCCTCTCGACGAGATTAGGCCTATGAGACTTGCTGCGGAGTTTTTTCTCTCACAGAGCGCACAGAGTTCACGGAGCTTTTTGGCGCACTATTTCGAACTCACAGAAGGCCTCCGGCATACAGAGTACACAGAGCGTTACTGCCAAAGTTGGCTGTAAGGTTCTGTGAAATCGGTTGACTTAATGTCTCTGTGAAACCCTTTGTGTTCTGTTCTTCTGTGTATTTCTGTGAGAAATAGAACGCTCCCACTGTATGATACAACACACAAACAACACGCTGGGGAGTTTTTTCTCTCACAGAGCACACAGATTTGACAGACCCTTTTTGCGCACAGTTTCGAGCCCATGAGGAGGTGGCCCCTCCCCCTTCCCCTCCCCTGTAGGGAGGGGAGTGAAATGTGAGGTTACCCCTATGGGGCTGCCAATATGAGGATAAACCGAAGCGTACACCCTTGTTATAGGGGTATCTTGGTAATCACGCCCCTCCCTTTGGGGGAGGGGAAGGGGGAGGGGCCTCTGCCCCACAGAGGGCCTTCGGCATACAGAAAACACAGAGTGTTACTGCTATCGCTGGGGTGATAACTGTGAGAGGTGAGGCGCAGTAGAATGATGAAAAACCCTTACAACCTACCAAGTTAGCCACCCTCAATATAAGCAGATGTCATTGCCTATAACCGAGGATATAACCCACAAGAAATCAGTGTGTTACGTTTTGCATTCGAGTATATGCCCTTCTTGCTCGTAGAAGACGCCCTTTTTGACGCAAGAAGGGCATGTTCTTGAACGTAGAAGAGCCTCCTCTTGTTGCATACTCGGCCTTTTCTCGAAAAGAGAAAGGAACAGTCTGCAAAATATCTTGACATTTTCTATTTACATGGTTAGTATTCTTTTACTCAGGGAGGACCTCTTTTTCTCTCACAGAAGAACACAGATGAACAGAACACACAGGGTTCAAAGCAAGTAGTGGCCCCTCCCCCTTCCCCTCCCCAAAAGGAAGGGGCGTAATCACCGAGATACCCCTATTGAGTGGATGTTGGCTTCGTGATACCTCTTACTGGCAGTCTTGTAGGGGTAACCTCACATATTACGCCCCTCCCTACGGGGGAGGGGAAGGGGGAGGGGCCAGCTGGGGTTGGGGGAGGGGCCACCTCCCCACGTGCCGACCCAAGCGTTTGAAAGCGAGTGGGGGACGGACTTTTCGTTGCGAAAAGAATATGTAAAGCGGACGAGAAGGGGCGCAACACATATAATATGTTTATTTTTCAACTCATCAACTTGTGAACTTCTCTCTCCGTTACGATTATTTAAGTAAAAATTTTTCGGCATTGAACATTTATTGCACAAGCGTCATTTATCTTTGCAGCAACCTTACGTAACAGTCTTCTCCCCAGTAGGCTGTTGCGGTGAGGGACGATGCCACTGCCGCTCGCCGACTTCTCCTACTGACCTACAAAGTGTCACGACTAAACGAGGAGGCAGATAGATGAAACACAGTTATATAACAATCAAAAACACTAAAAGCAATGATGAAGAGAGCGAAAACAATGATGAAGACTACTCACCTCTGGAGTCAAGAGGACGAGGAACAGCTAATAAGAAAGCTCGTGAATAACTTCTGCGACCTTATCAATAGGAGCGAAGAAGAAGGACTGTATTGGACTGGACTGAAGTGCGACCTCATCGAACTTGCTCACATTGTATGGGAGACAGGTCAGCTGACCGACCATCAGGGTCGGTTGATGGACTTTCAGTCGATTGTGTGGCACATCTGTCGTGTGCTCCACGTGCGTGTCCCGTGCAATCCCTCGTCTGTGGTATCATCCGTTCGGGCCCGCAAGAACGTGCGAGTGGGGCCCCTCCGTGAACGCTACCTGCAGTTGATTGTCGATGCAAAGATACAAGACCCGATGCGTCTGGAGATTAGGCGCCGCCGTCGTTAACATGTTTGTCCGCCCTTTGTGGTGCTGCTCAGAATCGGTCTGAACGTACTACAGGAGGCGGACTTATTGTTTGATATAAGTCAATAATTAATCGATAAAGAGATAATTTATGTCGTTTGACTTGCAAGTTATGTGTATTATTGCTAACTTTGCATCGTAATTCAAGAGAAAATTATCTGGTTACAAGGATTAGTCTTTACAGGTAATAAAAGATTGCTCAGGATTATTCATACAGGAAAGAAGATTTGTTTAGGTTAGTAATAGATTTAGGTTTTTAGTTATATTTTAGGTAAAGATTGTAGATACATTAGCGTCGCGAGACGATAATTATTCGGAGATAACGGTAGAGCGTGTGCTCGGCCGTTTCTTTTTTTTAAATGGTTTCGATGATTAAAACACGTTTTCTCTCACAGAACACACAGTGGCCTCACCCCCAGCCCCAGTTGGCCCCTCCCCCTTCCCCTCCCCCGTAGGGAGGGGAGTGATATGTGAGGTTACCCCTATTGGACTTAGCCTCACCCCCAGCCCCTCTCCGAATGGCGAGGGGAGTGATATGTGAGGTTACCCCTATTGGGCTGCTTACATACTTCGTAAAGGTTTTTCTCTCACAGAGCACACAGAGTTCACTGAGCATTTTGGCGCACAGTTTCGAGCCCACAGAAGGCCTTCGGCATACAGAGAACACAGAGCGTTACTGCCAAAGATGGGTGTTGGGTGTTGAGTGTTAGGTGTTGATGAATAGCTATAGAGGTATCGGAGTGAGTTCACGCTCCTATCAAGACACAAGCAGCGAAGGAGGGGTAACCTCGGTGATCACTCCCCTCTCCATTCGGAGAGGGGCTGGGGGTGAGGCTTCTGTTGGGTGTTAGGTGTTGAATGTTAGGTGTTAATAGAGAAATGAAAAAACCTTACAGTTCATTCAGCTAAATATTCTCTAAATAAGAGTATAACGTACTTTATGATTGCTTTTACAACCCACACGAAATCAGAAAGTTGCGAAGAACATTCGAGAATATGCTCTTCTTGCTCCAAGAAGGGCGTCTTCAACGTGCAAGAAAGGCATGTTCTCGAATGAAGAAGAGCATCTTTTTGCTCCAAGTTTGGCCTTTCGATGAAAAGAGAGGGACATGGCAACTGAAATATCTTGACAATCACTGTTGAAATGTTTAGCGTCTTACTCTTGCGAGGGTCATGTGAGGTGGATGTAGGCTGCTTTTTGTCTCCTTATCGGTATCTACGATAGCTGAAACGCTCTGTGTTCTCTGTATGCCGAAGGCGTTCTGTGGGCTCAAACTGTGCGCCAAAATGCTCAGTGAACTCTGTGCGCTCTGTGAGAGAAAAATCTCCCCACGACTCTCAAGTGTTTTCTTTTTCTCACAGAAGAACACAGAAGAACAGAACACACAAAGGTTCATAAAGATAGCGGCCCCTCCCCCTTCCCCTCCCCCAAAGGGAGGGGCGTAATCACCGAGAGACCCCTATAAATAGGATGTAGGCTTCATTATGTCCTTTATTAGTAATGATAATAGCTGAAAGGTTCTGTGAACTCTGTATGCCGGAGGCGTTCTGTGAGTTCGAAATAGTGCGCAAAAATGTTCTGTAATATCTGTGAGTTCTGTGAGAGAAAACCCTCCCCAGCGAGCCTCAAGCGTCCCTTTTCTCATTGAGGGTGCATTCTATTTCTCACAGATTTACACAGAAGAACAGAACACACAGCATTTCACAGAGACATTAAGTCAACCGATATCACAGAACGTTACAGCTAATCTTAGTTGAAAGGCCTCTGTGTTCTCTGTATGCCGGAGGCGTTCTGTGCGTTCGAAACAGTGCGCAAATATGTTCTGTTAAATCTGTGAGTTCTGTGAGAGAAAGAAATATCCTTCGTGAGAGATGGAACTCCCCAGCGACTCTCATGGGTCTTATCTCAACCAGAGGGTGCATTCTATTTCTCACAGATTTACACAGAAGAACAGAACACACAAAGGTTCACAGAGACATCAAGTCAACCGATATCACAGAACGTTACAGCTAATCTTAGT
>QWCI01000481.1_pt1 | contig 16388 bp, 18 predicted proteins | sample 1972541 | NCBI WGS metagenome assembly QWCI01 (sample SAMN09866712, study PRJNA288562) | Human oral metagenome isolate term3_saliva, whole genome shotgun sequencing... | isolation source: mouth | host: Homo sapiens | place: USA: California | reverse complement strand
TTGCTAACAGATACAAAAAACGAAGAAAAACATTATTTTTCAACATAACTTTCCGTCGTACAAATTCATTTTGTGATATTATAAATTAAGGAGAATGAGTGGAGGAAGGATTGTTTTCCAACCGAGATTTACGGTACGCCACGTCGTTTTCGTTAGAAACGGAACAAGGATTCCGTCTTAAAATAGCTGGAAACAGGGTACTTTGCTCGAAAATGTTGGAAACAGTTCAGTTTATGGAGAAAAAGTAACATGGAACGTCTGTTTACAGGCAAACCATGTAGAGGTGTGCAGTACGCCTTGCGTCCACCGTTTGTCTTTTTGACACGGAATGGCTAACTAAACCGACGAAATGAGATTCTTGTTATTCTCGTCTAGTCGGAACTGTTTGTGCTAAAATCTCCTCGTCTAAAGAAATTAACAATTTGTCGCTATTAGCGACGCAAAGAAGAAAGGGGTCTTGCTAAATGGCAGACGTAACTCGTGTTCCCAAGTCGGAAATGGTAGAGATGGTTCAGAAGTCGTTCTCTTCTCTCGCAGACAAGGACATTACCAAGAAGGATGCGGAAGCGGCGCTCAATGCGGTCGTTGAGAGCATTTCAACTGTCCTTCGCGAAGGTAAGTCGGTATCGTTCCTTCAGCTAGGCACATTCTTGGTCAAGGAGCGTCCTGCACGCAAGGGGCGCAATCCGCAGTCAGGTAAGGAGATTGATATTCCTGCATCCAAGACGGCGGCATTTAAAGTGTCTTCCTCGTTGAAAGTCGCTTTGAATAAGTGAGATAACAACAAAGTCAATAACCCACCGTCTATCACCGAACGGGGATTGAGGCGGGGGCTTGCAAAAGTCCAGCGTTATTGAGCAGAGACAAATAATGACACGACAGGATTAAGTTCCGAACCACCTTGGGTGATGCCAAGCCTCTTGCTCTGGGCGTAGTCGTGCCGAGTCTATGGCAACACAACTTGATGACTTTGCGCCATTAAGACTTATCTCTAAAAGGAGATTATGATTCATCTCACCGCCTACGCTTCGCTTAGAGGCGGGGGTATTCTCGCGGATTTTAGATAAAAACAGAAAAAGACTCCAAACAGTTTTTCGCTGAATGGAGTCTTTTTGTTATGCAACTTCTTTTGTTTTTATATCCGAAATCGTATGTGAACACAACCACAAAACCAATGGTAATGCAAATAGGATAATCGCCCAACTGCGCATATTTGGCGTAACACCTGCGACAATCGCACTTGAAACGAATAGGTTGTTAAACAGGTGCGAGAAATAGAGCGGTTTGAGATCCATAAACATGACAAGGAGCAAGCACGCAGGCAACTTGTTGACCATAACAGCAGGAATTGCCGCTAAGTTCCATGCCGCGCCATGAAGCATCCCAAAGAACACCAAGGCACAGAAAATGGAGAAGAGTGTCGCTTTCACACTTGGCTTAAAGAATGACATGACAACGAGCATAACGGCAAATATGAGCAGTTCTTCGTTGATGAGAGTAAAAATGTACTTGGAGAATAATGTTAGATATGTATACCAATCCATTTTCTCCATTTGGCGAATCCCTTGCACATCGCCGCCCAAAGGAGGCTGTAAAATGGTCATGACTACGTTGTAAATCCAATAAATGTAGTGCCCAAGGAAGTAGGTAATACTGGCATACACAATAGAACGTTTTAATTGCTCTTTTTTGAAATTCAGCGTATTTTTTAGATTGTTTCTAAGCACAAAGATAAACGCCGCTGATGAAATCGCAAAGACAACTGTGTTGAGCGTGCGTACACTAATGTAGTGCTGATTGGCAAATGCGTGCCGACCATTGGCGACAACGTACATGATGTTTAGGATAAGGATCGCCATCAACCAAAAGCGCGTTTTGTCGCTAATCTGCGGGAATGAAATTGCGTTTTTACAGAATGTTTCCTTGATATATCTTAAAGATTCCATTTACTGTTCCTCAATGAGCGTTTCTGATGCATTCTCGTCAACTATGATCTGCTGAGGCGATTCAGAAACAACTTCTTTTTGCTCATTGGGCGGCGTATGATACGTCTGCTTTGTAACAATATTGGTTACAGAGCCACTTTGTTCGCCATCTTGAATGAAATCGCATTGATCAAAATTCCCATTGCACACATTCCAAGCGCCAACGCGCATCATGTAAATTGGTAGTGCAAATCCATTGTGTGTCCAAACGCGATACACATCTTTAGTGTCTTTGTTGGTTAATGTCATTTCTTTGTCATCAAAGGCGCACTTTCCTGCATAATCGTTCCCACAGAGTTTGTTACTCTCATCGTTCAAAAGAACTTTAGGAATGAGCTTTCCACTCGTGTCACGAAGTGCTTTTGTGCCGTGCATGGTTTCTCCTGTGATTGACCAATCTTTCTGCTCAGGAACAGCAACGGTTTGACTATAATCGCTCATAGAAACATTAACCACGGGATAGTTTTCGGGATTCACATTCAGCGCATTGTACTCGAATCGAATAGGAACGCCAAGAGAGTTGGTAATAAGTTCAGAGAGTTCTTCGGTATTGGGGCAAAGTCCATGACCATCAGGATTGACGGGAATCTCATTGAGATTTCCATGAACTAATTCGTTTAGTTTGCGCAAATCTGACGCATTGAGGTTGTTGTCTTTCTGCACATAATGCGCAAATCCGCATGTATCTCCATTTACTTTTGGCGCGAATGTTTCCGTAGAGTATTCGTAGGTGTAGCCGAAGTTTTCTTTTAACACTGCGTTTGTGGGGCAAGTATCATTGCTTGCAATAGCAAAATGATTGCCGTCTTTGTCTGTTGCGATACCGCAGATGTTGTTGATGTCTTTATAGAAAGGCTGAAAAAGATCCTGCTCTTCTTCATCTGGAGACACGTCTAAAAGTTGTTGCGTCTGATCTGGCTTCTTTGGAACATAGGTATGGTTATTTGTTCTATATAAATATCCTGTGCCTGCGAACGATAAGAGGGCAACAAGGATTGCAATATTACGCTTTGTATTTTGGTTCATTTGGAAACCTCCAATTTTTAGTTAACCGTGTTCGTATAACACAAATTATAGCATTAGTTTTATGCACTTAAACATACATCTAAAATTGCTATCTAATCTTGCTCTTTGGTATAATCAACTCCAATGAGATGCGATTTATCGCTCTCTCGATAACGAATAAACACGAAACTTCGTGTGACATAAAGAAGGGACATGACATGATTAAGTTTAAATCAAATAAAAAATTGTCTGTTCTTATTTCTGCTTCATTCCTGTTTTCAACGTTCTTTCCTATGAGCGCTTACGCGTTGGAGGCTCCTGAAACGCCTTCAACACCAGATGTAAGCAATCAAAACACGCTTGATAAACATGCAACAGAATCGGACAAACATGTCCAAGGAACAGTGGATAACAGCGATGCAAAAAGCTGGATTGAAGGAGACAATAACTCGTCAAGTTCAGACAATAACAACAGTAATGAAAACTTAAATGACTTAAACGCTGCTTTCCAAAAGCAACAGCTTGATAAACAGCAAGTAAACCAAACTTCGAAAGAGGCTTATGAATCCTATACGGTTCAAGATAAAAACGGCAACACAGTGATTGTCACAAGAAATCCGTGTTATCAAAAAACCGAAGCACGTTGTTCTCAGCCAATTACGCTATCAGAAACGGACAGTAACGGAAAAACGCAATATAAACAGTATATCCTTAGCACTTTAAAATATCTTTCTAACGACAACACCATCACGCCGTTTATGGAGCAACAAATTGAGCAACAAGCGCGCATGACGGAAGCAACCAATAATGCGCTGGATGGCAAAACCGACGCTTCAGATAACTCCATTCATCCGCTTGTGCAAGCGATGCAAACCATGCAGGAACTCCGCGATCAAGGCATCTCCAAGAATGATGCAATGATGATGGCAATGATGTCCTACATGGCGCAACAACAGCAAAACGAATCCATTAAGAAAATCCAAGAATACAAGAAGCGTGTTGATGCGATTCAAAAGGCAAAGGACAATGTATCTGCCGATAAGGGTGAAGATGCTCAACTCAAAAATGGCACGTTCAAAGGCGACTATAAAAACAAGCGGTTTACAGTCAGAATCACGCCTGCAATTCCGCAAATCAATTCCACATCAGATATCAAACTTCGCCTTGTAACGCCATCGGGCAAACCAAACGATCCTGAAAAGTATCAAATCATGGTGTCGTTCAAAAATATGAAGACGGGTCGAATCGAAAACTTTGAAGTTCGAGAAAACCTTGACTTCATCGTTGAAAAAGCCGCATGGACAAAAACACCAGGTACGCGCACGATTCATGTCGTTTATAGCTTTAAGACCAAAGCAGAACCTGAAAAATACGAATTCTCCTACTACATCGGGCAATTGGCGACAGCAATTCTGCCAGATGGGCGCACAGTGAACAATAGTGTTGTCACACTTGTTGGTAATGCTGATGTGTTGAATTATAATATCACCGATCAAGCTGTTGCTGGGCGCGTCAAAGATGCTCAGTGGAGCAATGGTAAATGCTATGTGCAACTTACTGACGCAAAAGACGACAATAATGGCGACAACTGGCCATCAGCGACCATCAGCACAACAAAAATTCCACAACACCTTTGCACGATGGATAAATTAAAGAACAAATATATTTCGTTCGGGCGCGTTTCGGCGAAGTATAATGGCGATTCAAGCACTGTCTTTACCGATCAATCCAACAGTGACGAATTTAACATTATGGAAGAATCTGCATACGACAACTTTGAAGATAACGTCGCTGAAATGGTGCAGGATCAAGGTAATGCTTGGGACAACAAAGTGCTCAAAGTTTCTAAAGACGGCACGATTTATGAGGGTCTTCCAGGACAGCAAGGGGTTGACTTCTTAAACCTTGTTGTTGGTAATGGCGAGAACAAAAACATTGCAATTCATCACAACGATGATGGAACGCTTTCCTTCGCAAAAGCGGATGGAACGCCTTACTCAAGCGAAGAGCTTGCAAGCAAAGGTATTGATATTGATGCGTACACACTCGGACTTGATGAGAACGGGATTGCCTATGCGGTTGATAAAAAGACTGGAAAACTCGTCAGTCAGTCATTCAGCGATAGGAACACATCGTCGCTTTCAAGGATTGTTGTAAGCGGAAGAAACTCTAACTTGTCCGATCTTAACACAGATCAAACGCTTACCAATAAGCAGTGGGCTGTTACAGGGTATGGCATCAATGACGAAAACACGACATCCAAGGTTGTTGGTTCTGTCATCTCAACGCTTCAAAGTGGTATAACGAATACAATGAAATCCGTTATTTCAATCGCAGGCAACACAGCAACCATTGGCGGCGGGCTTTATGCTTCCGCTTCACTTGCGGCAAGTAATTCAAACACCAACGGACTTCAAAACAGACTCGCAGCAGAGGCACAAAAACAGGCGCTACTTGCTTGTAAAGCGGTTCCTGATCGTTGCTCTGAGTTCTTAGCGAGCGCGAAAGAGTAAACACAAACAAAGACAAATCAAAAAGAGCACTAATTTTAGTGCTCTTTTGTTTTTTACACGCATGCCTCAAACTTGTGCATATTTATGCTCTTTGAGAGATGCGTGTTTGTCTCCACGACGGTTTTTATACACCGTAACGTAATTTATATTAAATACGTTACGATAAACGTCGTAGATTGGGGCTAAGACATATATATAGTCGTAGCCAAACTTTCCGTTCACTCTGACGGCAAGTCGCCAGAGTGCATTTGTCTTCTTGCACGTTTTGTACTCGAAGACTTTACCTGAACGCAATATCCGCTCTACGCTGATAAGCGGAATATCACGTTCCTTGCAACGGGACTTCGTGTGTTGACTTTTCCCAACACGACCGATATGCGTGCGTAGAAAGTCAACAAACTTTGAAATCCCCTCCCGTTTAAACCCGACGACATCTATATGATATTTATTTACGTCGGATTCGTTTAACTTCTCATACTCGCATGTGAAATTAAACTCGGATTCACAATCTATTTTTAAATTTTCAAATAGAGTCTGTTTTTTCATTTCAATGCTCCTTTCTGACTCTTAATAGAAAACTGAATAAGAAAAACAATCTATACAGATAATACAATTATCAGCACATATCTCCCAATAAAATCAAATATGTCAATTAGTGATTTAGAGAAGAACTCTTTTGGTAAAATTGAATTATGTAAATTTCTGTCTTTCTGTTTTTAGATAGAAATTGTTCGATAAAACAACGAGAAATCTTTAGATAAAAAAGGTGAGTTCACATGTTAAACAAAATTTCAAAACGACTATGTGCAATTCTCGCCATTTCCATGCTTTCAGCAGGTTCGTTTCCAGTAATCAACTCTGCTCATGCGAATTACAATACAGGTGCATGGGGCGCAATGCTTAGTGGATTTGGAAATGGCAACAGAATTAATTCATATACACGGTATTCCTATTCGCTTCCCAATGGCATTAACGCGGCTATCATATGCCAAGCGGCAAATCAGTTCGCTAAAAAGCCAGAAGTTGGCAAAACAGGCATTTATCGCTGCGTTGCGTACAGTCAACCAAACTCAAAATTCATCATCTCAAACACAACTGTTACTGGGCGCATGACTTTTGAAGCGTATAGCGGTGCAAGACAGACGATAGAGCTTAGAATCCCTTATCAAAAAATCAACTATACCGCCGAAGATGGGATGCAAAAAATGCAAGGAGAAATCCCAATCACCATCTCTGTCAAAGTGCCTGATAAAAACACTTCAACAGCAATCATGTATGGCACACCAAGTGACGCATATATGGCAGATGTCATCACAACAGGGGAAGAGAGTAATAGCAGCGATAGCAATAGCAACAACAATGGCTCAAACAGCAACTCCAACAATAACAATGGGGGAGTAAAAAATTATACATTCTGTTCTGATGGTTCCTATTTCTGCCCTCAAGAAAACGACTTGAATAATAATGGGATTCCTGATGACCAAGAAAACCCAGGCAATGGAGGAAATGGGAATAACGATCTAAATCACAACGGGATTCCTGATGACCAAGAACGTCCTAAAGCAGATGGAAATAATGGGATTAAAGATATTAACGGTGGGAGCACAGGAAATAAAGATCTTAATGGAAATACAGATCTTCCCAACCAGAGTTGGAAGCGCGATCCAAGCAAAACCTATGGAGATCTAATCGCTGATCTTCTTGGCGGCAATAAAAAAGACTCCTACAATGCACCTGATCCCGATTGGAACTGGAGTAACAATAACAATGGAGATGGTGAAATTCCTGATCTGAACAGTTATTTTGATGGCGTTGGTGAGCAAACAGAACCTAATGGAATGACCACGGATGACACTGGTCTTAATGGTTATGTTGATGAAAACGGAAATGTGTACGGAGATCCTAACGCCAATAATTCAACAAATACAGATGGTGTAAATTTGGATTATATTCCTGACAATAACGGACAAGGTAGTAACGGGGGATTGCTTGGAGGTTTCGACTCCTATCCTGGCGCTTATCAAGATGCGCTAGATAACCTTGACGGCGGCATGAATGGTGACAACAAGGGACTTCTTGGAGACATCGTTGGTGCTGATAAGTTAGGCGATAAGGATATGGATAGCATCTTAGGTGCAGGTCAACTGCTGACAGGTGCAAAACGTGGCACTGCTTCCGATCAAGAACTTTATGAATTTGCGCGAAAGTGGCTTCTTGCAAACGGCTTTACTGCCGCTGATATTGCTAACGGCAAGAATTATGACCCTAATTCAGCCTACACGGAGCCAACAAAAGCTTGGGATATGAATCGTATTACGACACTTCTCAAAGGTCGCAAAATTACGCTCACAAGTCCAAATGAAACAAAAAAGAGCAAGGAAACTTCACTCTCAGATACGATAAAAGAGCAAGAAGATCGCGATAAAGCAGACGCGATGCAAAAGCAAAATACACCTCAAAAAACAACAAAATACAGCAAGTGAAACCATAAAAAAACAAAAAGATGTCTTGATCTAAAACGATCAGACATCTTTTTTTGTCACCAATTTCCCGAATCAGCAACAGCAGCCATACGATTGACGATGCCCTGCGTTGCTGCATCGCGATACGCTTCCATCGCAACTACTGCGCCGAAAATACAAACGGTAAACAATAGTCCGTATTCCAATATTGCCTGCCCTTTTTTTGCTGATTTGTTGCTTTGAAATTTACTGTATGCGTTTATTGAAACATCAATGATTTTGTTTTGCACATAATTCCACATGAGATTACACCGTCTTTCTGTTCGTTAGTTTTATAGTTCTATTCTAGCAAATGGATTTACAATAGCGGAATCTTGTTGTTTTGGATTCTCTTCTTTTGTTTCTGTTCAATTTGATAGACTTTCTTATAGAAAGCGAGTTTTGCTCGCGAGATCAAAGGTTTTGTCGCAGGAGCGGCATTGAAAGGAGAGTTGTTATTATGACAACCAAAAAGAAAACAGAAGAGATCCTTGCTGATTATGTCAATGGATATATGGAGGAGATCCTTTCTCCATATTCCAACGACAAAGGAAACAAGGATGTTCCGATTGAGTGGTTTTCTGGACTGCTCAATGGAACGCGCGGAATTGCTCCCATTAGCGGGAGCACGCTGAAAGAATATGGATTCAGCAATGCGTTCACATGTATTCTTTCAGCGTGGGCGCGTAAAGCCCGCATGGAACGCGAAGGGCTTAATGCTGGCGAGTGCTCGTATGAGTATCTTACCTTCAAGCAGATTACTGCACTTGGAGGGAAGGTTCGCAAAGGCGAGCACGGAGTTCCAATCATGTTCTTCACCGAATGGGACAAAGTGCAGAAGTGCCGTCCCAACAATGAGTCCCAGCGCGAGGATATTGTTCGGGTGATGCGCTACTACCTTGTGTTTGACATTGGAACACAGGTAGAAGGCATTTCCCCTCGGAGAGTCATTAAAACGAAGGCAAATACGCCGATGAAAGAGATCGACGCTTATGTGAAGAAATTTGCAGAAGCAACCGATCTGAAGCTCGAAATTGGTAAGCCTTCGGGGGCGGGGTCGTACTCTCCTTTGTTGCATCGCGTTTCAGTGGCTGGACTGCAATATTATGATGCTCCTACATTATACTATTCCACGCTCTTTCACGAGTGCGTGCACAGTACAGCGGAAGCGCTTGGGAGAGATATTAAAGGCAACTTCTTTGGTGACAAAAACTATTCCGAAGAAGAAATTGTCGCGGAGTGCGGCGCAATGTTACTTTGCCAGCGCTTCGGCATCTATGATATTCCATGCAAAAATTCGCTGGAATATTTGCGGGGCTGGAGCAAAAAGCTCAGAGAGAACCCTACGTGGCTCTCAAAGGGTATTAGCAAAGCATCGAAAGCTGTCTCGTATTTTCTCGAAAAGGCAGGCGTTCCTGCGGAAGTAGAGGAAAACGAAATGGAAGTCGCATCTGCGTAATTTCCTGCTCACAAACAAAAAAAGAAGTCCTTAATTGGACTTCTTTTTTGCTACTATCTAAAATTTATAAATTTGCTTTTGGCGATTGCTACTTTGCTTTTTGCATCTTGCAAGAATCCAACAGGAATTGGCGTGCTTCGACTAACTGCATCAATCGTGTCAACGTTTTCTAACACTTGTTGATTGTTTTTTTGCTCGTTTTGAATTTCAACAATTACAGGTTCTGAATCCTTTTTTGTGTTCAAAAATGTGTTCGCAATTAAACCAATGGTAAACGCAGAGAATCCTGTTGCAACAATCAGTGAAAGAAAGAATGAATCAAATACAGGATTAAGCAAAGATGTTGCTATCACGCCTAATCCAAACATCAAGATTCCCCATGTTGTTTTTTTGTCTGATTCAGACTTTTTCCCTTTATATATTTCACTCACGCCATAGAGCGATAATGCGCTTGAAATAAGCGTTAGTAAACTCAGCATTACTGAAAACCTCCATTTGTTATAATTTTTCTTGTTGTGATTTAATAAGCGTTTTTCTTTGTTCTGATTATACCAACAGTATATATAAGGATAGATGTTTTGTGGAAGATGTTTTCTTATTTCTAATCTCCAATTTGGCTTTATTCGGAATATTAGTGATTACTCTTGTTTCATTTTTGTCGTTTCTTTGTTTTCTCCTTGCAATTATTTTGTCAATCAGAGACAAAACAAAATACTATTCAAGGTTGAAATCAATTCAATGGAGTAGCGATAAATTTTCTTTTGTTCAAGAATTAAGCTCATTAAACAAACTAGTTAATGAATGGCTCAATAAAAATAAAACGAACAGATCTGTAAAAATAGAAAATTTGTTTTATCTCAAAGAGATTGCCATTCCACAAGCAAAACAATATGGAAAAAAGATGTTTCTATCGGCTATCGTGTTTATTTGTTGCTCATGCTGCTTATTCTCGCAACTAAAAAGCGATATTGAAGCACATAATGTAAAATCAAATATTGCTACAACATCAAACGACATGGAAGTTAAAGAGTTTCATTTTGACGACTCTGTTTCATCAGTTCAGGTAATGGATAAATCAAAATGGAGAACATATAATTACGTTTATAAAGACAACTTAACAACTCCTTTATATGCAGGATTTTCTTTTGATTTTCCTAACACATTATATATGTCGTTTTTGCTTGGTATATTCTTATTAACAATTGGATTTAGGTTTTTACTCAGATTTGTCTAAAAAGGAATGATTTATAAATGCGTTTCATCAGCGTCGGCGGCGACAACTATGTTGCATTAGATAAAATTAAAGCACTTTCTTCGCCCAAAAGCAGTTCTGTAAAAGGTCTTGTTCGTGCAGCAAAAGCGAAGGATATGTGCGTTGATTATACAAGTGGAAAGAGAACGATGTCGGTTCTTTTGATGATGGATGATTCCATTATCTTATCGCCAATCAGCGCAAAGACGCTTGTCGGGCGATTTAACAAGGATTCTTCCGAAGTAATGGATGAAGGAAAAACCTTCAAAACGACAAAAGAGTCATTCGAAGATCTTGGAATTTAAGAAAACTAAAAGCGAGCAGGAATTAACCTGACTCGCTTTTCGTTATTCGCGATATAGATATCGTTTTGTCGCAGTTACGCTGCTTAGAGAACCAATCAAGAAGCCAATAACAATTAATCCAAGAGACGTGAGTATCATATATGGATTAGATGGTAAGAATTTCAGGAAAGGAAGCATCTCTGTTGCTTTTGTTGTGCCAACTTCGTAAACAATGCTTAGCGCCCCTGCCGCCATTGCGCTTCCAACAACGCCAATCAATGCGCCTTGTTTAAAAAATGGCTTTACGATGAACGAATCACATGCGCCAAGATACTTCATGATTTCAATGTTTTTCCCAATCGCACAAACAGATAGTTTGATGTTATTGTAAACCACAGCTAGTGCAATCAGAATCAGAACAGCAACAACTACACCAAACATCCATTCAAGATTCGGAACGCCTGCGAGTGAGTTCTGCACGCCGCTGATGACTTCTCCAGCATGAAATGTAGCAGAATATTTAGTCGGCGTTTGAACTGTTTCTGATAAATATTCTACGTTCATCGCAGTTAAACTTACTGCACCGAGAACAAACATAACGATGGCAACAACACCTGATGAAACAAAAAACGATACGGCATCAATCTCCGTTATCGCATATCTATTCTTTTTACGCATTTTCTTGTCCTTTCTCAGCAGGATTCTCATCGGCGACAAGGCGGCCAAGATGAAGTCGTAATGTGCGCTTTGGAAGAAGCTCTATTAAAGATGTATTATGTGTTGCCATTAAAATAGTCGTTCCGTACTTCTTGTTGATTTCATCAAAGAGAGCAAGAATATTTTCTGCGTTTTCATCATCAAGATTTCCTGTTGGTTCATCAGCAAGAATAAGTTTCGGTCGGTTCAAAATAGCACGCGCTATTGCAACTCTTTGCTGTTCACCGCCAGACAATCGCTTTGGCAAAGAAAACACAATACGATTATTATTGATGCCAACATCAAGTAATACAGATTCAATCTTGTCTTTGATTTGCTTCTTTGGAACTTCTGAAACATACGCGGCAAAGTCAAGATTGTCATACACATCCATATCAGAAAACAGTTTATAGTCTTGAAAAACGACGCCAATTTTGCGCCGGTAATAAGGAATTTGTGCGTGCGAGTAAGCGTTGATGTTCTCTCCATCCACAATAATATCGCCACTATCTGCTGTAAAGTCGCGAAGAAGCAGGTTGATCAATGTTGATTTTCCTGAGCCGCTTTCGCCCATAAGATACACAAATTCGCCTTTTGGGATCTTAAACGAAATGTTTTTTAGCGCTTCAACGTTATTTGTTGGGTATGTTTTTGAAACATTATCAAGAACTACCATATATATTCCTTCCTTTTTATCTAAAATCCGCGAGAATACCCACGTCTCTAAGCAAAGCGTATGCGATGGGATGAATCGTAATCTCCTTTTAGAGATAAGTCTTAATGACGTGAAGTCATTAAGTTGTGCTGCCATAGACTCGGCACGACTACGCCCAGAGCAAGAGGCTTGGCATCACCCAAGGTGGTTCGGAACTGAGTCCTGTCGTGTCATTATTTGTCTCTGCTCAATAACGCTTGGCTTTTGCAAGCCCCCGCCTCAATCCCCGTTCGGTGATAGACGGTTGGTTATTGACGGTTAAGCTTTGAAATCTTCTTTCTGATTCGCATTTTATCAGATTTCAATTTTCGTTGCTGGGATTTTTTATAAACGCAGAGAACTTAATGGGGTTTGCTAATCGAGCAAAATGGTATAATCAAAATTAACGAAAACAATGGATTGGAGCGGTGATTGTGAAGTTTAAGATAAAAAACAAAAAAGCTCAGGCTACGCTTGAGTTCGTAATGTGTCTACCAATCGTTCTCCTTCTTGTCTTGGGAACGGTTGATATTGCTCGTATATGTATTATCCGACTTGAAACAACAGCTATTATGCAACAAGAGATTTCTAATGTAGCGTCAGGATTATATCAAATACAAGGCGTTAATACTGGGTCAGTAACACAGAGTTTGGAAAATAAGATTCAAAGAACATCTTTTTTCAATACGTCATTTAATGGTCATGGCAACAATTCCTCAAAACCAACAACAGTTCGAACGGTAATTAAGGGACCAACGCCCTTTGGAGGCAAATATTATGGTTCAGCGACAGAAATCCATCCAGGTACTACAATTTGTTTTGAAGCAACAAGTTCTTATAAACCAACTTATAGTGAAATGTTGAAAATTGTTCGACAATCAGGAGGAGAAATCAAAGTTCATTCAAAAGCTTGTTCTGTTGTTGAAACAAATCTTCAGTTGAATAATCCTAAAAATAAGGTTTGAGGTGAAATAATGTTCTTTAAGGCACAAAATAAATTGAAGAAAAAAAACGGACAAGCTGTTTTAGAGTTCGCGCTTGCTTTTCCTGTTGCAATCCTTGTTATGTTTTATATGTTTGATTTTGCAACCCTCGTTCAAGCTAAAATGGTGACAACCCAATATGCTCGTAATGCTGCTCGCATTGTTATTATGACAGGCCTAAAAAGCAGTGGACAAAGTGAAGATAGTCAATCCGCTAAAGACGCAAGAGGGCATATTTATAATCTATGTTCTCATGAGTATCCAAGCAAAACAAACAATGCTAGACCAGGACAAATCGCTGCTTGTCATGTAGAAGTTTATGATTCTCCTAGAAGTGGAGAAATTAAAAATGATGCTGTTGGCCAATATCCTGTTACAGCAAAAGTATGTGTTACCCCTATGTTGTGGATGGATAAGTTTCAAGGGAAATCATCTAATGAGATTTGTTCCAGTTATTTAGGCTATCATTCAACACAATATCAAAAGAAAAGATGATAATAAAGGAGGGGTGTATATGCTTTTGGGAAAACAAACTATAAAAAATAAAAAAGGAACTGTTATTATCCTTTATTTAGCTGCAATTATGTGCGTTTTTGTCCCTACTTTGGCGGTTTTATATGACATTGGAATGTATAGGGTCGCTCAAGAGGAAGTTCATAACGCGCAAGAAATTGCTGGTCTTGCTTGTATTGGTGTTTCTGCCGGCTATCTAACAGGTGGAAACAGTGCTATTGGCGCGTTCGATGTAAAACAATGTAAAAACGCTGTTGAATCTCTAATGAATGTTAATCTTGGTCTTGCTCAAGGGAAAGCAGATGGTCTTGGAGGTAAATCAGCTCAAATAGTAGGAGCCATACAGAAAGATAGAAAAAATGTGAAAAGATTAATTCATCCTTGTGGATCTAATCGCAGTCTTAGAGCAGAAGAGATGAGTAAAGATAGGGCAACACAAAGAGTTGAGGTTGAAGCAAAAAATCAACCCGCCATTATTCGCATGGGAACAGATTCAAATGCGACACATACTTTTGTATTAAAAACAACAGGCATGTGTTATACTCCGTTCTTCATCAATAAAGGTCTCCTTGCATTTGGAATTACTGGAAAATCTAAAAGTAATAACTTAAATGAAATTCAAACAGAATATCCAATCACAGTGAAACCGTCGTTCTTCAGTGCTGTTTACAATCAGTAAAAAGGAGGATGCCGTCGCGCAGTGCGGCGGCTACTTTTTATGCAACTTAACCTGCTTAAACTAGACGCTCGTTCGCAGAATTATAAGCGCGAAAGAGATGTGAAAACACTGTCAGATTTGCTCCAATACAGCAAAATAGAGCGTGATATAGCGCGATATACTGCGCCTAATATCAAACCTATCCAACTTATCAATTTAGCGTCAATATTGCGCTTAGATGCGCCTGAGCTACTTGTTTGCGAATTTCAACAGGTATATGATTGGATTAAATACTACGCTTTCGTCTATGTCAATAATGTGCCCGAAGAAGAAATCAATCTTGCAATCAAAGAACATGTTGGCGCATTTATACCAAACATCGTGCGCTATATTTTGATTGAGCTTGCACAAAATGGCGCTATTGAGCCAAATTTAGAGAGTTGCCAACATTATCCTCATATGCTCGCTAAAGTGTTCTTTATTCGCGAAATGAGAGCCATTTTGGAGCAGGTTGGTGCTGGTAAATCGCTCACACAAGCCGCAGGAAATACTTACAAGATGCGCCGAATGATTTCTGATTGGCGCGCTGAATTGCAACAAAGCGTTGACAAGATGACTGATTTGCGACAGTACGCAATCATTATTCGAACAACAAAGATGCCGAAAGAGACATTTGTGAAGTTGTTTGATGTTGATGAAAGAGTCTACTATTTTGCACTATTGAGCGGATATAAAGCTGAAAAGCATCAGACGTTGAAGCGGTTTTTGGAGGATAATAAAGGTTGGCTGTTGGATAGTGTGAAAGGGAAAATTGAACAACACTTAGCAAATTGACATGCTCCCCCCGCTAAAGCAGGGGGTTTTCTCGGCGATGTTCTATAAATAACAAAAACAGAACTAAGATTGTTCGTCTTGCTCTGTTTTTGTGTGTGTTCTGCGACGAAGTAACAGACGAGTTCTTAGCGAGACTCCTCTTTGACTTCGTATTCGGTTTCAACGTAATCCCATGTCATTCCGCAATGGGTTACTCCTAGCACATACAGATCAAGATCTTCGCTGTAATAGACAATCTCGTCTGTCTTTTCAATCAAGCGTTTTGCACTGTATGCGCTGATAATAAACGCCTGCATTATGTCGACGCAATCTCCCCTTTCAGGGTCATAGTCATCCCCATTGCACAAATCAAATGACTCATATTTCGCGGTCAACGCACTCACGACCTACGGCTGACGCCGCTGAAGTCGGGGCTTACAGTTCAGGAAACCAGAGGTAAATAACGACGGAATGTCTCCCTCTCCTGTCCGCGTGCGGGCGGTTGACTAGCGCCCGTTCACCCAAGTATATAGCCGAGGCTACTCTTTTATGATTTTGGGATTATCTTCCCCAGAGATATAACGTCGTCCAAGTTCTTGGAGATTGATGGCGGCGACCCGATCATCGTTCATCCGGCATCCACAGGTACAGTGATACTCATGATGATCGTGGTCCCGTTGTGTTTTATCAATTTTTCCACACTTCGGACAACGCTGCGAAGTGTACTTCGCACTAACCTTTAGGAACTTTGCTCCAACCGCTTCCGCTTTGTATTGGAGGAACTGTTCGAACTGATAGAACGTCCATGAGCGAAGTTCGTTTCGTCCTTCCTTAGTTCGCTTAAGGTTACGCTCATCGAAACTCACGCCTGTCAAATCTTCGAGGACGAAAACAGCGTTCGCTCCATACTCCGTGACGAGTGCCTTAGATAGCTGATGATTACGACAGTAACGATAAATAGATAATTTTCAAGAAAATAGAAGCAAATAGAATTATCGTTATAATTTTATTAAAGAAGGGAGGGAAGAACAA
>QWCI01000700.1_pt1 | contig 16429 bp, 9 predicted proteins | sample 1972541 | NCBI WGS metagenome assembly QWCI01 (sample SAMN09866712, study PRJNA288562) | Human oral metagenome isolate term3_saliva, whole genome shotgun sequencing... | isolation source: mouth | host: Homo sapiens | place: USA: California | reverse complement strand
TGGTGCTCATAGGTTTTCTTTCTCCTGTGTGTGTGATTTCGGGAGTTTTTTCTGATGGTGGGTCGCCGTGGTCACGGGACCTCATGGGTGGCTCAGGCGTACGCCTTGCGCCTCTTGGTGGTGACCACGGTCATCACCATCGCCCCGGACATGAGCGCCGTTGCGACGCCGATGTAGGGGAAGATTCCGGTGCTGCCAGCCTTGGGCAGCTCGCCAACCTCGGTGTCCTTGACGACCAGGGTGGCCTTGTTGGTGCCGTTGATGACGAAGCCCTGCTCCACGGAGGCAGTGTTCAGTTCGGAGGAGAAAGCCTGGGCGGCACCCTTTGCCCACTTGGCCGAGTCGGTTGCGTCGGCCGCGAGTTCAACCGTAGTTCCGGAGCCGTCGGCTCGGGCGGTCGTCAGCTTGAACTCGAGGGGCTGGGGCAGGAGGGAGTGTCCTGCGGGGGCCTTGGTTTCGACCAGCCAGTAGGGGGTGTCGATATCGAGGTCGCCCACGCTCCAGTAGTATCCGTCGGTCGCGGTGGCCTGGGTCAGGGTCTTGACCACGGTGGCGTTGGGGTCCGTGTTGGGGTTGGCGTTGTAGATCGCGAACTCTGCACCCTTGAGGGGGTACATCGCGTCGTTGTTGTCGCCGTATGTGTACTGGTTCGTCGGGTCGGTGAACGTGGTGCCCATGTTCTGGGTTCCGGCCTTGAGCACGACGAAGTCGTGGGGGACGGTCGGGCCACAATCCTTGTTGTTGTAGTCGCCGTCACTGTCCTTACGGTCGTCGACCAGAACCTCGTTGAAGAGGCCCTTACCGGGGACACGAACGCCGTTTCCATCGACAGCACAGACCAGATCGGCCTCGTTGTAGCCGGTTGCCGCGGGGTTACGGGTAACCGCGAAGCGGATCCAGTATTCCTTGGAGGCTCCGGCAGCCAGCTCGACGCCGTCGGTCAGCGTGTAAACACCGCCCGTGGCGGTGGCGTCGGACGCGGTGTCCAGGCCGGCCTGGGTCTCGGCGATCTTGGCGGACTGGATCTCCAGGCCCTTCGCGAAGTCGGGCTTGTCGGTGAGCTTGCCGGTGTTAGCGGCCAGCGTGCCGTCGTTGGCGGCGACGATCTTGTAGTCCACGGTGAAGCTCGTGGCGCCATTCGCACCGCCGTTCGCCTCGATGGTCTTCGCGACGCTCAAGTCGGGGGACTGATACTCGTTGACGAACGTACAGGTGATGGGGGCTGCCTCGTTGGACGCTGCGCCGCCGACGTTCTTGAAGTTGATGCCGCGTTCGGTCTTGGTCACGGCGACGTCTTCACCGATGCCGTTGACGCATTGGATGTCCTTGAGGTTCCACTTGTCCTCGCCGCCGGTGCTGATCTCCTTCTCCGTGATGGTGAAGTCGGAGTTACCGACTTCGAAGGGGATGAAGGTCGAGTCGTACTTTGCGTTTGCCGCACCGAAGCCGGTGGGGGTCAGCGTCGTGGCCGGGTCGGCTGCGGAGATGTACGAGGTCTTGGCCGGGGCGGACGAGGCCGTGGGCTTCGTGACGGACACCGTGCCGGTCGTCGCCGGGGTGCGGTCGGTGTTGTCCGCCCAGGTGGAGCCCGTGGTCACCGTGAAGTTGGCGGCGGGGATCGTCGGGCTCATGCCCGAGGGGTCCTCGACGGACTTCACGATACGCACGCTTCGTTCCTCGGTGATGACGCCGTAGAGGCAGCCGTAGTTGACCGATAGTTCCTGCGCGACGAAGGTGTTCGTACGCGGAGTGTCCTCAGGGACGCTCGATGGACATGCCTCCGACGGGACGTTATTGATGTTGTCCGAGGTGACCAGCGTCGATCCATTCGGGACGAAACCCCAAATACTCAGACGATAGGTTCGACCGTTCTTTTCGAAAGTACGAGTGGAAACCGTCTTGTTCAGCTTGATCGTGTCAGCCACATAGGGCGCCTGATTGACGTTTCCCTTGGCACCGGGCCACGTACGCGGCAGAATCTCAGGCTTGTCCGGGTTCAGCGTGCTATAGGGCTGACCCGCGCCAGCATTGTAGTACTGGCTGTACAGGTCATAGTCGCCGTTACCCTCGCCCACGTACTTGACGCAGTACATGCGTCCGGACGAACTTTCAGACTTATTGACGTAGCCCTTTGAGGGATCGCTTGCATCGACGAGGTCCGGCTCGTAGGCGGGACCAATGAACTCCCCATTGGCCGTGTACTTGGGCACACCATACGACCCATCAAGGACTAGGTCACGGGGCCACTTTCCGTTGAGGAGCTGATTCGCAGGCCAGCCGTTAATGCCGAAGTATGTCGAGCACGTACCCGTGCCACGCTGCGCCTCAGTCTTCACGTAGGCACCACCCTTGCGGTACAGGATCGTGGTCGCCAGGGTGTTCGAGGTTTCCTCGTTGACGAAGGGGTACTCCTCGCCCTGATCGTTGGGGAACAGGTTGAGGAACTGCAGCCACAGCGATGAGTGCAGGAAGTGCTGCACCGGGCTCATACCCTTGATAGGCAGGTTGTTGTGGCGGATCTCGCCGATCAGGAAGGTCTCGCCCGGCTGAACGGTGCCCGGGTTGTTCGGCTTGAAGCCGATGGCCGACTGGCCATCCACCCAGATCGTCTTATCTCCGCCGTTCTTCCACAGGTCGTAGTGCTGCTGCATCCAGTCCTTGGAAGCCTGCGTATCACCGGTGCCAGTGTTGTCCGTCTGGTCATCCCACTTCCACGGGGCACCACGGGCGATGTAGGTCCACGCGTCATTCGCTCCAGCGTAGTTGCCGCCGAGCCACGTACCGAGCATCTTGTCGTCGCTCTTGATACGGTTCCTCGACATGCCCGTCACGATGCCGTAGCGAATGAAGTTGTTATACGCAGGGGTCGTCGACGTCGCCGTGTCATTGGTAACGCCCGTTCCCATCTTGGCGTAGACCTGGCCAACCTCGATGCCCGTAGCGGCGGGTTCCTGGGCGGCCTGAGCGACCTCGGGAGCGGAGACCTGGGAGGCGACCAGGGTGCCGGTAGCAGTCGCGACAACAGCCAGTGCGCCAAGCGCGCGGGCCATGAACCCTGTTCGCGTGTGCCGCGCGTGTCCTGCACGCGCTCGACTCGTTCCCATTGATCGTTCTCCTCAGGTCCCTTGCTTCGCTGTGTTGCCCCGGCGGGATGTCCGGTTCAGTTTTTCCACAACCTTGATGTCACCCAGCCTACGATGCGGTTACCGAAAAACGCAACCTAATTTTCACGACTTTAGCCGTGGCTTACGTTACAGAATAACAGTCAAGGTTTATTTCCGCAGATCTCCAACGCTTTACCACATGGTATCAATTTCTGTTGCCATGATAAACATCGCTGTTTTGCCATTTTTAACGTCTGGCAACAAATCAAAATGCGGAACTAGACGCAACTTGACACCCTTCCAAATACTCAGGCCGCCACCCTGTCACGCACTCACCCAACGCCCCTTACTCCACCCCGCCCAGACCTCGTGCCCCACAGCCACCCACACCCACTCCCTCCGGCACCCCTCCCTCAAAGTCGCACGCAATTCGACCACCCGAAAATTCAGCACCACTCACAAACGTTGCAATTCCAACGATCCGATGTCAATGTTTGAAAGGTTTACATGGGAATTGCATGCGACATTTCCGGGCAACCACCAACGATGGCACCATGGCGACAGCGCCGAGCCTCCAGGAAAGCAGCGCACCGACACACGATGCAACCCCGGCCTCGTCACGCGCGAAGAGCCGAGCACCTGCACAATAGGGCGCATGGATCTTCGCCCCGTCGCGCTTGGCGCGCCCGTTACCGCTTACGACCCGTCACGTCCCACGCCCGCCGCTATCGTCTCGGGTGAGGTCGCCGCGCACGACGCGCCGCATCCCCTGTCGGTGTTCGACATGTTCCGCATTGGGATTGGGCCATCGTCGTCGCATACGGTGGGCCCAATGCGCGCGGGACTCGCGTTCACGACGGAGCTGACGGCGCTGACGCCGCCGTCGCACATCACGATTGACCTGTTCGGCTCACTGGGCGCGACGGGCCGAGGCCACTCAACGGACCGCGCGGTCCTCCTGGGTTTGGCGGGTTACGACCCGGAGACGGTGGATATCGACACGGTGGAGGCGATTCTGCCGACGCTGGCACGCACGAGCACACTCACGCTGCCAAGCGGTACGCGCATTCCCCTGAACATCGCCGAGGACATCCGTTTCGTCCCACGCACGGTCCTCCCCTATCACGTGAACGCGCTGACGATTACAGCCATCGGCCAGGACGGCGACACCATCCTCCAGCGCACCTATTACTCGGTGGGCGGCGGCTTCGTCATGCTGCAGACGAACGACGACCCGCACAATCCCGAGGTTTCCTCGCTTGCTTCCAGCCAGGCCGGCGTCGGCATCGACATTCCGGCACCGCACCCCTTCGCGTCGGCGGCGCAGCTGCTCGCCCAGTGCGACGAAGCCAGCCTGAGCATCGCGGACCTCGTGCGTACGAATGAGGAGGCAGTGCGCCCGCGCGACACGCTCAACGCCTACCTGGATCGCATTGCGGACACGATGTTCGACTGCGTGGACGCGGGCACGTCGGCGGCGGGCATCCTCCCGGGCGGCTTGGATGTGCCACGCCGCGCCCGCGCGCTCGCTGGAAAACTCGCCCAGCGCTTGACGGGCATCCCCGCATCGCCCGTGGAGTCGATGGACGAGGCCGGGGCCGGGTCGAGCGGTCACCGCGCGGCGGGCGCTGCGTGGGCGTCGACGACGGCAGATCCCATGCGAGCGATGGATTGGGTCAACCTGTTCGCCTTGGCTGTGAACGAGGAGAACGCGGCGGGCCACCGCGTGGTGACGGCACCAACGAACGGTGCGGCGGGCGTGATCCCGGCGGTCTTGGGTTACCTGGTGACGCACTGCCCGGAGACGGGTTCGGTGCCTGGCGTGGCGGCGGGTCCTGCCACGGAGGACGGGGCGGTCCAGCCGCTGCGCCACATCCGCATGACGCCCGCTACTGGTGCCGCCCCCCTGCCGGGGTGCGCGGATTCCGGCGACGAGGCCACGGCCTCGTCCGTGGAGGAGTGCGCGGCGCGCCGCCGAGCCCTCGTGCACGAGTTCCTGCTGGCCGCCACAGCGATCGGTGCGCTGATCAAGACGAACGCGTCCATCGCGGGTGCCGAGGTCGGCTGCCAGGGCGAGGTCGGGTCGGCCTCAGCGATGGCGGCGGCCGGCCTAGCGCAGGCGTTGGGCGGCACTCCTCAGCAGGTGGAGAACGCGGCCGAGATCGCAATGGAGCACTCGCTGGGGCTGACCTGTGACCCGGTGGCGGGCCTCGTGCAGGTGCCGTGCATCGAGCGCAACGCAATCGCGGCCGTCAAGGCGATCAACGCGGCGCGCATGGCCTTGTGGGGCGACGGGCGGCACATGGTGAGCCTGGACGTCGTCATCGAGACGATGCGCCAGACCGGCAACGACATGCTCTCGAAGTACAAGGAGACCTCGGAGGGCGGCCTGGCCGTCAACGTCGTCGAATGCTAGCCAGGACCGACCGGGCTCGAGGGTCATAAGCGCTACTGACAAGCCTCCAACACTCCCCCGATGGGATGCTGAACACTCCACATGTCAAACATGCAACACATCCCACAAACGCATAGAAATAGCCTGATAATACTCGTTTTACTGCGACTCCTGACTATCCGATTACTCCGAAAACCACCCTGCTGTGACAAATGTTTGCAGGTGCCCATTGGCACAGATAGCATTGTCATCAGTTAGTTTGGCGATAACCAGCGGGCACAATGACCCGCCGCGACGGAGTAGGCATGGGACTGACAGACACACACGACCGAAACGCCTCGCGGGGCACCGCCCCCACGGCGGGCACCCCGGCAGGGAACGATGCCGGCACCCACGTACACCACCGCGCACCGCGATTCCTGCGTGCCCTGGCCGGAACGTACGCGGCGGTGATGGCGGTGGGAGGCCTCGCGGTCGCGACCCCCACCGCGCAGCCCGCGCAGGCTGCCCAGGAACCCGAGGGTGCAGCGACCTTCACGATCACGAACGTGGCCTCGATTTTCACGGATTCGGTCGTCAATAATTCGCCGACGGAGCGCACGTACCCGTTCATCGACCCCAGCGATGAGCCGGGCGTGTGGGACTACAACTTCCGCCGCCTGGTCTACTACGGCACGGTCGAAGATACGCGCAACCAGGTGGACCAATACGCCTACATGGAGACCTACAAGCCGAACATGTGGTCGCGCGACGGCTGGGTCAAGCCCCTGGACCAGTGGGGGCCGTGGCCAGGCGGCTCGCTGCAGGACGGGACAGGCTGGAAGCGCGCCCAGTGGTTGGAGTCCTCCCTGGCGTCGCAGGGCTACTGGAGCTACACGACGCGCTCGCTACCGTGGGGCGAAAACCCCGCAGACAACGGCGTCATCTTCTACAACAACGAGACCACCGTCCAGGGTAAGATCGCGCCGTGGAAGCAGACGGCGATGGGTTTCCAGCCGGCCACGCCGGGCACGGTCGCGGCCGGCAAGCCCTTCCTGCTGGGCACGCTGCGCAACAACAACCTGCCTATCTACAACAATCTGGAACGAGGCACAGGCGGGAACCAGAAGACGCTGACCGATGTGGGTCCTCAGCGTTTCTTCCACGGGGACCTGAACCTGCGCATCCAGGGTGACGGTTTCGCGATGCAGGGGGCGATCCCGTGGGACATCGAGGAGTCCCAGGACGACACGGAGACCACGGTCGTGCCGCGCGCGGGCGGTGCCTACACCATCGTCGCCAACAGCGTGTGCGACACGAACCCTGACGGATCGGTGGCAGCGAACGGTAGCCGCCGCAAGATCAGAGGCAAGTTCACGGGTCCGGCACGCCTCTACAACCCGGAGGGCCGCAATACAGACCAGTGGCTGACAGGTAAGACCGTGTGCGCCCAGCACGTCGGCGCGGGCAACGGCACGCACGACCTGTACAACAAGGGCCAGAAGGGCCACATCAACCAGACCGCGGGCTGGGCGAAGGCACAGCGCGCGGAGAACGACTGGCCGGACGCTGTCGATATCTCCCTGCGCACCCCGGCCTCGAACGACACGGTCTCTATCTCCACCTCCACGCTGCCCGACTCGGTGTGGGAAAAGGACGGGATCCGCTACCGCATGACGATCTGGGGCTTCACGGACAACGGCCGCAGCGCCTCGTGCCCGGCCGCTCCCCCGGAGGGCGCGCAGCCCGTGACGAGCATGAGCACACCGGAACTCAACATGAGCTTCGCGTGCCTGTACGCCTCGATCACGCAAGAGCGCTACGTGCGCATCCACAAGGTCATCACCACGGATGGCGGCCGCACGTACGCGACCCAGCCGTCGGCGACCTTCACCTCCACGGCCACCCGCGACGCGGTTGACGCGCCGGCCGGTGCCACGGCCTCGTCGACGACACCGGACGGCACGGCGGTGTCCGGCTGGGTCCAGGATGGCTCCTTCAACCAGACCATCACCCCCACCGGGGTCGGCGCAGACAAGAAGGGGTCCATGGCCTCCTACCAGGCGTTCCTGGTGGGCCACTCCGATTTCACGATCACGGAAACCGGCGTGACCAGCCCGGACGCGCCGGACGACGAGTGGACGCTTGAGTCGATCTCGTGCGTGAATGGCGCGGGCGAGGACGTGGCAGCGACCGTGGACCCCGACACGAAGAGCGTGAATTTCGCGCGCGTCGGGGCGGTGGCGAGCGCGGCCGCGCAGACGATCGACTGCACGTTCACGAACCACGCGAGGAGCGCGGACGTGAGCGTCAAGCAGGAGCTCGTGGCGAACGGGGGCAATGGGCCGGTGACCTTCGACGTGGATTACAAGGTGACCGCGACAAATAGCGGGTCGCTAGATGCGGACACGGGTGCCCTGCAGGTCGCGCCCGGATTCCCCTCCAGCCTGACGATCAACTCGGTGCGCGTGGCCGCCACGCAGGAGGGCCTGGGCACGGGGACCGAGCTGGCCGCCGCGGGCGGGCGCTACCAGATCACGGGCGGCGACCCGCTACCCGCGAACTCGTCACGCGAGTACTGGGTGCGCATGAACGTGACGCGCTCGGAGGCACCGACCGTCGACGAGTCGCGCTTCTCGTGCCGCTACCTGGGACCACCGCGCTCGGGGTACGGCCTGTACAGCGAGGTCATCGCCGCCGCGAACCGCGATTCGGACGGCTCGGATAACAACAAGGTGTGCGGCCCGGTCCGCGTGCGCACGGTTATCATCGCGAAGGCCGGCCGCCAGTTCACGAACCTCCAGTGGCCCGAGATCGCCAACGAGTACATGGACGCACAGGGCTACTCCTACTACCCGCTCGCCGGGTCCGAGTTCGCGATCTACGACGTGGACCCGCGCGTCAACGGGTCGGCCACCCCGGTCCTGACACTGGATGCGTCGAACACCGGTGCCTTCCCGTACTACTGGAAGGTGACGACGCTGGCGACGGATAAGAAGTACTGGCTGGTCGAGACGAAGGCCCCCGACGGCCACCTGCTCCTGCCCCAGCCAATCGGCTTCACGCTGAGCGCGCAGCTGGCCGACGGCACGGGCACGAACGTCATGCCCGACACCGAGATCTTCGACCAGAACAAGTGGACGAAGTCCTCCGTCCAGGTCTACAACTCCGGCTACAACGACCTGACGCTCGACGTGCAGGGCATGATCATCGACGGCAAGTTCACGGCCACGATCATGGTCGCCGACAGGGAGGCCCCGACCCTGCCTTATTCGGGTGGGCCGGGACTGTACCCGTACCTGGCTGCTTCGGCGGCCCTGATCGCCTCCGCGCTGGCGACCCGCGCGGCCCGTAGGAGGATCACACGCTGACGCGAAGCGCACGCTAACGCGGGGCGGGGCGCTGTGGATCACACCCACAGCGCCCCGCCCGTCATTCAACCGGCACTCACTCGGTCGCCAGTGCCTCGGAGGGGCTGACCTTCGCAGCCCGACGTCCCGGCAGCCACGAGGCGACCAGAGCGGAGACAATTGCTACGGCACACACGCCGACCAGCTGCAGCCACGGCACACTCATCACGGGCGTCGCCCCCACGATGGGCAGGCTCATGACGCCGACCCACCCGAAGGCGATGCCCAGGCCAACACCGATCAACGCGCCGGTCAGGGACAGGAACAGCGCCTCAAGGGCGAGGAGGCTCTTCATCTGGCGTCGCGTCAGACCCAGTGCGCGCAGCAGACCGTTCTCGCGGGTGCGTTCGGCCACCGACAGGGACAGGGTGTTGGCAACGCCAACCAGGGACACGACGACGGACACGCCGAGCAGCCCGACGAGGACCATCATCATCTGGTCAATGACCTTCGTGTACATCTGGCGCTCCAGGGCGGAGCCGTTGATGCTGAGCTGCGAGTCCTTGAGCAGCGCGCTCTGGACAGCCTCGACGTCGGCCCCATCGGCCAGCTTAATAATGATCGCCTGCCGCTCGGGTGAAGTCACGATGGATCGCAGGGTCTTCTCGGAGACCCGGGTGTCCCCGGCGCTGAGGTCCTTGTCGTACGCGGCACTCAGGTCCGTGCATGTATCAGCACACAGGCGCAGCATCTGCCCGGCCAGGGCCTTGTCGCCGACGCGCACCTCATCATCGCCCATCTGAGTGACGGTCGAGTGAGTGACGCCCGTGTAGTCGGGTTCACCGGTGATCATGACGGGCAACGTCATGCCAGGATCCACCGCGCCGCTACCCTCTGCGGGTTCGGAGGCGGAGGCGCTCGGCGTCAGGGTCAGGACGCCGGGGGCGGCGTACTGGGCAACGGTGGCGGCGACGCCGTCGGTGGACGCGATGGCGGCCTGCTGGTCGTCGGTAAGTTCCCCGGTCGTGGACACAGCAATGAGATCGAAGGGACGGGCGTCGTTCACGGCGTTCGTCAGGGTAGTGCGCACGGAGGCTGCACCCACCATGATGGTGACAACGAGGGTCACACCGATGAGGATCGCCGAGCCAGTCGCGGAGGTGCGACCGGGGTTGCGCATCGTGTTCTCACGGGCCATGGCGGACAGCATGCCAGGGAAGACCACGCCGAACGCCCGAGTGAGAGCGGGCAGCAGGACGGAGACCGCAACCACCGCACCGAGAAGGGCCACGAGCGCTCCGCCGAAGGACAGCATGAACTTCTGGCTGGCACTATCCAAGCGCCACGCGTACGCAACGAGCGCGCTACCCGACGCAGCGACAAGGACTCCGAGGATGAAGCGCAGGGTGTGCTTCTTCCGGGACCCAGCCCCGGCCTCGTTCACGGGCGCGAGGGCCGCGATGGGGGCAACGCGGGAGGCCGCACGCGCCGGGAAGACACCGACCAGAGTCGTGAACAGGGTCGCACCCAGCCACGTGAGGGTGAGCTGCCAGACGGAGACCCCGACCAAGACCTCGGAGAGGCTAGTGCCCAGGCCGCTTTCCACCACCGCGATCGCGCCAATCAGCCATCCGACCACGACGCCAATCGCCGACGAGATCGCTCCGATCGCGAAGGCCTCGCGGGTCACGAGCGAGCGGACCTGCCGCCTGGTCGCCCCGAGCGTGCGCAGCAGCGCCAGCTCGCGAGTGCGCTGCGTGAGCACGACGCGGAAGGTCGAGGAGACGACGATAGAGGCCACGAGCGCCGCGATCGCCGGGAAGATCAGCATGATCCCCGTCGTCACCGATGCCCCCAGGCGCGCCTGATCCAGGTCCTTCGTGATCGCCGCGCGCACGCTGGTCACGCTCACGCCCGAAATGTCGCTGAGCGCGGAGTTCGCCTTCGCCACCCACTCGTCTTGGGTGGCCTCCGGAGGGTTTTCGTTGCTGTCCGCATCCGCTCCACTGGTCGCGACAATGAACTGCCCAGACGCGGTGCTCCCAAAGATCGCGGAGAAACCGCCGTCGGTCACGTAGCTGGCGGGAATGCCCATGCTGATCGTGTTCGAGCGCGTGGTGCCGGCAATGGTGAGGGTGCGGTAATCGCCCTCGGTGAATCCAGAGCGCACTTTCAGAGTGTCGCCGACCTTCAGCGAGAGGGATGAGGCCGTGGACTCGGGGATGATGATCTGGTCGTCGGCGGTCGGGGCCGTTCCGGCGCTCAGAACCGGCTCGGCGAAGGGTTTGGGGGCCAGCGGCGAGACGTAGAGGCCCCCGCGCGTCGTGTCGGTCTGGGCGACGACGGGCCACTGGGCCATGTGCTTGATGGCAGTGACGCCGTTGGTGTCCTTCAGTGCTTTTTCGGCGCTCTCGATGGCACCCTCAGGCGCATCGTTGTCTTGGGAGACGACGATCGTGCCGCCTTGATACTGGCTGTAGACGCCGGAGGTCAGGCTCGACGTCATCGCCGCCATGACGATAAGGGTGATGACGATGAAGGCTGTGGAAATAGCGACGGCCAGGCCCGTCGAGATGTAGCGGCGGCCGTGGGAGCGCAGGTTGGCGCTCAGGAGTGAGTTTGTTGCAGACATGAGATGAGCCTTGGGAACAGTGTGGAGACGCGTTCAGCGCAGCGCCGCGGTCAGAGTGTCGGCGGTGACGTCGCGCAGGTCGGAGACGATGCGACCGTCGCGGCACACGAGGACGCGATCCGCGTAGGCGGCGGTGCCAGTGTCGTGGGTGACCATGATGACGCTCTGGCCGAGGTCGTCGACGGCGCGGCGCAGCAGGTCCATGACCTCTGTGGTGGAGTGCGAGTCGAGGTTGCCGGTGGGTTCGTCCGCGACGATGACGGCGGGTCGGCTCATGAGGGCTCGGGCGACGGCGACGCGCTGCTGCTGGCCGCCGGACATTTCGGAGGGGCGGTGATTCAGGCGGTCTGCGATACCCAGGGAGTTGACGATCAGGTCGAACCAGTCCTTGTCGGGGGTCTTTCCTGCGAGGCGCATGGGCAGGAGGATGTTGGATCGGGCATCCAGTGTGGGCACCAGGTTGAAGGACTGGAACACGAAGCCGATGCGGTCGCGGCGCAGCTTGGTCAGCGCGGTGTCTTTCAGGGCGGTGATGTCGGTGTCTTCGACGAAGACGTGCCCGGAGGTGGGGGCGTCGAGGCCGGCGAGGATGTGCATCATCGTGGACTTGCCGGAGCCGGAGGGACCCATGATGGCGGTGAATTCGCCGGCACCGAAGCCGACGCTCACGTCGTCGAGGGCGCGCACCTGGGCGTTGCCGCTTCCGTAGATCTTAGAGACGCCCTGGAGTCGGACGATGGACGAGGCCGGGGCCTCTTGGGTGGCCGCGGTGGCCTGCGCGATTGTCGTGTTCGTGTTCATGTATATATCCTGCATGGTCAGCTTATGTCTTCGCTACGGAGGTTTCCCCTGATTGATCCCCGAGACCACCCGGGGTACCTTCGGGGCATTCCGGGATCCGGGGCCAACGTGTCCTCCAGGCACGGTGTGAGTCCCACGTTATTCGAGCGCCGTTCAGCGCGAAGGAACGAAATTCAGGCTCAGGCTCAGGCCACACAGACGACACTCCCCCAGAAAAGTCGCACGTAACTTCCCGTGGCCAGTTTTCATTAACCCCACAAACGTTGCGATTCCAACGACCCTACCTCAGCGTTTTACAGGTTTATATGGAAATCACATGCGACATTTGCGGGAAACCATGACGGGGTCAGGGGACTCAGGGACGGGGGCAGAACCAACGCCCTGCCACATCCACACCTACCCCACGACCAGCCACACCCCACGCCCAACAGGCACCCCGGCCTCGTCTCCCACAGCGTCCGATCTGCCCACATCCACCAATCTGCACGCAACCCACGGGTACACCACGCTGCCCGTCCCAGCGGGCAGCCGACAACGACTATGACTCGAGGACCTCGCCGCGCGGCTCGCGCAGGGCCAGGCTGCGGTAGCGGTTGATGGCCGCACCCACGTCGATGAGGCGCGGGCGGGCCAGGAACGCCGGGTAGGAGCGTGCTCCGAACTTGCAGACGGCGTCCAGGCCTTCGGAGGCGAGGCGTCGACCGAGTTTGGCCATGAGGTCGGGCATCGACTGTTTGCCGGCCATCTCTTCGAGGACACCGCGCACGCACCAGGCGATGGCCTCGGCCTGCCCGGGGTCGACGACGGCGGCGACGTCGGAGATGTCGATGGTTGATCGGTCGATGGTCAGCACGGACGTGCCCGAGGCCTTGGTGCGCGGGCGGTCCACGCGTGCCTTCGCGGCGGGTACGCGGGGTGCGGCCTCCCAGCTGGTGGGGGCGTCGGTGCGGGGGCGCGGCAGGTCGGTGACGACCGAGCGTGCGCGGGAGGTGACGTCGAGGCAGTGGTAGTTATCCATCATGAGGACCCGGTCGGCGGCGTCGAGGAACGCGCCGGAGCCGCCGACGACCATGATGAGGGAGATCCCGGCCTCGGTGAGGGAGGTGACGCGGTCGACGAGGGGCGTGATGGGTTCTTTGTCGGCGGCGACGAGGTCGCGCATGCGGGTGTCGCGGATGAGGAGGTTGGTGGCGGAGGTGTCTTCGTCGATCAGGTGGGTGATGAAGGGTGAGATGTCGACGCCGGTGACGGCTCGGCCGTCGGCGGCGCGCACCTTCGTGGCGGTGGGGTCGGTGGCGACGAGTTCGCGACCGTCGCCGGGCACGTGCGCGTACACGCCTTGGGTGATGGCTTCGAGGAGCGTGGATTTGCCGTGGTAGCCGCCGCCCACGATGAGGGTGAGGCCCGGGGGAATCGCCATGCCGGAAACCTCGCCGGCGTGCGGCAGGGTGACGGTGGCGCGCAGGGATTCGGGGGCGGCAAAGGCAACGACGCCGTCCCCGGCCAGGGGTGCTTCGGAGACGCCGGAGCGTCGCGCGAGCATGGCCTCGTCGGCGACGAAGGACACCCAGCCGCGGTCCTCGAGGACGCCCTGGAGGGCGCGGTAGTCTTCGTAGGCGGCGACGTGGGCGAGGAGGCGGGAGCGCTTGCGGGTGGTGGCCGGGTCCTCGGAGACGAAGTCGAAGCAGTCCATGACGATGTTGGGCACGCCCACGTCGAAGAGGCGTGCGGCGCTCTTGCCGAGGATTGTGCGCCCTCGCGCGGGGAGTTTGACCTGGAATCGGACTTCGACGCGGTCGGGCAGGACGGTCGCGTAGGAGCGTTGGAGGATGAGGGCACCGGCGCGGGCGATGGACACGTCGCGCGCTCCACGAGCACGGATGGCCTCGTCGAAGGCACGGGCGATGAAGTCCCCGGCGGCGAGGCGCGCGTCGGGCGAGGCCAGGGCGGCCTCGGGCAGGCCCATGGCGTCGGGTCGGGTCCAGGCGCGCAGGGATGAGGGCAGGGCGTAGGGGTCGGCCTGCACGTGGTCGATGGCGAGGGTGAAGTCGCCGTAATCCCAGGCACCGAGGGCGTTCTTGTAGAACCCGTAGGGTCTCCCGTCCGCGTATCGGAGCTGATCGAGCAGGTCAGCGTCGGTTCCGGAAATCGAGCGCGAGGGGGCTTCGTATCGGGGAGTCATACGTCAAGTTTACAGGCGCATCCATGCGCGTCGGGGTTCGCGCGGTGGCCGGGTCGTGAGGTTCGGGGACGAGGCTGGTGTGCGGGTTCCTCGGGGACGAAGCCGGGGCTGGGGTGCGCGGTCAGCCGAACAGCCAGACAATGAAGGCGATGAGGGCAGCCAGGTCAACGATAAAGCACGCGAGCACGACGTAGAAGGTAGTCCGGGCGAGCTTGATGGCGGACTCGGGGACGCGGTAGTCGACTGCGGCGCGTACCTGCGCTCGCGCGGCTGGCAGACATGCGCCGGACAGGATGATGAAGCAGAAAAAGATGCTCAGCAGCGAGATGGTCATGAGGATGACGGAGGAGGTTCGGACCTGGGCATCGTAGGAGGCTCTGACTTGTTCCACCAGAATCTGGCCGTAGGTGACCGGGCATCCGTGACGTGAGGCATGCGCCGGGAGGTGTGGGGGCCGCGAGAACGGGGGATTCCCCGGGGACTGTACTGGAACAGCCGTGTGATCCCAGGCGTGCGTCGAAGCGAGTGTCTGCGCGGCTTTGGGCTGGCGCGCGAAGACGTTGTTGATGTTACTCATGCGCTGCTCCAGATGTGGTTGCCGTCAGATCGCTGCTGCACCCTATCGCAGACACCTGAGGAACAAAACGGGCGGGCCCAGGAACATTCCTGGACCCGCCCGCACGAGGTCATGATTGTGACGCAAGGACCATCCAAAAGACCACAATGCACAAGACGAAACCGCTGATTTGCAGGATCGAAATGATCATCGCGGTGAGCCAGCCCGCGCGCGCACGGTCCACAACGTCCTGTGGAGCGCCAATCGACCGTGCCTTCGAGACAAGCGAGTGCCCCCATACCCAGGCGGGAACAGACAGAATAAGCGGGGCAATGAAGAAGCTGATGCCAGCCATGCACATGACGATCATTGCACTGGAGCGAATCGATTCGTACTCGTAGTTGGCTGGCGACGCATACAGGGGCTGACCATACACGGGCTGGCCGTATCCCGCCTGACCGTAGGGACCCTGCTGACCGTATCCCGCTTGACCATACGCGCCCTGCTGGCCGTAAGGTGCCTGGCCGTATCCCGCCTGACCGTAGGGACCCTGCTGACCGTATCCCGCCTGACCGTAAGGACTCTGCTGACCATACGCGACCTGCTGACCGTATCCCGCCTGACCATACGCTTCCTGCTGGCTATAGGGACCCTGCTGGCCGCTCTTCCCTTGCCGTTCGAAGGCCATGTAGTCGTCGGACACCTGCTGCGCAAAGATATTCTCGGGATCGCTCATCCATTACTCCCAGTGACTGTCTCTCATGAATCTACGGCTCATGGTATCGCAGACCGCTGTCGGCACTGTAGGCGGACCCAGATACCCCCTGGGAATCACTGATCGCTCCGCCTCCGCAGCTATAGGCACCTCTTGTTCCGGGCACAGACCTCGGGAGCCGCGTAGCGCAACGCTCATCAGCGCAAGATCGACGCCAACAAGAATCCCCACACCACCACCATGACGATGAGGATCACCAGGGCAACGCCGAGGACCACAAGATGAATGATCGAGCACATCTTGGCAGCTGATCGGGCGCTCGCGAGTTCGTTCATCAGGGGCATCGGCACGCCCGCGAGTCGGGCTTCCTCGATCAGCTTGTCGGACCAGATCCACATCGCACCCGAGAGCATGAGGCCGCCGAACAGAAAACTCAGGAAGGACAAGGTGCGGACCGTCGACGCGTTCGACTGGGCGCGCTGCACCGCGTAAGGCGAAGCCTGGTAGCCGGGGAAACCCTGCGGCCCGTAGCCCGGCCCGTAGCCTGCATCCCCCTGGCCGTAAGGTGCCTGCTGCGCGTGGGGGTTGATGGGATCGCTCATGCGTCACTCCACAATCGTTGTCCGGCAGATGCTCGACCGATCCTAACGCGCCAGATGCACAGCGGCGAGGCCTGGGCTGGCTCAGCCCTCACGCGCGGCCCCGCCACGGCCTC
>QWCI01000600.1_pt1 | contig 16441 bp, 8 predicted proteins | sample 1972541 | NCBI WGS metagenome assembly QWCI01 (sample SAMN09866712, study PRJNA288562) | Human oral metagenome isolate term3_saliva, whole genome shotgun sequencing... | isolation source: mouth | host: Homo sapiens | place: USA: California | reverse complement strand
GCGGCAGCGGCAGCATCCGCGCTCGCACCAGCCTCAGCCTGCAGCTCCTCAGCCACACGCTCAGCGCCAATCTTCTCCAGCTTGTCAATAGAACGCAGAACAGCCGCAGTATCAGTCAAACCCAAGCCCAGGTAGAAACCCTCAGCCAGCTTGCGGTTATTCACACGCAGCTTGAACTCAGGAATCGGCAGCTTCGACAGCGCATCAACAACCACCAGCGCCAAGGTCACGTCGTAACGGAACGGCAGCTCGCCGTCGCCAACCACGTCAATATCAGCCTGAGTGAACTCGCGGGCACGACCCTCCTGCGGACGCTCACCACGCCACACCTTCTGAATCTGGTAACGCGAGAACGGGAAATTCAGGTAACCGGCGTTCTCCACCACGTAACGGGCAAACGGCACGGTCAGGTCAAAGTGCAGAGCCAGCTTTTCCTTAGCCTTAGCAGCCTCATCCTCCTGCAGGCGAGAAATTGCGTAAACTTCCTTGTCAATCTCACCCTTGCGCAGCAGCTGCTCAATAGTCTCTACCGAACGAGTCTCAATCGGGGAGAAACCGTGCAACTCAAAAGTCTCACGCAGAGTGTCCAGAACATGATTCTCAACCAACCGCTCAGCCGGAAGATACTCGGGAAAACCAGACAGCGAAGCCTTGCGAGCCATACGCGATACTCCTTGACAAAGAACTCGACAACAAAACCCCGGAACACCTCCGGGCATATCTACCCATCATACCAACACCCACCCCGGCACAGCACCCACTCCCCCAGCACACCCGGCACAAACCCCCACAAACCCGCGGCCGGCAGGTTCGCCCACAACACAACACGACCAGACACTACTCACACACACCACACAGAGGCTATGCTTAGGAGGTGCACACGCACACCCAAACGGGTGCCCACCACGGGGAACAGCGCAAAGGCGCCCCACCCCCAGCACCCCCGAGTGAAAGAGTTATAGCGGTGACTACCAAACCCGACGACACTGTAAACCTCGAAAAGGCACGCCAGTACGGCCGCGTCTCCGAGGACGGCCACGTCTTCGTCATTGTCGACGGCGAAGAATACGCCGTAGGCCAGCTGCCCGGCGCCTCCGAAGAAGAAGCGCTCAGCTACTTCGCCCGCAAGTTTGAAAACGTCGAGGCGCAGGTTGCCCTGCTCGAATCCCGCCTCGCCAACAACGCCCCCGCCGCAGACCTGCAGAAGGGCATCACCTCCATCGGTGCACAGATTGGTGTGCGCAACATGGTCGGCGACTACTCCGGCCTGCAGAAGCGCCTCATCACCCTCGCAGAGCAGATCGCTGAACTCGGCGAAAAGCAGCAGCAGGCACGCACCGAAAACCGTGAACGCGCCCTCGCCGTCCGCGAAGAAATCGTCGCGGAAGCCGAGCAGATTGCCGGCCAGGACCCCGACCAGATTCACTGGAAGAACTCCCACTCCCGCATGAACGAACTGTTCCCGCAACGAAGCCGAAGCAGCGCAGGACGCAGTCTACGCCGAAAACCTCAAGGTCAAGGAAGCACTGCTCGAAGAAGCACGCGCACTCCTGCCCGTCGAAGACATCGAGGGTGCGAAGGCAGCCTTCGAGAAAATCCTGGACCGCTGGGATGCGGCAGGCCGCGTACCCCGCAACGACCTGCGCCGCGTCGACGGCGAACTGCGCCGTATTCAGGACGAAATCAACGGCGCCGAAGAGGCAAAGTGGAAGCGCAACGACCCCGCCAAGGCGGCACGCGCGAACTCCCTGCTCGCACAGATCGAGGACTCCCTCGCCGAGCTGGAAGCAGAGCTCGCAGCAGCTGAGAAGGGCAGCGACTCCAAGAAGATCGCCAAGGCTAAGGAAGCTCTGGAGGCGCGCCGCGCCTGGGCAGCAACCCTGCAGGGCTTCGGCAACTAAGATTTAACCGGAGTTCTAGCCGATAGGTAGTGTCCGGGGTGCCGGCTGATAGAGGCTTGGGGCCCGGGTTACTTGCCTAGATTAACGCCGAGAAGCCACATGTGTTTCGAAAAGCCACTTCTTTGGTGGCTTCTCGAAACACATGTGGCTTCTGCGTGTCTGCAGGGGTTATATTCGCGCCCCCCCACCAGATGCAGATGGAGGGCGCACCGGGTTCATGGATTTTCGATAGGTTAGTGCCTTCATTGCGGGTTAAAGACCCACGGTGAAGGCACTAACCTATCGAAAACCTCTGTCTAAAAAGCAAGCGGCCCCGGATGCACCAGGTAGGCGGGCGGGATCCGGTGATGGTTTAGTGTTTTCGGTAATGAGTTAGTGACTTTGGGCTGGGGTTTTAACCACCTCCAAAGACGCTAAGTCATGATTGAAATCGCTAAGTCATGACCGAATATTCACCCGCGTGGAGGCGCCTCCTCAGCAGAGTTTGTGCCATGGTTTAGCGTCTTCTGCCATGGTTTTTAACTACGACCAAAGACACTAACCTATGGCACAATTTTTCGGCGCGGCACGGTAAAACAAAAACGGCCCCGGATGTACATGCATCCGGGGCCGCCTGCTGCGGTTATTATATGTGGAGTCAGAGCTGATTTACATATCGGGCCAGTCGCGGTGCAACGAATACTCCGTATCCCCGTCACCATTGTCATTCAGGTGCCAACGCTGGCCGGTACGAATATCAGCCTTGCGCAGACGCGGGTTCGGATTGTCCGGCTTACCCATGGTCGGGTCGTTCTTACAACCCCAACGAGTGTCGTCGTAGCTGCAGTCACCTGCCACGCGTCCCACATCAACCCACCACACACGCACCAGCAACGGGTCGACAGTATCCTTCGTCAACACGACATCCAGAGCATGCCAGTCACCGCCGTTCACACGGAAACGACCAGAGTAAGACACCGTCGCATAGGCGTGGAAGTTGCCCGAGCGTTCATACACATAACTGGTCGCGGTCTTGCGTGACTCTTTACCACGTGCCCTGCTAACCGGCTTGCCCATTGTATAGAAGCTGCCCTCGTCACCGTTACCGTACTGGATGGTCATCTGGGTGGGGTAGGACTCCATCTCTACGTGGCCGATCATGAGGTCGCCTTCCCAGCGTGCGGTGGGTGCGTCGACGTAGAAGTTGACGGCCTGATTCTTGTAGACGTTGGGGTTGTCTTCGCCCTGACCAGAGCCAAGGTTGTAGGACTGCTTCAAAACAGGGGCCTGAATATCGGTTTTAGCGAATTGGTCCTCGATTTCTTGGAGCATTTCCTCGATAGTGGGGCCTTTGGGTTGTGCGGGGTTGTTGGAGGTGAGGGTTTTAGCGTCGTTGGGCTTGCAAAACTTTGATAAGTTGACTCCACCGCCTCTTTTAGTCGTCTTCACGGCTATTCCATCTTCTAGCGTATATTCCGAGTATTCTTGCTTTCCAGGACGGTAATCTTCCGTGTAGCATGTATTATTTCCGTCAAGTGGCGCATAGTAATCAACACCACCGCTGTCTTTGCTGACCCTGTGAGTTTGATGTATTTCATCAATCCAGTCTTGGTATGAGCCTGTCACGGCATCTGTATTTTGATGGGTAGGAGTATTTGGGTCTGCTTTAGTCTGCCCCTTTTGATCATCTGTACCAGAGTTTCCGTGACGTGATGTAGTCTTGCCAGGAACATATACACAATGCCCATTTGAATCTTGCGTTGTACATTCAGAACTCGTTGCGGCCGAAATATCTACTGAAAGAAAAGAAGCGGCAAATAATATGCTGATGAAAGCCCGTGGATAAAATTTTATATTCATTATGACTCTTTCAACTCTTGTTCAGACTTGCTTCCGACAATCTTCCAATAGCCGTCAGAATAGGTGAAAAGGAAGTAGAAAGTATCGTCACTGGTATCAGTATTAGCTTCCATATTCAATGTACCGTCAGGTTCTACATACATGACGGTGCTCCAGAATCGGCGATGCAACATGCGGTACTTTTTCTTCGCCTCATCGTAGATAAGCGGGCCTTCTGGCTGATAGGCGTCTAGACCATCGACAGTCCATCCGCCGCGCTGGTAAAGACTCTCGATGTACTGGTAGAAACCGTATTCTTCAGCGTCTTTCGTGATGTACTTGAATGCGTAGGAGCAGTCGCCGGTCTGGATTGCGTAGTTATGGGCGGCAAGCCAGTCTTTCATCATGCGGTAGAGGCCTTCTTCAGTTTCAGGGTACTGAGCTGGCTCATTGCGAGGCTTGGGGACGTTCTGAGCAGGGCCTTTGCCGTCTGCCTTACGGTATTCCCCATCGGGCGCCTTGGAGCCGCCCGAGTAGCCTCGGGTAATGACCGGGCTCGGGGTCGCCGAAGCTGATGCAGATTCAGAAGCCGCCGCAGACGCCGAAGCGGTCTCACTCGGCGTAGCGGAAGTTGTGGCTGCCGCCTCGTTATTAGCCTGCTGACCACACGCCGCAAGCAGGGCGCCAAGGCCTACAAGTGCGCCGCTACCCAGCAGGGTGCGGCGGTTGAAGATGGTCGAATCCATAGAAGATACGCTCCTATCGTCGGTGACGGTGTGATATATGTGCATGTCAGGCCGTTATTCGCAGGGTAAGCTGACCACCGGAAGGAAAACAGCCCCGTAGCGCACCCAACAAACGCATCAATGCGTTATAGAACACTACAGTTACCACCCTACCGCATGTTTGCCGTCGTTTGCATCCCGTTGAGCCATATGACCACATATTGTGGCGTTTGGGTGCAACAAAAGACGCCAGGACCCCTAACACTAGGGTGCCTGGCGTGGGGGGTGGACTATACGGCGAGCGCATACATGTCGCGGAGGGCCTCTTCCGCCTCGTCGAGGGCGTATCCGCTCTGGCAGAGAGCATCGCAGCGGTTACCGTAGCGGAGGCCAGCAAGGAACTCGCGGTCGGTCACCTCCGGCAGGTACACCATGAGGTATTCGCCGTTGTCAGTGAAGAAGTCGTCAATGTTGGCGGCATCCTGGCCGGAGTAGAAGGCGCGGAAGTCTTCATCATTGTAGTAACCAACCGTGTACATGAGGGGCTCCTTTGGTCGCTCGGCGGAGTGGGTGAGAACGCGTCGTTGTTCTCTACCACCAAAGGTACGGGGCACCCCTGACAAGATAAGGGGGCTGCACCGCCCGCGCCGGAGAAAACACACAAAAATATTGCGTGACGAGGGGTTTTCTGGAGGCGCACTCCCCCGCCCACACGCTGCAAGGGAAATTCGGTCATGGGTTACGGACTTCGACCATGGGTTAGTGACTTTGGGCTGGGGTTTTAACCCCCGCCAAAGTCACTAACTCATGACCGAAAATCGGCGCTGTGCAGAGGGGGTAGATTACACGGCGGGTAGCTGACTATTTCGATAGGTTAGTGTCTTCGCCGTGGGTCTTTAACCCGTAGTGAAGACACTAACCTATCGAAAGTTCCCCCACCCCTCCCCCGCTTAACGGCGAAAAGCCACATGTGTTTCGAGAAGCCACCAAAGAAGTGGCTTTTCGAAACACATGTGGCTTCTGGGCGGGATATGAATCCGACTAAGACTCTTCCCCAGCAATAATCTGCAAGTTCTGAATACCGCCCTGATTCACGATATCTAGGGCCAGAGTACGAAGCGGCGGCAGGATATCCTCAATCGGTGCCAGCGGATCAATAAATGTAGACACCGGCTGAAAACGCTTAATGGGTTCAGAGTAGCTTTCCTCAAGAACTTCGTTAAAGTTACTCATAGTTCTGATAGTAATAGGAGCATCTGAGGACCCCACCAAGCCAGCACGAATTCTATACGTTCCATAAACTTTATGTCCCTGGCTATAGGAGCGAAGTAAAGACATAAAATCAGCTATAACAAATTCAATATGCTTCGAAAGACAGTGGTTTTTCTTGCTTTCATCATGGAATAGTTCATCACATCGTCTAATATATCCAAGTTGATATGAAGCCAACATTGAACCATTGTCACAAAAATATTTTCGGTATTGGACCTTGCTGTTAACATTGGTTCGAATTAACCATCGCCGATACCCCTTCTTCACTTCAGGATTTGGAGGAAAACCTATTTCATACATTGTGCGTTCAAAGTTGTGGAGAAAATCAGGATTTAACATTTGATTCGCATATTGATACACAGTTTCTTCCGAAACTGGAGTAGCTGAAATTTTAGGTGTTACGGGAACAGCTGCTATAGCAAGGAACACTCCTTGCTCAGGGTTGAGTGCATCTGCCGCCTGTTCAAAGTACCCCTGTATAGTCTTTTCCTGTTCAACGCCACGCTGGAAACGCTCACGGAAACCGCGCTCAATATCCCGATAGGTCATCGGTTTTGTATGGGGGCCGTTACGGCGTGGAGCAGAAAAATTATTCTTCTCCGCCCGAGCAAAATGGGGAGCATCCACCGAATCCGGAATATGCATTAGTACAAGTTTTTTATCGGAGTTTTCCCCGCAAGAAATTTTATTGAACTCCAGGCCTACAACCGGAGGGTCAATTTTGGTATAGGCAATATTCAACATCTGCTGTTCTTCTGTAGCAGTCCATTCACAAGGGTGTATAGATCCAGCAATATCGGATGCTCCTTCACCCACACCATAGATAATCCAGCCACCACCGCTATTCGCCATAGCAGCGATATCCTTAGCAATTTCTTGTTTAGATTTATCCTCTTTGAGATTTGGAACAACTCGTTTCATGTCAAAGTCCGCAGTCTCTTCCAGGCCTTCCTCAATGGCCTTTTTGATAATCTCAAGAGTGAGATTCCCAGGTTCTAAGCCCAGGGCACGGTGAATGGGTGTAAACATTAGAACTCCTTATCAAAACAGGAAATACCCATAGAATCTGAGTGCTATCCGCCCTCAAAACTCAGTATAGATTCCTCACGAAATTTCTGCCCCTGAATTGGTCAGATTGTGCAGGTATGCGGGAGGGCTGCGTACACGCCGAGAATAACTCAGCTAGCACGCAGCCCTTCACCTATCGAGCCAACTACTTAGCGGTTCGCCTGCGAGCGCGCGGCTTCTTAGCCGGCTTAGCTGCTTCCTCCGCCGCAGTCAGCTCCTGATAGCGCTCAAAAAGAATCTTCAAACGCGCTTCTTCAGAAGAACAACGACGCGACGCACCAAAAGCGACATCCACTGCAGAATCCAACTCATCATGAGCCGCACGCAACGCCGGATCCATCGTCGCCAACGAAGCATACATATCAGCCAGCGACACCGGCTCACCCGCATGCTCCTCAATCGCCTCGCGCGTAGCCACCACCTTACGGCCCGCAGCGATAATCTTCTGTCGCTGCTCCTCAGAAACCTCGGGAAGCGGAAGGTTATTCCACACCACCGTATTCGAGAACCTCAAATCAGACTTCAGCTGACCACCGATGGCACGTTGCCAAGCGATAACCATGGAGGAGGACAAGAGACCAAACATGAAACCATCCGGATCTATAGCAGTAAATGCCAGGTTGCTCGCAATTGTTTCAGGAGAAAAGTTTTTTACGGTAAAAAACGGACGCTTCGCAGACACAACAGACGGAATACACACGTAGGATTCCAACGGTCGTGCCTTATTCGGACGCATCAGATGTGGGATATCCCGATACTTATAGGCGTCTCCGGTCTTTTTTGCCGTGGAACGAAAAACACGATTTTTCTCCACACGACCACTCAATACCGGGCTCGCGGCAATCTCCTCTTCCGCACCCTCCAGCCACAGGCACCAGCGCTGTTTGGCATATAGCAATTCCTCTGCACCAACAAAGGGACGGAGATAGCGAGCTGCCACCGGGTCAGCGGCAACCACCGGGTAGTCCTCCACCTCAACGAGCAGGTTGCCATTGTCCACAGGCATTGTCCCGAAATTTGCATGAGAAATCTGCTTACACAGCGGCGGTTTTGAGTTCAGCCTCTTAGGCACCAAGATATTTAGCTGATCCAACAAATACGCATTCAAAGCATGTACCCGTTCCCGTTCTACCGTTTGACGGGTAGTCCAGTCATAGTCAAAGACTCGAACAGTTCGGGAATTCTCCGGAACCACCGAACGAGTAAAGCCCGTAATCACGCAATGCACAGCAGCCTTACCAGCGGCTTCCGATTCCCACGGGAAAGGGCGATAGGCAAACTTTAGACGCCAACCGTCACGGAAAAGCGGACCAAAAAGTGCAGGAACTGGTTCCCCTTGGACAATGGAGTTCGTTGCGACAAAGGCGAACTCTCCCGGTACCTCAGTCACGCCCAGTGCTTCGGACTGCTCTTGCAAGGTCTTCAAGTAACGAGCTGCTTTCACAAACCAGCTCGTTACAAAATCCATAGCATACTCATACTCATCACCCCACGCAATCGTCATGGCTGCCTTTTGTTTGGGGTTTTTGTTCAGCCGCACCTTACCGACAAAGGGCGGATTACCCGCAATATACACGCGCACGCCATCCGCCACATCCTGCGCGGTCACCGGCAGAACCTTCGACCAATCACGGTCCACCTGTTCGCCGGAAGCAGGGTCAATCTCAGTCAGAGCGTCACCCTCAAGAATATGGGCACTATGAGCCAGAGGAAGACGCACCGGAGCATAACCAAACTCCTCCATCATCTTCTGGTCCATCTGACGCTCAACCAGGAACATCGCAGTACGCGCAATCGACGCAGGCCATGCGTCAAGCTCCAGGCCATAGAAATTATCGATGGTTACCAGGGGCTCAATCGAGCGGGCGCGCTTACGCACATCCTCACTCACGCCAGCCTTACCCACGACCAGCGAAGTCAACTCGCTCTCATCAATCTGACCCAGATTGCGCAGGCGCACCAGAATATCCAGCTCCAGCTTACGCAGCTCACGGTACGCAATAATGATGAAGTTACCGCAACCGCACGCCGGATCCATAAAGCGGATATTCGCCAGTTCCCGGCGCAGATTACGCAGGCGAGTCGGCTCATCAGACTTATCTTCCGCGTTCGTGAGCTTATCCCGCAGTTCATCCAGGAACAGCGGGTTCAGGGTCTTCAGCACGTCCTCCTCCGAGGTGTAGTGCTCACCCATCTCACGACGAGTTTCCTCATCACGCACCGACTGGAACATCGAGCCAAAAATAGCCGGCGAAACCTTCGACCAATCACGCTCCGAAGCCGCCAAGAGCTGCTGACGGAAGGTCTTAGCCAGCGTACCGCTCATAGCGTCAGGAATCGGCACGGCCTGCGCGAACATACCGCCGTTGACGTACTTAAAGCCAGACAGATACTCCGGAGCATCCGCCACTGCCGAGGCGCCCGAGGGCTTCTTATTCAACAGGTCAAAGAGCTCATTCAGGCGCTGCACCAGATCCGTACCCTCCTGGTGGGTGCCACGAATCATCCGCTCAAACGAGTTTGAATCCTCAGACTCAGACCACATCTGCGTATCATCAGCAAAGAGCAAGAACAGCAAACGCGCCATCACCGTCGAAATCTGAGCCTCAGACATGTCAGCCTTCGCCAACGACTCAAAAAGACCCGCCATCTGATTCGACGCAACACGAGTCTCATTCACCGTCTCAACGTCAAAACCACGACGCATGCGGTCCAGAAGACCCAGAATCGACACGCCATTCGCAATGTCGTCAGAGGTCAGATACAGCAGAGCGCAACGCTCCAACAGCGCCTCAACCTGAGCCTTATCCGTCACCAACAGCTCATGACGAGTCAAACGCGACGACGAAGCGCTCGGCCAACGCCACACCTGACGCGGCGTAAAACCAACACCCTCCTGCACAAAAATGCACAGGCGGTGCATGCTCAACGCACGCAACGTACGGTCAACCTCAAGCTGCGAAGTGTTCGACGGAATACGGTCCACACGGCACACCCACACCGGAATGCCCGACTGCGCCGCCACACACTCCACCTTCAACACGCCAGAAGGAACCAGCGGGTCATCCACCTTCACAGTCTGAAACGAGGAATCTCCCAAATCCGACTCATCCCAGCCCAGAGATTCCCTAAAGAAATCACCCAGGCGACCCTCCACCAGGTACGAACGCGCCTGGTCCAGGTCATCATCAGGCCACACAACAGCCATAAAAATACTCCTTCACAAGAGAACAGTGAACCAATCGATTCACAGAAAAACTACACACAGCCCCGCGGTGCGAGACGCTTCACCGCGCCCCGCACCACAGGCCATAGCACCCCACCAGGGGCGCACTAACGCACGGGATTCTTACCCTCAAAATCAGGATCCGAAATCGCCAACGAACACACCACACGTGCCATCTGCATATCAGATTCCTTCACCAACAGCTCATCGTCCTGGTGCATACGCAACAACGCATCCAACAAAGAGCGGTTATCCGCCTTACGGCGCAACATACGGCGAAGCTCAGACTCAGCCTGACGACGCAGCGGGTAATGGTACAGCTTATCCAGAACCTTCCGCTCCCGCTCCTGCAGTTCCAGAGTATCCAAGGAAGCCGTGCTATCAGCCCCGTAGAAACGACGGAACACCTGACGGCGCACACCACGCAGATTACCGTGCGTCGTGCCCTCCTGCCGCAAAACATACTGAGTCAGCTTCTGCTGCAGGTCATAATCCTTCGGATCAGTTTCCTGACTCGGAGTCGAATACTCAGCATAGAACAAACCCAGAGCCTTCGCCGGCGGCACCATGCTCTCCTTCGTGCTGTCCGTAGCCGGGTCATACGACCTCACCGCAAACAGGTCAATCTCAGAGTTCGTGCGCACATACGACACCATCAAAGCATTATCATCCGCCGGATGAACAGCCGACTCACCGCGCAACGCACGAGTCGCCAAACGCTTATCCTGCATCTTCATAATCCGCTCAGCATCCTCAGGATACTTCTTCGCAAAATCAGCCCAACGCTCAGCAGCCTCAGACACCGCGTCAATACCCTCTTCATCAGGCTCCGAACTATCCAGATTGCCCGAATAGAAATCCTCAAGAGTACGAGCCGCAGCATCATCAGAAGACATATCAGTAAAGAACGCCTGATCAGCGCCAAAAGCCTTAGCGGCAGACTCCAAACGCTCACGAATACGCGAACGCAACTTCAAAGTCCTCTCCACCGTCTGATGCGAAATCAGATACACATTCACCTCATGATGAACCTGGCCCACACGGTCCACACGACCCGCACGCTGAATCAGACGAATAATCGCCCACGGCAAGTCATAGTTCACCACCACGTGAGCATCCTGAAGGTTCTGACCCTCAGACAGCACGTCGGTCGCTACCAGCACACGCAGCTCAGGACCATTCAGAGCAGGAGCCTCCGCGTCAGATGCCTGCTCCGTCGGCACACGGTTCGACACCGGCGAGAAACGACGAGCATACGAAGCCGGATCATCAGTATCACCAGCCACCGCAGCCACATTCTCAACGCCCAGCTTCTGCAGGCCCTCAGCAATGTAGTACGCAGTGTCCTTATACTCCGTGAACACCAGCACCTTATCATTCGCGTGCTTCTGCTCAATCAAATCACGCAGCGCATGTAGCTTCGAGTCAGTCTCAACCTGCCACGCGCCAAAGCGCCTCAGCATAGCCTTAATCAGCTCGCTATCATGCTGCAAATCATCACGCAGACGAGACGTAAACACCGTCGAGGAAACCCACTTCGTCTGAGCCGGTGCGCTCTGAACCAAGTTCTCATACATCTGCTCCAGGTTTCCGCTCAAATCCTGAACCTGCAGGCCGTCCACAGACTCAAAATCAGCCGCGTCAGAACCCTCCAGGCCCAACTGGTCATCCGAGAAACTACCCGTCGGAACGCTCAGCTGATGGTCAATCGCATAAATCCACAGCTCATTACGAATCAACTGACGAGTCAACGACTGAATAAACGAATAACCCGAAGAGCTCAAACGCTTATACAGGCCCGAAAGCACAAAGCCACGCACATTACCACGACCCGAACGAGCCGCCTCAATAATCGCCCTATCCTCCGGAGAATGGTGCGCATTCGGGTTGTCATACCCAGAAATGTCATAACGCGGCAGACGCAAATCCCTCAAATCATCAAGGGTCTGGTCATCCTCCATAAAGCGGGCAGGGTCATCAGCCTTAAAACTATGGCTCACCGGCTGCGACACCCAATCCGGGTAATAGAACTTACCCGTCGACAACTCCAGGTAGCTACGCTCCTTCGTCACCAAACCATCAGGAGAAGTCCACATCTCCTTCGGTGCCTGGCGCTTCGTATACGCACGAGTACGACGCACCAGATGGTCACTCATCAGCGTGCGCCAATCCTCCGGCTCCTCAGAAATCTCAAAAGCACGCAGGGTCGACAGGTTACCCTCCAACTTGTCGAACCTCTTCGAGTACTTCTCCAGACCCTTCTCCGGAATGATACCCAGGTCAGCGTCCTCATCAAAATACAGAGCCAGCTGCGCCTTCACATCACTAAACGACAGGTTAAACGGGGTCGCAGTCAGAAGCAGAACACGCGACTCATTACGCGAGACATACTCCTTAATGGCACGCCACACCTGCGTATTCTCATTACGCAGATTATGCGACTCATCACAAATCACCAACTGATAACGCGCCAAATCAGGCAACTCAGCAGCCGCCATCGAATAGCGAACCACCTTACCCACCACGTCATACTCGCTCAGATGCTTATCCCACATCTGCTCCAAGTTCTTAGGGCACAACACCAGAACGCGCATATTCTCTTCGTTCTGCAACATCGACGCCACAGCAATCGCAGTCAAAGTCTTACCCAGACCCACCACGTCACCCAACATCGTGCCACCACGGCGCATCAAACGGCGCGCCAACGTATGAGCAGCCGACTTCTGATAATCCATCAGCATATGCTCCAAACGCGGAGAAAGCGCATACTCCTGCTCACCAAAACGAGCATCCTCAGACAGCTCATAGCAGACCTTCATATACACGTCATACGGGTCAGCCGGCTCAACCCACGACTGATCAATCAAATCAATAATCTCGCGGGTAATATCAAACGACGTACGCTCACGCCACAGCTTCTCAAACCAATTCTTCAACTTCGCCGCATGATCCGAATCAGTCAACTCAACATTGAGCTCCAAATTCGTGTGCAAACCCGGACGAGTAAAGTTCGAAGAACCCACAAAACTCATCACCGGATGCATATTGCCCGGCTTCGGAGTATGCGCAACATACGTCTTACCGTGCAACGCCTGCTTCGTATACACCTTCATCTGCACACGGCCAGACTCCAAATGCTCCTTCAAAGTCAACAAAGCCTGACGACGCACAGAGCTCGTACCACCAGCCATCAGCTGACCACGCAAATGCTGAACCAGCTCATCACGATAACCCGCACGCTCATCATTCTTCGGCACCGAAGACACCGACTCGCCGCGCATCTCCGCCTGCGCCTCACGATGCATCTGCTCCGTAATCGAACGCGGCACCATACCCAGCAGGATACGAGCCACCGGAGTGCCCGGCTCAAACGGAGCCTGACCAATCTCATCAGCGAACTCATCCCACGCGCTCAAGTTCATATAGCCCGTCGCAATATCCAGACGGTCATAGTACTTCATCGTGCGATGCAGTGCGTCAGCAAGCTTCGCGCCCTTACCCTCCCCCTGCGGAAGGTAACCAAGATTATCGTAAATTTCAGCCATGAAAATAACCTTTATATGTGAGTGAATAAAAAATGAATGAAAACTAGGCAGCCAACAGCGCCTTAGCCAGCTCCAGCTGAGCCTTAACCTTCGCAGTACGACGCTTACGGCCAAAAGTCGCCAACACAGCCGACTCAACGTCCTGACCCTCATCCATCAGCTCAGGATTCTGCTCATAGAAGCGCCAAGCATTCGCAATCTCAACCGGGCTAATCTGGTCAAACTCGCGCACCGCACCATCAACCGAAGGGCGGAACTCACCATACTCCTCGCGCGGCTCTTCAACATGCCACACGAACTTATGCTCATCCACCTGCAGCTCGGGCATGCGGTCCGCCAAACGGATAATCCAGTCGCGGTTCTTCTTCGCCAAACGGCTCACACCAAAGCACTGCGCCGCCAAAGTAGCCAAACGATCTGCCTGAACCGGACCCTCAGCAGACACAATCTCTTCAAGAGCAGCAGACATCTGATCCTTAGAACGCTTACTGCGCAGCGAATCAAAAATATCGCGGTCACCCAGCGAAATCGGCTCCCACGGCTCAAACGGGTAACGGCCCTCCCCCACCGCAAGACACAGCGGAGGAACCGAGGAATCAGAGACCGATGTCGGCTGAGAAGTCGAAGCAGGAGCCGCAGGCTGGGCAGGTCGAGAAACCGGTGCCGGACGGGCTGGGCGAGTAAACGCACCGCGAGGCGCAGACACCTCAGCCTTCACCTCACGGGCAGTCGACGCAGCCTGGCGGACCTCCTCGTCCAGCTCACGACGAACCGGAGCCGCCTCACCAGCACCAAACAAATCAGTATGCACACGGTTCAGCTGGCTCTCACACCACGCCTTCTGCTCCGGCGCACCCAACGCCTCAAAAAGACGCGCCGCCGAATCGTAGATACGCACCGCATCATTGCGGTCCAAATCAACATAATGCGCGCTCTTATTACGGAAAATACGCAAATCCTGCGCATAAGTACGCACCTTACGAGCACCGTCAGGCTCAAAAGGGAACTTATTGTTCGGGGGCCCCACAGGTTCAGTAAACATACGAAGCTGAACCTGAAGATCCTTCGGGTTGTAGAGATCAGGGTGACGGAGGCGGTCACGATTCTCATCGTGAATCTTCAAAATGATGGTCCAGCCACGCTCTTCAAGAACCTTCTGAGGCATGAACTCCTTCTGAGCCAACAACTCAGTCAGCAGAGGGTCAAGCTCACGGCTCAGATAGTACAGGCACGAGGAAATGTGAGCGTTTGCCTTTTCAATAGACATATAAAACCATTTCGTTGTATGTGTTGCAGCAACCATTGCCACCACATTCATTATGCCTAATGAGAACGACCTGTGCGTACTGGTTCGTCATTATGGAACCCAACCCGCTTAACCGCGAAAAGCCACATGTGTTCAACACATGTGGCTTCTCAGCGTAAAGAAGAGCCTACGCCTCCGAGGGTTTCGCGCCCGTCAGGCGGTACGCCTTGTACACGCCCGTCACGTTACGGACCACGTTCAGCACGTGCTCCAGCATGAAACGGTCACCCAGCTCCAGGGCGAAGCGGTCCACCACGGTACGATCCTCTGAGGTGTGCACGCGTGCATCCAGAATGTTCACGCCCGACTCAGAAATCGCACGAATCAGGTCGCTCAGCAGGCCCTTACGGTCCAGCGCCTCCACCTGAATCTGCACACGGTACGTAGCGGTCGGCGAAGACGCCCACTCGACCGTCGTCACGCGCGGCTCCTCGTCAGCATTACGCATGTTCGGGCAGTCACGGCGGTGCACCGAAATGCCGTTATAGCGGGTCACAATGCCGATAATGTCATCCGGCGGAACCGGGGTGCAGCAACGCGCAATCTTCGTCAGCACACCCTCAGCACCGGGCACAATCACGCCGTTATCGCCAATCGCCTTGCGGGTCGACTTCAGCAGCGTCTCGTCAAAGTCGCTGACCTCAACCTCGGGTGCCGGCTCGTCGCCGCGGTGCACCTCAATGAGGGTGTCAATGACCTGCTTCGGCGCGATCTCGTGCTCACCAATCGCACGGTACAGCGACGCCACATCGTTCTTGTGCAGCAGCTGAGCCACCTGAGTCATGATCTCCGGGCTCATCATCTTCTGCAGCGGCAGCTCACTATTGCGCATGCTCTTGGTAAGCATCTCGCGGCCGGCGAGCAGTGCCTCCAGGCGGCGTTCCTTCGCGAAGTACTGGCGGATCTTCGTGCGAGCGCGCGAGGAGCGAACGAACTTCAGCCAATCCTCACTGGGTCCGGCGTCCTCGTTCTTCGTGGTCATGATTTCGACGGTGGCGCCGGTGGGCAGGACCGTGTGCAGCGGTACCAGGCGACCGTTGACCTTCGCGCCGACGGTGCGGTCGCCGACCTCACTGTGGATGGCGTAGGCGAAGTCCACGGGGGTGGAGCCGTTAGGCAGGGCGATTGCCTCGCCGTTGGGGGTGAGTACGACGATTTCGTCGGTGTCGAGGGTGTCGGCGAGCGACTCGTAGAACTTCTCCGATTCCGGGTTGGAGTTCGAAATCTCGGCGATGGACTGCAGGATGCCGACGTTCATCATTGCCGAGGTCTGGGTGCCCGGCTCCTTCGGGTCCTTTGCGGGCGCGCCACCACGAGCCGCGACCTTCTCGCCGCGTGACGCCGCCTTGTAGCGCCAGTGCGCAGCCACACCGTACTCGGCCTCTTCGTGCATCTTGTAGGTACGGATCTGAATCTCAAGCGGCAGGTTACCCGGACCGTACACGGTCAGGTGCAGCGACTGGTAGTTGTTGTTCTTCGGGTTCTTAATGTAGTCCTTGAAACGGCCGGTCATCGACGGCCACAGGGACAGCACGTGGCCGAGCACGGTGTAGCACTCCGCCTCTTCCTCGACCATGATG
>QWCI01000478.1_pt1 | contig 16441 bp, 9 predicted proteins | sample 1972541 | NCBI WGS metagenome assembly QWCI01 (sample SAMN09866712, study PRJNA288562) | Human oral metagenome isolate term3_saliva, whole genome shotgun sequencing... | isolation source: mouth | host: Homo sapiens | place: USA: California | reverse complement strand
GGTTGCGCACCCTGACTATTTTAGGAGGTTGCCTCTGCACCCTGCGCGGCAGGAAGGGCCGAGCCACTGCTCAGACGGTGCACGTCAACCCAATGAGGGTTCACTCCATGTCGTGGATGACCATGCCGGTGCGGAGTTTCGGCTCGAACCAGGTGGCCTTGGGGGGCATGATGTTGCCGGTGTCGGCAATGCGCATCACTTGTTCCATCGTCACGGGATAGAGCGCCAAGGCGGCCTGCATCTCGCCGCTGTCGACACGGCGGCGCAGTTCGTCGAGTCCGCGCAAACCGCCGACGAAATCGACGCGCTTGGAGGAGCGGAGGTCGGTGATGCCCAAGAGTTTGTCGAGGATCAGCCGAGAAGAGATGTCGACATCGAGCACACCGATGGGATCTTCGGGATCGAAGGTGCCGGGGCGGGCATCGAGCGAATACCAACGGCCGCCAAGATAGAGCGCAAACTGGTGGGCGTGTTCGGGACGGAAGTTTTCGGTGCCGCGGTCGCGGACTTCAAAATCGTCCTCGAGGCGGCGGAGAAACTCCTCGGGCGACAAGCCGTTGAGGTCGCTCATCACGCGATTGTAGTCGAGAATGGTGAGTTGCTCGGCGGGGAAGCAAACGGCCAAGTAGTAGTTGTACTCCTCGCGGCCGGTGTGATTGGGATTGGCCTCGGCACGGGCGGTGCAAACACGCGCGGCGGCGGCAGAACGGTGGTGGCCGTCGGCGATGTAGAGGGCATCCATCTTGCCGAACTCGTGGGTGACGGTGGCGATGTCGGCTTCGCTGTCGATGAGCCAGAGGGTATGGCGGAAACCGTCGACGTCGGCCACGAAGTCGTAGAGCGGCTCTTCCTTGGCGATGCGCTCGATGAGAGCGAGCAACGCGGCATTGTGACGATAGGCCAAGAAGGCGGAACCGATGTGGGCGTTGGTAGCGGTGAGATGACGCATGCGGTCGTCTTCTTTGTCGCGGCGGGTGAGTTCGTGCTTCTTGATGCGGCCGGCATTGTAGTCGTCGACATGAGCGGCGAGGACGATGCCGTACTGCGTGTGGCCGTTCATGGTTTGGGCGTAGAGGTAGTAGCACTCGCGCTCGTCTTGTACGAGCCAACCTTCGGCAATGAAGCGTTCGAGTTGTCGGCGCGCTTCGGGGTAGACACGGGGATCGTGCTCTTCGGTGCCCTCGGGAAAGTTGATTTCGGGGCGAATGATGTGATAGAACGAGCGGGCATTGTCGCCGGCCTCGGCACGGGCTTCGGCAGAGTTGAGCACGTCGTAAGGACGCGACGATACAAGGTGGGCGAGGCCGGCGGCGGGACGGAGGCCGCGGAAGGGTTTCACTAAGGTCATATTGGTTTAGATATTAAGGGGGTTGTTGTTTTGAAAGCATGGGCGAAGCACCGAAGACTTTGCTCAGCGATTGACGCGGAAGGTGGTGTCGCCGGTGGCAAAGAAGCCGACAATCTGACGCGCGGCGGCGAGGCCGGCATTGGCATTGGCTTCGGCGGTTTGAGCACCGAGCTTTTTGGGCGTGGCGTAGTAGCGATTGCCGAGAGCGGCAACGAAGTCTTCGTGGCGGTCGGGACGAATGTCGGTGAGGTAGGAGAGATCGGTGCGCTCGGTGAGGAGTTGCAGGAGTTCATCTTCGTGAATGATTTCCTTGCGCGCGGTGTTGATCAGGATGCCGCCGGGGCGCATGAGTTCGATCATCTCGCGATTGACAAACTCGCGGGTGCGCGGCGTGGCGGGGGTGTGAAGACTGACGATGTCGCACTGCTGCACGAGATCATAGAGGTTGTGTGCGGCGTAGGTGCCGTCTTCCTCGATGCGCTCGACGCGATTGAAAAAATCGTAGGCGCTGACTTCCATCTCAAAACCGCGGGCGATGCGGGCTACACAGCGCGCCACGTTGCCGTAGGCCAAGAGACCGATGCGCTTTCCTCGCAGTTCGGTGCCGGCAGTGCCGTCGTAGTTGTGGCGCACATGGCGTACGAGCAGCCCGAAGACGAGTTCGGCCACGGCATTGGCGTTCTGTCCGGGAGTGTTCATCACGACGATGTCGCGCTCGGTGGCGGCATCGAGATCCACATTGTCCACGCCGGCACCGGCTCGCACCACAATGCGCAAACGCGGAGCGGCATCGAGCACTGCGGCATCGATAAGGTCGCTGCGAATGATGAGGGCGTCAACGTCGGCCACGGCGCTGAGCAAGGTGGCTTTGTCGGGGTATTTCTCGAGTAGTCGGAGGGTGTGACCCGATGATTCGACGATGGCGCGGATGCCTTCGACCGCTGCGGGGGCAAAAGGCTTTTCGGTGGCGATAAGTATGTTCATGGCGGTGCTGTGTATGAGGTGAAAAGAAGTGGGGCGGACGGCTTGCGGCGCATCCGCCCTTGAAATTCAGGCGCGATGCTGCGCTTCAAAAGCTTGCATGGTCTCGACCAGCGCTTGGACGCCTTCGAGGGGCATGGCATTATAGATGGAGGCGCGGAAACCGCCCACGGAACGGTGACCTTTGATGCCGTGCATACCGCGCGCTGTGGCGAAAGCGAGGAATTCGGCTTCGAGGGCTTCGTGACCTTCGGCCATGACGAAGCAGACGTTCATGAAACTGCGGTCGGCTGGGTCGGTTACGGTGCCGCGGAAGAGGGGATTGCGATCGATTTCGCCGTAGAGGAGTTCGGCACGCTCACGGGCACGACGTTCCATCTCGGCTACGCCGCCTTGCTCCTTGATCCAACGCAGGGTTTGCAGGCAGGTGAAGATGGGCACGACGGGGGGCGTGTTGAACATGCTGCCCTTTTTGATGTGTGTGCGGTAGTCGATGATCGTGGGCAGCGGACGGGTGACTTTGCCCAAGACGTCGTTGCGCACAATAACGATGGTGACTCCGGCCATCGAAAGGTTTTTCTGCGCGCCGGCATAGATGAGGGCGTATTTCTTGGGATCGATGACGCGAGAGAAGATGTCGCTCGACATGTCGGCCACAAGGGGTACGGGCACATCGAAATCTTCGTGCCACTCGGTGCCGTAGATGGTGTTGTTGGTCGTGACGTGGAAGTAGTCCACATCGGTGGGCACGGTGAAACCTTTGGGGAGGTAGGTGTAGTTCGCGTCTTCGGAGGAAGCGACTTCGACGACTTCACCGAAAAGTTTGGCTTCTTTGAGCGCGTTTTTCGCCCAAGTGCCGGTGTTGAGGTAAGCGGCTTTGCGCTCAAGGAGGTTATAAGGAACGTAGCAGAACTGCGTGGAGGCTCCGCCGCCGAGGAAGATGACGCTGTAATCTTCGGGCAGTTGCAGCAACTCGGCCACGAGGGCGCGGGCTTCGTCGATGACGGCTTGGAAGTTGGCACTGCGGTGGCTGATCTCCATGAGGGAGAGGTCCATTCCGTCGAAATTGAGGCAGGCGTCTGCGGTGGCGCGGATGACTTCTTGGGGAAGAATGGAGGGGCCGGCGCCGAAATTGTACTTTTTCATGATAATATGGAATTAGGGGGTTGTGAACAATGAGTGAATGCGTAAGCGGCGACGTTGCTGAGGAGCGGGGTGTGACCTTGTCTACGAACGAGGGAAAAGGGGCACCTGTCCGCAGCGAGAAAACATCGGCCAAACGTACGCTGAAAAGCGGAGAAAGGGAGGTCTAAGAACGCCGAAAGGTCTCGAACCGCGCCGAGTGGCGTGATTCAAGACCTTTGGGAAATGTATTACGTTGCAAGACTCATGTGGATAGAAAACTATTACACGATGAGACAAACTCGGCGCGACAACTTAGACGATGCCTTTGCCGTGACAGTTTTTGAACTTCTTTCCGCTACCGCAGGGGCAGGGTTCGTTGCGAGCGGGCAGCTTGTCCTTGACAATGGGCTGCTGGGCAACCTGTTCGCCGGCGAGGGCTTCGGCTTCTGCACCGGCGGGAACGTCGATGAGGTCGCCGGCTTCGTCGAACTCTTGCTTGGTTTCGGTGTAGTGGCCTTCCGAACGGGGCTCTTCCTCACCGCCGTCGCGTACTTCTTCGCTGGCTGTGCCGGGGATGAAGGCACGCATGAGCGTGGAAACAGAGCTGTCGTTGATATCGTTGACCATGTCGTCGAAGAGCTTCACGCTTTCGATCTTGAACACCACGAGCGGATCCTTCTGTTCGTAGGACACATTGCGCACAGAGTGCTTGAGTTCGTCGAGTTGACGGAGGTTTTCCTTCCAGCAATCGTCGATGTTGTGGAGAAGGATCGACTTTTCGAATTCGCGAACGACGTTGCGCGATTCGCTTTCGTAGGCCTCTTTGAGATCCACACGCACATTGTAAACGAGACGTCCGTCGCTGATGGGCACGAGGATGTGGTCAAACTGCTCAGCCTGCGTTTCGTAGACTTGCTTGATGACGGGGATGGCCACTTCGCGGAGTTTCTCCATCTTGCGGTTGAAGGTCTGGATGGCGGCTTCGAAGGCTTTTTCGTAGAGATCTTCGCGCTTCATGCTTTCGTATTCTGCCTCGGTGAAGGGAACTTGCATGGCGAAGATTTCGATGAAGCGATCGACGCAACCGGGATAGTCGCACTTGTCGATGGTGTCGACAACGCGATCCCAGATCATGTTGGAGATGTCCATGCCGATGCGTTCGCCCATGAGTGCGTGACGGCGCTTTTCGTAGATCACGGTGCGCTGCTTGTTCATCACGTCGTCGTATTCGAGCAGGTGCTTACGCGTACCGAAGTTGTTTTCTTCGACCTTCTTCTGTGCGCGTTCGATGCTCTTGCTGATCATGCCGGACTCGATCATCTCGCCGTCCTTGAAACCGAGCTTGTCCATGACACGAGCAATGCGTTCGGAGGCGAAAAGACGCATGAGTTTGTCTTCGAGCGAAACGTAGAAGACGGAGCTTCCGACGTCACCTTGACGACCTGCACGACCACGAAGCTGGCGATCGACACGACGGCTGTCGTGACGCTCGGTGCCGATGATGGCCAAACCGCCGGCAGCACGCACTTCGTCGGTGAGTTTGATGTCGGTACCACGACCGGCCATGTTGGTGGCAATCGTTACGGCGCCGAGCAAACGCTCTTCTTCACGCACTTGTCCGTTTTCGTCTTTGATCTTGACGATGCCGGGGGTGCTCTGACCGGCCAGCGCTACAATATCGGCTTCCTTTTGGTGGAGTTTCGCATTGAGCACTTGGTGCGGGATGTGACGCAGCTTGAGCAAACGGCTGAGCAATTCGGAGATTTCAACCGAACTGGTACCCACGAGAACGGGGCGTCCGCTGTTGCGCATGCGTTCCACTTCTTCGATCACGGCATTATACTTCTCGCGCTGCGTTTTGTAGACGCGATCGTTCATGTCGTTACGCTGAATGGGGCGGTTGGTGGGGATTTCCACCACATCGAGCTTGTAGATATTCCAGAACTCGCCGGCCTCGGTGATGGCCGTACCGGTCATACCTGCGAGTTTGTGATACATGCGGAAATAGTTCTGCAGCGTGATGGTCGCGAAGGTCTGCGTGGCGGCTTCGACCTTGACATGCTCTTTCGCTTCGACGGCTTGGTGCAAACCATCGCTCCAACGACGGCCTTCCATAATACGGCCCGTCGACTCGTCGACGATCTTCACTTGTCCGTCTTGGATGACGTAATCGTCATTGAGCGTGAACATTGAATAGGCTTTGAGCAACTGCTGGAGCGTGTGCACGCGATCGGATTTCACGGCATATTCGGCGAGTAGTTCGTCTTTCTTCGCCACGCGCTCTTCGTCGGAGAGGTTCGACGCTTCGAGAGCGGAGAGTTGTCCGGTGATGTCGGGGAGCACGAAGAGCTGATCGTTCTGCACCTGCTCTGCCAACCATGCGGTACCCTTATCGGTGAGGTCGCACGAACGTTGTTTCTCGTCCACCACGAAATAGAGAGGCTCAACCGCTTCGGGCATGCGGCGGTTGTTGTTCTCCATGTAGATTTCTTCGGTCTTGAGCATGCCGGCCTTGATACCTGGCTCGGAGAGGAACTTGATGAGCGGACCGTTTTTGGGGAGTGCCTTGTGCGAACGATAAAGGGCGAGGAAGCCTTTTTCGCGATCTTCCTTGTTGTCGCTGGCGATCAAGCGCTTGGCTTCTGTGAGATACTCTGTGGCCAGTTTGCGCTGCACCTGATACAGACGATCGACAAGCGGCTGATATTCTTCATACATTTGGTCTTCGCCCTTCTCGACGGGACCGGAAATGATGAGCGGCGTACGCGCATCGTCGATCAGCACGGAGTCCACCTCGTCGACGATGGCGTAGTAGTGTTTGCGCTGCACGAGATCGGCAGGGCTCATGGCCATATTGTCGCGCAGATAGTCGAAACCGAACTCGTTGTTCGTACCGAAGGTGATGTCTGAGTTGTAAGCACGACGACGCGCTTCACTGTTAGGCTGGTGCTTGTCGATGCAGTCTACGCTCAGACCGTGGAATTGATAGAGGGGTCCCATCCATTCCGAGTCACGTTTCGCGAGATAGTCGTTGACCGTCACGACGTGTACACCGCGACCGGAAAGCGCACGGAGGAAAACAGGGCAGGTAGCCACAAGCGTTTTACCTTCACCCGTTGCCATTTCTGCAATCTTACCTTGGGTAAGCACGACCCCACCGAAAAGCTGCACGTCGTAGTGCACCATTTCCCATTTCAGGTCGTTACCGCCGGCCACCCAGTGGTTGTGATAGATGGCATGCACGCCATCTTCGTCGAGTTCTACGAAATCTTTCGTCACGGCGAGTTCCCGGTCGTAGTCCGTTGCCGTCACCTTGATCGTTTCGTTCGTCGCAAAACGGCGCGCCGTGTCCTTCACGATGGCAAATGCCTCGGGCAAGGCTTCTTCCAAAGCCACGTCCATGCGCTCGAGCACTTGTTTCTCAAGTTTGTCGATCTGCGTGAAGAGTTGTTCGCGCTCTTCGATGGGCGTTTCTTCGATTTTGGCGCGAATCTCGCTGATTTGCTGATTGAGATCGTCGGCCGAGCTCTGAATATTATGTTGCAACTCGCGCGTTTTTGCACGAAGTTCGTCGTGGGTCAAGGCCTCAATCGCGGGGGATACGGCTTTAATCTTTTCGACCCACGGCTGAATCAGCTTCATGTCGCGGGTGGCTTTGCTGCCAAATAGTTTGGAGAGGAGTTTATTGAAATCCATAGGATGTTTTTTTACGAGAGAAAGGGGCTTACGCTGTTCGATATCAAGCGGAGAATGCGCCCGTGGAAAAATGAAAGTTCTCGCTCATGCGCGAGGAGGTGGGAAAAGTCCACTCAAAAGAGCGGAGAGTGCGCACATCCACTGGGAGCGCGTATGCGAAGCGCTTTCGACACCGTGGGCGCCAAATATTCGACGCACACCGGCGTACCGATCTGCCGGCGAGCGATCCCGCATCCGTAGAAGATGAGCGGAAAATCGGTACGAGCGGCAGTCACGGGCACCGTGGTCTGTCCGTCAGCGCCGATGCTGCGCCAACCCGGACGCAACACGATGATCATATCGCCCGAGCGTTGGGGGAAATACGCGGCCTGCGCTGCCGATGATGCCTGATTCGAAGCACCGGTCAAGAGTTCGCGACCGGTATAAACGGTTTTCACTCCCGAAAGGTCGAGGAGGAAATCAGCGGCCCGGCGTTGGAGTTCTCCGAAGTCGATGCGCTGTTCGCTGATGCGCCGGCGATTGAAAAAGATTTCCGTGCCGAAAGTCGCATCGATATAATTGCCTTTTCCGTAAAGGTTGGCCAGATAGATATTGAGGAGGCTCACCGCACGGCGCATGTCGAACACCCCGCCGGGCAATCGCAAACGCTCATCGTCGGTTTGCTCGCGATCGAAAGTGCCGGTACCGGCCAACGTAAAGAGCACGCGCCCTTTACCGGCTTTGGCCTCTGCCGATTGGATGATCGTGGACAAGGCGCGATCGAGCCGCACATAGGTGTCTTGCAGTTCGAGCGCCGAAACGGCGGGATTGCGTCCATTGTAAGTGCCTGCATACAACGCCACGTTCAGCAGATCGGGCGTGCCGTCCGCTCCAAGTGCGGTGTTGTTGAGCACATCGGCCACAGCGGCGGCCATTTCATCGTTCACCATCGCCGACGTTTTGAACGCCCCGAAGCGTCCACTGCCGGCCATGCGATGTGAGAAGGGTTTTACGGTGGTGCCGTTCAGCAACACCGTGGGTTTGTTGCGCTGCAAGGGTTGCCACGTCCCGGCAGCCAATCGGCGGTCGATGCTTTGGCGCGTATTGCGGAGGTCGGCCCAAAGCGGCAACTCGCCATAATAAGAGGAGGTGACCCACTGTCCGTTCCGATCATCGATCCACACGGCCTGATCCGCCGCATGGCCGCCGGACAAGATGGCCATGGTGGCCTGTGGAGCAATCGAGACGACATAGGCATGTCCGCCGGTGGCCAATTTTAGCTCGTCGGCCAAGGTGGTCACAAGCAAAGAGGCGGGCGAAAAGCGGTCGGTCGTGCCGCGTCCCTGCACCGTGGCGTCTTCTACCGCAACGGTGGGACGCAGTGTTTCGCGGTGGAGAAAACGCTCCCCGACAATGCCGTGATTGGCCGGTGTGGCACCTGTCGCCAAAGTGGCGGTGCCCACTGCACGATCACGGGGCACAACGGAATACACCGCTTGCCGATAGTAACACCCATCGCGCAACAACTGTTGGAAACCGTCTTCAACATAGAGTGGAGAAAAGGTTTCGAGATAATCAGACCGGAGCTGATCGATCAAGATATTGACGACCAATCGCGGCATCTCCCCTTCATTCCCTTGCACACGTTCCCCCTTGGCCTCAGCGGAAGCCAAGATCGTCATCACCGTGATGAGCGAAAGTAGGAAATTGTGCTTGTGCATGCGCGTGGGTTATCGAGAAAGAGGGAGAGATGATATAAAGAGGAGGAGCGAAAACGACGAACTGCGTCAGTTAGTCCTGTTCGTGCTCCGACCTTGAGCGGCGGGCGTCCACCATCGAACGGCGGAAGATGGCCACACCACGAAGTAGCAAAATCAATGCCAATGGCACAGTCGCCGGCGAAAACCATTGCAAACCGGCTGCCCAAGCGACGAAATAGCCCACTGCGCCGAGCAGCGGAACAAGAACGGCGAAATCTCGGCGCTGTTTGCGCAACGCCAAAAAATAAAACGCCATATAGAGGAGCCACAAGGGGCTAAACAGGGTCAAGAGCCAGTTCGTGCCGACAGCGGGATGCTCCGACCAGCCGACCAACAGCGTGAGCACTACGCCCACCAAACCGGTGAGGAGAAAAAAGAGCGTGTCAAACGTGCCGACCCAGATGCGCCAAGCACGACGCGTCACCACCGTGCGATCCAACGAACGCTGCTCACCGACCGTAAGCAAGACGGCCAAGCACAGCAAGCCCCAAAACACCACTTTTGGCGTAAGGGGCGATGCCACTTGATGAGAGGAAGTCGTGAACGGAATAAGGGGACTTTCGACCACCACCAGCGAACGCAATTTACCGTTAGCGCCCTGCACTTTCGCCGACTGCCACATCTTTTGCGCATAAATCGGCAAAAAGTTCATTTTCGGCAAGTCCTCGCGTGCAAATTCGCGATCCACTTCCGGGCCCAGCAACAAATCTTGGCCAAATTCATACCAAGGGCTTTGCACCGTAAACTCATGAATCATTTGCCGCTGCGTCAACTTCTGCCTGTCGCCCTTCAAATTCGGGAAAACCAGGCGTTCGCCGTGCTGTTTCAGCACCTTTTCCACCGCCTCGATCGCACGCGTGGTACAATTATCATAGAGGAAGTTGTAGCGATAAGTCCATTCCGGCATTTCGAGCGTGAGGCGATCCTGCCCCCCGCTGAGGTTCGGCACGAGATATTCACGCACCTCTGTGTGATGCTCTTCGATGATGGCATTGAGCGCTCGCTGCACATCCCGCGCCTCAGCCGGTGTCAAGTCGAGCACCTGTGCCGTCACGGGGGCATCATCCTCGATATAGGTCTGGGCAAAAAGCGCCGTGCTCTCTTTCGCCATCGAATAATCGGTGCGACCGAGCACAAAGCGCATTATAAAGTTGGGCGTATTGAACGAGAACCAACCGAAATTATACGTATCGTCTTGCGTCGGTCGATTCACATTGCGCACCCGCAATGCCGTATGCCCATAGAGGCGATACACTTCATGCCCGGGAGCGCAAGTCAGCAAACTCACTTCCAGCGAATCGCCACCCCGTTCTTGTGGGGCGACACGCACACCGAAAGCCCTTGTCACCAACGACAAGAGGCAAATCGTGAGGAGAGTTTTTAACGTCAACTTCATAAAGCGCGATAATAGATTGTGGCAAAGTTACACATAAATCGGTGGCGAACAAAATGTACATTTGCTTTTTCTCCACCCGTTTGCGCTTTTCCTTCTCTCACCGCCCCGCTCCACGCTCCCTTCCCCTTCTACACCGCACGCCACGCCCCACCCCAACGACGCGCCCGAACTCCCACACCCTTGTCCCTCGCCCCTGTTCGCCCACAAAATGCAAGCCCAAAACACAGAATCTCGAGAACTTGTTTGGTCATTTCGAACAAACATTGTACTTTTGCACACGGTAATCAACGCCAAGACCACAAGGAGAGATGCCGGAGTGGTCGAACGGGCCGCACTCGAAATGCGGTGAACGGGCAACTGTTCCGGGGGTTCGAATCCCTCTCTCTCCGCCTATAAATGCGTGAATCAAATAAAATTTGATTCACGCATTTTTCTTTTTCCCGAAGATTCATTTGCGACAAGTATACCCAATTCCTTCAATCTATTTTTTAAAGCCTCCGCAGAAACGATCGTCACGGCATTTACTCGACGCAACAAGGATTGATACAACTCTTTATTAACTTTCTGATGGTCCAAATATAAGACATCTTTCTGTATACGCTGTTCTCGTTTAAACTCTTCCCAAGTCTTCACTAATAAGTAACGAGGCATTAGCAAATATGCTGCGAACCGATTTGCTTGCTCCTCTAAAAGCTGTCGATTTTTAACTCTCCCATATTTTTCATTCATCAGATCGTCTTCGCATTTATCCACGTTCACACGATGAAAAACATTTTGATGTAGAAGGATATGACCAATTTCATGCGCCAAGCTAAATGCATATCTAGATAATCCTTGATTCGGAACAACAGACAAACGAACGACTTTATTTGAGAAATCACAAAGAGCAAGTACCCCCTCTTTGATTAAAGAATGATCCAATTCGGTTCTGTATCCGAGTTGAACTATTACATACAAAAGCAAGTCTATATTGATGACTCCATCAAAGCCGCCAATTTTTAATGTTTCGATTGAAAAATACTCCAACAAACGTGGTGCAATAGAGGGGGCAAAAGAAAGATCTAAAGAATGGATGCTATCCAATAGATAGACGATGTCCATTCCTTCATATACTTCTTGTCTACTATTAAAGTAATGCTTCGGATCAAAGAATTCAAATTTCTTCAACAGTTCATCTATACGCAGACTCGAACTACGATTGTTATTTTTTCGTGTCAACCAATTACCCTCCAGATCTTCAAACCGGAGTATAACCAACTTTATTCCTGCATCCTTTGCCTTATCTATAGCCCCTTTCTGAAATCCACTCGTAGAGAAACAGATGGCCTCATTTGCCCTTACGTCGTTTTTCCTCCCAATCAAGTGATCAATAACTTCTCGCTTAACTGCGCTCTTATAATTCTTACATTCTACAATTGTCAAAAGATCATATTCGGAATCTCGATTGGCATATATTTTTTCTTCTATTGAAATATCTATTTCTAGAGGATTACTCGAAATACGTTGCGGGTACTTTTTCTTACGATAAATGGCTATTTGAGATTTTCCCGCGTACATGTTCTCGATGTATGAAGCGACAAACTGTTCATATCGATCTCCATGCTGAATAGTTGATTGCCCCATATCTACCCTATTTTCGGATTATACTTTTGATGAATACCACCTTGTTCATTTATAGCAACACGATCGCCCCTCATTTCATATACACTAAAAAACATGAGTTCCGACCCAAAGTTTACCATAGGAAACAAACTGCCTAAGACATTGCCCGGTCGCAGAGCCAACCGACAAGTGCAAAAATAAGCAATCCTTTTGGAGTACCCTGCTTTTAATGTTTCAAACTTTTGTTTTCTCCAGGACTACTATTTATTTTCTTCTGTACCCTCGCCATCTTTTTCGATTCATCGTCCTTTGCAATAATGCGGCCACGATCGGAAGCACTGCTTCGAAAGTGCAACTGCAGCGAACTGCAGCGATGCCCAACGCGCGCGCGTCACGCGTGCATCAGGCGGTTTTCGATTTTTTGCCTTCACCTCTTCACTTTTAGGGCGTATCTCTCTGAAAAAGAGTGTTTTGCGGGTGAAGATTACACTTTCGTCGAAAACCGACTATCTTTCTATCATTCAGCGATTTAGGGGTGAAGGCAGCAATCTTCACCTCGGCGTGCGCGGTGGGCAGTCAGCGGCACGACAAAAACGGCGGAGCAAAATGCCCTTCGCCACGGCGGCGCGGAGGGTGAAGGCAAGGGGTGAAAATCTCACGTCCCTAATCTTCACCCGCAATACACTGTGCAACAAACGATTACAAAGATATTTAACACGCGTTTGCGTGGTGAATCCTTCACCCGCAACCATCTAACGATCAGCCGATTGAAAGCGAAAAGGCGCGCGGTGAAGGCAGAAAAGCGAAAACTCGCTGAGTGCGCGTAACGCGCGCGCGAAGGAACGAACGAGCGGAGGCGGTGGCGTGGACGATAGCCGACACAAACAGTGCGACAGCCGACACAACAGCGCGACGGGCGAGAGCAAACGACACAGCCGGCGAGAAAAAACGACGCGGCGGGTGAAAGAAAACGGACTCCTTTTCGTCGAAAACGCGCTACTTTTTGCGAGAAACAGACCACTTTTCTCCACTCCCCTTCTCCTACCCCACCACTTTTGCGAGAAAGTCCCCTCCTTTTCTCCCCACCGCTTCCCCTATCCCAGCGGCGGCGTGTTAAAGGCGCGCGCAGAGGGGCGGCGAGTCCTAAAAAATGAGTATATTCGCACGATAATCTCAACAAAACTCGAACGACTCACTTCCGCTCTATGTCCGAAACCACCCAACGCACCCAACTTCAAGCCGCCATTTGGCGCATCGCCGACGATGTGCGCGGCGCTGTCGACGGCTGGGACTTCAAACAGTTTGTGCTCGGTGCCCTCTTCTACCGCTACATCAGCGAAAATTTTGCCGCCTACATGGAAGGCGGCAACTCCGATAAGCACTACGCAGCCTATACCGACAGTCAAATGAATGCCGAGCTCGTCGACACCGTGACGCGCGAAAAGGGCTATTTCATCTATCCCTCGCAACTCTTCGCGCAGGTGGTGGGCACGGCCGAGAGCAATCCCAATCTCAACACCGAGCTGGCCGCCATCTTCACCGCCATCGAAGCCTCGGCCGTGGGCTACGCTTCGGAGCGCGCCGTCAAGGGGCTTTTTGCCGACTTCGACACCACCAGCCCCAAGTTGGGCAACACCGTCGAGGAGAAAAATCGCCGCCTCTGCGCCGTGCTGCGCGGCGTGGAGAGTTTAGACTTCGGACACTTTGCCGACCACAAGATCGACCTCTTCGGCGATGCCTACGAGTTTCTGATTTCGAACTATGCGGCGAACGCCGGTAAGTCGGGCGGCGAGTTTTTCACCCCGCAGACCGTGTCGAAGCTCATCGCGCGCCTTGCCCTGTCGGGACAGACGAAGGTGAACAAGATCTACGACCCGGCGTGCGGCTCCGGCTCGCTGTTGCTGCAAGCCAAGCGGCAGTTTGATGAGCACGTGATCGAGGGCGGATTTGTGGGGCAGGAGATCAACCACACCACGTTCAACTTGGCGCGGATGAACCTCTTCCTGCACAATGTGAACTACGACAAGTTCGACCTCGCGCTGGGCGACACCCTCCTCTCGCCGCAGCACCGCGACACGCGCCCCTTCGATGCCATCGTGTCCAACCCGCCCTACTCGGTGAAGTGGGTGGGGAGCGACGACCCCACGCTCATCAACGACGAGCGTTTTGCCCCGGCCGGCGTGTTGGCGCCGAAGGGCAAGGCCGATTTTGCCTTCATTCTCCACGCCCTCAACCACCTCAGCGCGCGCGGCCGCGCCGCCATCGTGTGCTTCCCCGGCATTTTCTATCGCGGCGGAGCGGAACAGAAGATCCGCCAATACTTGGTGGACAACAACTTTGTGGAGAGCGTCATCGCCCTCGCGCCCAACCTCTTTTTCGGCACGAGCATCGCGGTGTGCATCCTCGTGCTCTCGAAGCACAAGACCGACACCCTCACGCAGTTCATCGACGCGAGCGGCGAGGAGTTTTTCCGCAAGGAGGGGAAGAACAATGTGCTGACCGAAGAACAGGTGGATCGCATCGTTTCGCTCTTCGAGGAGAAGCGCGAAGAAGCGCACGTGTCGGCGCTGGTGGATCACGCCACGCTGGCGGCCAACGACTACAATCTCTCGGTGAGTTCGTATGTGGAGGCGCGCGACACACGCGAGGCGGTGGACATCGACCTCCTCAATGCCGAGGTGGCGGAGACGGTGGTGCGCATCGACGCGCTGCGTCGCGACATCGACACGATCATCGCGGAACTCAGTGCCTGAATGGCCGAAGGGGGCGACACCTTTCTGCGCTCGCCCCCATCTCTTTTTTTCGGTGTGCCGACGGCCGCAACGTCGCGGCACGCCTTCAACCTAAAAGGCAATGAACAACGCAACAAACACAAATATTTTTCCTTACCTCGAACGACTCCTCGAGGGGGAAGCCGTGGAATGGAAAACGCTTGGGGAGGTGTTTCACACACGTAATGGGTACACTCCGTCAAAAGCAAATGAAGAGTTTTGGACAGATGGTACTATTCCTTGGTTTCGTATGGAAGACATTCGAGCCAATGGAAGAATTTTATACGATTCGGCTCTACACATTACGTCCAAAGCCGTTAAACGAAATGGCTTATTCAAAGCCAATTCTATCATTCTTGCCACTTCTGCCACGATTGGTGAACACGCATTGCTGCTGCGAGATGCCTTAACGAATCAACGCTTCACCAACTTTGAAATCAAAGAGGAGTTGAATAACATTCTACTTCCAAAGTTTGCCTTTTACTATTTCTTCGTCATCGACGAATGGTGCAAGAAGCACACAATCATTGGAAATTTCCCTTCCGTCGATACACAGCAACTTATAGAACGGCCCTTCCCCATTCCCCCTCTCCGCGTACAAGCGCGCATTGTAGAGATCCTCGATAAGTTCACACAGCTGGAGGCCGAGCTGGAGGCCGAGCTGGAGGCGCGTAAAAAACAATACGCGTATTATCGCGATCAACTTCTTAATTTCTCACAATGCCCCCCCCTAAACGTTAATATCGAATGGAAGACGCTCGGAGAGGTGGCGGAGTTTAAGCGCGGCCAAACCATTGTGCAAAAAACGGCACAAACAGGAGTTTATCCGGTCATTTCAGGTGGACAACAACCGGCCTACTATATTGATCAATACAATCGAACAGGACAAACCATCACTGTTGCCGGCTCCGGAGCATATGCTGGTTTTGTTATGTTCTGGGACGAACCTATATTTGTTTCTGATGCTTTCTCTATTAAGACCGACGAAGAAGTGGTTTTATCTCGATACGTCTTTCATTTCTTGCTCAACAAGCAAAGCAGCATATTCAACCTAAAAAGAGGTGCGGGAGTTCCTCACGTTTATGCCAAAGACTTGGCAGCGTTCTCTATACCCCTCCCCCCTCTCTCTGAGCAACGCCGCATTGTCGACATCCTCGACCGCTTCGACACGCTGACGAACTCGATTTCGGAAGGTCTGCCGAAAGAGATCGCCCTGCGACGCAAACAATATGAATACTATCGCGACGCGCTGCTGAACTTTCCCCGACCGGAAGTCACGGCTTAAAACGCACTTTCACGAAACATCCCTACCCCCCTCTGCACCATGGCACAATACACCCCAATCGCCGAAACGCAAAACTTCATCGTGCTGGACCGCTACACGAAACATGCGGAGCTGCACGAGACACCGAGCGGCTACCAAACGGAAACGGAACTGGAAGCGGAATTCATCGCCGACCTGCGACAACAGGGCTATGAATACCTGCCCGACCTCCGCACCCCCGAGGCGCTGCGCGCCAATGCGCGCCGACAACTCGAGGGGCTCAACGCGGTGCAGTTCACCGATGCGGAGTGGCAACGCTTCTGCGACGAGTTTCTGGACTGCCCGGGCGACACGATCACCGACAAGACGCGCAAGGTGCAGGATCATCCGGTGTACGATTTCACCTTCGACGACGGCCGACTGCAAAACATCCACCTCGTGGACAAGCGCAACCCGGCACGCAACAAACTGCAGGTGATCAACCAGTTTGAACAGAAGGGCACGCACAAGAACCGCTAC
>QWCI01000477.1_pt1:0-15000 | contig 16449 bp, 16 predicted proteins | sample 1972541 | NCBI WGS metagenome assembly QWCI01 (sample SAMN09866712, study PRJNA288562) | Human oral metagenome isolate term3_saliva, whole genome shotgun sequencing... | isolation source: mouth | host: Homo sapiens | place: USA: California | reverse complement strand
ACTTCGCGAGCCTTCACTGCCCCGTTCTGTAACTTCCCTTCTTTCGTCCGTCCACGAGGCTGTAAAAAGAGAGAAAGGGGCGGCTATCTAGCGGGAGTCGTTTCGGTTGTATGCCACGAGGTCCCTATGGACAAGGGGACAAGTGAATCATCGCTTTTGGGCGCAGGCAGCCCTCCACCATCCATCCCATTGCATTTCATCGTCTCGTATTGTACTGTACCGTATCAGACCAGATACATCTATTGAGTGAGAGAAAGGGAGAAAAGTCTAATTATATATTCTTCATTTTTATATTGATAGGGATCCCCATTCATTCCTAGATTCCCGTCACTACGGATTGATTGTCCCTACCTAACTACATGGTAGTGGTCTAGGGAGCGCAATTGCTAGAGCACGGGAGAATGAAGAGTAATGATTTCAGCAAGAGCAGCCGGACGGACTACTATAGTGAGTCTAGTGACTACTAGAGTAGAGTTGAGTCAAAGGGTGGTCGTAGATCAGGCTGATTGAAGATCAGAAGTGGTCGTAGATCAGGCTGATTGAAGATCAGAAGTGGTCTACGATCAGGCCTTTCCGAGCGAGCCTCTGGGATCTCCTGTAAACCCCCATGATGTGGTAAAGGGAGGATATTAGGGGAAGCAGTGAGTGGAGATTCCCCTGCAGAGAGCCGGATGAGGGGAGACCTTCACGTCCGGTTCGGAGGGCGGGGATATCCCGACCCTACTATCATTATGCCTTTGCAATGTTACTTGGTTCAACTCTATTTGTGACCTTTTATCGTATGTGGGACTCTCTATCTTCTTGGGTAGATAATAGATCGTCTTTCATTTTTTTAGTGAGTAGTTTTTATAATAATAAGTCAAGTCAAGAATAAGAATCAAACTGGAGGAGCTTGCCAGGATGGCTTGGTAAGCAAGCAACCAGTTATGTAGGCGCCAACTCCCAGTTCTTTCTCTTCTTTATTTTTGAGTTTCGTGACAGTTCATCAAAACAATTGTCCAAGATTGCTAGATCGAGCACGCGACGCGCATAGTCTTAAGTCCAAGAGCGGGTTGTCTCTGATCGTAGACCACCCTGATCTTCGACCACCCTAAAGCATTTCGCTTTGATCATTCGACTGTCCGCCGAGTGAAACGGTTCCTCGCTAAAGAAAACCAAAGTTCCACTCCAACCAAGGAAAGAGATAGATCACATCTTGGCCAAATGCCAATCCTCCTAGTTTGAAAGAGAAAAAGAGTGGAGTTTCGAGAACGATAATCATATATTTTATCATTTCTTTCTCGTAGTAAGAAGACACTAAGACGCACCCACTACACACCACACACTCAGACGACTAGCGTGGTCCTTCCCCCATCGAAGAGCCACGTATCCAGGGTTGACCACATCATCACTGTTTTATCAAGGTGTGGCCACGGTCTCAATTGGGTCAGTGTAAAGTATGTCCAAGCTTGACAATAGCAGTGGAGATTTTGAGTCCCTCGGAACGCAACTCCCTTATGAGGTGGAAGACAAGACAGACGGATTCCACTTCATAGGTACCGTTCACGTCACGCGAAGGCTCGCTCAGAACACGTACCAAGCTTATTAGAAAGGAACAAACAGGAGTGCTCCACTCCGAAAGAGAAGGAACGGAAAGAGCAGGCGGCATCTCTCGTCGTCTTCACGGAATTTATCATCTGAATGACCGAAGAGCCGAACTATGTTTGTTTCGGGATCGGAAAGGTCGGCCGATCAGGGTGGTCGAAGATCAGGGTGGTCGTAGGCTCACTCACCTCTAGCTCTTCTTCTTTGCGATGACCCCGTCCTTGTTGAACATCCGTCCTCTAGCAACAAATCTATCTTCTCCTGTAGCAGCAGTGGCATTCGACTTTTGAGTACCAGGAAAGGAGGATTAGTGCGCCATCTGATCGTAGACCACTTCTTCTCATAGATCAGCCTTCTCGTTCCGACCACCTTCCTAACCACAGGGTTTACACATAGCCAGGCCGACCCTTCCATGTTTACGTGACACTCGTAACATGGCACTATTGTTCTCCTTATATATGTAGATGATATTATCCAAACAGGGAGTCACTCTGCTATGCTTCAACATTTTCTTTAGACTCTTTGATCTCAGTTTGCTATGAAAGATCTCGGCGAGCGAAACTCTTTTCTAGGTATTTCAGCCGTCCCACAGATTGAGCAGCGCATGGAATCTTTCTCTTTCAAACAAAGCTAAGTATGCCATGTCTCTCTCGCGCTAATATGGTCGACACCGGTCGGGACCCCTCTGGAAGCAAACCTAAAGTGACTTCAACATGATGGCAACTTGATGTCAGATCCTTCTCTTTATCGCAGCTGATCTACGACCAACCTCACCTCCTGTGCTTGAAAGGGACCTACAGCTCCAATAAAACTGCTATTTGTGCATTTGGATTGACCTTTTTTTAATATATGGCATTGAGAAGACCCTGTAACTCGCGTATAGGCATGAAAAGAGGCCTTTCAAAATGGAACTAGCAGCTGGATGGGCTTTGACTGCCTATGAGCGATGGAGATGGACTAAGAAAGCACAGGCGGAGCAGGAAGGGATGGGAGTGCAAGAGAAATTATTGAATATCCCCTATTTGTTGAATGGACGAACTTACTTCCTCAAACAGAAGGCTAGCTAAAAGGAGTTAAGGAGGCTTGGGCGAGAGAAGGTCTAAGAGGCCAAGAGCAAGAGTCCTACCATCACGAGGGATTCGAGATAAAGAGATGGCAAGCCGGAAGGACGACGGGGGATGATCGTTCGGACAGGAGATGTGGACGAGTTTTAGCCTAGCTCCAAGAATAAGGTACCGGGACCTCATTGAGTACAAGATTTGAGCGGTTAATGGAGAGCACCAAACTCATGCGTTGGCTTTGGGGCGAGGATCAAGGAGGCCGGATTTACCTTTATGAACCTCAGCGTGAAGTGGTCGGGTTCACTCCTCCTATTGCCTTTACCCAGCGGCAAGACGCTCAGTTTTGTCGGAAAGGGAATGCTTCTTCCCCTCTACTGTGCGGGTGCTAAGACTAGGCGAAGAATTAAATGAATCAGTTCGCTTGACCAACCCGAGCCTTCGAGCCTCTAGTTCTTCTTCTTTTGCTAACATCCTTCGATGACAGGCCGACCGAAGGAAGACGCACCTCCTACTTCTATCTCATCAGAAGCAGGCGCATAGGCTATAGAATATAGAATCTCACCTTCTACTCTATCAGCTACTGTGCCTAATTTGAAGCTTTTTGGTCATAGGTTGCCAGTTTTCGGAGCTCACTTTGCAGGTCAGAACTATCGGAAGACGAAAGAGAACTTATTTAGACGAAAAGTGTGCCGGTGCCATTACCCCAAAAAACCCTACATTAGCAGTTCGGGTGGAATCAGACATAAACCAAGTCCAAGAAGACCGAGGAGGCCTTGGGGAGAAGGCACTAATTCTATCCTCCTTTCCTGCTACTAGGGAAGCGCGTGCTACTGCTACTACTTTTGCACCTGCTTCTCCTATTATAGTTGAATGAACTCCTACGCCTGGAACTCCTCTTTACCGCATTTCTTCCTTCTGCAAGAGTCATGTTCACTGCTCCTGCACCTCCAACTCCAACAGGAACTTCCGCATCTCTATTCGCATCTTCCTCATATGTAGTCTCTACGCTTGAAAAAAAGCTTTTTGATCGCATCTGAAACGACAACAAGTGTGTGCATTTCCCTATCAAAGCCCTTGAACTAACCTTTTAGGCACGAAGGGCATTCTGAGGCTGAATCGTGTGGATTCACCAGGCACCCACCATAATATTGATTTGTTGAAAACAGCTCCTTCGTCTACCGCGCCTATTTGTATTGCTACAATCATGCTTACCGATATGCAACTGACTGAACAGGACATATGGCCGGGCAGGACGGCTTTGCTTAAGACCGGAATGCTACCCCCGCTCGAACTCACTTTCAACGCTCGAACTCACTTTCAACGCTCGAACTCAAGAACTAAACTCAAGTCATTGCTCATTCCCGCTCATGCTTGCTTCCCTTGCCTATCTAAAAGAAGAAAAGATGCACGAGCCACTCTTTCTCTTATATACGCTGCTATTTGAAGATCGTGATTTGAATGCCTATCCCCTGCCTATGCGCTTGCCTTTACTACCTGCCCTTACCTGCCTGCCTTGAACTACTGCACTTGCGCATACTTTTTCTTGCTCTATCCAGAAGATAGCTTGAACTGGCATTGTGACTACAGATATATAGCCAATATCAAGAAGTATTCCCAAGCTGGAGAGGTGGGAGAGTAGATAAATTCCATTTACAGGCTTTCTACCAATGACCGGAGACCAGAAAGGGGAATAGAGAGATAAGCCTTGAGCGGTCAGACCAATTACGATCGATTCGCTAAACATTCAAGATTCGAGATGAGCTGCTAAAAGAAGGAAGGGCGATAGAGAGAGGTGGAAGGAAGACAGCCTATAATGCATTACCAGAAGGAGAGCTACCAGCACTAATAGCTAGAGGACCTAGAACTCCAGAACTAGAGTCAGTGATTGCGCCATAACAGAGTGCTAGAGGGCCGGAGAGATATTGATTAATGAGATTCATAGGGATTGCGATTGCACTTACGCTTGCTGCCAGCCTTGAACTTGAAGTGGATCTCCTATCTATATTCGCCAGCTTGAAGAGGGCTGATGGCTGATTGCTAAAGAGAAATTGTCATTGAAAGCGATTCCTTCGCTCAAGAACTAGACTCAAGCGATTGTGCCTACCAGTCAAGACAGGAAGGTGGGACGCTAGCTAGCCTCTTGACCGAAGCGCCAACCCCCCTTCTCTAATGCGCATATTGAGACTGAGCTTGCTTGCATATGATCTAAGCCTATTGCACCCCCCAATCACGCTGCCTGTGTGAACAAACAAACAAACTTTGCACAACGTTTTTCGTGTTGCTTCGCAAGGTAGTTAGTTTGTTCATCAAAGAGGCATGATAGTACTCAACTGCGGAAAACTTTTAAGGATTGTGCCTGCCATCAAATTCGTGCCGCAGGGCGGTATTACTCTACACTCTATAAATAGAGGCTCGATAAGTCTAAAAGAAAATCAAAGAATTTTTTTATTAGCGCGGTTGATGAACTATGGCTATTGCAGAAAGGCTCGCTCAAGTTGGAGAGGAAATACAGCACGTAGAGAACGACCTGCGCGAATGCCGGAGACTCTTAACAGTCTTTTGGAGACACCTGCGCCCGGCGAACCCTGCCGTCGTAGGAGACCGCATGCGCGCGACGGAACAGAGAATAAGGGGCCTCGAGAGGAGGTTACAAATGCTGCGAAATGAACAGCAATCGCTCATTGTGCGGGCGATCATCCTCGGTGACCGGAAAGACTAAAAGAAAGATAAAAGTAGTTACAGTCTCTTCCGTCTACTGGTTTTTCCAATTTCAGGCCTACCCTTTGACTTATTCCAGTTTCGCAAATTATGTAGTTAGCATAATGCTTTTGAAGCTCTAGAAAGGCATATGTGGTAGTTTATGTAGTTACCAAAATCAAGTAGTTCTAAAATGTTGGGTTGGATAACCCTATTAGTTGTTGTGGGTCAATGATGCTCGAGCATGTACTTGTTTTGAGTTCCTATTTTTTTATATAAGTTTTTATGGATTGATCACAGGCGGTTAGAGCACTTTTGTGTCTTGAGCTTATACTAAATGCGGTGAATCTAAACCTCGTAACATTTTCTGATTTTTTTTATTTTTTGATAGGTGTTTCTTTTTTTACTTTATGTTTTTCCCCTGAAGCGACATTGCTTACAGCGCCTTGCGCGCGCTGACGTCGAACAGGTTATCGACCCGCAAAGCTCCGCAGAGCTGTCGTATGCGGGTACTACGAGGCCCACGGCTTTCTCGATCGCTGTTCAAGCGCGCATCGCTCATCAAGCTTGAGAGAGGTTCTTAGCCTACCGGTGACCGGCTTTCAAAAAGCACCTTTGGGCGGAGGTTTCTCGATCAACTATCTTACTTGAATGAAGAAAGACAGTGAACCAGATTCTTTGATTTTCGATCTTGTACTCTACGGAAGTACAATGAACACAAACCCAATCTCAATGAATAAAGAGACGTACAAAAGCAATCCACTGGGAGGGACTGAATCTACCCTACGATCCGACCTACGATCCCATCTCTCTTCTCTTATTAAATTTCTAGTTACCCGGTAATGCCCCATCAAAGAGCCTATTCGTCGTAAACCCTTTTCACCCTCACAGCTGATTCGACGGGATGCGGATTCTCGAACAAGAGCACATGCAGCTCCTTCTCAAAGACCAGATTCTCCAGCAGGAGCAATTGCAGCTTCTTCTATTCCCTGCTTTCCTACCCGGTATGAGCTCCTAACTCGTTGACTTGAGGATGTCACTGGGGATCCTCCCTTGCTTTCGCCTGCTCTTCTCACTTTGCTTGGATTGCACCTTGAGCTGAGCCGGGTGCGGAAATGCCGACAACCTTGACAATTCTTCTTCTTTTTGCTCCTCTTGTGAAGGGCTTTTTCAACCTCCCCGAGGGGAACCGAACTACTTTTAGAGTGGGGTTACGCCCTTTCCTACAGACCTTGCTAAAACTAAACCACCAAGAGCTCCTATCCCGGCAGTTATGACCTTCTTTACCTCATTACTTATCTTATTCCTTACCTTGGATAAGAGGATAAGATCGCAGTATCTTCTTCCTTGCTTAGGGATATGATTCTTCGCATCTCGAAAGAGTGAAATCTCATCTTCGCTTACCATTATCATTCACAGCTACCTATGAGTGAACGGTCGATTCAACAATAGCAAAAAGCAAAGACCCTGACCCCCACCCTCGAGTCCCGAGCTGCCCTGAAAGAAGACTAATCACCAGGTATAATAGTGTGTGGTTCGATAGGACCAGGTAAGGTAGCAAATCCATCTCCCCTTCGAACTGCACTATCTGCCATCACTGCCTATTCGTCTTTAACGGGTCCATTTTATCAAAAATCATTTACCTGGATTTCTCCTACTTCTCTTCCTCCAACAGAGTCAATATCGCGTATTCCAAAAACTGCAATAGCAGCAGATGTAAGAGCAGGTCCTATCCCGCAAAAACTGGCACCTTCACCGTCTTCTTCCCAGAAAAAAGGCTTTTTCCGACAACAGCTAAATCGAAGGCACTTGAAATCGCTAATAAATCATTTATTTCCTCTCGCCGTGATCCACTACTTCTATTAAAATATGATATGACCTGATTAGCAAGAACAGAGTTCGCAGTCGCCAAGAGTTCACCACGTTCAAGCGTTCAAAGATCTTCTTCTCCCCCGAGGCTCACTTCACTACAGGGATTGATTTATATCCATATTTCACCGGATGTGGGATCTTTCCCTTCTAGTAGGCTAGCTCTTCCTCCAGCAAGGGATTCGATTTAAGTCAGATAAGAATGACTGGGAAAGTCAAGTAGCTGGGCTTGGAGATAGAGCGTCGCTCGCTTTTAATAGCAGGATCTCAGTTGGTGTAGCATCCCTTCCAGTTCCCTTTACTAGTAAGGGGAGCCATCACCAGGGCCGATGATCCAACCCTTTTAGTTACCGAGAACTTCGTATCTATCTGAGGGCAGGACTGCCTGTGTAGGCAAAAACTCAATCCAACTAAATCTTACCTTTCTCTGGACCCACTGTAGTGATACTAGGGGCACCACCGTCTTCGACGCAAAGAGCAAAGATTGGCTTACCGCTCCGCACCTGGTGTACTTGACTGAATCTTTGAAAGTCCAGTTGAATTAGGCTCATTCCTAGGTCAAAAAATACAGACTCAAAAGCATACCATTTTGCCCTCCCTTCTCCTTCGATGCCGTGAAGGTTCTCTTAATTCATCTAAGTAAGCCCTTCTTCGGGGATAGCTGATTCGCCAACAGACAAGGCCTCATGAAAGGAAAGAGGGATGCTGTCATTACATCGCACTATTCTAGAATTCACTACATAGAAGGAAGGTACTCAACCAGAGAGAAAGGAAGAACCAAAGCAAGGACTGATTATACCGCTCCTGACCCCACGGCACGTATGGGGAGGTTTACCTTTCGAGGTGAAGAAGAGTTATTGCTTCCTTTCCTTGTCCTGTTATTTGCCCCCACGGGCATTGGAACACAGAGAGGAAACAGAGAATGTCTGTATATAAGGTCACTCTTCTTTCCATGTACCTTTCATGGCCCTATCTCTAAAGGGGCGAAAACAGGGACACGGAAGGAAGGCACGAAGTGTTAAGCGTCCGATCCGAGGGATGAAGGGTCCGAAGGACCTTAACAAAGGCTCAAGACCCGAACGGGTCCAAGGGACGCGCTCCACTAAGGACCTTGCTCCTCAAACTCCAAGGAGTACCAAAGGGTCCAAGCGACCGAAGGTCGGGCGGCCTTACGACCCCGGAGGGGTCGGGTATACGACCTAAAGCTCCTTAGGGAACCGCTCTTGGGTTAGGATTGCCCTGGTTGTCAACCAAAAGCTTGCGACTTTAAGGATTGTTCGTGCATAAGCGAGGCGCTCTCCATTTTCCAGCTAGGGCGCCCTCCAGTTTTGAAGCAGGGCCCGACAGGTTCTCCGCTAAAGATGTGGCCTGGTTCGGACATCTGTCATGCCGTTCAAGACTTCGTCAAATACGGAAAAATTCCCAAATCTGAAGCTACGGACTCCTTTCCGGCCAATTTCACTCTCCAACAACTAACTTCATCTACAAGGTCATCGCTAAACTTCTTTCTAACCGATTAAGCTCCATTATCGGTAAAATGCCCTAAGCAGCCCTAAGCAATCTTGATTCAAGGCCGTGGCATAGTGGAGAAAAGGATTTTCTCATCATAGAAAGCGAGACTTTGAAGCTTTGTGCCAAGGTGGATTCCATCAATCGAACTAAAAAAAGCCCTTGTCGATCTCGGATTCTGCAGAAAGAGGTCTCTTGTCTCAAGGAAAAAAACCTCCATTTTCGGTTCTCTGCAATGCCCTTCTCCTTCTGCTCTTCTTTATTGCGATAGAGGGCTTATCCATTCTGCTTCTTAGCAAGATCAACTGCTATTTAAGCTGTTTTAGGAAGGCTATAAGGGAGAAGTGCCATGCCACTTTGTTGGTGGATGATTGATACGTACGGGCGCCTCCACGTTGCACCGCGCGTTAGCAGCAAGGCTCATTGTCGATGCCCGTTGTACAGTCCTAGACGCAGGTCTTTCTTTCGAGAGGTCAGCTCTGCTCTGGCTCTGAGATAGCTCTTTCATTCTCTTTTTTATCTCGAACGTCCGTTACGCGGTTGAATAGATTGTTTGACCGTCCGAGACCCAGTCGAACTCATGCGCTTTACTCCGGCTATGACATGGCCTGCACCCATGGGTACGAAAAGTCTTGCCACCACCATCTCCTCAAGTAGGAAGTTATCCATCGCAATAAGGCCAATGCGTCACGCGGAGGGGAAGCTTCGAAGTTGCAACGTCCCTTCTTGCTTCAATGTCCGAGTTAAGATCAGGATTTTTCGTCGAAGACAGGAACACTTTCCCACTAAGAATAAGGTAAAGCAACCCACACGTGTAAAAGCTAACATCCAAATGAGACTATGCAATTTGAGCAAGCAACCTTGCTTCGCTTAAGCAAGCTGACGCGTTTCGGCTCCCCGATTTGACTTAGATAGAAGAGTACGTGAGTAGAGGCAAGTATACCTGCTATCAGTCACTCTGATACTAGGTACCTGGGAGGAGTGAAATATCTCCCTCCTTTAGGTGGATACCCCTCGGAAGCCGAACTGCCCCTAAAGTAATATATATTACCATGGTGGCTTTGTTTGATGCTCTGTTACGTATATCACCGTTGCGGTGGCAGAGGATTTTTGAAAGTCCTCGGTTGTTGATGTCACTCTTTAAAAGGGTGACATTAATAGCCACGGATGGTCTGACTAAGGAGTTTTGCATAGCAGCATATCTGCTAACAAAGAACATTTACAGGTTAGCTCGGAAGTCGGGTTGGCTTCACTGCGCTTTATATTTTAAGCAGTGCTCTTCCTCATTGCAAATTGCATATGGAAAGAGGAGTAAAGTCTCCTCATTCCTTACTACCTGTACCTGTCTCCCTCACTAGATCAGGATACCCACGGATCATTCCCAGTTTTCATAGAATTCTAATTTATAAACGGGATGATCGGAGTGATCAATTGGTTCAACTGTACCTGTCATTATTCTCTATGTATCGAATAGTCGAAATAGGGAAGAAGATAACAAAAGATACCTTTGAATCAATTGTCAAACCTGTGGATGATATCGACCGAGTCTATGAGTTTGTGTGCAAGGTTAAAGAGACCTTCCCAACTCTGATTCGGCGATATGTTCCTGATATCACTACCATTCCCCTTCACCAAGGAATGGTGTGGCTACCAACCTGGAAAGCTCTTCCAAGTTACCCTGTTCTATCGGATCTCTGGATGAGATATGGAAGACACAAGTATAGAAAGACTCGTTCTTCCTTCCCGGCTATGTCTTTGGAGATGGCCGGGTTCCGATTTCTGGTAGAATTCGAGAGGTAATCTATGGTGCCAGGGTACTGGAACAACCGAATCCGGTATCCATTTGACCCTTTCAACAAGATCTTTTCCGGCTACGATCTCGAGTATTTCTAACGTAGGATCGGCCCTCGATTACCGAAGTGGTGTACCTCCATAGGTCCCCCGGTAACGGGTCGGCTTGCTCAAGTAGTTGAGGGGGGAGGCAAGAGAAGGTCCCATAGGGAACTATATCAATCAAAGGCTGCTACATCCGGTCCATGACTGGGTAGCTAAGGTCTTACGGAGGATACCTATGGATGGTACTTTCGATCAGACCGCACCTTTAGATAGATTAGTTGGCAGCAAACATTGCTCATGTTTCGATCTAAAGTCGGCAACCGATAGGTGGCCTTTAGTCTTTATGTTCGAAATGTTTCAATGTTTGTTTGATCGGTCGTTTGCATCCGCTACTGTAAATTCCTGCCTTGCTCAAAACGTTTTTAACGTTCCCTTTGTGAAAGCAAAGGGCAAGTGCGTGGGTTTCGTAGCGGGACAACCATTAGGATATCATTCATCGTGGCCTCTCTTTGCGCTCACTCATCACCTTTTAGTGTGGTGGTGCGCGGAGCAGGTATATCCGATGCAGCGCTTTACTAGGTATGCAGTGTTAGGGGACGATGTTGTCATTGCTGACAGCAAAGTAGCCGAACACTATGTCCGGGGTCTCGAAAATCTGGGTGTATCGATCTCTTGGTCGAAATCCCTTATTTCCGAGACGGGTTGCGCCGAATTTTCCAAGCGTTTTAGGATTCACGCTTTAAAAAAAAGAAAAGACCTCTCGCCGATTTCGGTGAAGTCTGTTATGAATACACACCACCCGTATGGACTCTTCGGGGTCCTTATGAAATATCCTAAAATACGCTTTTCAACGTATTGCAGGTTAGGTGGTGCTGGGGGCCTTGGCATCCTTGGGCAACAGCGGGAGGAGCCGTCGAATTGACAGGTTCTGGTCCTTCTGGACAAAAGCTCGGTTGCCTTTCGATCTATGGATCGGAAGGGGTCGCCCATTGAATCCTTATCTGAAGGGTCTCATTATTGATAAGCTCCGTGAGGAGTTGAGACCTAGGGACATACATCTGTACCCAGATGAAGTTTTCTTCTCTGAGGAACAGTTGACGTTCCAGGAGTACATCCAACTCCGAGGATGGGTAACTCAATGGCTTCGCTACGTCCTCTGGTACTGGCGGGAGGCCTGGAGCCCATCGGTTACAATCCGAGAACTCTTCGACGCTCCTGTTGTAACTAATTCCTGGAAGATCGAGCAGAAAGATGAAAATCTTGTACGTTTCGGTCTTCTCTGGAAATGTTATGACATGATCGCTGTAAGAGGTCTGGACTGGAGGCCCCCTATCCTTCCGTTCGGACATACTCCATTTAAGGAGTACATTCTTGGCGGTGCTGATGGCAAGGCTTTCTTAGTTTAGTCCTTTGGCCTGACACAGCCGAAGGCTTTCAGAGGTGTTGTCGTCTATAATGAAGGCAACGTTTAGTTTTTGAAGTAACCATCCACTATAAGACTAGTGGCGTCACTGATCGCCAAATCCAGGTTGAATTTGATCGTGTGACTCGGCAAGGTCTGGTTGTACGGTGTTAGCTGTATAGCCGGATCATGTCGTTTTACATGGTCTATAATACTCCTCCGGAGGGGGGCCAATCTGGATTGCACGCTATAGGGTCATAGCGTTCAACCCCCCATTAGTTTAAAATCCGAAGAAGGAAGAAGTCAACTATTCTCTGGGAGCATCCTTCCTTACGTACATTGGGAATAAGGACTTTTTTTCAATTAAGGGAAGAATCACTTGCGTATTTCATTCCACCTGCATTTATTCTTATCTAAAGTAGGTAAAGTAAGCTTTTAAGCAGTAAGTAGTCATTTTCGGAGTAGTTAAGACCAGCTTCAGTCTCTTTCTCCTATGAGCCTTAGAGCGAGCGAGTGAGTAAAGAAAGAGACAAAAGAAGCAATAGTTAGCGTTCCCAAAGTCCCATATTTATAAGATTAAGATTCTGGGGATATCTACCCAAGAAAGAAGGGGGTCCTCAAGAAGTTCACTTTATAACCCTAGCATTCTCACCCAACGAGCGTAATACCTGAAGCGAGAAGAAGGGCTGTAGTAGTCCTTGAGAGGATCAGACTTAGGCTTACCAAGGAATGAGCAGGAATTAGTATTGTATCCCCAGGAAAGGTCAACAAGAAAAAAAGTGGACTCGGAGGCACGGTCCATTGCCGGAATGGCGAAGGCAGTCTTTTTGCATTGTAAGTAGAAAAGAGGTCTGGAAGGATCTGCTTCATGGCCGTAGCAAAGAAAAGTCCTCTTGTCGCCGATGAGTTTGGGCCTAATTTCATGAAAATAAGCATAAAGCCAGACTTGGAGAAGGCAAAGGTCGCCTGCGACTGATCTTTTTGTTAACTTCTTCCTCTTCTTGGTCTATTGATCAAAAGCATCCAGCAGGAATCGAACCTACGAATTTGCCCCTTTATTAGGTTGGTATAGGTTGGGCGCTTTAACCATTCAGCCATGGATGCAAAGAGACTCAGCGAGTGAACTAGGTTTTGGTATTCCTTCTAGAGCTTCTATTTCTTCCGTTAAACGAGATTCGGGAAAAGAAGGAATAGGAAGACGTGTTTCCAGAACGAACAAGATACGGGTTGAGAAGGGGGAGTTAGCAAAGTTAGACAAGATTGGAATGGGCATAGGAACATGTATTGATGTACCAGATCGGCTAATGCTCCCAGGTTGATGCGATGTATTCCACCAGTTGACTGGATACTTTATTATTGGTATATCGATCGGTCCAGCACGGATTGAAATAGGAGCCGGTTCGACAGGAAGCTTTTGAAAACGCAGTGCACCCAGGTAAATAATAAACGAGATGAATACAGAAGTTAAACGAGCATCCCATACCCAAAAGGTGCCCCACATAGGTCTTCCCCGAACCCCCCCAGTAACTAAGGTAAACAACGTAGAAAAAGCACCCATTTCTGTACCGGTTCCGGAAGAGCGAAGAAAAAGGGGATGTTTTGTTAATAGGAACAATAAAGTGTTTATAGCCGTAGCGATATAAACTAGAATACTCATCCGAGCCGCAGGAACATGTACATACGGAATACGAGAATTTCCACTTTGTTGAAGATCTAGTGGTGCTACCCGAAGACTTAAATGAATAGCCATCGCTGTTAAGAACAACCGAGATCCAATGAGAATTTGCGCGTAGCTTCTGGTCTTTGACATCAACAAATAAGGGTGTAATAACGAAACGGACATGTGATAATTTGGTCCTAGCTAGTGGAACAAGAAAGACATGGATCTATATTCAATACGCAATCAAAGGATTTCCCCCCAACGAAGAATTTCCCTTGCTTTGTTTTCGCTCCGCTCGTGCGTGGCACTCCTTGCTCGCGGAGCGGCATACCGAAAAAAGAAAGCTACTGCGTTCCTCCCCCACCCCATAATTGTGCGACAAAAGTACACGCGCAATCCCATCTCCAACTGAGACCACTCGACCGATGCGAAATTAAAGGAAGAGCTCATATTCCTGTATCGCACGTACTACGCGTCGGTATGGGATACAGGCCCGAGTACCCTCATGGTCGATACTTTTGACATAGTTTAGATAGGTTTTTTCCCCCAAGAGTTTCGCTCGGGGATCAAAATAAAATCCGCGGATTTGGCCGCGCTTAGCCAAAAGAGTATTTGGATTAAAGCCATCGATTACTAACGCGGCTTCCACCTTTTTTTCTATTTCGGTTTGGGAGGCCAGGATCGAACTTTGAACGTCGGCGCTCAACTCGATCCCAATTAAATAGGGCGCCATGCGCTCTTCCAGCTCGTGCATCCGTAAGTTATCCGGTATTAAAGGAATCGGGAGTTCCGGGATATCCGGATCCACTGGTAGCGGGGCAGGGGGGGGCCTCCGGATTCATATACAAAATAAAGGGAGCGCTCCCCCCTTTTCCAATAAAGGAGAGCAGAGTGTCCCGTAGATGAAGGACACTATGGAAAAAGAATAAGCAATAACGGAGGAGAAATAGTAAGAACACGGAACACTTGAGGAAAAAAATAAGTTTTCGAACCCATGTATTTCGCAAATACAGAATATACAGGGTGGAACAAAAACGCGAAACTAATTCTCTAGAACGCCCTAGGACAGACTTATTCCGATTTATAGAAGGCTTTATATTACCAAAAACTCTTTTTTGGTAATATATGTAGAATGCAAATAGGACCAAAGAAAGTAGACAGCTGACAAAAAAAGGTGAAATTTGTGACATAATAACAGTAAATTATGAGTTCTATCGCTCCTTACACGCAGAGCGGCATACCGGAAAAAAGTGTTTGAAGAAAGAACCCACCCCCTCATCGAGAATCCGCTCTCGCTCGCCGCTACTAACGGGGTCTCGGTTGATTTCCCTTCCTTTAGCTACTCAGATGTTTCAGTTCGCTAAGTTTGAAAAGTCCAAAGA
>QWCI01000476.1_pt1 | contig 16451 bp, 18 predicted proteins | sample 1972541 | NCBI WGS metagenome assembly QWCI01 (sample SAMN09866712, study PRJNA288562) | Human oral metagenome isolate term3_saliva, whole genome shotgun sequencing... | isolation source: mouth | host: Homo sapiens | place: USA: California | reverse complement strand
CGTCAACTTTCAGGGGGCCAACAACAGCGTGTATTCCTCGCGAGAGCCCTCGTACAAGAGGCAGATATTTATCTCATGGACGAGCCTTTCAAGGGCGTCGACAAAACGACGGAGCACGCCATTATCTCCCTTTTACAAGAAATGAAAGCCCGTGGCAAAACGGTGATCGTCGTACATCACGATTTAAATACGGTACCTCAATATTTCGACTGGGTAACGATGGTCAATAAGCAAACTGTTGCCTATGGTCCCGTAGCAGAGACCTTCACTGATGAAGCCATCGAGCGCACCTACGGCAAGGGGAGGATTGTATGACCATTCTCCAATCCTACACGACACAGATGGTATTGCTCGGTACGGCTCTCTTGGGCCTTGCCAGTGGTATTGCAGGTTCCTTCGCTGTACTGCGCAAGGAAAGCCTCATCGGTGACGGCCTCTCTCACGCAGCACTGCCCGGTGTAGTCATCGCATTCTTGCTGACGGGCATAAAGGATATTGAGGTTCTCATCACTGGGGCCGCTCTATCTTCTATCACTGCAGCTTGGCTCATTACCATCACCGTCGAAAACAGTAAAATCAAATTTGATGGCGCTTTGGCCACTATCTTGTCGGCCTTCTTTGGGCTCGGTATGGTTCTACTCACCTACCTTCAAAGTCTAAATAACGCAGGTCAGGCGGGGCTTTCAAAATTTATATTTGGACAGGCAGCCACCATATTAGCTCGCGATGTGTACATTACATCGGCAGCAGCACTCCTCATCATCGTATTAACCGCACTATTTTGGAAGGAGCTAAAGCTCATTTCCTTTGACGTGGAATATGCCAAAACATTACAGATTCCCGTCACCTTTACTCTCATTTTATATCGTTCGCTATTGATCATGACCATCATCATCGGTATTCAATCGGTAGGTGCTATCTTGATTAGCTCCCTACTCATTGCACCTGCTGTAGGAGCCCGTCAGTGGACGAACAAGCTAGGTACCATGTGTATATTAGCGGGATTCTTCGGCATGGTATCCGCCATTGGCGGCACCATCTGGAGTACATCAGTACAAAAACTACCCACAGGCCCTGCCATCATCGTGATTCTGTCGGTTATCGTTCTATTGAGCCTCATTTTTGCACCTAATAGAGGCATCTTGTGGCAATATCGTAAAAGGGGTGCCCCATGACAGTACATACAGAAATTTTACTCATCGCCATTGCGGTATCTATGGCGTGCGCTATACCTGGTGTATTTCTAGTTCTACGCCGTATGTCCATGATGGCTGATGCCATTACGCACACCGTATTTCTCGGTATCGTGCTGGCCTTCTTTGTAACGGAAGACTTAAACTCCCCCTTACTTCTAGTAGGAGCAACCTTGGTCGGTGTAGGAACTGTGTGGCTTACGGAAATGATTCATAACACGGGCCTCGTCAACGAAGACGCGTCTATCGGTATCATCTTCCCTCTCCTCTTTTCCATTGCTATCATTCTTGTCAGTCTCTACAGCGGTAACGCACACCTTGACGTAGATACGGCATTACTGGGCGAAATCGCCTTTGCACCCTTCGACAGATGGATTGTAAACTCCACTGACTTAGGTCCTGTATCACTATGGATTTCCCTAGGGGTTGCACTCATCAACCTCATATTAGTTGTACTCTTCTATAAGGAACTGCAGCTATCCACCTTTGATCCATTACTAGCAGGGCTTTTCGGCTTCATGCCAGCCCTCATCCATTATGTGCTCATGACCATGGTATCCCTCACCGTGGTGGCTTCGTTCCAAGCGGTAGGTGCCATCCTCGTTATTGGACTCATGATTGGACCTGCAGTCATCGCTTATTTATGGACGGACTCTGTGAAAGCCATGCTTATTAGCAGTATCATCATCGGCATTATCTGTGCTGTTATTGGCACAGAAGTTGCTTTCACCTTAGATGTATCAATTGCCGGCGCTATCGCAACGACCATTGGTTTAGCCTTATTAATCGCCGTTATTTGTACGCCAAAGACGGGCTATATCGCCACCTATCGTCGCCAACGCCACTTGCGCCGTCACTATCGGGAAACAATGATGCTCTGTCACATCTACACCCATATGAATACGCCTGTAGCGGCCATTGAAAACGGCATTGGCACCATTCACGAACACCTGAACTGGAAGCCAGACTATACAAACCAAGCCGCATCACATCTTAAGAAACAAGGCTTGTTGTATGTAACAAATGGGTACTACATGCTTACTGATAAAGGTGTGACACAGGTTAAAGAAATTATTTAATACAATACCAATACTTTTCCCAACCAAAAAGAAGCTGAAATCAATGCTACTCTGAAAGATTTCAGCTTCTTCTTTTGTATTCAATTATATGGCTAGAACATAATACGCATCTGATACCACTTAGCACCGCCGTGATCGGATTCAGACTCACCTTCATTTACAAAACCAAATTTGGCATAATAGTGAATCTTTTCTTCCTTACATGTTAAAATAACACCTTTTCGATTTTCTTCTTTGGCTAGTTCTATGAAAGCCTCAATCAACTGCCCCCCTACACCGCGATTGCGATACGCGGGCATTGTATTTAGGCCAAATATCATCTGCCATGCCCCATCAGGATTGTGCATGGATGCATCAGCGAACATCTCATCCGTTAGAATTTCATCATCTGTTACAAATCCATCGATAAAACCGATTGGTGTATCACCATCAAAAATAATAAGGAAATGATCTGCATAATGAGCAAGGCGTTCTTTAAATGCTTCACGAGGGGCTGCTTCGGCTGGTGGGAAACAGGTGGCTTCTATATGTGTCACTAAATCTAAATCTTCGGTTGTTGCTTTTCGTATGAGCATATTAATTAATCAATTCCTTTCTCATATAGATAACATCATCCATAGGGTTATGATAATACGGCTCACATTCAGTAAAGCCATGCTTCTTGTACAAATGGATGGCGGCTTGTAATGGTTCAATTGTATCTAGCACCATCTCTTTATAACCGGAGGCCTTAGCATGGTCCATGATACTTTCAATCAGACGATCACCTAGAGCATGTCCACGTTCCTCAGGACGTACATAGAGACGCTTCATTTCACAACGGGTATCGCTGTTCTGATAATATGCCACCATACCTAGCACCACATTATTATCATCAATGGCTACAAGTAATTCACCATTGGGAGCCGTATATTTCTCAGCAATATCGGCTAATTCCTTATCTAAATTTTGAAAGGACAAATCGCGACCAAGCCATTTTGTATACTCTTGAATTAACTCTTTTACTTGATCTAAATACGGTTTTCCATCAATTATGTTAATCATGAAAACTCCAACTGATTAATTACTATAAGTTTCTCATCTCACGAACGAATGCCTCAGCTTCTTGTAAGTTCTTTGGGAACTCGAAATACATATACCTTTCAGCACCGTAAATGGGATTTCTAAAATCATAACCACTCAACAACAAATACTCTATAATTTTCCACTCTTTATCATTAGATTTTTTAGGAGCTTTGAACTTCTCATTCACAAAGTACATTTTACCTTTACATATAGGACAGGTTTTATTTGTATTAAATAACTCGTAATTCGTGCCCTCTGTCAAGGATATTCTGCAATTGGTACATACATTTTTATAACCCATAATTATTTTCTCCCATACGAATTATGATGAAAGAATCGTAAAACTATATTATATATTTTAACCAAAAAGACTTTTATAAAGCCCTTTAATTTCTCGTGCATATTTCACTGCACCAGGAAGATGCATTCGTTTATAGTAATCTCCTAATATTTCTGTATGATTTTTCAAAATATCAAATTCAATCATATACAAAGCAATACTTGTTATAGAATATTTTCCTATCTCAAGTATAGTTGATTTATCTTCTATATCTAATTCCTCACCTTTTGGAAATTCACCATCAGAATATTCTTCCCAAGTTTTATCACTGTATTGCCAAAAGGCTTTACTCCAAAGAATGATTTCCTTATGATTGTATTCTATCATTTGCTTGAAAAACTGTACTAATTCTTTTTCTGAATATAACTTGCAATTAAAACCTTCTAATAAGAATTGCCTTTGATTCAATCGATTTCTTAACTCTTGGATTTCTATACTTTGTAGGTCTTTATTAAAGTTATTAGATCCTAATTCTTTTATAACATCTAAATATATTTTGCTATCTAAGAATTCCTTTATAGTTTCCATAGTCTTATCTTTCATAGATATATTCTAAACCACAAAAAGCCTCCCGCAAAATGATATGTACCCATTTTCCTGGACACATATTATTTACTAGCCTAAACACATGGATGCTTCCCTGTATTTTACAGGGGGCATCCATTTTGTTTTTTCTGAATCCTTTTATTATTGTAATAGTTGATGTATTCTTCAATTGCCCCCGCAAAAGCATTGAATGATGGATATTCCATTTCACAGCCATAATATATTTCCGTTTTCAACCTGCCGAAAAATGTCTCCATTACAGAATTATCATAACAGTTTCCTTTTCTAGACATAGACTGAATAATTCCATGTTCTTTAAGTGCGTTCCTAAAATATTTATGTTGGTACTGCCATCCTTGATCAGAGTGAAAAATCAACCCTGAAAGATTAGGATACTTTTTGAAAACTCTATTTAACATACGAGAAATCTGTTCTAAATTAGGCCTTAATGCCAAGTCATAGGAAATAACCTCATTCGTATTCATATCTAAGATAGGTGATAAGTAACACTTTCCCCATGGAAAGTTAAATTGAGATACATCAGTAGTCCATTTTTGAAATGGAGCTGTTGTTCTAAAGTCTCTATTGATAATATTATCGGCTATTTTGCCTACTTGACCTTTATAAGAGTGATATTTTTCTTTTGGTCTCTTTCCTGCGAGCCCCATGATTTTCATAAGTCTTTGTACTCGTTTATGATTGACTATAAAACCTCGATTAAGAAGTTCTTGATATACACGACGCACACCATAACGTCCCTTATGCTCTGTAAAAATCTTTTGGATTTCCTCTTTAAGTTGTATATTTCTTTCATCTACAAGATCTACTTTAGAGAGCTCAAAATAATAGGTGGATTTGGCCATTCCCATAGCTTTTAAAAGATATTTTAGTTGATATCCTTGCTTTCGGAGTGTTTTGATAATCGCTGCTTTTTCGCCTTGAAACGCGCAGCTTCCTTTTCTTCTCTCAAGGCAATCTTTTTTTTATGACTTCATTTTCAGCTTTAATATAAGCATTTTCAGCTCGTAAGCGAATGAGTTCCTCGTATTCACTCTCATTGAGTTGTCTAGGTGAAATATTCTTTGTTACTTTCATGTTAGAATCCTTTGGTCGTCGCCCTTTAGGCTTATTGATAAGACCATTGTATCCCAAAATCTTGTATTTATGAACCCATTGATATAGTAGACCACTATTAATTCCAGCAGCAATAGCTACGGAACGTAAAGATTCCCCAGCTAATACTTGACATACTAACTCATATTTATCCTCTGTAGACCAATTCTTTTTTACTCCATAAAACTTATTAATATCTGGACCATGCAACTCCTCTTGTTTAGCCCAATACCTTATTTGTGCATGAAAAGAATGAGACGATACTCCATTTGGTGTTTCGGGCCATTCACCTTGATAGAATAATTCTATTGCTTTCTTTTTAAATTCATAACTATATCTCATGAAAATACCCCCTTTACTGAGTGTCCAGTAAAGGGGGTACATATCATTCCTCCAAGAAATGATTGTTTAATTCTTGAATTTTTCCTTTAACCTTCTCCTTAATAGTTTGACTCCAATTAATACTATTCATCAGCTGATACATCATTGTTCCTGAAACATTTCTTAATTGCTTAGATGGATCTCTAACTGCTGGTACATATATAACTCGAATACAATCTAAATCTTTACGAGGCGCAACAAATTTATCTTCATCCGTAATATCTCTAGCTTCTGGACATGTAATATAATATATCTTACTTTCAATAGCACCTACTATATTATTACTATTTTGCCAAGTTGCCTCTAATCGGATACGTAAATATGGTGTTTCTTCACAATCATCTACAACTAAATAATTAGAAAAATATGGAATAGCATAACTTTCCTCCTCTGTTTCTCCCTCTAATTCATTAAAAGTAAAAATAGCTTCAATATACATATTCTGTGATTCTTGTAATTCAGGTCTGGTATCTTTTGGAAGATGGAAATCACTACGCTTTAAAACTCGCTCTGAACTAATTTCTGAGAAAAGACAATTTAACGCTGAGAGAGCTGCCGTTTTACCTGAACTATTATTTCCAATAAATGATGTAATATTTTCAATTTTTATTGTTTGCTCTTCATTTCCAAAGCAACGATAATTACAAAGTTTTAATTTTGTAAGTTTCATCTTACCTTGACCCCTTTAGACCCCTTTAGCTTCCTTAAGCCCCTAAATACCTAACACTAAAAAATAAGATTTCAATATATCAAATATATTTCACTTTGTCTTCTTCTAACATAGTATAAAAAACTATAAAAAAGCCCCTAAAACCCCTGTATTTCCAAGAGTTCTCGGGGCTCAATAGCACATGAACCTAATATTATTCCTACTCTTCTTTTTTACTGTTCACTACATTTAAAACCGTTCAAAATAAAAGATTTTGGTTTATTTAATGCCGTGAAATTCGTTCCATTTTAGCTTGTTTTGAGATTATTTTACCCGTTCCAGTCCCAGTTCCAACCACGCAAAATATTAATCTTATATATATCCTGATTCAACACAATATTTTTTTATTTCTTTTTTGAAGCTCTTTAATTTCTCTTTAAATCCTGTATGTGCGGATATTAAACTGTTTACACTCATTTCATTACAAATAAGCAACTCTTCTATTGATAACTTAAATGATTGTATCATTTGCTCAACTATTATATCTTTAGGGTCATCATATCCTTCATATTCCCCCCTACAAAAACTCAATAGCACTTTTCCATACCAATTTCTAATAGGACCATTCATATGTTTGTGAATGTTTTTAATTGAAGTAAATATGCTATTTGCCTTGACTTCAAATCCTTCCTCATTAAGAATGTAAAACTTACCTGAAGCATGCGCCATGTCATTTCTTGTATCTACAAGATCAGCGATTCCTGAAATTTGTGAATTATCAAGCTCAATAATTTTAAACAACTTAGAAATATCTTTCTCCGGCATTAGGCTATATACAAAAATAGAATCTGCATCCTCAATTTTAAAATCATGTTCTCTTCCATTATAAGGACGTGCAAAAACAATCGCATCCTTATACCTATCCACTTCAATTTGAGCAATTTTCCAAGCTGTACAATAAACATAAGTCATAAATAAGAGATGCATCCCAAAATAAGCAAACTGATACTGCTCATATTTGTAATTTACTGCAACAACATTTGTAATATTATTAATATAATTAATGACATCCTCTTCATCATCAGGTTCAATTGGGAGATAAGCTAGTATATCCTGTAAGTATGGAGTGTCTGTATAATTCAGTTCTTCTATCATATTCATTCTCCCCATACTTTATTAATTACAGTTTCTATTTTACTTTCAAAAACTTCTATTACTTTTTTTGCCGGTTCAACAAAAGATTCTTCTTCATGAATTTTCAATAAAATTCTTTTTTGTTCATCCAACGATGGTAACGCTACTTCGATTTTTCCAAAATTAAATTTTGAAATCTCTTTAAATGTAGCTCCACTTGCTAGCAATTCCATTTCTTCTGTTTTTTCTCGTAATAACAATGCTAAAAACTCTGGTATAACAACATCTGGTTTCTTTATTACAACATTTTTAAATCCTTGATTGGTTGCCAAAGGATGCTTGACAATACCAACTCGACCAATTGTCGCTCTTGTAGATACAACAATTGCCCCAACTGGGAGCATTTTAGCACTTGAATTATCCAAACCTTTTTTTGTAATTGTTCGTACAGATGTATCAATAGTAGTCACATACTCTTCTTGCGGTAAATCAGCTAATGTTATCCAAGAAATATCTCCGTCCCAATAATCTGGATTTTTTGTGCTAGGTGTTCCTCCTGACTGAATGTCGAATAGCTCTGAATTATTCAACGAAGTTGAAACAACAATTTCATATGATGGTAACTTTGGCAAATAATTGTTCACAATCTTTTTAGCTCCAACAATTATTTCCTGATATCGATTAAGCTCATCAATGATTTTTAGCTGTTCATCCAGTCCAGGGAGAGGTAACACTAAGTTTCCTAAATCTTCAAAAGTAATATTAGAAATATTTGTAGTCGTTTTAGCTACAGATCTAAAATATTTTTTTACCTCAAGAGAATTTAAAACATGGAATAAATACATCGGATGAACCTTTTGATAGTTTGCCCTTATTACTCCCATAAATGCTCCAAATGTAGCATTTTTATAATTCTCATCGACATATGTTACCCTTCCGACTAACTCTAAGCTATTTGCTAAAGAAATTAAAATATCTCCTTTGGAAACCATTTTATCTGGTTTTGCATAGGATTTTTCTATATAAACTACTTTTTCAAAATCTATGCCATCTGCCTGTGCTGCTCTAGTTGTAATTACGTTCAACAAATCATCAGCTTGATCTTTCTGAGCTTTTTTAGGAAATGAGACTCCCCTAATAAAAGTGGTAATATTTCCTAATTTTACCATTTCATAAGATTTGCTTTTTTTAACTGTATGAGTTCTATATCTACTGCCAACTAGAATATTTGAGTTTTTATATACCTTATCAAGTGAAATAATTTCAAATCCCACCTTTAGCATATCTTTTACTTGGTCATTATCTAATTTTCGATATTCTTCATACTTACTTAAATCACTTGGGGTATCAAGTTTTCTCCTATGATTATCTAATGTATATCCGTCACTTTTTACGTCAAAGTACCAAAAATCTTTTCGTTTTTCAGAAGATGAAATCTTTCTATTCACCTTCGTTGCATAAATAATATCTGTTTTAACTCCAGTATATGGCAAAAATACCCCTTGTGGAAGTGATATAACACTTTGTAGCTGACAGTTTTCTAACAAATATTCTCTTGTTTTAGTTAAATCTTTACGAAATAAAAACCCTTCAGGGACAACAAGTGCAATTCTTCCATTTTCAGAAGCACTATTCACAGCTTTAATACAATGTTGAACACAAATGCTATCTCCATTATTACTCGGTAAATCATAAAGATTACCATATTTAGTTTTTTGAGAATATGGCATATTTGCCAATACAATATCATATCCGTTATGATGTTCTTCTCCTTTTTCATCAATATATGTCGATTTACCATCAATTGGATTTGCTAGACTATCCTTCATTTTAATATTGCTATGACCATCTCCTGCAAGAATCATGTTCATTTTAGTTATTCGAGCAGTATTAGTAATTTCATTCCCGTATACTGTTTTCTCTCTCAATATTTTCAAATTAGCTTCTGTTCTTGCCATATTATTATAAATATGCCTAAAACTCTCAATCAAAAATCCCCCTGTGCCACAGAACGGATCATAAATAGTTTCACCTATTTGCGGATTAACCAAACGCACCATTGTTTTCACAATATGCCTTGGAGTAAAATATTCACCTAAATCATTTTTGGTAGAAGTTGAAGCTTTAAGAAAATATTCAAATGCATCTCCCTTAACATCACTATCAACATCCGTAAGCATTAAAGGATCCAATTTATCCATAATTTCTTTTAGAATACTTGTGTCTCGTATTTGAAGAGGCGTAAATATATCTGTTTTATAAAGGTTATTTAATTTTTCATAAACAGTCTTATTTATATATTCTATACGTGTTGAAATCGGAATATTTTTTATACTGTCCCAACTACAAGCAATATCAAAATTTGTTTTTATACCGCTTTCTCTTCTAATTTGCTCACTTTCACTGATAAGTTTTAAGAAAAGTATATTTGCAAACTCTCCAAAGCGTTCAATACCAGCACGTAAGCCCTCACCTCTAAGCATATTATTTGCTTCATCAAAAATTCTAATAAGTTCCTTTCTGTCATACTGAACCTTAGGACTTACAGTATTAACCTCGTATGTAGCTAAATAACGTAGTGCAAGAGCTTCACGAATAAATTCATCTACTTCTTCACCATTTAATATTGGTGTACGATTAGCAACAGTATGGAACGCTTTACAAAATACTCCATCCGTAGCAAATACTAATGGTGCTTCTAATGCTCTCGCATAACTAATACCTTGTTCTAATGCAGCATCGATACGTGATCCTTTTTTCTTAGCCTCAATAACGATTAGCGGTTTATCACTATCCTTAGAATATAAAACATAATCTGGACGCTTGCCATCCAACTTTTTTCTCTCTGATTCTGTTCTAGGTTGTTCAAAAAATACATTCTTATCTTTTCCTTTGAATTTCCAACCAAGATTTTCGAGGCTTCTGTCAATAAGCACTCTTGTTTCTGCCTCTAATGGCATTGTATTTGTGTTCATTTTGTCGCCTCCTCATTCTTCATTTTATTAATTTCTTCGTTTGCAATATCAGTTAATATATACTTTCCTCTTGAACTAAGCTGAGTCAAATACCCATTTCCCTTCAGTTCTCTAACTATATTATTTACTTTTGTTTTCGTAAAACCTAATATATCTGCAATCTCTTGCTGCGATAATTTAACTATTGATTCATCATTAACTTGAATTTGTCTCTGTTCCATACATTCAAGGACTTTAAATTTATCATTAACAAAAAAGTTAGACATCATAGCGCCCTCCATTCTTAACAGTATAATTATTATGCTATATCGGTCTAAAATTTTCAATATATCAGTTCTAATTTATGAGTTTTAGGTCTACTGATAGTTATTTAATATAAAATTAAATCTTCGCCGATTGTAAAATCAAGTTGAACAAGTAACACAAAAAGTCCATAAGGCTCTCTCCCTTTAGTAGAATGTAAGTACCTAAACTTCATTCACAAGGAGAAAATCCCTATGGACCACTTACATTATACTGCAAATGAGCACAGAAAAGGACAACATCTTACATTTGAATGCCGTGTTTTGATTCAGGCTCGACTCAAAGACGGATGGAGTCCTAACAGTATTGCCAAAGAAATCGGCTGCGCACCGAACACCGTTAGAAATGAGATCAAGAACGGAACTGTGTCACTATACAAAGGAAATATCCTCCGTTACAAAGCCACTGTCGGACAAGATGCTTATGAGCGAAATCGCCAGTCATGCTGCCGGCACTATGACTTTTTCGAGAAATCTAACTTCATCTCTTTTGTAGAGCATAAGTTCTTCGAAGAAGGATGGTCACTTGATGCTTGTGTTGGCCGTGCCTTAGAGGATGAATTATTCACCAGAGATCAGATTGTCTGTACAAAAACACTTTATGGTTACATTAATCTCGGACTTCTTGGAATCAAGAACATTGATCTTCCGGAAAAACTTCGCAGATCCATAAAAACAAGCGAATTCTCGGTCGGAGCATTGAGGAACGTCCGACATCTGTAAATGACCGCAAGGAGTTTGGATATTGGGAAGCGGATCTCGTTATCGGCTCAAAAAATAATAACGATGATGCCCTACTGACCATGATTGAGTGAAAGACCAGGAAGTACTTGATGATTCGTGTCCCCGGTCGTGATCCGAACGGCGTCATGAATGCTCTGTCAACAGTTCATTCTCAGTTTGAGGAACACTGGGATGATGTCTTTAAGACAATCACCACAGACAACGGTTCCGAGTTTTCGACACTGTCTAACTTGGAGACTCTGAGTAAAACACTGGTCTATTTTGCCCATCCCTACACATCCTGTGAGAAAGGATCTGTGGAGCGTCATAACGGATTAATTCACAGGTTTATTCCGAAAGGAAAACAGATTGATAGCTACTCAGATGAGCAGATAGCTCAGGTCGAACTCTGGTATAACGGGTTGCCAAGGAAACTTCTCGGATACCGAACACCGGATGAACTCTTCGAGGCCGAACTGGACAAGATTTACTCTTATGCGACCTGATGGACTATTTAGCTGATAATATTCAACTTGTTATTGCAATTTTCGTCTGATTTTATCTTTCTTTTTAGAAATATATTTGCTCCTAATGATGTATTAAAATTGAGTTTAGGTAAAATAATTAAGTAATCCGGTAATTTACGGGGAATCTCTTAAAAGACATTAGGAGGCAGAACACACTTAGACAACGTAGAATTGACAATATAAGCCTAATATTCGCACTCTAAATATGATTTCATTAGAAAATAATTTTACAACACTCCATATAAATAAAAATTATTCAAAGGAACCTGCCCATCCATACACAGAACATGCCCTTATGCGATGCTTATTTAAGTTTGACTACAATATTGAGTTTAATATAAGATCAATTATTATGAATAATAAAGATTCCGAATATATTACTACAGGTATATATTTCGGTATTAAGTCCAGCTTAAGAATTCGTGACATGATTGAATAGTGGCAGTAAATAAAGGAAAAATATGAGAATAACGAAATCACAAAAGAAGCATTGGAAGATTGGAAGGTAAATTATCCCGATGGTCTAAAAAAATTATGTTCCTTTTGAAGAAAGTAATCTCAAACGCTTTAATAACGATATTATATCAGTCAAAGTTCCACCGGAAATAAAATAAACACAGAAAAAGCACATAACTAAAAGATTCTATGATCTTAAAGACATGTGCTTTTGCTATATAATTTTTCGAATACACTTGACAAACGGGGAGTTAGCGACTGTGTGATTTTCAATTTCATAGTGTAAACAAACTGCGAAATTAACTGCATTTTTTTATAAACTGAGAATTTTTAATCCGACGATTCAAAGGAGCTTGTAATCAACTATTTCTTGTACAAATTTGCGCGCTTCTTCAAGTTTTGCCTCAGTTGCTAAATCGTAGTTTTCTAACACATGGTAAACCCAATCTTTCTTTTCTTTATTAACTGTTTTATCAAAGCATTCCATTTCGCCAACCGGAACGACAAATAGACCTGCAGATTTACACGCTGCTTCAACATTTTCATATGCTGCAGGTTCGTTGTCGATAAAGCCCGCCTTACCTATTTTCTTTATCTGATTCCAAGCATTATTTGCAACACTATTTTTTGCATTCATACTGTCGTATATAATTTTCATATCTTCAGATAGCGTAACTCTGTAATCTATTCCAAAGGAATTGGTAATTGCCTCAAAATTCTGTCTGGAGTTTAATAGATCGAAATCACAAATGGCAACTACCGAAACATTCACTGCCTTTAACGCACTAACAACATCTTTAATGCGTGTTTTCCCTCCGCAATGAGTAAACAATATATCCGGAGCGATTTCATTTTTATGTTCATATATTGCATCCATAATTGCCTGATAAAATAAACAGTCGTAATCGCTTTCGCAAACAATAACTTTTTCATGGAATAATCCACTCAGTATATTAGAATATCGCAAAATAGGATTACCCCATAATTTCTTTATTTTATCGTTTTGAAGCACACTCATCCTGTTAATGTTACTATCCCGATTGATTCTGATAACTGTAACATTCTCACTATTGGTATCGAGCAGACCTTGTAAAAAATCTTCGCTGTGTGTAGATATTAGCAACTGTCGATTGTCTGGATTATTATTGGCAAGCATCTTGCCTAATAGTCTAGCCTGCGGGGGATGCAAAAAAGCCTCTGGCTCATCAATTAAAGTAATAGAATACTCAGATGTAAATGTGTCAAGTAAGATGCTGACAAAACTGCGCATACCATCACCCTGCTCTTGGAGTTTAGGCAATTTAGTAACTTGATTATAATACTCATCCTGATTTAAAATTGTAAAAGCTGTTTTGTCAGGGGCCTGTCCAGTATGTAGCGGAATTGTTTGCATATCATTGCGATTTACAATTAAATCAGAACCAAAAGCTTGACGAAAATAGTCCGACAACTTCTGTGCAAGCGATTCACTCTGATACAACTTGTAAATTGGATTCTGTTCCGAGTGGTAATCTCTCTTTAATGCATTTGACGAAGTTAATCGACCCTCTGTGCTGAGTCTCTTTATGAATAACATATGTAAATTGTTATAGAATGTACGGTTTTGCCAGTAAGTCTGTAAGGTTCTTTTATCAAAAGTCTCACCGGACTCGAGCATCTCATAATATCCCTTCTGATTTACATTAAAACGCTCTCTAAAAAATGTTTCTTGATCTATCATTCCTAAAAAATCATATTCAATATCTTTTATAACAATAGTCGGGAGTGAATTTGATTCATCTAAACCCGTCTCGACATCTCTTAGCACTTGGCTCTTTCCACTATTATTAGCACCAGTGAATACAATAACGCTATTATAACTAATAGGTAATTGTGTGTCATCATTAAATTTGATGCTTTTGATAAATACTTGTGGCTTTTCTATAGTAGGTGTTCTGATATCTTCTAAATTTGTACTCATAAGTTCCTCCTTTGTACTACTTTCAACTTTCTATAATTGATATAACACGAAATCGACAAATTACAATTTATTATTTTATATCCCTTTTCCTTTATGATATTCTCCATTTTCCATCTGAAAATTGAGTTAAAGATCCCATTTCTTCCGAAATCAGATTTCCTGTCTTATCTTTATTCCGTATTTTTTCATAGTAAGAATAGTCATTGATTATCTCATACTTCTCAACGCCTTCTTCTATCCAGATACTAATGTAAATTCTATCACCATGTATACAAAGAACAGCTTCATTTGGTTCCAATTTTATTTCAAAGGCTTCGGAATAATAACATACAAAGCTTTCATCTTAACTCGTAATATGCACATCTTCTCCCGTTAACTCGATGTTATAAAGATTGACTTCACCAATAGATAAATCTGTTACTTTTTCTAATGCTACACTTGGTGATACACGGTATAAGTTGGCTGTCTGATTTTCATAGTCTACTTGTAAAAAATAAATCATGTCATCATAAAATAAAGACATTTGATAAACAACATTTCTCTTTTTCTCAAAAGGGACATATATTTTGTTCTCATATAAGTCATATAAATAAAGAACAGATTCCTGATAACCGCTATTTTCCTGCGATCTTTTAAATCCCAAGCATCTACGAAATCACTTAAGCCCTATGCATAGCGGTCTCTTCCATCTAATAAAGTTGGAATGATTCCTTAAACAATGGGCAATCGAATCATATCCATGTTGTCCTCCTAATTTTCTATATTATTTTCATAGGTCACCCCTTAACTTCTCATTTACCTATCCCTACAAGCTGGAGGATACCTTTACAAGCAATATATAATCAGTCCATTGATAATACCACACTTTTGAAACCCATATTTTTCAGCTATCCGAATACTACTTTTTTGTTCAGGTAGACATTCAATAACTACATGTTTACCTGAGTTTCTAGCTTTTGCTATCATACTGGATGTCAAACATGATGCAATCCCTAGGCCCCAGAAGGAATGTTCTAAAACCCATCCAATCTCAACACTCTCTGAATCATAATCATGATAAATCACATATCCGATAAAGTCGTTATCTTTTCAACTGCGTATATCAATGGTATCTCAGAAAGGCCCGATTGAAAGAGGAATTGCTTGGTCTGCTCTTTTGTGTAGGGTGCTTCGAGATATTGCATTACTTTCGAATTCGACACAAGGTTGTAAAGCGGTTCCGAATCGCTGACTGTCATTTTTCTAATTCTTATATTCATTCATACTCCACAACTTCTAATCTACCATTATCTATTTACCACAAAAGCTTTCCACCAAAACGATGGAAAGCTTTCTAAACCTTTTACCTAAATTCAATAACTCTCTTTCAAACTTATTCTTTTACCTTTCAGTTGAATTCAGAATTACTCAAAAAGTATAATTAATGAATTTAAAATCAATATTTACTTATTATTCCCACTCAATAGTTGCAGGTGGTTTAGATGTAATATCGTACACGATACGGTTGATGTGTTGTACTTCGTTTACGATACGACGGGAGATTGTATCCAATACGTCGTAAGGGATGCGTGCCCAGTCAGCAGTCATGAAGTCTGTTGTTGTTACGCCACGCAATGCCAATGTGTAATCGTATGTACGGAAGTCACCCATAACACCTACAGTACGTGTAGATGTTAATACTGCAAAGTATTGGTTGATGCTGCGATCAAGTCCAGCTTTTGCAATTTCATCACGGAAGATGTAGTCTGCATCACGCAAGATGTCGAGTTTCTCTTTAGTGATTTCACCCATTACGCGGATAGCAAGACCAGGACCTGGGAATGGTTGACGCCATACGAGGTAATCAGCCAAACCTAATTCAGAACCAAGTTCACGCACTTCGTCTTTGAAGAGGTTACGCAATGGTTCGATAAGGCCTTTAAAGTCTACAACTGCAGGCAAGCCACCTACGTTGTGGTGAGATTTGATAACTTCAGCTTCGCCAGTACCGGACTCGATAACGTCAGGG
>QWCI01000474.1_pt1 | contig 16474 bp, 21 predicted proteins | sample 1972541 | NCBI WGS metagenome assembly QWCI01 (sample SAMN09866712, study PRJNA288562) | Human oral metagenome isolate term3_saliva, whole genome shotgun sequencing... | isolation source: mouth | host: Homo sapiens | place: USA: California | reverse complement strand
AATGCGGACATGCTGGGGCTGGTCAATGCGGTGTCGATCTACACGACGGCCTTCGTCGCCGCCGAGGTCGTTCCGCCCGTGGGCGGCTCCCCCGAGCAGCCCGCCGACCTGTCGGCCGCGAGCGCCGCGCTCGATCCCGAGGACGCGCAGGCGCTGCGCCCGCTCATCGAGGACCTCCTGGACGGCCGCTACGACTTCAACGCCCAGTTCGAACGAGGCCTGGAAGCGATCCTGCGCGGCTGGGCCTAGCTGACCAGCTTTTCGACCTCGCGCACGATGCGCGCGCCGCCGCCGAGCGCGCAAAGCTCCGCGCGCACCCCTCGGATCCCCGAGGTCAGGGCGGACTCATCGACGAGGGTGCGGGCGGCGCGTGCGATAAGCGCGGGCCCCGGAGCACGAACTGTCAGGCCGCAGCGCGCGTTTTCCACGGCCTCGGCGTTGAATTGACGCTCAAAGACGCAACCCGGGACGATGATCTGCGGGACTTCGTAGGACAGGGCGTCCATCATCGAGTTTTGCCCGCCATGGTGCACGAAAACGCGAGTGCGCGGCAGGATCTCGGCGACGTCGAAACGGGGCGCGCAGGCTACCTCATGGTCCCCCACAGCGTGGACGGCCTCGGACACACCCGCGACGTAGACGTCGCAGCTCAGCACCTCTGCGAGTTCTCGCCCGGCGCGCGCGGCCACGCCCGCGGGGACGCTGCCCGCGCCGAGGTAGATGAGCGCGCAATCGCGAGGCGTGGCCGTCAGGGCGGGTGGCTCGTCCAGGAACCCGCAGTAGACGGCCCGCTCCCCCGCCCGTGGTTCGAGGGTCGGGCAGCTTGGGACGAAGCGGCGTGCCATCCCCTCAAGGATCGACAGGGACGAGGCCGGGGCAGGCATTCCCATCTCGCGCAGCAGGCGTCGAATTCCCGCGGATTTGCGCGGGTTAGAAGCGTAGGAGGCGGTCGTCGGCTGCGCGCCGCTGCCCACGCACGGGATGCCCTCGGCGCGGGCGGCGATGACGGCAGCGAGGTTGAACTCCGAGTAGACGACGTCGGGGCGCGCGGCTCGCATGTGGGTGCGGAGGACCTCGACGGCGGAGCGCGTGTAGCGCTCGTCGAGGGCACCGATCATCCAGAGGACCTCCTCGAAGCTGTGCACGGGCTTACGACCTATGAGGCCCAGGCGCGAGGCCAGGGGGAAGACGTGGCGCGCGATGGCATCTGGCAGGCCGAGAGGTGAGGGCACCGGAATCTCGAGCGTCGGAGCGACGGGATTGGCACAGTTGCCGTCGTCTCCCCACGCGAGCACGACCTCATGGCCACCGTCGCGGAACGCACGTGCGACGCGCTGCGCGCGCGACCATGGCCCACCCATCCGCGATTGGGCAACCATGGGAACGATGAAAACCTTCATGATTCAAGGGTACGCTGCCCGCAACAGGGCGCTGACGCTCACCGAGCGCCATAACCCCGCCCCGGCCTCGTTTTCCCCATAAACGAGGCCGGCGCTGAGCCTTGGAATAAGCCCAGGGTGCATCGTGACTAAGCTGGTTCTCAATAGCGCGCCCGCAGCGCTACCACGCACCGACGCAAGGAAGGCCCACCATGAACACTGACACAATCGAGGACATCATGTCCGAGCTGCTAGGCGAGGGCTACCGGATCGTTGAGGACAACGGTAACCTCTCACCCATCATCGACTGGGTCGACTGGATCGAAGACCCGGAGGACGAGGACAAAGAGAAGGTCGAGGTCACCTTCCAGGACGGCTCCACCCGGACCTTCGACAAGGGCGTCCCCATGCGCCAGATCTGGTACGAGAACGTCGACTGAGCGGCGTGGCCACCATATCCTGAGTGCAGGACCCAACATCGTGAGTCCCCTGAGACGGAGGGTCTCATCATGAGCAGAATCGACTGGGAAGGGGCGCGAACCAGCGAATCACGCAGGAGAACACGGAGACGCACATGCCGAGGCTGACATGGTCACAGCGATCGAGGTCTCCTTGGCCAGGTAGAAGATCTGCACGCTGCTGTGGCTGCCGACAATGGCAGACGCTACACGCACGCGCAGGTCTGCATGGAACTGGGATTCAAGGACCCTCAAGCTAGACACATAACCGCCAGCTCCCCTCCGGGGCGCTACAGCTCCAGCCTCATGTACACGAGCTCTTGGTAGCCCGCAGCCGCGGACCGGTAGCCTCGGGGGTTGCGCCCATACTCCTCGAACCCCATGCGCCGATAGAGGGACACCGCGCGTTCATTGCCAGCCACTACCTCAAGCTCGAGTTGGGCATAGCCCGCCCGGCGCGCACAATCGATGCACGATTCCATAAGCACTCGGCCGATCCCCATCCCCCAATACTCCTGGAGTACGCTGATCCCGAAACGCGCCCGGTGAGCCACCTTGCGCCTGCCACCCACCGCCGCAACTCCAGCGCTGCCCACGATCTTCCCATCGACGACGGCGACGAGCTCAACCCCATTGTCACTACGTTCCGTTTCCGCCAGCGAGCGAGCCTCTCGCTCATCATCGGCCCCTTGCTCGTCCGGGTATGACAGCAGGTAGTCGGTCTCCGCATGCGTGCGCTGCATGATGTCACGCAGCGCACGGGCATCCGACGCGACGGCGTTCCTCACCAGGAGTTCCACCCCGCCCTTTAACACCACCGTCTTGGCGTACCTCATTGTCGGACTCCCTGTCTCCCTAGCGGCTTGAACTCATCATGAAGTAGCGGAGTCTCAACGCCGATGCCTGGACTACTGATCGCAGCCTTAGAGTCCGGGGGCGTGGACAGCCCACACGCCCGAACGGGGACTGCCCTGACGCTCGAGCACGCCTTCTTCTTTGAGCTGTGCGACCGTGCGCTCGGCGCTTCGCTTCGAGCACCCAAGATATTGCGCAAGCTGAGTGACAGTAGCATGCGGGTCGCCGCTGAGGAAAGCGAGCACGCGGATTCGAGCCATATCCTGTGAGCTCGACGGCTTTGCATACGGAAGAATCGATTCTCGGATCGCCTCGAGCATGAACTCCACAAAACTCTCACACGAACCGTTCACACCCGAGCGGGCCAAGGCCTCGTAATAATCCGCCTGCCGTCTCCTATTACCGCCACAATTATACCGCCACTGGCGGTAATCGAGCAGTGGCCCCATAATCAGCCTCACCTCCGCCCAGACAGAAGAGGCAACCATTGCACATTGGCATCACAGAGCAATAGAATACGTTGTATTCAGACCGAGGAGGTCACCATGCCCACCATGACGATGCGGCTCGACGAGACAGACGCCGAGATTGTGCGCAAGTACGCCGAATTCGAGGGAAGAACAATCTCCGACTTCGTTCGAGACGCCGTCTTCGAGAAGATCGAGGACCAGCAGGACCTCACCACTCTGCGCGAAGCAATCGCCGCTGACAACGGCGTTCGCCACACCCACGAGCAGGTACTCGCAGAACTGGGCCTGTAAATGTCCTACCACGTCGAGTACAGCGACACGGCCCTCACACAACTGAGGAAAATGGACCGGTTCGAGGCTCGTCTGATTGTTTCCTGGATCGACAAGAACCTTCAGGGATGCTCCGATCCACGAGTCCACGGCAAGAGCCTCACCGCCAACCGATCAGGTGAGTGGCGCTACCGCATCGGCAGATACCGCGCCCTGTGCATCATCGAAGACGACCACCTCGTCATCGAGGCATTTTCAGTTGGCCACCACCGACACATCTACCAGTGATCACGCGGCCACACCAGCATCATCCAGCATTACCGCCAAATTTATACCGCCACTGGCGATAATCGCGTGACTCTCAAGGAGAGCTGACCGATAAACGACAGAAGGCCTCGTCCATTGACGAGGCCTCCGTATGTTCAGCGCTTGAACAACGCCCGCTTAGGGAACGGGATCACTTCGAGGTGCCCGTGGACCAGTTCAGCCAAGAACACTTGCTTCACCGAGGAATATCCCTGCTCCTTGAGCTGCTCCTTCACCCACGCCTTGTCCTTATCTGCGAGCGTGAGTCCATCCGACACGATATGACCGTCACTCACGAGGGGCAGCAGAGAACGCTTGCTACCCGCGTTGCGGACCCGAATCGTTAGGCTGCCATTGGTCTCCATGACGGCAGCCTCGATCTCCTCGAGGCTGCTGATCCCCTGCTCGCGCATACTACGACTCAGGCCCTGCGCCGTCAGGCCCACCTTCGCGCAGCGGGCGATATCCACCGTGCCGTCGCGCACGATCAGCTCAGGCTGGGATGCGGTGAGGCTCTTGAAAACCTTGCTAGTATCGATGAGAACCTTCGTCGCAATAACCACGAGCGACCAGATCAGAATAATAATTAGGAACTGTAGAACAGTGATCGACGAGTTGTAAATGACGCCGCCGATAATGCCGCCCAGCACGTAGTTCTGCACCTGATTGAGCGGAGTGTTCACCGAGAAGTCACGCTTGCCCAGGATGTTGATCTGGAAGATCATCATGAGGATGCCGAGCGCGAACTTAATAGCCGTCAGCGTGTAGAAGTCCATGTCAGTGCTCTCCGTTCACGTAGACCGCGTGATTGATAATGTGCGTGCGCTCAAGGGTATAGGAGTTGTTGTCATCATTGAGATGAACGGTGTAATCCTCCTCGTGAAAGCGCACGATCATCCCGTCTTGCAGGGACGTCGAGTTCACCATGACCTCATCGGTTCCGACGCCTTGATCCGTGGCCACGCCTTCGATGAAGTGCACGAGCAGCTGCGACTGCGAGAGCTGGTGGCTGACGCGGCTGTACTGCTCGGCCTGAATGCCCAGCAGGATCAGCGACAGGACGAGGAGGCCGATGCCGGCGTCACGCCACCGGGTTTGAGCCTTGTTGCGCAGGTAGAGGATGCTGAACGCCAGCGCGACGACGAGCAGGACGATGACGGCCACAACGCGTCGCGTCGAGTCAAGGCTCTGATGCGAGACTATGTAGTCGAGGGTGTAAAAATTCATGCGCCTTCCCGGTTCATGAGTGCCACGTAACGGGCTAACGCTAGCACCGCATGGCCCACAGGCAGACCCCGGGCTCCGCGCAACGACTCACATGTCGGCGTCGCCGATGGCAAGAGGCCTCGTCCATTGACGAGGCCTGGGCCAAGATCGCGTGAAACGCTCAGTTGGTCCCGTGAAACACTCAGTCGGTTCCGTGGAACGCCCAGACGCGGCCGCGCACGCCGCGCACGATGTAGCTGGCGCCCGCGAGCGCGAGCGCGAGGCCCAGGCCGGTGTAGAAGAAGGCGATGAACCACTCGGGGAAGAGACCAGCCGCACGCATCCCAATGCCCATGGACATCATGATCGCCATCATGATGTAGCCCTTGCGATCAAAGAAGCGGAAGAGGTTATGACGCTCACCGTCCAGGTCCGCTATACGCTGCGAATTCTTCTTCACGAGCCTGCTGAACATCGGGTGGAATCCACAGAACACGGCAACCGCTCCCCCAGCAATAGCAATGAGGACGATAGCGGCGACGCCGCGCATGTCGATGGCCGCACGCACACCCAGGACCGCCACATTCAGGCCCGCAAGCATCCAGACCACTCCAGCCACGGTGATCAGGTAGTTCTTCTTGACGCGCAGTCGGGTCATCGGCTTTCTTCCTTCTCATTGACGGGCAATTCGTCGTACAGAGCAGAATCGAGGAGGGCGAACAGTGTCTCGCACTCAGCATCCTCCATCAGCGAGGCAAAAATAGCGCGCAAGGTTAGGCGGGCGACGCTCTCGGAGCTCATAGGTCCGACGAGGCGCGAGCGATCCACGGCCTCGTCCGCGTCAAGGACTCGCACCAGGCCACGTTCCATGTGGGTGAGCATCGGGCCTCGCACTTCTTCGAGGGCGACGTGCTCCTTGCGGGGCAGGCGGCGCATCTCCGCGAACCAGTCGACGCTCATGGCGGTGCGGGCCTGACTCAGAGTGGTTCGGAAGCGGCGCACGTAGCTGGTGAAGCGCTCGCCCGAGCGCACGGCGCAGAACTCGTCGGAGAAGGTCTCGTCGAAGAAGCGCGTGAGCACGGCGGCTGTCAGGTCGGCCTTCGTCGGGAAGTAGACGTAGACGGAGCCGACAGCGATACCGCAGGCGGTCGCGACCTTGCGCACGGAAAGCGCGGAAATACCGTCGTTCGAGGCGATCTGGTAGGCCTCGTCGATCAGCTGGTCTCGGTCGATCATTTGCTTGGGCACGTGGGACGCTCACCTTTCTGCACGTAACCATCATTAATGAACGATGTTCAGCATAGGTCCACGCATACCTACAGCAAAGAGAACCGCAGAACCTCACACGCAGATCCCCCTCCAATTCACAACGTCGCCGTTTTATTCCCACATGGACACACATATGCTGAGAGCACAACCCACTAGAACCGCGTTCACGCGGCTCAGTAGGCTTGACACCAATGCATGACACGATGCATGTGAGGAAGAAGGAAACACCATGACTCGCATTACCCTGAACAATGGCGTCGCCATCCCCCGGGTCGGCCTCGGCACCTACCAGCTGTCCTCTGAAGACGCGCAGGCCTCGACGACTTACGCCCTGGACAACGGCTACGAGCTGATCGACACCGCCAACTTCTACGTCAACGAGCGCGGTATCGGCCGCGGTATGCGCGCCTCCTCAAAGGCTCGCGAGGATATCTTCCTGGAGACGAAGATCTGGCCGTCGTCCTACGAGAGCGAGACCGCCGTCGAGGAGACGCTTGAGCGCCTGGGCACCGATTACATCGATCTGCTCCTCCTGCACCAGTACGCTGGCGATATTCGCACCGGCTACCGTCACCTTGAGGAGGCCTACAAGGCAGGTAAGGTCCGCGCAATCGGCATTTCAAACTTCCCCATTGAGGGACTCCGGCGTCTCCTCGGCGAGTCCGAGATCAAGCCCTCTCTCATCCAGGTTGAGTGCCACCCCTACTTCCCGCAGACCGAACTCAAGGCGCTCCTGAAGGAGCACAACATCGCACTGCAGGCGTGGTATCCGCTCGGCGGGCGCGGTAACGCCTCGATCATGAGCGAACCCGTCATCGAAGAGATTGCGAAGACTCACGGCAAGTCCCCTGCTCAGGTTATCCTCCGCTGGCACGTGCAGCTGGGACACTCGATCGTCCCCGGCTCCAAGACCCCGTCGCATATCGCTGAGAACCTCGACCTGTTCAACTTCGAGCTGACGAACGAGGAGATGGCGCAGATCAACGGACTCGACAAAGGCGAGCCGATCTTCCAGCGCACGCCGGAGGTCGAGCACTTCTTCGCGACCTTCGCGCCTGACGTCGACAGCGAGAAATAATAGGGAGACATCCAAAAGTTCGGCGGCACTCTACCGCCGACTTCGACGTGCCCCTCACGGAACGAGGCCTACCCTGCTTGACGGGGTAGGCCTCGCTATCAGATCCTCCCTTAGTGTTCCCTCTCGCGCTCTATGCCCGCTGACACCTCCTGCGTCGACTCGATAGCGCGAGGTGCGGGGGTACGCCTCCCCAACATTCCACCTGCATACAATAACGAAATGACCGAAACGAACAGCCAAGCACAGTGGTTTTCCGACAATGAGCGCAACTGGGACGACCGCGCCAAGCTGCACATGGCTGGCAACTACTGCAACTACCAGCGCCTTCTCGAGGAACCGACAGCCATAAGCGCCGAATTGGCCAAAGATATCGGACGATTCGGCGATCTCACCGGCAAAGATGTCATCCATCTGCAGTGCCACGTCGGAACCGACACGATCGGCTTTGCGCGCCGCGGGGCCTCACGCATCATTGGCCTCGACCTGTCCGAGGCCTCACTTTCCTATGCGCGCAGCATCGCCGACCGCGCGGGCGCTGACGTGGAGTTCATTCACGCGAACGTGTACGACGCGCGTCAAGCAGTGTCCGGCAACTTCGATCTGGTGTACACCTCGATCGGCGTTCTGTGCTGGCTGCCCGATATCGCCCGGTGGGCGCAAGTCATCGCTTCCCTGCTCAAGCCGGGCGGCATTTTCTTCATCCGTGATGACCACCCGATGTTCATGACAATCGGAGAGGACATTTCCGACGGGCTAAAGATTGAGGCCCCCTACTTCGAGCAGGATGCCCCGATGACGTGGGATGATGATTCAAGCTACGTGGACTCCCCCGATGCGCCGCGGATTACTTACACAACAAACCACCAGTGGAATCACTCCCTTGGCCAGATCGTCACCGCTCTCATCAACGCAGGGCTAGTGATCGATGAACTCGAGGAGACCCCACGCGCTGCGTGGTGCCCGTGGCCCGAACTCATGGAACAAGATTCCGCTGGAGGCTGGCACCTTCGCGAGCATCCCGAACGTCTGCCCCTTCAATTTGCAATCACCGCGCACAAAAACTGAAAGCGCACGCAGCCAGACTCAGCCACCCATATATGCGGAGACTGCGCCTTTCTTCAGGGTTCCTCGCACCATGATGCACTGTCCAAAGAACATCTGATCATCGTCAAAATAGACGGTCAATGAACGAGCCACACCGCTGAGCGTTCCCTAGCTTTCAGATCGAGTACTTGGAACGAGGCGCCTGGGCTCTTCCCTAGTTCTCGAGGCTGCACTCACCTTTACTACTGCTTGCGATACTCACTCGGAGTGACACCAGTCCAGGAGCTAAAGGCACGCAGGAAGCTGTTGTGCTCGACGTACCCGAGCATGAACGCGATCTCGTCCGTGCGCATCGAGGTCGTGGTCAGATAGCGCTTGGCCAACAGCTCACGCACGTGGTTGAGCTGCTTCTGGAAGGTAGTCCCCTCCTCGCCGAGCTTGCGCTGCAGGGTGCGCTTCGACTGGCCAAGACGCCGAGCGATCTCGTCGATTCCCACCTCGCCCGCGGGCAGGGCCTCGACAAGGGCGCTACGTACACGCGCAGACATGCCTTCATCGACGTCGAGTTCGCTGAGACGGCGTCCCAGCTCGGGCTCGAAGTATCCCCACATTGCATCATTCCTACTGAAGAACGGAACGGCAAGATCAGTATCGGCGAAGGTCACCTCATCGCGCGCCCCCTCGCGGACCTCGCAGCCGAGAAACTCCTCGAACCATGTTCCTTCGGGAGGATTACGCATCATCACGCCGACGGGGTGAATCCCGCGCTTGGTGGCCGCGCGAAGCACGTTCACGAGGAACGCGATCTCGCACTGTACAAGGAACGCTGGCATCGCTCTCTCATGCTCGGGGCACACGAGCTGAACCGTCGAAGACCCTTCGCCGTCCGTGAGGATGAACTCCATCGGACCGATGAGAGGCTTGTAGCGAGCGAGCCGCTCGATGCACGCGCGCCCATCGCGCGAGCAGAACGAGGCGAAGATCAGCGGGCTGAACTGCTCAACGCCGTCGGCACTGGCCAACGCAACGGCAGCATCCTCACGCCCCGCAAGCTCTCCAACCGCCTCCATGAAGGCGTAGTACTCCTGCGCCGTCATCGTCGGAGCCGGGTGACATAGGGCATCCTCCGGCAGGCCCGCCTTGCGCAGCGCCTCGCCGACATCAATGCCGAACGCACCGAGGGCGCGCCCATAGTTTCCATCAAGAATGAAGTGCTTCACGCTGCCTCCTCACGTCCTCGACCCCCGCCGACCAGCTCGCGGCGCGTCCTGTACGACGCGTACTCCACCGATAGCGCTCCCCACACGATGAGGGCATCACACGCGAGAGTCGTCAGGGTGTCGGCTCCGGGAATCAGGGCAACTCCTGCGATCAGCAGGCAGGCGATAACTCGACTCGCTAGGACGAGGCCGCCCAGTCGGAAAGGAATCTTGTTGTATCGGAACAGGACGAGCGACAGGGCAAGGTATGCGCACAGCCCCACCGCCAGGTAGATGCTCTTCGGAGCGGCGGCAACTTCATGCTCAGGCAGGTATTCCAGCGCGACCGTGACGTTGCTGATGACGAACACGAGTCCGGCCGTCAGGATCATGAAGCCGATACCAACATCCTCGCGCTCATGGTCAAGCATGCGATCATAGTGGAAGAAGTAGACGAGGAAGAGCCCAACGACGAGCGCAAAGACGAGCATCGCCGCGATCACGTCCGAACCGCCGTTGATCGTGCCGGCGATTCCGACGACCATCTCACCGAAGGTGACGATGACGAGGAGGGAGCAGCGTTCGACGAGATGGTCGAAGCGCACCGCGGCACCCGCGAGGCGATGCCCGCGCACGAAAGCGAGCCACCCGAAGGCGAACGCAACGAGAGAGATCCACTGGCCAATCTCCCACGGAACAAACGCGGCGACGAGGACGATGACGGCCTGGACAGCGAGCACGAGGATCGTCCGGTTCATGAAGCGCTTGTCGTCGTCACTCAGGTTCGCGTAGCGCACCCGCTTGATCCCCCAGTGCACGGCCAGGTCGATCAGCACGAACGCCCACACGAGGTTCCACGTGAGCATGGAGTTGCGCCACCCCTCGCCCACGCACCCGGCCATGAAGAACATGAGGAACATGTTGATGAACAGACACACGTTGTCGAACGCGCCGCCGTCCCCATAGCGGTTCTGCAGGAACGTCGTGAAGAACCAGACCTGCAGGATCGTTAGCATGTCGACCGCGTACAGGGCGTAGGTCTCCACACTGAAGAATCCGCCCTCAGGGTTGTGCATCAGGCTCGTGATGACGCTGATGCAGTAGACGAAGATGAGGTCGTAGAACAATTCGATGTTCGAGACTCCCGTCGCGGGACGGAATGCGAGCCTGCGCATGCGTGTGCCTTCCATGAGCTGCCGTTTGCGGAAGGAAACCCGCCACGCAATCCATGACGCGGCGGGCACCCTTGGGGTCGTTGTCGAGCTTACTTCTTCGCGCTTCCTGCGACCTGCTGGTCGTAGACGAAGTTCAGCATGGTCTTCTTGGGGAACATGGGGGCGAGCGCCATCATGGGGCGCTGCCATCCGGGCAGGCCGCTGGTCACGTTGAGCTTGCCAGCCAGCATGCCGTCGTATCCGGCCTGGGCGACGGCCGTCGGGTCGACGGCGTTGGCGAAGAGCTTGGTGTCACCGAGGTCGCCGGAGGCCGCGAAGCCGGTGCGCATCGCGCCAGGCATGAGCGCCGTGACGGTCACGCCGGTTCCCTCGAGTTCGCGCCACAGGGCGTTGGACCAGCTGGTGACGTAGGCCTTCGTCGCGTAGTAGACGGCCTGGAGGGGGCCGGGCATGGTTGCAGCGGTGGAGGAGACGTTGAGGACCTTGCCGCTTCCACGCGCGATCATGTCGGGCAGGAAGAGCTTGAGGATGCGGGTGGGAGCCTCGACATTCACGGCGATCATGGACAGATCCTGTTCCATCGTGCGCTCACGGGCGAAATCACCCTGGCCGCCGAAGCCCGCGTTGTTGATGATGATGTCCGGGTTCCAGCCGTTGGCCTTGCACGTGTCGTAAATGGTCTGGGCAGCCTCGGGCTGCGAGAGATCGACGGCGATGGTCACGGCCTCGACGCCGTACTTGGCGCTCACCTCGGCCGCCTGGGCGTCAAGCTTGGACTGGCTGCGGCCCACAAGGATCAGGTCACCGCCCGTAGCGGCGTGGATGTTGACGAAGCAGGTGCCGAGGCCGCCGTAGGAGCCGGTGATCAGTGCAGTGTTCTTCATGGTGATTCCTTCGCTCTATTGTTTGCCGCGCTCATCTGCGCGGCTTCCGTTGTTGATGACTATCAATCTAGTCATCAAAGCACGCCACCGCGAGCGCTTATCGCGCCACTTTGATATCAATTCATGCCACACATGTTGCGCACCATCAAGCCCCTTCAGCGCGAGACGGACTGCTATATTCAATTCCAATCAACGACGATCGACGAGGGAGTCTCCACGTGTCCAAAATACTCAGGGCCTCTCTACCCATCGTGCTCATCGTCGTGGTCTACACCGGCGAACCCATGGGCACCCTGTTCGGCCACAACGCCTTCAACCTGATTCCGCCGCTGATGTGGTTCTTTCTGCTGGTCGCCCTCGGCGGCGCGAATGCAGCCAGTGCGTTTGGGCTTATGCGCACGGAGCGCACGCGCCACCTAGCATTTTGGGGCCTCACCCTCAAGGTATGCTTCCTGCCAATATTCCTGGTGAGCCTCTTTGTTGTTGCTGCTATGACGGGACTACTGTTCCCCTTCAGCCCTGAGGCACTAGTGCTCGCATTAGCCCTCATCATCCCCTACACAGTCCTATCATTCGCCCTCATGATCGTCTCCTCGTGCTACGGGCTCGCGGCGACTATCCGCGCGCGCAACGAGCATCTCATCTCCCCTGAAACGGCGAAGAAATACATGCACGGGCACGCCATTCCCATCGCCGACCTGGTTTCCTCGATCAGGCTCTACCTGCTCCTACGCCGCCTCGATGGCGCCGCTCCGACCAACGCGCAGGACACCAACCAGCTCTCACGTACACTCATCGTTGCTCAACCAGTTCCCCTCATCGACAACACCGTCACCACGAGGGCCCCCAGAGCCTCACGAATCCCCTGGCCCACAGTTGTGTCCCTCGCGGCCTCATTCTGTTTTGTCGTGACAGCCTACGCGGGCGGGCCTTTTACCATGGCATTCCCCTCCCCCCTCCCGACGCTCCGAATCGACGTCTGGCCGTTCGTGATGATTGTCTACGCCACGGCGACTGTCGCCTGCACGCACTTCTCCCGCAACACGCGCACGCCCCGCGAACTGGCGTTCTGGGGCCTCGTCATCAAACTCTGCTTCCTCCCTTTCTTCCTAGTTACATCCTTGATAATCCTTTTCCTCGGACCGTATATGGTCGCCCCAGGAGGCCCCGCCCCTCAGGCATTCATCCTCTTCCCTGTATTCCTGGGGAGCTACATCATCATGATCGTCACCTCGACCCACGGATTCGCGGCGATCGCCCGTGCGCGCGACGAGCAACTGATCTCCCATGAAACGGCGAAACAGTACAAGCGAGGGCATGCCATTCCCATCGCCGACCTGCTCTCCTCGATCAGGCTCTACATGCTCCTGCGCCGACTCGATAGCGCCGCACCAACCAACGCACAGGGCACCTAACCCGCCATGACCGCCGAGGCCACCCCATCGGCCAGGGTTCCGTACACCACGACGCAGTGTCCGAAGAACATGTCGTCATCGTCGAAGTAGGCGGAGAATGAGCCATCGGGATCCATAGCGATACTGGTGAGATCTAATCGCCGCGCGAAGCTCTCTTCCGTAATCTCCGGAACGTCCTCGTCGGCAGAGTCGCGCCATTCGCATGCAAGTTCAGTCAGCTCACGCGCAGCGAACGCCCGCATGTCACGGTCCCACCGCTCCTGGTCCGCCAGCATCGTCTTCATCGCTTGCACGGCTTGTTTCCAGGTTTCCTCGCAGCCCGAATCAACCTCCAGAGATACAGAGATCCGCTCTCCTCGCCACGCAATATCTACCTCAAACAGGTCCAAGTCCTTGTTCAGGGTGAGTTCTCCCAGCACCTCATCGCTTAGAACAACCGGCCTGAGGTACTCTGCCAGGACCTCCTCCAGCTCCGGGCACGCAGCATCCTCCTCGAAGATTTCCACGATGAGGAACTGGTTGCGCCAGGAGGCGGTCATACCCTCGGGCACTTCTTCAGACTTCTTCTTGCGCGCCTTCACGCGATAAATGACCTGCTCAGGAAAGCGACCTAGCACGTTACCCGCGGCATATTGCTCGTCACTCAAAGGGTAGACCAAGCGGCCTTGATTCACGTGCAGGGCACCAGTCGCACAGTCAACATACGCTAAGAAGTAGTGCGAGATGTCCCAGAATCCGTTCCTCTTGCCAGCACCTGCACCACCAGCGAGCAGAACAAGAATTTCCCGAGCATCCTCCTCGAAGGTACATTCCCATTCCTCCTGCGTGATGGTGTCCTGCGAGCGCATGTATGCGAGCAGATCCACGTGTCGTCCTCCTTGATCAACAACTACTGGTTCTCTACGACGAACCCTACTCGACGCGAGGCGTCATGATCACCTCAGAAACAAACGAGCTCCGGCCTCCTCCCATGAATCAGGGACACAGTTAACGCGAACCTCGTCCCAGGAAAACGCGACAGCGTTCACTTCGCGAGCTCTTCAAACACGTCCGCGTAGGCATCCATGAAGTCAACAGCGACATCGACAGCACTTTCAGACTGCTGCGCCGGTTGAATGACCACCCACGGCCTGTTGTTCTTGAGGATCGTGACAGGCTTCCCCGTCCTATTCACCTCTGCTGTCACTCGCGAAAAGTTGTTCTTCGCCTCGGCGAACCCCATAGTCAGTGTCGATATTCTATTCCCTTCAACCGTAGCCATAATTGTGGCCAGAATCTGGCCTCAGTCATTAACGAACTAGGGGGCATACTTGAGCAGTCGACGTCTCTCATCCATGAGATACCCATACACTACCCGTTCTGGGACTGAAATAGACCCTACCAGGGATATAATGAGAACGAATGAAAGGAGCAATGATGCCAACAATGACCCGCAACGCAGAGGTCAAGACCCGCACAACCGCGCAGATTAAGGCCGAGGCCTCGGCAGTCTATGCTCGATGGGGCATCAGCCTCTCCGACGCGATCAATATCTTCCTCGCCAAGTCGATTGAGGTTGGTGGTCTCCCCTTCGACATGCGCCCCGAGACCCCCACGTTTGATGGACTCGAGCGCTACGCCTATCGCCCCACCATGGACTCAAACGGCGTCGCAAAGCTCCCGGGAGACTGGGATGACGGCGAGTGAGGGAGCGCCCGTACCGTGGGAGATCTGGCACGCGCGTTTCAACTTCGATGACCGCGGCTATAAGTTTCGCCCGGTCCTAGTTCTCGCCTATTCACAGGACGGACTCCTGGCGGCGATGATCACGAGCGCCTCGAACAAGCTCTCGCTCCCACTCGACACTCCCCTCGAGGACTGGCGCGCTGCGGGGCTGACGAAACCATCCCTCGTACGAGTAGACCGAATAGCCCTCTTGCCACCAACCTACCTTGGCACTGCGGGCCGTATCGGCAGGCTATCTTCGCGCGATGCGCACCGAGTCAGCCGGGCACTCGCCACGCTCACCCAATAAACAAATCCCGGCTTCCTCCCACGAATCAGGGACGAGGCCGGGGCATCAGCGCAGATTCACTCCTCAAAGAACACGACGCCCAGAGCCACTACACCAGAGTGACAATTTGAGCATCAGCATCCAGGCGCACCTGCGAACCGATCGGAACAGTCAACATCGGATGCGTATGACAGCAATCAAATTCAGCCAAAACTGGAAAATCTACATCACCCATAACTTCATTTAGAATCTCATAGGGCTTTCTGCCAGTTCCGAGGCTATCAAACTTCTCATGTTTGCCTAAAATCAAACCGCCAATACGATCGAAAACCCCACTACACTTCAATAGCGCAAAGCTACGTTCAATGGCCGCCGCATCCTTAAGCGAATCTTCAATCAGCAGAATGTCACCAGGTTGAATAGTCGGCATGAACTCAGTATTCCAAATGCCCTGCATAGTATTGAGATTTCCACCGATTAGTCTACCTTTAGCAATACCACCATTCACCGTCACGAGTCGGTTAGCATTACCCTTTTTTCCACGCTCCTGATCTTCCCAAGGAAGATACTCATCCGTCCATTGTTCGGGTGTTTCAAAAGAGTATGGCAACGCCAAGTCGTTTACGAGCAGATCCTCGAAATACTCATATGTATTGTCAACGAAAGGCGGAAACTCACCGAAGGAAGCCACCATAGCAGGCCCATAGTAGGTGGAGATACCGGTCTTTGCATAGATAGCCAATAGAATAGCCGTCACATCCGAATATCCGATGACCACCTTGGGATGCGCCTTAAAGTACTCATAGTCAATATATGGCAATATCGAATTTGAATTTGCACCGCCTATTGCCGACATGACACATTTTACTTCTGGATGATGAAGGAGTTCATTGAGCTCATCCGCCCTTTCAGCAATGCTTCCAGACCGATAACTATCAGACTTTCCAGTGAGCTTCCCCTCTTTGATGCGGAATCCCTGATCACGCATGAAGGTTTTCGCTCGCTCATACCTCTTCTTCGCAAAAGCAGTCGCAGGAGAGGAGGGTGAGAATACGCCGATAGTATCGCCCCTACGCAACTTCATTAGTGTGCTCATGCTGCAGTGCTCACCATCTAGATCTTTCACGCTTTAGCTGTCAACATATCCACAGAACCACAACACCAGAAAAGCACCGTCAGGGAATCACAATCTGCAGTCGTCTAATACAGCAGATTTACCTGAAATCAGGCAAGCATAAAGCGCGTTATTTCCAACTATTTACAAGAGCGTCCCACTCGCTCTTCTTTCACTCCCACTCGATGGTGGCCGGGGGCTTGGAGGTCACGTCGAGGACGACGCGGTTGACCTCGGGCACCGAGTTGGTGATGCGGGTCGAGATGCGGGCCAGGACGTCGTAGGGCAGGCGCGTCCAGTCGGCCGTCATCGCGTCCTCGGAGGACACGGGGCGCAGCACGATCGGGTGGCCGTAGGTG
>QWCI01000472.1_pt1 | contig 16511 bp, 14 predicted proteins | sample 1972541 | NCBI WGS metagenome assembly QWCI01 (sample SAMN09866712, study PRJNA288562) | Human oral metagenome isolate term3_saliva, whole genome shotgun sequencing... | isolation source: mouth | host: Homo sapiens | place: USA: California | reverse complement strand
GAAAGCAAAAAGCGGAAAACTATATGCTTATCTTCTCTCTGCCCTTTTAGAAGAAAAGTAAGTTGAACATCCGGCTTATTCCGGGGCACCTTCGAAGTTCGGGTGTCCTTTTTTGTTATAAACAGAGAGCCGTGTATTGAATACGCGGCTCTCTGCGCTCATTTCTATACCGTACAGAAAGAAAGTCCCTCTGTCTTTTCCTTAAGCAATTTTTCCACGCTGACCAATTTCACAACCAGGCAGAAAAGCTCTGTCGCAATACGCAGGTCCTCCAACGGCGGATAAGTCGGTGCGATACGAATATTGCTATCTTCCGGATCCTTATGATAGGGGAAGGTTGCTCCTGCAGGAGTAAGCTTCACACCCGCCTTTTTACACTTATCCACCACCGCCTTGGCGCAGCCCGGCAGTGTCTCAAAGCTAATAAAATAGCCTCCCTTCGGTTTCGTCCAAGAGCCGATATCCAGGCCGTCTAAGTTCTTTTCAAAAACAGTTTCTATCATCTCAAACTTTGGCCGAATTATATTGGCATGCTTCATCATATGCTTTACCATACCGTGAATGTCTTCAAAGAAACGAACGTGACGGAGTTGGTTTACTTTATCATGACCAATGGTCTGGTACTGCATCTGTTTCTTGATGTCTTCCAAGTTATTTAAGCTGCTTGCCATGGATGCAATCCCGGAACCCGGGAAGGAAATCTTCGAAGTGGACGCAAACTTATAAACAAGGTCGGGATTTCCCGCCCTCTTGCACTCCGCCAAAATCTCAATCAGATAGTCCTGGTCATGGTCATAAAGGTGATGCATTCCATAAGCATTATCCCAATAAATACGGAAGTCCTTTGCAGCCGGCTTCAGTCTTGCAAAGCGGCGTACCGTTTCATCGGAGTAGCTGTATCCCTGCGGGTTACTGTATTTCGGAACACACCAGATTCCCTTGATACTCTCATCAGAGGCTACCAGTTCCTCTACGATGTCCATATCCGGTCCCTTTTCCGTCATAGGCACATTAATCATTTCAATACCGAAATACTCGGTAATAGCAAAGTGACGGTCATAGCCCGGAACAGGACAAAGCCACTTGATTTTATCGAGCTTGCACCAAGGTGTGTTTCCCATTACACCATGGGAGTAAGAACGGGAAATGGAGTCATACATCACATTCAAGGAAGAGTTTCCGAAGATAATGATATTGTCCGGATTGTTCTCCATCATGTCGGAGAGCAACTCCTTCGCTTCTGCAATGCCGCCCAAAACACCATAATTTCTTACGTCAAAGCCGTCACTGGAATACATATCCGCCTCACTGTTTAGAGCGTCCATCATTCCATTACTTAAATCCAACTGGTCAAGACTGGGCTTACCTCTACTCATGTCCAAATTCAGATCCATATTCTGGTATTCTCTATAGCTTTGCTTTAATTCCTTTCGTAAGCTTTCCAGTTCTTCAACGGATAAATCCTCATACCTTCCCATGCGCATCTCCTTTTTTACTCTTCTATCCTTTTCTTTAGTATGCTTCTTGTTTTCAACTATTCCTTTTTCAAGTTTCTTAATACCGGCTCTTTTCCCATCCGCCTTCTGTTTTTGCATGTTACTCTTCTCCTATTAATCCCATGGAGATGGTGCAGGTTTCTTGACTCTGTTTTTTCGAACATACTTATGGTGTCGCTTTCCTGTTCTTTGCTCTGTAGCGGAAAGCAAAGGATTTGCGCCAAGAGCCTTTACTCGGTTCTCCAAAAATGTCAACTCTCTGGCCGCCTCCGTATCCTCAGGATAACGATTGCAATACTGCGAAAAAGAATCATAGGCTTTCTGCCATTCCCCGTTTTTTTCCAGGTAAACCGCTTCATTATACTCCAATTCCCGATCTGCTGTCAGCCCTTTTTCTTTTGCTTCATCCAAAGCGCTTCTTGCCGATTCCAAGTCATTTTCATTTAAAGCATTTCCCGCAGATACAATCAGCTTCTTTGCGGAAATCAGATTCTGCAATTTCTCATAACTTTTTCCGGAAAGCGTCCCGAGATTTTTCAGATTCTCTTCGGCTTCATTCAGCTTCCCCAGTTGAATCTCCGCTTCCACCTTGTAAGCCAAAATATCATACTGTAAAGTTCCTACTCTTCCCTTACTCTTTTCCAAAGCGAGGTCAAAATTCTCCAAGGCCTTTTCCGCTTCTCCCTTTTCCAATGCAGTAATGCCCTCCATTCGATAGGCCTTCACTTCATTTTTGCAGGCAAACAGATTTAAGCTCAGTCCCATGGTCAGTAGCGCAAAATAAATTTTTTTCTTCATTATTCTTCCTTTCTACTCTTTGCAAGATCAGTTCAGGAGTTATGCCTTTCCCGTTGTACCAAAACCTCCACGATTGTCATTTCCCAAATGCTCTACCTCTACAAAATTCACCACCGGTTGGTGCTGCATAATACGAAATTGGCCGATACGATCGTTCACATGAATTTCCGTGTCACGCATGGCAAGAATCGGCATATGGATAATATCATTGTCTCCACAAAACGACTCATCAACCACACCCATAGCGTTCGTTTGGATAATTCCAAAATTCTTAAATGCGGAACTTCTTGGTAAAATCCACATCTCATATCCCTTCGGAAGCTCTATGGAAATCCCCATGCTAATAAGACGGAATTCTCCGGCCTTCATGCTTACTTCCTCTGCAACACGTAGATCAATCCAATCACTTTTTCCGTCAATATAACGTAATTTCTCCAATTCTTTTACATGGTATTTAATCTTTATCTTTTCTTCCATTTCCATACTCCCCTTATCCAGGAATTTCTTTGTCTTCCAACTTCTTCCCTATATTGTCTTCTACGGCAGATTCTATTCCGATACGGATTCGTTTCAAGCGGTACGACTTCCCGCCACTCCGCTTCACTTCCAACTTGCTCCATTGCTTCCATTACCGCTTCATATTCAGCTTGCTCCGCTGCGTCCGCTTCCGCTTCATCTTTCTCTATTGCTTCCGCTTGATCTATTGCTTCCGCTTCATATTCAGCTTCGATTTGCTCTTTTGCTTCATCTTCAGCTTGCTCTTTTGCTTCGACCTTTTCCGATTCCAGTAGATAGGCCTCAATGAATGCATCGCTGTCCTCATCCTCAGAAATGAACCTGCCTAAGTTTCCGGGCTTTCTGCCTTCGCTTCCTCCTTTACTATCTCCTCATCTTTTCTATCTTCACCATCAAAATAATCTTTTTTAAACGGCTCTTCCTTATCAATCCCTTCCCCCTCCGCTTCTTCGTTGTTTACACCAGCTTCTTCGTTGTTTACGACAGCTTCTTCACTTTCCTCTTCCGCTTCCAAGCCGAAGCCATCCTTTAATTCCTCTGTTACCTCCTCTCTTAAGAGCTTTTCCACGCCTTCCGGCAGAGCCGGCAAGTCCTTAAGAGAATCCACGCCGAAACGATTTAAAAATTCTTCCGTTGTAGCAAAGAGCATCGGTCTCCCGGGAGCGTCCAGTCTTCCAACCTCTTCTATGAGTCCAAACTCAACCAAGCGATTTACCGCATGATCGGACTTCACGCCACGGATTCGTTCCACTTCCACTTTCGTCACAGGCTGACAATAGGCAATAATGGAAAGTGTCTCCAGAGCCACATCCGAAAGCACCGGTTTCCTTGGACTTTTCACGACTCGAATAAGACCGTCATAGGTTTTCGGATGACTCACCATCTGATAGCGGTCTTCCAATTTCTTAATTAAAAGTCCCCCCTGTCTTTCCTCATATCGTATTCTTAGTCGTTCTGCCGCAAGAAGAGCACCGTCCCTTCCCATATTTAGGCAAATAGCGATTTCCTCTGCAGAAACGGAACGTCCCAAGGAAAAGAGAAGCGCTTCAACAAGGTCTTCCTCTTCCCGTAACCTAATTCTATCCTCTTCTTCAATTTCTTCTTCCAAATCCGGGAGTAAAGAAATCTGTCCTAAGTCTTCCAAATAAAGCCTCCTTCGATTTTATTTTCGAAAATACTCCATTCCCCTTTGTGATTCTTAAAATAAAAATATCCCTCTAGTCAAAATCTTCTATTTCTGCCAAATCCAAGTTGTCCGGATCTTCTCCCTCTCGAACCTCTATATCAAGATCCGAAAAGGCCCTCTCCTGCGTAAGGCTGATTTTCCCCATTTTCATCAGTTCCAAAATTGCCAGGAAACTCACCACCGTTTCGGTTCTCCCCTTCGCATTCTTTAGCATCTGGCGGAAAGAGAAACGTCCATGCTTCTTTGCATACGCAAGCACATCTTTGATTTTTCCTTCCAGGCTGATTTTTTCTCGTTTGATTCTTCCGAAATTCGAGCGCAGCTTATCCTTTCTGTCCTCCCTGCGTCGCAAAACTTCCTTCATAGTTTCTCGAAGGTGCAGCAAGTCTATTCCCTTCAAAAGATATTCTACATCCAAAGGCGGGCTGTAGCGTTCCACCTCTTCCGGAATACTCGCCTCTTTCCTAATACATAAAGGAGCAAACTCTTCCTTCTTCTCTAAAAGCTTACTAATCCTCTTATATTTTTTATATTCCAAAAGACGCTGTACCAGCTCTTCTCGGATATCCGGTTCTTCTTCATCTTCTTCATTCTTCGGAAGGAGCATCTTCGCCTTCATTTCGAGAAGGGTAACTGCCATAATCAAAAAATCGGAGACAATTTCTAAATCCTCTTCCTCCAATTGGTTGATATATTCCAGATACTGTTCCGTAATTTGGACAATGGGAATATCATAGATATCAATCTTATTTTTCTCTATTAGATGCAAGAGGAGGTCCAAAGGCCCCTCAAAAGCATCCAATTTATAAGAAATACTCTTTGCTTTTTCTTCCAGCATGGCTTCCCCCAAATTTTGAAGTCAGATAATTTGACCTGTATATTTTACTCTTTCACAGGACACAAGTCAAAGCAGGAAAGTTCCGGAAAATTATGAATTCGCACATTAATTGTATGCGTTCCAAGTCCCCTACTAATAAAGAAATACTTCTCTCCTCTTTTAAAGAGTCCTCTTGGTTTTCCGACAAAAAAACGAAATTGCGGAGTCATCAGTGCAATAAACGGAATTCCCACGGCACCTCCATGAAAATGCCCGGAAAGAAGCAGGTCCACCCCTAAAGATAAGGCTTCCTCTCTATAAAAAGGACTGTGCAGCATGGCAATACAAAAGACTCCCGTGTTCTTCTCTTCTTTCACTTTTTTGGAGCTATCTCTGCGGTTTTCCTCTTCCGATATGTAAATTCCTTGTTTAGTCTTCGCTTCGAAATCGGAAGATTCCTGCACAGCCTTTCCTTTAGAATCCGCTATAGCACTTTTCCATTTTTCTCTAATTTCTTCCTCCAGCGGCTTCTTCTCCTTAAAATAAAGTGGACGGTAATAAGAAATATCCAAGGGAAAACCGGCAAGATAAATTTCCTCATCCAAAAAAACACCCTTGCCATCAATCAGCGTTACTCCTTCCAAGGCCTTCTGAAACGCCGTTTTTCTACCCTTTAGCTCTTTTTTTGTAAACAGTTTCTCCTCATGGTTTCCAAAGGCATAATAGATTTTATACTCCTCTTTCAGCTTTTGCAGTAGTGCGATTCCCTTTTCCACCTCATCACGAATATCTGTTTCTTCAGAGGAGTGACTGATGGGAAAATCACCTCCGACCAAAATACAATTCGGATTTAAGGAACGGATTTTTTTCAACAATACGGTATTGTCTTCTCCAAACTCTTTTTCATGGAGATCCGTCAAAAAAACAAAACGAAACTTCTTTTTTATTTTCTTGGAAAATATCAAATATTGTTCCGTTTTAAGTTGATTTCTTTCCCAACGGGAATAGATAAGGCATAGGAAGCCTATAACACAAAAAGTTAATACTATTAACATTTTGCCCCTTTCTACGATTTTTAATTTCTCTATGATAAGCTAATGTTGAAACAGAATACTTCTTGTTATCTAAGGCACAAGGGAGGAAGGGTTATGATTAGTTATGCTCCTTTTTGGAAACTGATGAAGAAGAAAAAAATGAGCCAATACCGCCTTATACGAGAACAAAAACTGTCTGCCAGTCTTCTCAACAGACTGCGAAACAACCAACCGGTATCCACAGAAAGTATTCGACAAATCTGTCTGCTTTTCTCCTGTAATGTATCCGATATTATGGAGTGTGTACTGTGAAAAGGTAACAACAAAGCAATTACTGCAGTATAAAGTAGTGGGACAGTTTTAAAGATAAAAGGTCTGATAGAGATTCCTCCATCGGACCTTTTATCTTTTTTATTTTTCTTCCCTTTTATTCTTCCGTGGATTCGGCTTCCGCAGTGCTTTCGTTTTTCTCTGCTTCGATTTTCTCTACTTCGATTTTCTCTACTTCGTTTTCCTCTGCGGTTGCCTTTTTCTCTACACCCGTTGTCTCTGCAGTTCCTTTTTCCATTACAGACGACCCTGCAAGTTCTTTCTTCCTCTTTTCCTTTACTTCGGAAAGAATCTTCATAAACTCCTTGCCGGTGATGGTCTCCTTTTCAATCAGGAACTCGGCAATCTCATCCAAGGCATAGCGGTTTTCGGAAAGAATCTTTTTGGATTCCTCATAACATTCTTTTAAAATACGGGAAACTTCCTCATCCACTTCTGTCGCCGTATCATCTCCACATTCCAGAACCGCTCTTCCACCAAGGTACATATTTTCCTGACGTGCCAAGCCCATAAGACCGAACTTCTCGGACATGCCGTACTGAGTCACCATGGCTCTTGCAATCTTTGTTGCCTTTTCGATGTCATTGCTTGCCCCTGTGGTGACAGTCTCAAAAACAAGCTCTTCCGCTGCTCTTCCTGCCAAAAATTCCACAATCATGGCATGCAGTTCCGACTTGGTATTTAAATACTTTTCTTCCTCCGGAACCTGCATTACATACCCCAGGGTACCCATGGTTCTCGGCACAATGGTAATCTTCTGCACCGGCTCGGAATCCTTCTGAATCGCCGCAACAAGAGCATGCCCTACCTCATGGTAAGAAACGATTCTCCGCTCCTCCTTGGAAAGAATTCTGTCTTTCTTCTCCTTACCGACAAGAACCACTTCTACCGCCTCAAAAAGGTCCTTCTGGCTCACCTTTTCTCTTCCGTTCTTTACTGCGGTGATTGCGGACTCGTTCATCATATTGGCAAGATCTGCACCTACAGCGCCGCTGGTAGCTAAGGCTATTTCATCAAAATTGACCGTTTCGTCGAGCTTTACATCCTTGGCATGGACCTTTAGGATATTCACTCTACCCTTTAAATCGGGCTTTTCTACAATAATTCTACGGTCAAAACGTCCCGGGCGAAGAAGGGCAGGGTCTAAAATCTCAGGGCGGTTGGTTGCCCCCATAACCATAATTCCTTTTGCCGCATCAAAGCCGTCCATCTCGGAAAGGAGCTGATTCAAGGTCTGCTCTCTCTCATCATTTCCGCCATAGCGGTTATCTCTGCTCTTTCCGATAGCATCAATCTCATCAATAAAGATGATACAGGGCGCAGTCTGGGTTGCCTGCCTGAAAAGATCACGTACACGACTTGCTCCTACACCCACAAACATTTCTACAAAATCCGATCCGGAAATGGAATAAAACGGCACATGTGCCTCTCCCGCAACAGCCTTTGCAAGAAGTGTTTTTCCTGTTCCGGGAGGCCCTACAAGAAGCGCACCCTTTGGTAATTTTGCACCAATGGCGGTATACTTTGTCGGATTATGCAGGAAGTCCACTATCTCTACCAAGCTTTCCTTCGCCTCGTCCTCTCCCGCAACATCCTTAAAGCTGATTCCGGTTTCCTTTTGCATATACATCTTGGCGTTGGATTTTCCAACTCCCATAAGACCGCCGCCGGATCCCCCCACGCGCTTTGCCATCCAGTTCATAAACCAAAAGAGAAGCACAAAGGGCAAAACCACGCTCAGTACAATCTGTAAAATAAAGCCGGAATTGTTCGGTCTTTTCTTAACAATATCCACATTGTGCAGATAGAGTCGTTCAACCAGTTTTTCCGCATCTGCGCCAACCGGAATAACAAAATAAATCCTTCCCTGTCTTTGTCCAAGCCTCGAAAAAAGATCCTCAGTCGCCGAACCGTTCTTCGAAGCAGCATCGCTTTCGGCCGGACCGTCTGCATTTTTTGCATTGTACTTCGGATAGACCGTAATCTGTCCGTCACTCCACTCTACCTTTTCCACAAGGTTCCTATCCACCATGGATAAAAACTGAGTATATGTCAGCTCTTGCGTTGCTCCGTTTCCTGTAAGTCGTTGCGACAAACTGTAAATAAAAAAAGTCACTGTTGCCGCTATTAAAATGATGAGAATCGTCTGCCCCATATTGGAGAAGCCGCCGTTATCCCCATCCTTTAAATCTTTATTGTCCATTTCTTTCTCCTTCAGAACTCGGTTTATCATTTCCCGATTTTCGGCACAAAGAAGACTTCCTTTTTCGCCGAAGAGAAAAAACTTAAATCTGAAAGGAAATCTCATCTGTAATCCATATCTATCATTATACGGAAGGGGCAGGAAACAGGCAAGCTGAATTTCCCCGGCATCCAGGGTCGGTATTTTGTATTCCTTTACTCTTTTACTTATTTGTTTTAAGCTTTATCCTTTTTCCGTTATTCTTTTATCTTTTTATTCTCTCTACAATTCCGCACAAACCGCATCTCCCATTTCCGAGCAGGAAAGGATCTTAAGACCTTCCGCATCTCTTTTAGGGAAAATGTCTTTGGTTCTATATCCTTTAGCAAGCACCTTTTCTACCGCTCTCTCTATCTTCTTTGCGGCTTCTTTCTCCTTCAGAGAATAGCGAAGCAGCATCGCAGCGGATAAAATCGCGGCGATGGGATTCGCAATGTTCCGCCCCGCAATATCCGGCGCAGAGCCTCCACTCGGCTCATAGAGCCCGAAAGCATTTTCTCCCAAAGACGCAGAGGGTAGCATGCCTAGGGATCCCGTGATTTCCGCCATTTCATCGGAAAGAATATCTCCGAACATATTTTCCGTAGCAACTACGGAAAACTTTCCGGGATTACGAACGAGCTGCATCGCCATCGAATCCACAAGAACATGCTCGAGCTTTATCTCCTGCTCGTCTTCTCCATGTTTTGTAAAAATCTTTCTCCAAAGGCGAGAGCTTTCCAAGACATTTGCCTTATCCACGGAAACCAGCTCTCCCCTTCCTTCCTTTGCAAGGGAAAAGGCAATTTCCGCAATTCGCTCAATTTCGTGTGCACGGTAAATGAATTCGTCACGAGCAACCTCTTCCCCCTTTTCCATGCGAAGAGACTTTTCTCCAAAGTAAAGGCCTCCCGTAAGCTCTCGAATCATCATGATCTCAAAGCCTTCCCCAAGAACCTCTTCCTTTAATGGAGAGGCTGCTCTTAATTCCGAATAGAGCTTTGCGGGGCGAAGATTACAAAAAAGACCAAGTTCCTTTCTAAGTCGAAGCAGTCCTGCCTCAGGGCGTTTTTCTACCGGAAGTTTGTACCAAGGGGAAACGCCTACAATGCCGCCGATACTCCCCATTAACACGGCATCACCGGTTTTGCAAGCCTCTAAAGTCTTTTCCGGAAGAGGCTCTCCCACGGCATCAATTGCCGCACCGCCAAAATGCTCCTCTCGAAACTCTAAGGAAAAGTCTTCCTGCTCCGCCACCCTCCTTAAGACTTTTCGGGCTTCTTTCGTAATCTCCGGTCCGATTCCGTCTCCGGCAAGAACTGTAATCTTGTACTGCATAGCTTATCCCCCTTTTTCTCCAGTTTTTCACAGAATGCCTATATAAATGAAAATACAAATACACTTACAAACGAAACCCTTTAACAATCTGCGATTCTTGCAAACCATTGTACATGAGTTTTATTTTTTTTCGTATGCTTTTTTGCTATACTAGCCATGCAATACACTAACGGAAATTTTCGAAAAAGATATAAGTCAGATAGCTGATAGGAATAGACAAAATCCATTGGCAGAAAATGTGAAATACAGAATGCATCGATGAAATTAGTCAAAAAAATCTTTGATGTAATACAAAAAGGAGAACCTATGGAATTTAAACTGCATTCGGATTACGCGGCAACCGGTGACCAGCCACAGGCTATTGAAAAACTGGTGCAAGGTCTCAAGGAGGGAAATCAATTTGAAACCCTACTTGGCGTAACCGGCTCCGGAAAAACTTTCACCATGGCAAATGTCATCGAGAAAATCCAAAAGCCGACCTTAATAATTTCCCACAATAAGACTCTTGCTGCACAGCTCTACTCGGAAATGAAAGAATTTTTTCCGGAAAACGCAGTAGAATACTTTGTTTCTTACTACGACTACTATCAGCCGGAAGCCTATGTCCCCAGTACGGACACCTATATTGAGAAGGATTCCGATATCAACGAGGAGATTGACAAGCTCAGAAACTCCGCTATGGCAGCCCTTTCCGAAAGAAGAGACGTTGTAGTCGTGGCTTCGGTTTCCTGTATCTACGGCTTGGGTGCGCCTACGGAATACCTGAATATGGCAATCTCCCTTCGTCCGGGACAGCTTCGGGACAGAGATGCTTTACTGCGGAATCTCATTGAAATTCAATATAACAGAAATGACATGGATTTCCGCAGAGGAACCTTCCGCGTAAAGGGGGATACGGTGGATATTTTCCCCGCATCGGAAGGAGAACAGGCGATTCGTGTCATTTTCTTCGGGGACGAGATAGAAGAAATCCAGTTAATTGATGTTTTAACAGGGAAAGCCAAGGCAAAGCTTGAGCACACGATGATTTTCCCGGCAAGCCCCTATGTCATTCCTATGGATAAACTCCGTATCGCCTGCAAGAATATCCTTTCGGAACTGGACGAGCGAGTACAGTATTTTAAAGAAGAAGATAAACTCTTGGAAGCACAGCGAATCTCCGAGCGAACCAACTTTGATGTGGAAATGATTCGAGAGACCGGAGTCTGCTCCGGCATAGAAAACTACACAAGACACTTGAATTTCGCACAGCCCGGAGAACCTCCCTACACCTTGATCGATTATTTTCCCGAGGATTTTCTTATCATCGTGGATGAGAGTCACATCAGTCTTCCGCAGATTCGCGGTATGTATAACGGAAACCTTTCCCGAAAAACCACCCTCGTGGATTACGGTTTCCGTCTTCCCTCCGCCTTGGATAATCGCCCCTTAAATTTCACGGAATTTGAGGGGAAAATCAATCAGATGCTCTTCGTTTCCGCAACTCCCGGAGAGTACGAGGCGGAGCATGAGCTTCTAAGGGCAGAGCAGATCATTCGCCCGACAGGACTTTTGGATCCGGAAATCGAAGTGCGCCCCACCAAGGGACAGATTGATGATCTTCTCATAGAAATTCATAAGGAAACAGACAAAAAGCATAAGGTCCTGATTACGACTCTTACCAAAAAAATGGCAGAGGATCTCACGAAATATCTTCAGGAAAATCAAGTACGTGTAAAATACCTCCACTCCGATATAGACACCTTGGAACGTGCCGCAATCATTCGCGATATGCGACTGGATAAGTTTGATGTTTTGGTCGGTATCAATCTCTTACGAGAGGGACTGGATATCCCGGAAATCACGCTGGTTGCGATTTTAGACGCGGATAAGGAAGGCTTCCTTCGTTCCGAAACCTCTCTCATCCAGACTGTAGGACGTGCCGCAAGAAATGCGGAGGGACATGTCATTATGTATGCGGACACCATCACGGATTCCATGCAACGCACCATTTCCGAAACCACAAGAAGAAGAAAGCTGCAGATGGAATACAACGAAGCGCACGGTATCACGCCGACCACCATCAAAAAGGCGGTAAGAGACTTGATCGCCATCTCCAGAGTTTTAGAGGATGAAAATAAGGGCATCCAAATGGATATCGAATCCATGTCTAAGATGGAAATCGATAAAATGATTCGTGAGCTTTCCAAAAAAATGCGCGCCTTCGCAGCTGAACTCAACTTCGAAGACGCGGCAAAATGTCGTGATAAAATTGCCGAACTAAGAGAAGCCTTGGAGAAAAACCATTGAGAAAGGCTTCTCTTTCTCTAATTCCTATCGGAAATGGCCTTGCTGGTCTTTTCCAAAATCTGACTGCATTTTTCGAAATGCCGGCGATAATACTCCGTATACATGATATCCACGAGGAATAGCTGGCTGATTTCCGCAGAAGTCGATCCCTTCTGCAGTGAGCCGACATTTGCACCGCATAGGAGCGGAATATCCGTATATTCGGTAAGAGCCGACTTCTGAAAACGAGTGATGGCAATGACGGTTGCACCGCTCTTTTTCGCAAGCCTTGCAATCTCTACAATATCCCTTGTCGCACCGGAATAAGAGAAAATCACAGCCACATCGCCTTTTTCCATGGTAGCTGCACTCATCAGCTGTTGACTGACCATCTCCGAACAGTAAACCTTCGGCTCAATCCGGTGAAACTTATTCATGGCTTTCATCGCCGTAAGCATCGATGCACCCACACCAAAGAAAAGAATGCGTCTTCCCTTAGACATAGCGTCCATCGCCAAGCTGACTTTGGAAAAATCCAAAAGAGAAAAACTTTCCTGAATCGAGGAAATCGTATCCTGTAAAACCTTGGCGGCCAAATCGGAAATACTGTCCCCCAGTGTAATCTCCCCATTATCCTCTAGCCCTTCCGCCTTTTCTTTTCCACGCATCGAAAGGGAAAGAGTCATCTTGAATTCTTGATAGCCTTTCACATTCATCGTTTTGCAAAAACGGAAAACGGAAGTATCTCCCACATCGCAGGTCTCTGCCAAGTCGGAGATAGACATAAACAAAACCTTGTTCGGATTTTGCAATATAAAATCAGCCACTCTTCGTTCAGCCTTTGTGAATTGATTGTAAGAAGAGCGTATTCTGGTCAAAAAATCTTCTTGCATAAAGGTGCTTTCCTCCAATGCTTTTTTCTTTTACATTGTATTTTATTATAGCAATAAGGAAATGATTTTCAAAGGGCATTTCTCTTTGAAAATCTCATTTTTTCTTTGATTTTTTCACTTAAAAAGCTTTCCCTAAAAAGATGCAAAATTTTCATGGATTAGAAAAAAACTTTTTCTTTTCTTCTCCTTTTTATTTCTTTTCGAAGGTAGGAAAAGGCCTCCTTTTCTCCCTTGTCCCTTAAAAGGCGGAGCAGAAATTCGAGTTCCTCCCTTGTTTTCTCATGAATGAGAGGAGTTCCAATCATTTTTTCATAGTAGATATAGGGACTTGCATCCGTATACTTTTCCCCTTGATAATTCTTAGATGCCGCAATCCGGTCGCAAAACATCTCTGCCACATAGCGGTAAGGCATGCGACAACCAATCATCCTATGCACATTTTCCAAATCATAGTCACACCAATACTCAAAGTGATGTTTATTCCTTCCCTTGTGATGCAACCAGGCCTCCGATGTCCCGGTCTTGATTCTCTCTACACCATTCGGACTCTTATAACCTCTATAGTAACGAATCCCCGTACGAAACTCCGTAAAGCTGTACTTTGACAAGTCATGCAAGAGCCCTTGCTTATATAAGCCTATCGCAAAGCAATAGCGCATAACCAGAAGCTTATGTTTTGTAATCGTCTTAAAATGCCCGACGGCGTTTTTCCAAAAATTTTCTTTCTCCATCTTTTTCGTATCTCTTTTTCTTAGCAATGTAAATTCGTTTCTTTATCTAATTGTACTTGTCTCTTTCCCTTCGCTTTTCTTCTCCCAATACTCTCCCAGGGCAAAGCTCGGATAACCATAGACAAAGCCGTAAGTAATAAAGCAAAGAAGAATGGCTCCACCTACATCCAAAACGGAATGTTGCTTGAGAACTAAGGTTGCTATGCAAATAAAGATACAGAGAAAACAGGAAAAATAGCGAACAAACTTCCCATATCTTGCAGCACGAAGCTCCTTACTTTTTAATAACGCGATATGCATGCACAAAGAGTTGTAGGCATGAATACTGGGAAAGACATTGGTCGGAGTATCCACTCGATACAGATTCTTTACCATAATCATGAAAATGTTTTTCTCGCTTAAGTATGCCGGACGGAAATCTGTACCATTGGGATAAATCTCGCAAATAACAAGACTCGCTATCATCCCGATGAAAAGAAAAAGGCTGACCTTATAAAAATCCTCCTTATTCGTAAACATAAAGTAGACCAGTCCCGCAAAAATATAAATAAACCAAAGAAAATACGGTACAATAAACCATTCGCAAAAAGGAATCAGGTCATCCATATGCGTATGCATGATGTGGTAGCCGGTACTGACTGTAATACGACTTTCCAATGACTTAAACCAAATAGGATAAATAATGCCTATCCACAGTACATTTCCATAGCGATAGCGATATAAAATCTCAAAAAACCTCTTCCATCGCGGATGCTCTTCTGCATAGCGATACAGCTTACTCCCTCGATATTTCTGATATAAACTATTCCAAAATTTTCCCATTCTTTCTTTATTCTTGTTTCCCCACACACCTACATATTGAAAAAAAGGAGTTGAAACACATCTTCTAAAGAATGTTCCAACTCCTCGACTCTAGCGAGAGGGGGACTTGAACCCTCGACACCACGGGTATGAACCGTGTGCTCTAGCCAGCTGAGCTATCTCGCCTTAAACAGTTCACCTTGCAGGTACTGTTTAAAAAAATTCCGACCCAGGCTGCGTATAAAACGCAGACCGGACCGAATACTGGGGCCTACAGGGCTCGAACCTGTGACCCTCTGCTTGTAAGGCAGATGCTCTCCCAGCTGAGCTAAGACCCCGTAGTCACCTCTTAGGCGACCAGTAAATGATACTAAAACGAATAGACTTTGTCAACAATTAATTTCGTCTTTATTTTATTCTCAATTTCGGCTTTATTCTATTTTCAAGCTCAAAGTTGTGTTTCGAAATCGATGCTTGCCGTATCTACTCTTCCAAGATTACTTCCTTCTTTTCTCTATTCACAATCTGTTTGTTAATGACTTCAGCACCAACATATTCAGAAAGCAAAGCGGCAAGCTCATCTAAAGCAATTTGTAATTCTTCTACACGCTCCGGCTCTACACATTCCATGGCAATGAATTCCTTCGTGGTATCATCATTAACCTCTGTACGCTGACCGTCACGCCAGTTCCAACAACGACAGATTACTCCCTCTTCATCATAATAAGCAATTTCTCCCGGAAGAGGAGGCTCAGCCTTATCCGAACCGATAGGCAGGAAATCTTCTCCTCCTTGCATGATTCCCAGATGTAAATCTCCACTAAATGCATCCATATTTTCTGCCCCGATAGGGAAAGCATGTTTTAAAGAAATAGCATTGCTTATGTCTACAGTAGGTGCAATTGTACCAACCGGATTTCCTTTTAAGACCCGCTTCAACAGAGCCTCTAAAGAACAGCGTGCTCCTTTTTTCGTCGGAAATTTTGCATACGCTTCTCTCCAAGCCTTCACTACTTCATTTTCCGAAATAGTTTCACTACTTAAAAAGCGCTTCGCTCCTTTATTGGCTTCCTCCAAGAGTATTTTGATTTCATTGCTCCTTGCTTCATCCAAGACTGCCGCTTCCTGAACATTCTTAACTGTAAGTATTGCTATACTTGCCTCAGGAAAAATCTCCCAGAAATCGTCATCCACAATAAACTTTTTCATACTACTCCTTTTTAAAAACATACATCTCTACGCTATCCCCTAGCCCAAAATCTTTATCAGGATAAACTTGCCAGATAACCTTCCACAAAGGACTTATATTTTGATACCTGTGCTCCCACAATCGGCTTACCCACGATTTTTCCTTCTTTATTGATGAAGTAGGTTGTCGGAACTCCCACTACATTCGAAAGGAGATCTGAAAAATCCGAGTTCGGAATAATGTTTTGGAAGTCCGCACCGGTCTTTTCCAAAATGGTTTTCGCTGTATCAATCTGTTGCTCATCCGTCTCTCCGGCAATATCCGCTACCAAACCGATAATTTGCACATTATCCGGCATTTCCTTTGCCCATGCGCCAAGCTCCGGCATCTCATTAATGCAGGGACCGCAGAAGGTTCCCCAAACATTTAATATCGTCAAATCCTTATCAGCAAATATCGAATCATCGACATCTTCTTTGTTGAGGTTTTTTGTCGCAAAGCTGAGCTTCTCTTCCGAAACAGCATAAGCATTGTCCTCTGCCGCCTTTTCGGAAGCTACCGCAGTACTTCCCTCTTCTTTCACTGAATCGCTCTGTGCCGTTGTTTCTACAGCACTTCCGCTATTTCCGGAATTTCCGCAGGCACTAAGAACAGTTACACCGGCAATCACTACCGGAAGAATCCATTTTTTAAATTGCAACATAATTTTCCTTTCTCTCTCTGTATTTCTACATTGATTCCTATTATTAATTATCTCCAAGAACTCAGAATACACTATGACTAGCTATTTCTTCAAGATTCAATTTTTAACTTTCTTTTACAAAATACTCTGCTTCCTTCCATCTATTTCTATTTAAATTCTAAACTTGCGCCGGGAAAAAGGCATTTTCCAG
>QWCI01000471.1_pt1 | contig 16514 bp, 12 predicted proteins | sample 1972541 | NCBI WGS metagenome assembly QWCI01 (sample SAMN09866712, study PRJNA288562) | Human oral metagenome isolate term3_saliva, whole genome shotgun sequencing... | isolation source: mouth | host: Homo sapiens | place: USA: California | reverse complement strand
TGTCTGAAATCAAAGCTAGGGTTACGGAAGGGTGGAACTTGACTTCTTCCTTTGCTTAGGGAATAGGTTGGGTTAAGTATGGGGGTACGGCTGAACCGGAAGGAGATATCTAAGAAATCGATAAGGAGCTCGTCTGTGATCGAATTTCACCGACAGAGATGAGGTCAGGTGCTCCCGGGATGGGTAACATAAAGGAGAGAGGGGCGACAGCCGCGAGGCACTTTTGCTTTGATTTTCTTGTTTCGGGAGATGGGCTTTCGTATTAGTTGGGTTTGATTCACTTTCCAGACTAGGGGCAATGTTCAGGAAATTGGGCTTACTTTCTCGACAGGGTCAACCGGCTGAACCCGGCTGAGCAGGAAGGCGAGAGCCAGAGATAGAGTGGCTACAGAAGCGAGGATGGGAATCTTCTACTTCTTCTTGAATCATAGTAGTTTGACTGGTATGTGAATTCGTTTTAGGGGTCTAAAGTATGCTAAGTCTCCATCAAAAGGATTGATTTGATCTTATTTGTTTTCCTTCCCAATTCAATTAGAAAAGAAAGAACCTTTCTTGTACTGAGACCATTATACTAACATAACTATACCTGTGATCTTGGCTTGATTGGTTGAAAAGAAAAAGCCAACACATCTTCGAGGTGAGAAGATATGTGACTATTCAGCTTTTCTGTCAGCGAGAGGCCACCTTTTTTTTAAGGGTGTCCTTACATAATTTTAGTATACCTCTTTTCTTCTATACAGGCTTTGCCGGTGCAAAAAGTCCCTGAGCGGAGCTCCCTCTTGTCGAAGAGTTTGGGATTGAAGAAAGTTCAAGTCTGTGTTCTAGCACATATATAGTCATACCCTTTTAGGGGGTTTCACTAGAAGAGTTAGAGAGATATCCATAAAATAAGAAAGGGTTAAATGAAAAAGCAAGACAGGTCGAGAATCAGATCTGACACTTTAACTCCTTTCCAAAAAGCGCTTTACTAATAAGCGGGACTTCCGCAAAAGTCAATATTCGTAAGGGAGCTTACAAACCAACTTTCACTGAGTCGCCCAGTTATTTATTTTGGGGTTTCAAAGATTTAGATCAAAGGTCTGGGATTACTTTACAAGGGATAAGCCTTTTTTCTTACGATCGAATATTCAGGGGTAGGTCGAAGCCAAGGCAAGAGACAGAAAAGGGCGCCAGTCCGGTAGAGCATGCGCCGAAGCAGGCAGTTAAGGGTGCTTCCTTTTTCTAAGTTTTGAATATATCTTTGGTCACTTTATTTGTGCAAGTAATCAGATTTTGCTTCGAGCACAGGGCTTCACAAGTCAAGTAACGGATCCCATTACTGTAGGGCTTCCCGCCCAAATGCTCCAATAGAGCTCTTCCCGCCTTCCAGATAAAACCTAGTGAAAACTTGTTTTATAGGTTGGTTGGAATGGGGGGTTGCTCCTATCTTGACTCGATGCTTGGTCACTAGCAGACTTGTCCCGTAGCGGATTCGTAGACCCACTAAAGTCAAGGTAGGTCAAAGAAAGGACTATCTCCGGTGGATCTTCTAACTTCAGTCTGTGGTCGTAGAGAAGGTAAATAGCCTCATTTCGGGGCTGGGGAGAAAGGAGAAGCGGCAGTGTCGGTAAAGCCGCAAGTCCTAATCGTAGCACATAGGCCGTTGAAGAAATTCGGTAAGCCTTGGTAAGCCGCCTTGTACGGGGGTTGGGCGGAAAGCATTTATCGTATAGTAGTAATAGTTATACCCCTCGTTCCTACTTGAGTCGGCTAGTCCCGTCCCGGGAAGCTAAGAACCGTCATAGCCCAAAGGTGCGAATTAAAAAATGTCTTCAAAGAAAGAAGACTAGGGCGCATGGGACTCTCAATAACGGGGAATAAAGACTCAGAGTGGTTCTCTGTCTGTGCCCCTTTTTCCAGCCAAAAAAAAAGGTTTTATTGAAGCACAAGCCATTCTAAGAGCGCCATTCAAGCCTTAGCCTTTTTCAGGCTAAAGCCTTACTAGATAGGGGGGAGAGTCCAGGGCGGTCCGGCGACCATTGCCCCTTTGGGATGTAGCTATTTCCTTACATATAGAGGAATCGAGGAGATTCGTATACGCCCAGAAGCTCGCAAGACCCACGGCGCCTTGCTACAATAACGAGTGGCTAGTTCGTTCGATATCTAGGGGATACCCGTCTACTTCGCTTCACCAAGCGGACCCCACGTACTTTAATTGTCCGTCTGCTACTACGAACCCGACCCATAGGCCCATACCTTTCTCGACCGAAGCCATAAGTAGTCGTTTAACGCTTGATCGAAGCGGCAGTTACCAGGCCCGGCCCAACTATCCCAGGGCAGAAGGACGCAAAAAGCCAAATGTTACAGGGGCTTGGGATGCCTCACCGTTCAGGAACAGGATGAGGCGGTAGCACTTGGCGTGAGTGCGCTAATAAACCAACCCATTTGATAATAAAAGTTCCCTATCGAGTGTACGCTTTCGGTTAAGTGAAGGGATAGACCGAACCAGCTCACTAACTCAATTTCAGATCAGGGAATGTTACCCGAAGCATATCTCGTTGGATGGATGTCGTTGCCGCGAAGTGAGCTTTTAGGGGACTTTCACAAAGCGGACTACTATCAGTAGTATATGCCTTCCCTGGGAAAAGCGGTAGAACATCCTGATCTCAAAGGAGAGCCTTGCTTTTTCTGTGCTGAGTCTATAAGCAAAGAGGGGGTGCCCAGTACACTTGAGATGCGTCCCAAGGTCGCCAATGACCAGTACTGCAACTGAAAGCCAGGGTATCTTACCCTAAAAGGCAGAGTTGGAAGACTTTCTTGGTTCAAATCCAATTCGTGAGAAGAGTCAAAGCGACAGGAAAAACATTGGGTTAATAACAGACAAGAAAGCCAAGCTGCAATAGCAATCCAGGAAGAGCACACCTTTTTATTAAAGAAAAAAAAAAAACTCTAATCTAAAAAGGGCATAGCTTCTAATAGAAGATAGCCATAGCCCATGTATTTCAGTTGCCAGATTACACTAATGAAGTACACATGCACGCGGCAGACAGTTGAATTAGTAAGACTTTGAAGCCTTATGACTATATGAAGTGAGGAATTTCTGATTGCCCTGTGAGAGTCATATTCAAAAGCATAAAGCTACTGACTTTCACTGCACTAGTTGAGTCTAGTGGCTGAACCCTCCTTTCCCTCTATGGCTTATCAGTCTAGCAAGCATCCCGCTTTGAATGAAAAAAGCTCAAAAGCCTAAGACTGCAGAGGAATTAAAGTCTAGTACTCCAGGGAAAGGAATCGATCTCTCTTTCGTTTAAGACTAGTTAGAGCATAAGGATTAGCGGAATCGTAAACAAAATCCATTTTCCTTTTATATGATATATAGGAAAGGATAAATGCCCATCTTTCTCTATAGTACGAAGCACTCGTAGCACTTGCTGGGATCAATTCTTGGATCACTGAGAGGCATTCTAACAACTTCTTTCTTCTCTTCCGAAAAAACCTATTCTTACAAAGAAACTATGATATGCAGACGAATAGAAAAAAGATGCTAACACAGAGCGGTAAGAAGAAGAGAGTAGGCAAAGAATGAAGAAAAGAAGATGATGATTCTTGCAGCCTCATCTACGAATATAACATTGACTCTTGGGATAACAAGATTGATATTGCCTCAGCAGTCTGTCTGTGAACCATTGTCGTAAGGCCTCCAATCAGTAAAAAGTACTTTACTGAGTCTACGCAAGGAAGAGAAGAGATTATCGTGGACCGCTTGCCCCGGTTTGAACTCATGAGATTGAGAGAGATGGGGAAGTAGGCGAAGCTGTTTAAGTAAGAGTTACCTAATTGATTGAATACCAGTCAATTTCCCACAAGAGTATACTCATTTCCGCAACAAAATGGAATTGCCTTTGATGCGGCTCCTTTAACTGCTAATTTGATTCCACCCGAAGGCTAGTTATAAAAAGTCATTGACGCATATGCCGCAAAGAGTTGTATCTGAATCTGTATCTGATGATGATACTGCTGCAGCGGCTGAGGCTGTGGTAGTATGAAAGAATTCCCTCCTCGATGTAGAGAATTGTCCGCCTAAGAGAATCGCGAGTTTACTCGGAGCAGGCTTCCCCAAAGCCTTACAGTAAAGGTAGGAAATCCTCTTCTTCTAATTAGCCTCAAGGGTAGATCAGACGCCCCCTTCCCATTCATCTTTCCCTTGGGATGATCAAATTCTGCTTTCTATAATAGGAAAGTATGAAAGAGGTTTACTTTCTTTCAAAGAGTTATCAGGGTAAGGGCTTAGAATCGAAGACAATTCGCAAGAAAGAAGAAGTAAGTGAGTCTAATGGCCTTATAATATGCCAACATAAGCAAACAAGCGGGGATGCATCGAGGAATGCCCTCTTAGAAAGAACAAGAAAAGGCTGCGACGAACTGCTTGCCCTAAGTGAACTAACTGCCTTTTTGTCCGAGTCAGGGGAGGAAGGCAATAAATATTGTTTAGATATCCCCGTCAAAGCAAGGAGCTGTTAGCTAGATGTCTGCCTCTTTGGGACAGTTAACTTCTTTTCTTTTTCCAGTCTTTGAGGGGAAGCGGTGTAGTCGGAATGTCTTGGCAAGAATAGGTTTTGAAAGAAGGGCTTGTTCTCAGAGATGCTACATAAGCGCTGTTGAGGGATTGAGACAAAAAAGACTGATGCATAATTATCTATTCTAATAAGATAAGACATTCATCCCCCTTTAGAAGCCTCGAATGCAAGCCAAGCTGTTCGGAAGGGAATGATTGGACAAATAGACTTCAGGCCTTTTTTTAAGGGTTGGTTTAAGCGGATGCCCAAAAAATAGAGGTCTAATAGTAGTTGAGTGGGAGTGGGCGTAAAGGCTGTGAACGAATGGTCTGTTTGACATCGTCTGCATAAGAGAAGAGAATCGTCTGTGAAAAAATCGGCTGTTAGAGAATGCGCTGCTAGTCTTAGCAGGTCTGGGACTTAAGGAATCGAATAGGCAGCTTGACTCATCTCTGCCAGGTTTGCCACACATCTGCTTTATGCAGATGACTGCATTCTCTTTTTGAAAAATTCAACAGGTCTTATTAAAAGAGCATCAAAGGCCCTAAACCCGTTTTGCAGAGCCTCAGGTCAGTTGGTGAACTTTACTAAGTCACATTCCTCCCTCCGGTCGCCTCACGCCCCAGTTTGGCTTAATAAAAGAAGTAATTAACTATCCTAAATAGGATTTTGGGCATTTTCCCCTTCACTTGCCCTCGAAGGTCCCGTATGGAGCGCCCGTGCTATTCCAGCGGAAGCAAGACGGTTCGCTCCGGTTATGCGTTGATTATCGGGCCCTCAACAAAGTCACGGTCAAGAACAAGTATCCGGTGCCCCTTGTCGCTGACCTGTTCGATCGCTTGGCGAAGGCGAGCTACTTCACCAAGTTAGACTTGCGTTCGGGCTACTATAAAGTACGGATTGCCGCAGGCGATGAGCCAAAGACGACGATGGTAACGCGTTACGGTTCATTTGAGTATCTTGTAATGCCTTACATTAAAAAGCTTAAGAAATGCTCCTGCTAAATTCTGTAATTTAATGAACGATGTTCTTCGTCCGTATAATTCTTTCTTTTGAGTTTTGTACTTAAACGAGATTGTGGTGTACAGCAAGAGCCTTGAGGAACATGTGCAACACACACCTCAGGCTTGTGCTGGACAAGTTGAGGGCTTTAGCTCAACTATACTTGAAGAGGGCTTCAAAATGCTAGAATCCTGATGGTAAAGACCAAATAATTACGAAAAGATAGGACTGATCTCGTATGATTACTTTATAAAATGCACCTGTCATTCGTTGTCAGACACACTGATCGAGAAAAGATAGCTCATAGTAATGATATCATGGTTGGCACGAGTCTTCCTCACTATAAAAGGCCTTGGGTCGAATATTGGTCATAACACTCTTTCCCCTTTACAATAGAATTTGAACGTCGATCATAATGGAAAGCCTCTTTCCCCCGGTCAGTGACGAAAGTTACCAGGAGCAAGACTTCTCCCGCCGGGCTGCCTAGCTGAAACATCTCAGTAACTACCGGCAATCAAGATCAAGTGGAAGGCCAGAAGAGTAGGTATGGCCGTGGATGATGGTCAAGTGCTACGGAGAAACTAGAACGATCTGGTTGATCGAGTCTCCCCCGCAGTAACAAAGAAGGTTAAAAAGCCATCACCTCACGCTCCAGGTCGCCAATTTCAGACCGGTTCCAGAAGCAAACGTAGCATAGGCCGTAGGGGCAACCATAACCACTGGCATCACCCATCACTTCTCGTCTCCGCCCATCGATCGACCAGCATCATTAAGTAGCATCAGTTTCCCCATTAGCGAAGGTATAGGCAGTAGGAAGGGCATAGCCCCAGGCAGGGAAAAGGTGGAAGCTAGAGAGGTCCCAGGTAGAGATGGAGATTGAATAGCGGATCCTATTCCAGGGAGGGTAGGAATAAGAAGTTTGCCAGTTCCTAAAGATACAGAGCCAGATGCAACCTCTCGCGAATGAACCTACCCACCATTAGAGGGGGCGATATAAGTAGAAGTAGTACCAATTGCAAGAGTAGCAGTTGATTCAGCGATTGAAGCAACAAAGCTAGTAGCCCCAGCTCATACCAAAGAGTTTCACCGCTTATAAAGCATTGAAGTCCCTCCCCGCGTTCAGTCTTCCAGTTCGGCCTGACTTTGAACCCATTGATCTAGATCCAGATACGAATAGAAATACATAACCATCTCGATCTGCAACTATAGAAGGATCTTCAATTGGCTGTACTCCTACCGCACGCTGTGGGTAGTGCCTTTCCAACTGGGTGGTCTTTATATGAATATGAATCTAAAACCGAACAAAGGGATGCCGGTGGGCTTGGTACCGCTGGATAAATGGAATCTAGTCCCGTAGCTGCCTTCACCTCTGAATTTACCCTCTGACTATGCCTCTATAACATGCAGATCCATCGATTACGGAGCTTTCCCACCCATGCTAGCAAATGCATTGCCAATTCCAGAGAAGGGGACCTATCATCAATAGAAAAGGGCACGGGCAATGGAACTGAATCCGCTCGAATAGGAACTGGGTCTCCATCTCTATCTATTTAAGGTGGTTAACCTGTTCGCTTTGGACCTATGGTTGGTGGGGCAGCGTTACCTATCGAGGAATCTTTCACTTTCAGAAATCCTCAGAAAGAATCGCTGATTTCGAAAGAGTATAGAGGCTTCCCACGGGCTCTTCATATCTTTCGATCTGGCGACGTAGAGTCTACAGGCAGAACAAAGACAGGTGCGTCGGTGGTCTTCTATCTTTCCCAGGCAAAGTAGCATTACTTTTGTTTTGCCTTTCGTCAGCAATGAAATAGTGTATTGAATTGCTGAATTGACACCAGCAAGATGCGGCTCAGCCAAAGAGCCGTATCGCGCAGGAGCGCTCTTCTTTCTAACAATCTACTACCGCTACACGCGGGACGTTCCTTGTTGGCTCCCCTAACCTAAAATCCCCGGCATAAATCTATAGCTTAATGGCATTCAGGGGGCATGAACAACGTATTCACCCCTGCTGCTATTAGACATAGGTTTTTTATTCATCACTGAAATCAAAAAATAGGGGGCTCCCCCTACCTTTGATCTGAGCCAGAGGGGATCATCTACTTAGCTATGGCCAAACCAACCCATAAGCGGATGAAGCGTACCCCCCACCCATTCCATATCCGGAGGGTTCCAAACCTATCTCTGATCCAGCCGCCCTAGTCTACTTTTTCTATTCCGTTCCGTCACGGGCCAGCTACTACGAAGGGAGCCACTCCGCCGGAGCGTGTTAAGCCCGCAATTCAATGGTTTTCTTCGATGAAGGGGTTATTTCAGAAAGAGTGTTGATTCGAAGATCTTTCTTCTTTCATTCTGGAAGAAGGGATTGGCGAGGTGTACAGTAGGGGAAGCGGTGAATGATAGGGGTTGGCACTGGCACCGGCTCGGCTACTTGACTTCTTGGCGTTTCATCCAATAAGTGCAATAAAGAAAATGATTCAGTCTCGTTCATATCTGAACTCGCCTTAGAGCCCCGAGTGCGGAGCAAGATTGAAAGCATTCAGGGATCACTGATTAGTCGAATCTATGGCGGGAGGTTGATTTCGTATTATAAGAGTGTGTTGGGGAGGCCCTAACGCACCCCGTAAACCAACAAGCGGGACTACCTTAAGTACAGTAGGGGGCGGAAGTTGCTTTCAAAGCACTTATAGCCCCTTGTATAGGGCGTTAAGCACCTCCGTTTGCTGGTTTGGTCAGCTCCGCCGTCGATAGCGCTGGATAAGGTCATTCTAACCTTGTACATATGCGTAGGTTTAATATAGATTATTAAAATTTCGCTAAAAAAAAAGCGTTACGACGACGGGAGAAACCGCCGGGCATTCTAAATTATGATTAAGCCAAGCAAGTAGGAATCCACAGAGCATTGTAAAGTGTTAAGCGGATTACTACTGCGGAGAATAGGATAGTCCCCTGGCCTGAAAGAATTGGATCTGAAAACGGGATCAGTGTCCTCAGATTCTATTCGGTGAAGGGTCATTCCATTACCTTCTTCTTTCCAGAGTCAAAGGGGGTAGGCTCTATACGCCTGCAGGTCCATGTTCATCTCTATCCTTCCTTCTTGTGGATTGTAGATCGTAACAATAGCGACAGAGGTAAATCAATTTTTTGTGTCAGTGACAGGGGAAAAGAGAGGGATTTTTCGGCGCCATGAGCGTAATTATGATAGGGCTCGATGACTACGTCTTGTAGATGCTACCTACAAGGGAAGAGAATCCACGCTTCCGCCAGGGAGTTCGGTTGGTCGGACAAGCAGAGATCACTTTTCAACTAAATGTTTAATCGCTTCTGATTCAAGGTTGAGGAAAGGGAGGTACTTAATAACAAACAAAAAGATCTAAGGAAGTACATTCGCTGCTGATTTCTGACAAGCCAAAGTCAACTCCTAAATCTCGATTTCGCTTATACAAATCCCAAGTACTCCATCTCAAAAGGGACTTTCTGCCCGGAAGGACACAATCAATCAATACTCCCTAACGCAAAGGATCCCTTATTCCATATTCAAATGTTGGGCAACAAACTCTTTTCGCCGGGGATTTTAATGAACTCTTAATAAGGGCAGAGTCAAAAGTTATGTTATTTAGCCTGTCATAAGATAGGGTGGTCGTAGAGAACGGAGTGGCAGGAACGCTTGACTTTTAAATGTTGTTATGTACTATATGGCATACTCTTGTCCCGTACTCCACGCTACTATACTTAATTAGGGGACTAGCCTAGCTATTTCAGGGGGAAGGTCCTAACCTTTCAGTATGAGCACGTTATACGCATCGTATGTTCCCCCCTCACCCCGAAACTTCAATCCCTATATGCGCCTATTACACAAGTACTATCATTAAGGGCAGGAGATGTGCTAGCGGGCAGGGAACTCATTCAAAAAGAAAGAAATTAGCGGATTGACTTAGCTACGGCTCCCGAAGCCCCGGACCTAACGATTTTATTGCTTGTGCCGATTGAACAAGCGATTGACGAGTTGGAAGGCTTTTGAGAGTAAGTAGAAGCAGATAGAATAGAGGAAAGAAGAACGGAAATGGGATAGGAATGGAATGAATTCAAAGCCGGGAAGATAGATTTACATAAAATTCTTTGTGGACGGATGGCCAATAGCCAATGCCGTTGACCGGGAAGGAGAACATATGACCGGACAGGGCAAGCAAGGGGATCATACTATAGGACGGAAACCATAGTATAAAGCAGCGGTAAACAAGGACCGGATGGGCACCACATACCTGGAATCAAGGGATGGGCACATAGCTGGAATGGTAGACAGGGAAAGGAAGGTACGCTCTAAAGGAAATTCTGTAAGCGGATGCCAATGATAGAGCTAGGCCAATGCCAATGATAAAGACAAGGACAAATGCCCAGAAGGAGGGCATTAATTAAACAAGCGACGGGATGCCACTAAACAAGCAAACTAAGCTCAGCTCTTTTTCTTGCTCCTCCATAGTTGTTCTTGGAATGCCTCTTTGTCACAACACAAAAAGAGAGGCCTACGAGAGGAGACTTATTCAATAAAAGAGAAGCCTATATCTGCCGACCCTACTTCACTTCCTTATAGTGCCTTGCCTACTGTCTTTGAATAATGCTTCATTCCAAGGCGTAAAAGAAAGGCTTATTAGAGCATTGCGCTCAAGCCCTCTAGTACCTCATCACTTATCAGATGGCTTTAACAGGCTTTCTACAAAAGAAAAAGACTACTCGCTACTAACTGAAGGCGTGACGCTCGTGCTTCTTGAGAGGAAGTGAAAGACGGTGGAGGGACACTACACTGACTCGCTTTTCCGAAAGGTTTTGTCTTCGCCCCGTTAAGTCCGCCTTTTTCCCAACAACTCAAATCGCGTATCCCTGCCCTTATTTACTTACAAAAAGCTGGGATCCTTAGACCCCCACGACTTTTAAAAAAGCACTGCTCTTTCCTCACATCTACCTAACCAACAACGACTACCCTCAACTAAGTCAAGAAAGGGATGCGTTTCCCTTGTCGGGCCCACCTAAATGAACCTGACGCACTTTGGCTTAATTAGGGAGTGAGGCCCCTCAATAGTAAGTTGAAGTTGCTGCTACGTTTGCTGCCGTAGGAGGACTAAGGGCCGTCTTTACTTACACAGCCGAAAGATAAGATGCGCTACTAATGTGGCTCAACCCCCCAACACGCCAATACTCGCAACTGGTCGCACTAAGGAACAATGACTACTTTGGCTTAAGGCTAGAAAAAGACATTGGGTGTAATCGCTCTGGTTCGCTCAGATTCCGCTCTTCATTGAGTTGGCTTCTCCGGAGGATCCTCGCTTTGTCTAGACAGCGGTACAAGCAGTCCCCCCGTTGGAAGACCATTCATAACCTTTCTCTTTATATGAACTATATCCACTACACAGACTTTCCGATACATAAAGAGAAAAATCGCCTACCAAAAGACTTTTTTTCGATCTTCATTCTCTAATGAATATCTCTTTTCCAGTGGATCTTTCTTCTCCAGCGGATCTATATTCTCTGGAAGATCCCCCTTATCTTATCCATCGGGAGATCATTATGATAAAATGGGTGGAGAAAATTGAGCAACTACCGACCAATCCTTGATCTTGATCGAATCCCCCAAGCTCACTCGAAAGCCCTTTTTCGCTCTATAAATGCTTTCGTCTTGGGTAAATGCGCATTGAATTGCTTAAGAACGCGTATAAGCCGTTCTAACGCGATCTGAGAGGCTTCGTACTGTCCTTGTTGGGCCAGCCGTCTATTACATAATAATAGTCCTCCCTGAAAGAAGGGAAACCACTATTTAAATAGGAATCCGGCTAGCCAATAGAAAGCGCTACTCGTAGAGGCCTTAAGCGAGTATGAAGTCAAAGTCAGTATTCACTTTGCCCTTGTTTACTTTTTTGGGGCTAGCTAACCATAGAGAGGAGAGCCCGTTGAGGAATGGGCATCTGAACCGGGCCAAGCTCTTGAGATTGTTGGGTATGGCCAGCCATATTAGAAATAAGGTGAATGGATAAGACGAATACAGGGGATATTGAAATGGACGTTATAAATTCTAAGAAAGAGGAATGCATTTGGTGGATACGGATGCCTGAGGAAAGGAAGTGCGTGTTCAGAGTTGGAGGATTCCAGGCCTGAGGTTCCTGCCCGATGCAACGTTCTGAGGAATTAGACAGATCAAGGTCTTTCAGAGCCACATACGCTTTAGCAAGTCGAGCTGACGTAATTGATTACAAGAAAGGTACTCAACAAACTCCGCAAAAGGTTGAATCTTGACAGTAGAGGGCGAGAACCCCAATGAGCGGGCTCCGCACCGCCAACAAAAGGAAAAGAAGTCTAGGAAAGAAAAGGGAGGTCTGGACGACAACCATTCCTTGAATTTTGTTCAGGCAAAGCGAGAGACCCAGAAAGGGAGGAGCGTGGAAGCCACTCGTCTCCAAAGAGGAGGAATACTGGACTGAGCTGAACTGTCAAAGAGTCATGTTGGGCCTTCGACTGTGGAACTAGGAGTTCTCCTCGGAACTTTAACCATAGAGAGGCAATTGACCTTTTAGACAAATTCCTACTGTCACTAAAGGGAAAGCGCGGATGATATTTCATACCCTTGGATTGTAAATCTTTCAACTAAAGTTTTTCAGCCTTATAGACACCGGAGCAGTACTTTCTTTAGGGGGTTAGCTTTGATTCAATGGGAAGATGTTTTGGTTGGGCTTCGAATCCGTATCAGTCACGACCATCCAATGGTGGGTTGACCTCGTTTAGGGAAGACAACTTAACCCCGGGCAGCTACTTAGGGAGATCGCTTTGACCGATTCGCTCTTTCTTTTAGGTGTCGAGATCCTTTGGAATCTTTTCCCTACCCCTCCCGGTCTCGGGCACTGACTCACGCGTTTTGTACCTCTACCTCTTCTACCTGTACCTGCTATTTGGTCCCCAAGCCAAGCGTAGCGCTGGTTGTAAAACTCTTCCACGCCAACTTGCCACTAGTAAATGCAGAAGGTCCCCGGGGGATAAGCAGTGATTAGTGATTCATTGCATATTTTAGGTAGTAGGTCACGTACCTTTGTTCCAGATCAATGAATACGGAATCGACTACCGGATTCTCATTCGCGTTACAGCTTGCTAGTAAACAACTAGTCCTTAGCGCTAGGAATTGCTACTAACAAGGAAAAAGTAGATGTTGAACAACCACCAAGATGGGTACAGGACCGAGAATCCATGAATGGAAGCACTGCTCGGAGAAGAAATGACATGAACGAACCATCTCGAGCACAGGTCTCGGTTAGACATGTTGGTGCCGTACCGTATCACATGAAAGGATTGGGAGGCATGCTTATGATTATGATTCATGACATAAAGGATTGGGCCGGTAAGGCATGATTCATTTATTGATTGGGAGGATTTCTTCTAGGATTGCTCGGGCTCTGCTAGGGATTGTTCATCCCCACCTACCTATGCCTATGGTCCACTTACTATCAACCCTCGAAATCATAACCTTTTTTAACGGGATGTGGAAGCATATCCAATCTATTACAGATGTAGATGTGAGTAGCTTTCGAAGCCTGATTCAAGGTGGCCAAGTGGGCACTAGAAGCTAAGGAAGCTCCGGAAGAAGTTCATCGACAACACCAAAGAAAACGGATACCGAATCAGAAGTCAAGGCACAGAATAAATTGTTTCAATGGAAGTAGTTTCTAGCTTACGCTACCCCCATTGGAGTAGTTCGCCTGTACCCGTACGGAGAAGAGGTAGTTCGCTCACTAAGCCCAATCGATCCAATCTTGCCTAAAAGGCCATGTTCCAAGCTAATGCGACTCTAGAATCAATCAAATCTAAAGGAGAATGCCCTATCGGGCTTTCACGCAGCAGGTTCGGAAGATCGGGCTTGAAAAGCCGCACGATGGCTTTGACTCGCCTTTGGAAAGATGACTTCGAAAGCTCAAGCTTTCCGTTCTCCTATGATGGTGATGGTGATGGCACTCCAAAATAGGGTTCTTTTGAGCCCTGAGAAAGTCTTAGTCGCCGTAGTGTGAGAAGTGGAATGATTGGAGAGTGTGATAAGTTGGCAATTTTGAGTCTCTTTCTTAGATGTGTATATGCGGGTGGGGTGCCACCAAAGGAAGATAACTCCCTGTCTCTAAAGTCTTTTCCTCCTTCCGGCCCTGAAAAATCCTCCCTTTCAATATGCTTGGATCGCTCAGTGAATCAGGGAAGGACGACCAAGACGAAACAAAGGATGTGTTACTAAACCATCTCTTTTTGGCTCAACTAGAGATTTTTGGAAGGGAGAGCTGCAGATCGAATTACGATACAGATCCCCCCTAGCGTTCTTCTTTCTACTTTTGATAGCGGTACGGATGAACAACGAAATTGAGGATCCACTAGAGCACTGATTTGGCCATAAGTAGGGAGTCCCAATCCTGATGTCGATGATTGAAAAAGACGGGGAGGATGCCCCAACCAAGCCATTTGATAAAGATTTCTGGGTAAACCAAATAAAAACACGGGGGAGATGCACTTCATTTATGTCATATATTAAATAATAAGAAACTCTCCTCTACGCTCGATCTCTCCCGACTGACCTTAAGCGGGATTCGGTATAGAATTGCTAACCCATCGTTGAACAATACCTCTCCTTAAACCGGAGCTGAAACGGCCCGCCGAAGCAAACCTGTGTATGTGTAGCCCAAACCTGGTCGAGAGGTGATTGAGCAGAGCGGAGGAAAGTGCATCTAGAAGGAATCAGCTTAAGATCGCCACCCTCCCTTCTCCCAGAGCTCATGAAGTTGTTCAAGATCGGTAAGAACCCGGCTGTAAACAGCACTTTGGGACCGCCTCTACTATTTGATTTTTTCTTCGGAGCTAAGGGATCACTGGAAGTTGACCAGCCCATGAGAGCTTGACCTTGACAAGTAATGAATCTGTAGATCCATAAACACACCAAACCCATCTCGATAAAAAAAGAGAAAACGGCAACTACATGAAACACTTGCTTCTACGAATCGATTCCTGAGGTTTTGTATCAAATGACAAAACGAATGGATTTCGAGGAGCACAACATCTCGTTGAAAAGCGTGAGACACAGCATGAAACCCTTTCGAATAGTGCTAATTTGAGATTGAAAGCCCAACGGACATTATATACGTGACCGTTAGTCACTCATTTCGTATCATCAAGGTGGCTAGAATGCCATGAGCGGGTATGCCACCAAGTCAGCAGGTCTATCTCCCCGGTAGCCTAACTGGCAGCAAAATCGAGTCTCTCAGAAGGGCTGGTACAAAATAGATTATAAAATTGAGAATTTCTTGGTGTCTCCAGGCATCCCCAATCTCAAAGCAACTACAAAAAAAATGTCTTCCTTCCGGCTTTACTCGTTCTGTGAATGAAGATCCAGGAAAACACCTCTCTATGAAATACCTTTGTGTTCCGAACAGAACAACAAATCCTTATATATGTCACCATGGATCTCGAAGAAAAGCGTGAGACACGGCATGGAGACACTTGCTTCTTAGCCGCTATCTTTTTAGGAGTAGGAGGGATGACCCTTGGATTAGAAGGCAACTACCTTTTGGATCACATTTGGTACTCATCGTCGATCAGGAAGGCAGATCCTCGGCGAACCAATTGTATCATCCGTGAGAGACTGTAGTTGACAAAAAGCTCATCTGGTAGAGAAGGAAAGGCAAGAACGAAAAGAGCAATTTCTTTATTCTACATGCATGATGAACCAACTGCATTCTAAATAAATTCTTTGGATAGGTGGATTAAGGAGTTATGAGCCCTATTGTGGATCAGCAATCAATGAACCAACTTTCTTCTACGTGAATGAATTGATTGATCCGGCTAGAACGAGATTGAAAGAAAATAGCTATGATCCAACTTAATTATAGTGAATTCTGAATCCACTCTTTTCTTTCCCGGTAGCATCCATTAAACCTTGTCTTTGAGTGCTAAGAGGAAAGGGGCGCCCCCCCAATCACTTCTGTTACAACCCACAAACCTATTATTTTAAGTGATTTCAGAGATATGGACCAAGGAAGAAAGACAAACCCATTTTCCTGTATTGAATGAATTGCACCAACCTTCTCTCGATTCAAACAAAAGCAACTACATGAACAACGCCTTCCGGCTTTGCCTGTCCAGAATGAATTACACATTCCGAAGAGCACCAACCCTTTATCGACTAAACTGCATCCACTGCATCAACAAAGTCTTCCTTCGAACAGCTCTCTGTTACTAATTCTGGACCAAAGAAGGGAATGACTGCTGTGAACATGACTGTCTGAAAGGGTAGCAGCAAAGCGCAATCAGGTCTCGATTATCCAAGTCCCGTCTGTCCTTTAGTTTGAGTATGGGATGCTGGACAAAGTGGGTGTGGATCCGAATCTAGAAGTCATAAGAAAGCCTCTTCAAGCCATCTTCAAGGGGAAGGTGGGCGAAGAAGTTTCATCGATTTTGTCCGGCTCATTAGTTAGAGATTGTGGAAGGTCTCATGGGCAATGCAATAAAAGAAGCCGATTCCATCCCAACTCGAGTTCTATTCTCAGTTTCGTTTCTCCTCCCGCCGGATCAGTTGCTTTGGTCCGGTATCCCTGCCAGCCATCCTTCTGCCCTGCTAAGTACCTTGCCAGCTTAACCGTTTTGGTGGATTGCTCCCCCTATCACTTAAAGGCTTCCTTGTGACTTTCTTTCCCGTGTCCTTCTTCCACCTAGATCTGGAAAAGAGACAAGGGTCTTTTTTGATTTGGAACTGGTCAACCCCACCAAAAAGGGTTTCCTTAGTTCTTGACCTCCCCTTGCACATCATTTGTGCGTGTGGATTTGCGCCGAGCGGCGAGTGTACCCGGGACGTAGGTTCAAAGACTATGCGATCCTCGGTGACGATATCGTCATTGGGGATCGTTTGGTTGCAAGTGAGTACCGAACACTGATGGACCAGTTACATGTTAATCTTTACTTAGAGAAAGATGG
>QWCI01001543.1_pt1 | contig 16515 bp, 11 predicted proteins | sample 1972541 | NCBI WGS metagenome assembly QWCI01 (sample SAMN09866712, study PRJNA288562) | Human oral metagenome isolate term3_saliva, whole genome shotgun sequencing... | isolation source: mouth | host: Homo sapiens | place: USA: California | reverse complement strand
TAAATAAGACATCATGGCGCTATGAATAGCGTCAGAAACCGGTATCTGCTCACAAAATAAATCATATAATTTCGATATCAAATCTTCCTCTACCCCTTTTGCCCATAAGAATTCCTCAAAATCCAAGCCAAACATCCTAAGATACTCTACATATCCTACAGGATAAGAAGAAGATCTTTTGTAATCAATTCCAAGGAGAGAACCGGAAGCAATCAAATCGAATCTCCCATCAATAGTCCAAAATTTAAGAGAAGTAATAGCTTCCGGGCATTCCTGAATTTCATCTAAAAAAATCAGGGTCTGCCCGGGAATGAATTTCATATTCGGATAACGAAAGCGCAAAGCGGTAAGCATGGAATCTACAGATAAATCCCCTTCAAAAATAGAGCGATCCGTTTCCCTTTCTTTAAAATTAATAGTAAGCATCTCCTTATAGGCACTTTTCCCGAAATTCTGTACTGCATAGGTTTTTCCAACCTGCCTCGCTCCCAAAACAAGCAGGCATTTCTTTTTCTTTGCACTTTTCCAATCCCACAACTGCTTTGTTATTTTTCTCTTTAACATGGCGCCTTTTAGCCTTCCCAACTCCAAAATATTGATTTTTAAAAATTTTTTCTTTCTAAAATGTTGATATATCATCATTTTAACTTTCCACAATGTTGATATATCATCATTTTAACTTTCCACAATGTTGATATATCATCATTTTAACTTTCCATAATGTTGATGTCAATTCATTCGTTATCCTCTGCCTCCGTTTAATGCCTTCCAAAGACGCGGAGAAAGCTTCTTTAATCCCTTTCCCGTAAGATACGCTAAAAAAAGGCAATAGGCAGGACTTAAGAGATAAAAAAGCAGTTTTACAGCCTCCTCTTTTCCGCTTCCCGAAAAACCTGTCGGATTCTTTTCCATAGAAGCATACATAACATTTTGCAAGAAAAACCATAGACGAAGAAAAAGATAGTGCACCGCATAGATATAGAAGTTCATTTTCGAAAGGCCTTCCAAGACAGATAAGATGCCATGAGCGCTTCCTATTTTACGGGCTTTCTCTTTCTGAACTCCCTCTCTCCGGGCATTGAATCTCACTTCCGCCCTTTTACAATCCATTTTTCGAAAGAGAAAAAGAAAAAGGAAAAGGATGAACAGAGCCATACTGATTCGATACAAAACCGTAGTTATGAGAAGAATCCCGATTGCGTGCGGAAGTAAAGTATTACTATAGCAAAATACGGCAAAGGCGAACAAAGAAAATGCCGACAGTCCGGACATAGCTCCTGACGTCACTCCGAACTGCACTCCGGACATAGCCCCGGACATCACTCCAACTCCGCACTGTCTTCTCTCCCAAAGAAAAGCGACAGCTCCTCCAAGTGAATAATAAAATGCCGCGTCCTCGTTTAAAAAAGGAATATCCAGCTGACGGTAAATCAAAAAAAGAAAGAAAAGCGGAAACAGTAAAATGAGATATCGCAGACTTTTTGCACGATACTCCTTCCGTGCCTCTTCTTTCCTTATAAAAAGGACAAAAATAGCCATGAAGGGAAAGCAGAAACTTAAGAGAATAAGCTGGTAAAAATACCAGAAAACGGGATTAAAGCGGTAAAGAAATATTCCCTCCGCTACCGTTTTCAGGCTCCACTCCGCCTTCCCGAAGGAAAGATAGAGTAGCGTCATCATCGTATTCCAGATAAGGTAAGGGAGAATATAGGAAAATACTCTCGACTTTTCTTTTCTCAACCAATCATTTCTACTGTGAAGCCCCTTTAGGAAAAGAAAACCGCTTAAAAAAAAGAAGCCCGGGACAGCAGTCTGTCCCAAGAACTCCGAAAAGAAATACTCGATTTTGATCAGAAAAGAAGTAGAAAAAAAGCCCGTATTCGGGACAGCCTGCAAAGCAGTAACAGGAAAATGCGTGCTGTGCACGAAGATAACCAATACGGACAAAAAAAGAGAATAGAAGGGCAAAAAGGAAAAGGAAGAACAGGAAGCGGAAAGGGAGGGCTCCGCAGAAGAAAAGGAGGGTTTCAGAGGAGATAATGAATGCTTCTCCTCTCTTCTCCCTTCGGCGAAAAATGCGCCATTTTCCTTACCCATTTCCATTCCTATCCCCTTTATCCTTCGTTCTATCTCCTTATTCTCTATAGAAAGCGATTACATATCATCAAACTCAATCGTGAATTGTGCCGTCTCTGATGCTCTGTGCTTCTTGTATTCCGCAACACGGGCATTGATTCTTCCTACCGGATCCAGGATAGAAGAGATGGAGATGTCATGGTTCATATTGTCGATAAGGAGCGCAATATACTTCGACATATCTACATTGATATACCACTCTCTCTTTAAAAGCTCTTCCGACTGATAAATCAGGTTTGTCGTCAATACTCCGGATAAAATTCCTGCGGCACAAGCCTCGTCAAATTTATTTAAACCGTTTGTAAAAAGCCCAAAAGTACAGCATGCAAACACTCTCTTTGCCTTTCTGTCCTTCAGTGCCTTTGCCGTATCAATCAGTGACTCTCCGGAAGAAATCATATCGTCAATGATGATAACATCTTTTCCTTCTACATCCGAGCCCAAAAACTCGTGCGCCACAATCGGATTTCTGCCGTTCACCACCTGCGTATAGTCTCTTCTCTTATAGAACATACCCATATCGAGACCGAGCACATTGGCATAATAAATCGCACGATTCATTCCGCCCTCATCCGGAGAAATCACCATCATATGATCCTTATCAATGTCCAAATCCCGCACATTCAGAAGAAGCGCCTTGACAAACTGATAAGTACAGGAAACGTTGTCAAAGGAGTCCCTCGGAATCGCATTCATAACCCTCGGATCATGGGCATCAAAGGTCAGAAAGTTCTCCACGCCCATCTCATGAAGCTCCTGCAACATCATGGCGCAGTCCAAAGACTCTCTTCCCGAACGCTTATGCTGTCTGGACTCATACATAAACGGCATAATCACATTGATGCGTTTTGCCTTCCCTGTCGTTGCGGCAATAAGCCTCTTCAAATCCGCATAATGGTCATCCGGTGACATATGGTTTACATGGCCGAAGATGGAGTAAGTCATGGAATAATTCATCACATCTACCATAAAGTAAATGTCTACACCGCGAACCGTCTCCAAAATCTCCCCCTTGGCTTCTCCCGTTCCGAAACGAGAAATCCTCGTGGGCACGATAAAGTTTGCTTTCTGATAGCCGGAAAAAGCAATCGTCTCCTTATGCTCACTTTCTCTCTGCTCTCTCCAAGAGACCAAATACTCATTTACCTTCTGTCCAAGCGGCGCAATGGACTGTAAAGGCATAAGTGCCAAAGGTCCCACGGGAATCCGCTCAATAAACTGTGAAGTTCTAGAATCCGACATGACTTTTCCTCCCTAAAACGAGATATCGCACGCTTTGCGCACGATACTCGTTATGAATACAATGGGTATTTTCATGTCCTGTTCTTGAAAATACCCTTCACCACTTCCTATACCGTTAAAACAAAAGCTGTCAAACTACACTCTAAAAATACTAGAAATACAGAATAAATACAAGCGAATCTCACTGGCCAAGTCTCAAATCTCTTCCATAAAAAGGAATAATCTCATAATCCGACATGATTCTGGATACTACTCGATCCGAATACAGCTCCCGGAGGTCCTTAAAATTCAGGTTTGTGGAAATCATCATCGTTTTTTTTGCCAGAATTCTCTGATTTAAAAGGTTGAAAAAGCGGGAAGCCGTGAAAGAGTTGGAAAACTCCGTGCCCAAATCATCTAAAAGAAGAACCTCCGCTTCCATAATGTACTCATCTTCCATTCCTTCTCTCATAAGTTTGGAAAAATGGCGGAACAATCCGTCCGCTGTAAAATACAGCACACCGATTCCTCTATCCAGTAACGCTTTCGCAATACAATGCAGGAAAAAAGTCTTCCCTGTCCCCGTACTGCCCGTGAAAATAAAATTCCCCCTATTCTCAGGATAACTTGCCGTATAAGCGTGAAAATAATCGCGAAGTTCCAAAATATACTCTCGCACCGTTTTATTTCCCGTCTCAGCCAAACGTTCCCTATTGTCAAAGCGTTCCGGCTGAAAACGGGAAAAATTCTCCCGTTCCAAAATCTCCCCCATCATGGATTGCTTATACAAAAGCTCTCCTTGGAGTTTCAGGAAGCACTTGCACTTTCTTCCTTCATATACTCCTGTATCATGACAAAGCGGGCAGGTATATTTCGGCTCCAAATCGGAAAGTCGATAGCCGAGTTTCTGTAAAAGCAGTTCTTTTTTCTCTCGAATTTTCTCTATCGAGGAGCGAAGAGAAGCGATTGCTCCTTGCTCCCCTTCCCCTGCCTTTTCCGCAGCAGAAATAGAAAGACGGCGAAGTTCTTCCGAAAGTGCGGCATATTCCGGCAGCTTTTCCAGTACTTCCCTCTCCTTCTCTAAGGCCTCCCTTTCCGCTATAAAACGGCGATTCGAGAGAATCTCCCGGATTTCATGGAACTGCCCTTCGTTTAATGCCATGCTTTATCTTCCTCCCTGTTGCAGCATCTTCAGCGCCTTCTGTTTTGCCAGAGAATCGTAATCGACCTCCTCCTGCTTAAAATTGATAAAGCGATTGCCTGCTTTTTCCGTAGCGGAAGTGCGAGTCGCCCCCGCCTTTCTCTTGTTCAAACTCTTCGTCAGTTCAAAATCCCGAATATGTTCCTGCGCCTGCTTCACCGTTCTGATTCCCTGTGCATGCCAATCCAAGGCGACCTGCTCCATATACCTCGGAGCGGTCTTTTGCAGTCCGGCACAATAATCCAGTAAAAATTCAATCAGCTCCGCATCCATGGCAAGATACTCCACCATATATTCCAGCTTCTGCACATGGCTTCTACTTACACCGCCCGGAAGGAGATGCTTTGCTACATAAAGAATTCCTTCAAACATTTCTTCATCGATTTCCCGCTTTTTCTCTACGGAAGAGGACGAACCATCCCACTTTTTCTCTACGGAAGAGAACGAATCGTCCCGGTTTTTCTCTCCGGAAAGAGACGAACCATCTCGGTTTTTCTCATCAAAAAAAGAAGTCTTCCTATAATGCTGTTCCCTCTTCATTTCGAGCTTTGCTTCCGACTGACGCGCAGCTTCTTCGTTTCGAAGCTCCTCCTCCGCAAGTTTCGTCACACCTTCTTGGAAGATTCCTTTCTTCTCCCAGTAAGAAACAGCTCTCATCACATCATGGTCTGTCAGATTCAGCTCATCCGCAACAATATGCAATTTTATATTTGTGCTACAATGCCGAAGCAAGTAAAGATAGACCCGTACATACTCTCCGTTTGCCTCTCCTAAAAGCTCATCTATAAATGCATTGGGAACACAAGTGATATCTGCTTGCATTCCCTCCTGAAACTGTATATCCATGTCTTCCTTTTCCCTCTGTTTCCCCCAAAATCATCTTCGTTTTGCATTCTAGCACAGGCAAATAAACTCTTCAATGGCAGTGCTCCACAAGTTTATCCACAGGACTTATCCACAGCGATGTGGATAATGTGGGTTTCTTTTTTGTTCTATTCTAAAGTGTAGTATTTACAAGGCTTCCCACCTCTCCATATCTCTAAAAACTGCGGATTTATCCACATTTCCTTGGTGGATTTCCAAAAAAACTGCTTTCATGAAAATAATTTTTAAAATACTTTTCTAAAACACTACTTGTTCCATATGCTCCGTTAGAGCACGCACACGACACAAAGCTAAAAAGACTTGCCCCCCTAAGGGTAACAAGTCTTTTTACAATACCACAAAAGCTACGATGTTTCTTTTTTAAATAGGAGCTAAATCGTTATGCCTTTTGACCTGATTTTTTCGCTTTCCTCCTCTGCCCGAAGCCCCAGAAGGTCAAGGAAAGCATGGAGGTGAGAGCAAAGAGCCCGTATAGAGCCATAATGCTGTTGTCCCCTGTGGCAATCTTTCTTATCGCTCTAAGTACCTTCGGTGTCTTCTTAAAGATATCTACCGGGTTGATAACCGGTCTGCTTTCTCCTTCTACCGTCGGAATCTTCGGATCCGGGTTGGAAGGGTTCGGAGTAGACGGATTCGGAGAGGAAGGATTCGATCCCGGCGTGTTTCCACCGCCTCCGCCTCCGGGATTGTTCGGAGAACCGCCTCTTTGATAGCTGTTGTTAAAAGCAATCTCTCCGTTCTTCTTCGTACTGCCTTCACGCCCTGTCCAATATACTGCGTATAAATAGGGATTTACGGGATTGCCGTCCTTATCCACTGTGAGTCTATACACCTTTACAACAAGGGTATACCCCTTACTGTCATAAGTAAAATGTTCTTGATTCCCCGGTACCTGACTTATCGTGTACTTGTATTCACCGGGATTCGTATAAACCATCTCGTTAAATTCCAGCGCATAATCTCTCGCACCTGAACCGCTGACTTGTATTTCACTGGGACTTGCCAGCGGTGCTGACGGGTTAACCGCTTCTCTTTCTATCTTTATCCGATAGGTCTCCTCGGGCGCTGAACCGGACACAATAAGCTTAACAGGAACCTTTACCGTAACCGGCTCTTCCGCCATCGCTACCATAGAAAGCCCTGCTGAAAGGAAAAGCACAGCCGATAGTACCCTTACGGCTCTTACTATAAACTCTTTCACTTTCATATCCGTTACTCCTCCCCTTATGGGTCAACTCTAACCATAACCACTGCTCGTCCGTTTGTTTCCAGCGACACACAGGTGGATAGTGCCATCACCTGATCCGATTCTTTCATCCCGATATCCCTAAAATGAGTAGAATGTTCTTTAAGATAATTGACAAGATTCATAATCTGTCCTTTTTTATCATCGACACTATAAATCATCCTGTCATAAGCATCACACTCTATTACGGCAAAAACTTCTAAGTTTCTTGCCCTTCCATCCGGTAAAAAAAGATGGCCTGTTCGGTTTTTTTCAAAATAATCCTCATCAAGAAACTCCATCACATCGCCATACATCCCGCCATTATCCATATGGTGCCCATAGGTTAACATATAGGAATCCGTAAAGTCTGCTTTGTTTTCCGCACTGAGAAATATTGCTCCCGATAGAGAAAAATCGCCTGTAGCATCTTTGTTGACATACTCCATATCATCCTCTCCCTGCACCATGGGGTAGTCAATGTGTGTTCCATCAAGGGTAATCCACCCCCTCGTATCCGGATTGATTGCCAAAAGCTCCTGAAGACTTAGTCTTGTCTGCTCGGGATTATCCAAACTGGGCTTATACTGCAAAATCTCTCTTTTCAAAAAGGCACCCGTCATGGTTACATAAGTATCCCAGAGAGAATATCCACCATAAGATACCATCACTATCATGAGTATGATGGCAAGATAGGATAAAAACTTATCTCCTATTCGTGCGGCTCTTGCTGCTACATCCATTCCCGGTCCTTTCCACTCCTTTACGCGTACACTGTGTGTACACAATAAACTTTGAATTGTCTTCGACAAGTTTTCAAAATTTATAATCTACATACCTTGTATTGCAGTATTCCTCCCGGGGATACTCTCCCCGGGATTCCTACTGATTCAAAATTTCCTTCCAAAACTGCCAAGCTTGGAGAAGAAGATTTAATTACTCGGCAGCTCTTTCGGAAATATTTTGAAACGTGTTAAGAAATGTAGAGAAATTATTCCTCTTCCTTCTTACGATTCATGAACACTACACCCATACCGCCGGCAACAGCAAGCATAAGAACGTACGGAGCAACATTCATCACAATACCAGTCGGTGTAATCTGACCCTGTTTATTGTTTACAACAACTTGTGCGTCATCTTTTAATGTATAGAATTTAGCTTGGAATTTTTTGTTATCCACCATAGCCAAATCTTTAACATAGGTATCATTATTTGCCTGAGGCTGGTCATTTACATCCATAACATAGCTGTTTTCACCCTCTATGATAGTGACCTTATCATTCACAGTTAAACCATAGATATGGATACCAGTATCCTGTGTAACCTCAAACTCCGGAGATACGACATTATTGTCTACATGGTTAAATGCGTTGGTTCCTGTAAAGTCTCCCTTATCTACCGGCTTTCCGTTGCTATCTAATTCTACCTTCTGAACCTTATAAGCCTCGTTCTTGTTATTCTGTGCATTAACCAGAACTTGGAACTTAAACTTGTCAGACTTGTTTCCGTTTGCTCCGCCGATATTCTTTGTGATTACAACATCATGCGTAGTGTCGTTCTTTGGATTCGGCTTCGGATTCGGCTTTGGATCCGGGAACTCGGGAGTATCAGGCGGGAAATGCTTTCCATAGTTATTATTGATGGTATTAATCTTGGTAGTCTTATCTGTAAGTTTATCTTCTCTCTGAATGGTAACTGCTACTTTATCTTGGCCATGCTCGTCCTTATACTTGTTAACTACGATAATAAAAGCAGAAGCGGAATAACGGATACCCTCATACTCTTCTCCAGCGTCCTCTGTTAACTTAAAGAAATAGTTTCCATATCCATCGTTCAACTTGTCCATATCAACATTAACATCAGCCTTCTCATCGAAATGCGCACCTTTACCTAACGGTGAATTTTCATCATCCTGAGTACCAAGACCCATGCTCTTATTAAATACAATAGGATTCACTGTTACCGCGTCATCCGAAGCAGAATGATTATCATAGTCTGTAGTTCCAATTCTGAACTTAGCTCCTGCAATCTTCTTTACAGTAAATGTAAAGGTGGTATCCGGTGCATAGGTATTTCCATCCGTATGAAGACGCTTGGTTAACTCAGTCACCTTCACCGGTGCTGCGAATGCAGGCATAGCCATAGACATCACCATCATTCCGGATAATGCCAATGTTGCGAGTTTGTTCAAATTCTTTTTCATTGTTTTCTCCCTCTCTAAAAAAATAGGTTGGAGACGCCGGAGTCGCCATTTCAACTCCTTTCGTCGGTCTTCGGTGAATCGAAGTTCTTTTCCAACTTTGTTCTTCTTCAGCAGATGTATCTGCAGCGGAAGAGATATGTTTATAAGGTTTTCCATGAACTTGCCAAATGGTTCTTATTACGAAAGGATGTATTCTATCCTTTCTTTTTGTTTTCCAAAGCCTCTGTTGCAGTAGACTTTCTGTTCAGAAAAGAATATTAAATCTCTATTCTTTTCTTTTTCTTGATTGTGAGGTATACCCCCGCCATCATGGTGAATCCGAAGATACTGAGAAGATAAGGTGTTGTGTCTCTCGTTAAACCGGTAGGAATCGTAAACTTCGCAGGGTTTTGGAAGGTAATGATTTCTCCATCATACGGTTCTTCAAGTGCTTCCATATACGTGAACTCATTATGATCATCATCTTGCCCCGTTTCAGCTGGAATCGGACGACTGCTTCCTTTCCAATCAGACACTATCTTCGCTTTCTCATATCCCTCGCTTTTCTTTTCATAAACTTGGAAAAGATAGTTTGGTTTTAAAGGAATCTGAATCGAATCTCCATCTTTAAGTTCAAAAGAAATCGTATACTCATTAATTTCTTTCGGGCTCGTAAGATTGATTGAATTTCCTCTAATATTAAACCCGGAAGATTTTGGGTATTTCGCTATCAAGTCATTTTTAATGGATTTCATTTCCGTATCACTAAGCGGCTGTCCCGTACCTCCGTCATGCTTTTTGATTACAAGGTGGAACTGAAACTTTTCGGTGGAAGATGCCGTAGGTCTTGCCATTCCTGTGACTTCCTTCTTAACCGTAATCGTCTTCGGGTTATCCTTTTTTTCATAGCAGTTTGTGATTTTGAAGACATTGTCCGGTTTGCACGGTTCCGAGCTATCTAAGCTCTTAGGTCCGGATTGAAAAATAATCGGATTTGCACTTTCGTTAACATTTTTAAGCTGATAGGCACTACCCGAAAGTTCAATCTTCTCTACAGCCCCGTCCGGTTTATTACAATACTCATAAACCATATATCTCTTGCTCGGAATAAGGTTGTCAACCGTGATTTTAAGCTGCGGAGCCTTTCCACTATCCTGTACTATCTTAAGTGTAACCTTGTGTTTATGATTATCCAATCCGGTAACTTCCGAGGTCACTCCATCTTTAAAGTTTGCCGATTCCGTCCACCACGAATCGGCTTCCAAGTTAAGTTCAAGAAGAGAAGTAAATTCATAAGTTTTTTGCCCAAACGAATTTAATCCTTTGAATTCCTCCGCCTGTACTATAAACTTCAGCTGCTTTAGTACCTTCTTTCCGAAATCCGTTATCTTTCCGCTACTGTCATCAAAAAGTTTTGTTCCTTCCAGACCCGAGAAAGTTTTTTCGATAATCAGAGAGCCTTTACTGATAATCGGCTTTTTATACTCTTTAGTCTGTGGAGAACCTTCCGAACCGTCCGGTTTTTTGGTCTTATACGTAATGTCCGCATATTCATTCGTAAACAGACCATGCTTATGCGCTGAAGAATTGAACATGCTATCCGGTTTTCCATCCTCATGGTACCCCTGATGCAGATAAGTCTGATAAATGTCATTTAAATCCGTTCTGTCGTCACCTGTATCCTTATATCCCGAGTCGCTTTCGAACAACTTCTTCGCCTCTTTCGTAGGTTCTACTTTAGCCACCATGCGGATGTCGTAGCCTGCCGGTAAAGCGAAATCCTCCGGATCCGTCTTCAAGGTGAGAAGCCATCTTTTTCCGTCATAGTTCAGTCCGCTTATCCCGGTTTCCCCGGCATAAACTTCTTTCGCTTTTATTGTAAAGCCGTTTAAACCAAGATCCGCCATCTTACCCGGTTTCAAAATATCTTCGACTTCAACCGCCTGATTGTTTCCATTCGGCTTCATCTTAACCAGTTGTCCAATTACATCCGGCTTACCGTTCTTCATGATCGGCTGAACATTCTTTGTCAGAACGTCCCGGATTACGATGTTTTTAGTTCCATCTACTGCAACTCTTTTGTAAATCTCATCAAAACTTTTGTTCAATTTACTTGCATCAGATCCGTCAAAACACTTGTACAGAGTCTTTTTAACAAGTGCATTTTCTCTTAAGTCAGCCTTGCCCTCAACTGAAACATATATGGTTTTTCCATCTTTATCTTTTTTGTCAGTTGGCACTTGGGCTGGGGCGAAATTCTTATCGTACCATTGCCCCATGGCAAAATCATTTAGATAGTTCCAGTTTTTTTCGTTTCCTACACCTATGCTGTAGAAGGCATCAATATCAGTTATCTGATGTAATTCTCCTCTAGCTTGGTTTAAAGCTGCAAAATCGATAGTTCGTCCATTTCCTATACTGTATCCTACTTTATACCACGCTCTTGTCCTGTAATATTGGATTCCTTCTGCTCGATCTTTAAAGCGCAGAATATCATCATATTGGTACTCATTCTTCTCTTTATATGGTGTTTGGATATAAGCATACTTGGGATCGCCGCCGGCAATAAAGACAACTATCTTTTTTGCATCGTCTCTAGCCTTATATTGAGTAGATTCTCCATGGTTAGCTTTTATAGGAATATCTTTTTGCAAAAGGGCTCTTACATTTCGTATCGCTGCAGTGTAGTTTTCTCCGGAAATTTTTTCAGAATACTTTTTTCCGGAAAGTTTTGTCACTGTTGTTGTTCCTTCTTGCAAGTCTTTCAAGTATGAAAGGATATCATCGGGGCTAGAGGTGAAACCGTGAACATAAGCAGTATCATCTTCCTCTTCGTCTACAATGGTGAAATCAGCACTGCGTTGTTTATACCCTATGAGCACATCTTCCCCATTTACTTTCTTTGTTCTGTAATCAAGGGCCTTTTCAAGCCAATTTTTGTGACCTTTTTCATCTATTCCTTGAAATTCTCCTACAAATTTACCTTTCTTAGTATCTTCAATTCCCTTTGCATACGCAAAGTCCGGATAGTCATTGTCTTCAAATACTCGAAGATTTCCGTCCATCTTTCCAGTCATATAACTCGGTGAATAATTCGCTCGATACTGCAAATCATATTGATGCTCTTTCATTCCATCCATAGTGACCAATGCATATCGGGTGTTATATGCCGAATCATGGGAAGACATTTTCTCCATAAAGGACTTTAGCTCTTCTTTAACTTTAGTGGATTTTTTCTCCTCTCCTTGTATTCCGCTGTACTCCTCTGTATTGTTCTTAGTTCCATCAAAGCCGAAGTCTGTTGCCATTATAGCGGTATTATCATAGACAAACACAATATCCAAAGGCTTCTTTTCTTTTTCCCCCGAAACCACAGACTGTCCTGTTAAAGTAAGGTCATACGTTCCGTCCAGATTATCCGTAATATACTTTTCATTCTTAAGATCCGGAGTAGTATCATCCGGTTTCGGTTCATTCTTGGCGTCCCCACACAAGTAATACACAAACACAAAGTCTGTATACTCACATTCCTTGCCAAAGTAACTTGTATGAGATACTCCTTGATAAGTATACACAAAGTAATTGGCTGTTAGACTCTTTACTTCAACTTGGTAGCCTGCTCCGTTATAAAGCGCACCAACAGTTGTTTTACTTATTCCAAATAATCCCCACCGCAAATACCCACTAGGATTATAATCCATTACAGAATCAATTATACCTGTGTCTTTATTGTAAAACTCATGCGCTTCTGTATCTTTTTCCTTTTCTTTTATTTTCAAGCCCTGATCCGTAAGCCTATAGTACCTTGTCGGTCCGATTTCTCTACCGTTTCTATCGACATAATATATACGAATTCCATGATATGCATTTGTTTTATAGTCTTTCCACTTAACTACAAACGGTGAAAAGGATGTTACTGTAAATTCTTTAGTGATTTTATCCGTAAGTTTAGACTCGTCTTTCTCCTCTTTCTCTTTTTCTAAAGAAAGTCCCTCTATTTCCTCAGGATTTCGCTCCTCTTCACTTAGGTTCTCTTTTTTATCCGCTTCCTTTTCTTTTTCAGAACGAAGCACCGTCTCTACAAGCTCTATCTGCCCGCTTTCTTTCGATTCCAATAAATGGTGAATCGCAATTGTATCCGCAGTTGCTTCTTCGGGAACCGCCTTTTTGTCGAAGGTAAGCCGAACGGAAACAGGGGTCTTCGGCTCTATTTCCTTTGTTTCATCTTCTTTACTTACGAAGCGGATGTCTAAAGCATCGGAGCCTTCATAAATGGAGTGCTCCTTCATCGCCTCAACCTGTTTTTCTGTAAGCTTCTCACCTTCTTTTTCTGCTTCTTCCGGCTTAAGAAGTCGATTTGCTTTAAGAACAACTTCCTGTGTATTTCCTTCTTCGTCTGCGAATGCGTCTTCATCGTAGAACACTTCTACAGTCGCGAAGTCTTTGATTTCAACATTCTGTGTCTTTCTTCCAAGCTCGTTTAAGCTATACTGTGTGAATCTGGCCGATAAGAGCTCTCCTTGGAACTCTTCGTAGTGTTCAAGAACTTCTCCCAAGAATCCCGTAACGCCGGCCTTTTCTTTCGCCTCTTTTCCTTCCCCGGACTGCTTCTCCGTTTCCGGAACTTCCTTTTCCGCTTCCGTAGGCTTTGTACTGTCTTTTTTCACTTCTGTGAGCTTCGCTCCGTCTTTCTCGGCTTCTTCGCTCTTCTCTGCGGATTCTTCTTTGGTTTCCGCTTCGGCAGTTTCTACTTTATTCTCTTCTTTCTTTTCTTCGTTTTTCTCTGCCTTCTCTTCTTCCGCTTGCGTCTCTTCCGTCTTTCCCTCAGTGGAAACGATGCTTACTTCGGAAACAGACTTCTTTTCCTTCTCAGAAAGCCCTTTCTCTTCTTCAACAGAAGCTATCTCTTCGGAAATCCTCTTCTGTTCTTCGGAAGTCTCCGCCTTTACAGCCTCTTCCTTGGTGTTCTCTTCCTGCTTCTCTATCGATTTCTCTTCCTGTTTTTCCGCAGGTTTTACTTCCGCTTGAGCCTTTTTCTCTTCCTGCTTCAGCTTCTCGACTAAAGCCTTAAAAAGCTGTGTCTTCGGCGCTACCGCAAGCTTAGGATATTGATTACCGTCTACGGAAAGCTTGAAGCTGATCTTGTGATCCGACTTGTTCTTATAAAGGAAGGTAATTAACTCACTTCCTGTTAACTCGGTATTTCTTCTTATGTTGCTGTCCGATGCAACAGCAGTTTCTTCTGTTTCGCCGCTTGAAGCAATAGCTCCCTCTGTAAGCTCTTTCGTCTTTTCCCGCTTTTCTTCTTTCTTCCCCTCAGGGAAAAGCTTCGAAATCTGACTGTTTCCGTCATAGAGAAGTAAGCTCTCCTTGCTTTCTTTTCTGACAAGGCTCTCCAGATCCTTCGCATCTCTTTCTACAAAAATCTGTAAACCGGCTTCTTCCTCGGACAGGCTCTCCGAAAGGCCTTCCGAAATACTGTCCAGCGGAATCTCGTACACTTCCTTCTCCGGAGAAAAAACAGCTTCGTATTCTTTCTGCAGTTCTCCGTCCGCACTGTATCCTTTTAAGAAATTCTCTTCTACCTTATCTCCTTTTTCGATCGCTTCCTTTGCCGCTTTTCTCAAATCCTCGCCATGGAGCTGTACCTTTACTTCTGTACCGGAAACGGAGATTTCGTTACTTTCCTTTTTCTCACTTTGCTCTGCTTTACCGGAAATGGTAAGACCATGATAGCCGGTGAGCAGAAGGCACAAAATCAAGAGCACCGAAACCTTCTGTTTCATGCCCTTGTTCATCATATGATTATTCCGTTTATTCTTCTTCTCCATCGCCTACCTCTTTGCAGAACCTGCACTACAAAATAGTAAGAAAGTCTAACTTTCTTCCGTTTTTACAGTAAAGGCTCGATGAAGCGGGCGTTCCTTATCTGTTCGCTACTCTATCGTTATTTGATTGTTCTTCCTTAAACAATTCCTACTATGTCTCAAATTCTAGCAGAGCAGTTTTCTTTTTCAATAGACCTTGCTTAAGAGGGGTTCAAAATGTCATAGAATCGGATTTCGATGGTTTGGAGCAAGTTTTTTTCTTTTTTCAATTGGTAATTATGATGATTTTCTTTGAATATATAGATATTATTTTGTGTATTATTTTATTTTTTCCTTTCGAAGAAGAAATATTTTCTTAAATTTAAGTTTATATTTTTACTTCTCTTTTATTTTGTAAGGGAGTTAGTGCATTCCAAGAGGCTACAACTCCGCTTGCACGATATGACCGAAGTTCAGCTCATCTTGCAAAAGTCCATAAACATAAGCCGGACTTTCTCTATATAATCCGGTACCCGGTTCGAGCAATTTATTATAAACTTCCGAATCATAAATTATCTTCATTGCGGAGTCATATTCCATCCCTGACGTTTCCGAAAGAATTTCTACAAGATCTTGTATCATATACTCTATCATTTGTTCTTCTTTGCTCATTTCCTATTTCTCCACTTTTTTCAGTAAGCTAATGGCTTTTTCTGATAGCCTCTCCTCCATAAATCGTCGCGACTCGCTTTGCCATTTTTTCTGCCTGTTCTCTTAGTACTGTAAGATAAAACCCTTGACCAAAATCTTTATAGGGACGGCACATGGCCAAATTTATCTCCTTAATATCCACATTACTGCCATGATAGAGTCTCACTAATAACCACCTCCATTGCCTCTGCATACTCTGCTTAAATCCTCTATTGCCTCTTCCAAGCTGAGAGTGTGTTCTATGTCATAATGTTCCTTAAGAAAAAGAATTCCTTTGAACTTTTCAAGATATTGAAAGGCTTCCTTCGCAGTAATTTTATATTTTTTAGCAAACTCATTTACACATACCACCATGTAATTAATTCTCTTTTTTAATTCGCTCAAAGTATCCTCCTGTCTATTATGTTTATTTTTTATAAAATCGTTATTCTTTATCGTCAAAAAAGTTTATCTGTTTTGGACTTCATAACCTTCCTATCCTTTATTCGGCAGTGTACCATAGTTTTCCCCTTCTCTGAAATGCATTTTCATAAAAATCTCCTATATTTCCCGAAAATCTGTGCTATGATTTACTTTGCTTATCCCTATTTTACGTAAAGGCACAAGGAATGAAATAGAGATGGGATAAGTGTCGGAAAAATGAGGTTTTTACAGTAAATTTTATCTGTTATAAGGAGCGAATATGACGGTACAAGAAGAGAAATCCTATAAGGAATTAGAAATTTTAGAAGAAAGATATCCGGTGCTGAAGGCTGTTCACGCGGAGATCGAGAAAGCTTATCTTTTGATGCGGGATTCGTTTGTGAAGGGAGGTAAACTCCTTCTTTGCGGTAATGGAGGAAGTTCTGCGGACTGCGATCACATCGTCGGAGAGCTGATGAAGGCCTTCTGTGCAAAGCGAAAGATAAAGCCCGAGCTGAGTTCTCGTTTGCAGGAGCTTTACGGAGAGGAGTCAGAATATTTTACAAAGCACCTGGAGCAGGGGCTTCCGGCTATTTCCTTCAGTTCACAAACCGCCCTGCATACAGCCTATAGTAACGACCAGGAAGAGGCGCTTTTTTATGCACAGTGCCTTTTAGGATATGGGAAGAAGGAGGATGTACTGTTCACTATCAGCACCTCCGGAAATGCGAAAAATGTCGGTTAT
>QWCI01000527.1_pt1 | contig 16543 bp, 23 predicted proteins | sample 1972541 | NCBI WGS metagenome assembly QWCI01 (sample SAMN09866712, study PRJNA288562) | Human oral metagenome isolate term3_saliva, whole genome shotgun sequencing... | isolation source: mouth | host: Homo sapiens | place: USA: California | reverse complement strand
GTGGGTAATGATTTTTTCCATACTTGTTTAGTTTCGGCCGTTGTGGCGGTGTACTTTTTGGAGAATGCCGACGAGATCGCGCCCTTCAATTCGGAAACGTACCGAACCGCCGCCGCTGCTTTCTTGTGGGGCGATGAGCGAACGCAGGCGGTCGAGCGGTGCCACCACTTCGGGGTTGTGGCTTGCGCCGGCATACTCGCCGAAGAGTCCGAGCGTGGGGCCATAGGCGATGCCGCCTTCTGCAAACTTCGGGAGCGAGGACATCGTGGCCACCATGACGGCCGTGAGCCCCGCGGCGGCTGCAATGCCCACCCACGGAATGGCGGCGTGCGAGTTGAACGTCTTCGCAGCGGCGTCGGCCACGTTGGAAGTGGCTTCGGCCTTGTTGGCGGCGGTCTTTGCTGTGGCAGCAGCGATGGAGGCGGAGGCTTCGGCTTGCACGGCTTGCGCGTTGACGATGGTGGCGGCGGTTTCTTCCTGCTTGATGGTCTTGTTGGCCGCGCTCACCAAACCGAAAGTGCGCATTACTTGGTTTAGCGCCTTGAAATTCTCTTCGACCTGCAGCACCGCATTCAGCACCGCCGAAAGCTTTTGCCACGCCGAGGCGTTGCCGCGCAGTGTGTTGCTCAAACTCTCCATCGTGTTGCCGATGCCCGACACACCGCCCCACGCGCTGCGCACCATACTAATGGAGCTGACGGCCTTCGCTTTGGAGTTCCTCGATGCCGATGCCGCGGATACGGATTTTCATTTCGCGTTCTCCGAGTTGGCCGATTTCTTTTGCTTCTCGGAGCTTGGCTTGCCAGTCCGCGCCGTCTTTCATCAGCTCCAATTTACGCTGGTAGGCCGCGATGGTCTGCTGTGTGCCGTACAACTCGTCGCCGCTTTGTTTCTCGGAGGCGGCGTTTAGTTTCTCAATGGCGGCCGTTAGCTCCTTCACGGTGTGAAGCTCCTCGAGGCGGCCGATGTTGTACTTTTTGGCGGTGGCATCATCCTTGGCAGCGTGGCGGGCGCGTGCATATTCTTCCAGCTTGGCGAAATAGTCAGCCTCCTCTTTCGAAAAGTTGGCGGCGGTGATGGTCGAGCGGTCGAACCGCAAACCCTTGTCGCGCTCTTTGCGGTGGGTGGCGTTCCACACTGCCTCCGCTTGGTCGCGTTTGGCTTCGAGGAGGGCGGCCGTTTGCTCGTCGATTTGGTCGAGTTCTTTTTGGAGGTCGAGCGCATTTTGTGCGCGCTCCTTTTCTGCACCTTCTTTCTTCGCGTCGATTTCGGCTTGAGTCAAGACGGCGTAGCGTTCGCGCGCGGCTTTGATTTCGGCAGCCTCCGCTTTGTCCTGCGCCTGCGTCAATGCGTGGGCGTCAAGTGCTGCGTTTTTCTGTCGGAGCTCTTCGGCCTTCACGGGGTCGACCTTGTGTCCGCCCTTGCTTCCGCCCCCTTTTCCGCCGCCGTGCGAACCTGTAGAAAAGAACTCCAGTTGTTTGTCGTAGTACGCAATTTTTTTGCGTAGTTCTGCAGCTTCTTTGCGGGCTTTTGCCGAGGACATGTCTTTGCCCTCCAAATCTTCCTGCGCGCTTTTCTTTAGGTTCTCCCAGTAGGCTTTGTTTTGAGGTTCTTTTTGGTTGCCGGCGCTCGGTGGCGGGCTAATCCCCAAAGCTGCGTCGGCATCGGCGCGGACTTGTTTCTCGTACTTGTTTAACGCTTGAAGTTTTTGCGCGTAAATTCTCAATGGGTTGTAGACTTGTGTCGTTGACGGACCATGCGGTTGTGCTATCGTTTGTACTTTGTCGAACAGCTTTATAAAAGGCTCGCTAAGCCTCCCCCCAGAGTCAATCACTTTAAGGACTTCATTCAGCCGCGCGTTCACATTTGCACCGTGGTAGACTGTAGACAATTCTCCGCGAAGTTGTTTTACTAACTCTGCGCGTGTTCCCGCCGTGCCCTCCATCTTCTTGTCGACATAAGCCTCCATCGCCCGCGCCCTCGCGGCTGCTACAACCTTTTCGCGGAGGAGGTCGTACATATCTGCAAGGTTCTTTATTTCCCCGTGCTCTTTTCTAATTTGGCGAATGTACTCCCCATACTGATCCATAATGGCGTTTTTCGCCTGTGCATAAGCCTCCGTACCTTGCTTCGCCTTGTTCAGCGCGGAGAAAAGCGCATTTAATTTGCTCTCCTCCTTCGATGCGGCCGCAGCAGCCACGCCAACGGCTTCGTTCGTTTCCGCTTGGCGGCGCGCCGCTTCGCTGTTGGCGGCGGAGAACTTATAAATCGCATAGGCCAACCCCGCGACGGCCGCTATAGCCACCACCCAAACATTGGCAGCCATGAGCGCGTACAGTTTTTGGGCAGCGCTGACGGCGGCTAACTTGGCCGCTGTGAGCACGCGCATCGCGGTGCTCGTCGTACCCGCCGCCCCGGCTTCGGCATAGAGTGCCAAGATGGAGGCCTTTGTCGTGGCGAGGAAATTAGCCAAAGACACCCCCACACCGGCAACCACGGTTTTGAGTTGCCCAAAGGAAGCCGTTATGACAGAAACTTGTGAAGCCGCGGCGAGATAGGGGCCGAAGCCGACCAGCGCCTCGCCGATTTTCGCCTTAATGCCGCCGATGGTCATTTGCAGCTGTTTCATTTGACCGGTGGGGGTGGCGGCAAGTTTCTTGTTCATCTCGCCCACGTTGTTCGTGATGATACGAGCCAAGAGGGCGGCGCGCTCGCTTTCGGTGCCGTGCTTGAGCATCTTTTCTTCGGCTGCGGAGAACGTGATGCCGACACGACGCAGCGCCGTGGCTTGTCCCTGCAGCGCCTTGCCGAAGAGATTACCTACAGCCACCGCGTCCTCCTGCGTGGCGTTGACGCCTTTTTGCTGTGCGAGGAGGTTGTTCATCGCCGGCACGAGCGCGCGCAATGTTGACGCCTGCGTGGCGAACGTGCCGATTTGCTGCGCGCCCGCCACCTGCACCGAACCACTCACCACGCCGAGCTCCTTTTGCGCCGAAATCACGTCCTTCACGCCCTTCAAATCTTGGGCAGTCGCGTTCATGCGCTGCTCCATGATGGTTTTTAGTTTCGTGTTGGCCACGGCGGCCGCCTCGAAAGCCTGCGTATAACTCGAAAAGACACCTTGCAGCGAGCCAACGGCGCTCTTGAGTGTTTGGAAGAGCGAAGCCGTGGCGGCTGCATTGACGAGCGAGGGTTTGAGTTTCGTCGATTCCTCGAGTGCCTTTTTCATGGCTTCCTGCAAACCTTCGGTGCTCTTGATGATCGCGTCAATCGGTTTGCCGTCTGCTTGGAGTACAATTTGTATATCCGCCTTGGCCATCTGTTCGGGAGTTTTTACGGTTGATTTTTCTAACGAGTTCACGCGCATATTTTTTGCGCGCTTCTAATTCTTCGGGCGTTTCGCGGTGCGGTTGGGTTTCGCGGTGCTCGTCCCATGGCAGCGCAAAGAGTTTTTCGGGAGTCAGGGTCTTGCTGACGTGTGGTTGTATGAGTAGCGTGGTTTGCAGCCTCATCCTTTCCCACTCATCGCGCGAACGCCCTTCTTTTGCCTCTGTGTGCGCCTTCATACACGCCATAAATTCGTCGGGCGTGAGGCGCACGAAATCGTCTAACTTCATACCCATCACGCCCAACGCGTAGCCCATTAGCTCCGAAAAGGCTAATGCTTTTTTTTTGCAGCGCCGGCGCTGTCTGTTTCGTCGGCACTGTTCGTGCTTTCGATGGCTTCCGACCACGCTTGCACGTCTTCTGCGTCGAGATGGTCGGCGAATGTCAGCAAGTCCATGCCGAACTCGATGCCGTCGGCGCTGCAGGCAGAAACGACGCAACACCACAAATAGGTGATTTGGTCGGTGAACGTGAGCGCCTCCGACAGCTCTTTGCCGGTTTCGCGCGTGAAGCGCAGCATCGCTCCCATCGACGCGCGAGTGGGATAGGCTTTGCCGGCGATTGTGATTTTAGGGAATTTCTTTGCTACCATAGTCTATTAAGGGTGTTTCGTTTCGTCGAGTGTGGTCGGCGCGCCGTTGTTGATGAACGATACGGACGCCTTCACGTCTTGGTCGGCCTCGGTGGTTTCGCTCATCGACTCAATAATGAACGACCCCGCCAAAAGAACATCCTCGGTCGCGGCGCCGCGTGCTACGATTTTCAAATCAGCTGCCGCCCCCTTCTTCCAAATCGCCAAAAATGCCTTGTGGTCGGCTTCGGTTTCACCGATAAAGACAAAATGCTCGGTTTTGATGGAAATGGATTGTCCTGTTACGGTTGTTTCTTTGAACTTGCCGGAACCCGGAGGAGCCGTCGCGATGGGTTTCACGGCGCGGGTCTTCGTTTCGCTCTTGTAGTCGACAGAATACGAGACGCAGTGCCCTACGGCCTTGCCTCCGACAAATAGGAGGAGGTCGTTACCGTTGAGGTAGCCTTGAGGTAATGCCATGTGTGTGTAGTTTAGATAGGTGTGTGTTGTGTGTTGGTTAACGGGGGCGAACGGTGAACGTGAGGAGCTGCACATGGGCATCCGCGTCCCACAATTCCTCCGCCGAGGTAATGCGACAAGAACGCAGCAGGTTGTCGCTCGTTCCGTCGAGTGCTGCGCGAACCGCCTCGGCCAATTCCACCGCGCCGGCGTAGGACGCTGCGTAGCAGGCGACCTCAAAGGTCAACGTGTCGGCCGAGCCGTGCGAGTTGGGAGCCGGTTCTAAATCAGAGCGGCGATACACGACGTAGGGGAGCTGCGCCGAGTCGGAAACAACGGGAAACACGAGCCGCGTGATGGCTTGCACGTCTTCGTTCTCCGAAAGGAGTTTGCGAACCGCGAGCCCCGCACTGAGAGAAGTCTGTTTTGCCATTGATCAAAAATTATTTGTAGTGACGAGCCGCGATGCGCGCCGTCCACTCGAAGACTTTCGCGCTGAAAATCTCTTGTGCTTCGGGAATGCTCGTGCGCGCGTTGGCAATGAAGTCGTATCGCCTCAGCGCGCCGGTGGAGTGCGGCTTGCGTTTTCCGGTTCCGCCGCGTCCGGTTTGGCGCTTCTCTGTTCCGCTGTTAAACCAATAGGCCAACGGCTTGAGTTCTCCGCGGCGATTGGTGTGCATGAAACGTCGAAATCTTGGGTTTGCGCTCACGCAGACCTTGAACCCGACGCGCTCTTTGAAAACATTGCAGCGAACATTCGTGCGCAGCCTGTCGGCTTTGTTGACTTTCGTCTTCATCATCTCCCGCCGCGCCGCCCGAAGCACTACGGCGCCGGTGGCACGCGCTGCGCCGATGAGCGCCTTTTTGCGTTCTCGTTCGGAAAGCATGTGCCAAAGGGCGCGCAGGCCGTCGGTGTTCATTGTCGCTTCCATGTCGTTATTCGTTTACTCGTTCACAAATCAGCGTGACAAAACCGCGCGCCTTGTTGGGGATGATCGCCGTAACGGTGTAGAGCAAGCCATGCAGTTCGCGCACTCGCCAATTTTCGCCCACCTCGTGCCCATCGCGCACGTTGTATTCGGTGGAATGGTCGGGGAAATGCTCGCCCACCTCGTTGTGTAGGCGTGCGGTGTGGCGCACTTGCTCGGCATAGGCCACGCGGGTCGGCTCGTAGTGTACACTCTCTGCGCCGAAAGCGTCGGCGGTGCGCACCGGTCGCAGGAGCTCGAGCCGTGTTCTCATTCTTCCGGCTTGCATAGGCGTTGAAATGGTTTTACACAAGTGTCGAACGTCGCCGGCACGTTGTGCATTTGCACGGCGGCCACTCCTTCTCGTTGATTGTACCAATGCGCGCCCAACTCATAAACAGCGAGTCGCAGCATGTGCGGGAACTTACCGCCGCCCATTTCGACAAGCTCCGCCGCGCTGCGGTTCGTCGCCTTGACGACAGCCTCCTCCGCCGCCTCGAGAAGAAAGCGCAGGAGTTCCGTCTCGTCGTCGAAATCATCGGCGCGACAGTGTTTGCGAAATAGGTCGAAATCGGTAAGCATGGAAAACAGAAAAGAAAGGGATTATGCGTTCTTGATTTTGACGAGCTTGAACGCTTCTGTGCGAAGGGTCACGGTGGCAGGGTGGGAGTTAATTACAAAGTTTACTTCATTCTTTTTGGCGCCCGAATAAGGATCCATGATGATGTCCATATTACCAAAGAAGCCCAACGGCTGATAACTCCAGTCGCCAAGACCGACATAATCCTGTCCGATGTATTCAGTGCAGAACACGGGAATACCGGCAATCAAACCGTTTTCGCAGATCATGGATTGCGAATTGGGGGCTTTCGGAGTGCCTTCCAAAATAGCCTTCATCGACTGAGTCATTACCCATGCCATGTGTTTCCCTTTCACGCCGGCAGCGAGGATCTCGGCTTTCACGAGATTAAAGGAGATGAAATCGAGTACGGGACCAATTTCTTTTGCTTTTGTCTTCAGACCAACGAACGGGCCAACCAGTTTTTGCGAATTGTCCACCTTCGTCGGACTGAACAATACTTTGTTCGTCAATTCGGCAACCGCCCTCGGCAACTCATTGTAAATGATCTCCTGAACTTTATCCTCTGTCTGCATAATAGCTTCACGTGTGGCCGATGTTGCCAGACCCACGCGCTCGGGGTTTGCGGAGAGTTTGTTGAAATCGATTTTTTGGGATTCGAGCTCCACCGATTCGCCTGCGATGTGCGCTTCAAGTTTTCCGTGAAGTGGCCAAATGAACTCACCGTGCAAACCGGTTTTGATGTCGATGCCGACTTTGTCATAGATGAGTTCTTCACGAAGCGGCTCCATAATGTCTTGTACTTCGAGGGGGATTAAACCACCTTTTGCGGCATCTGTTGACATTGTGGCCTCACGTTGCATCACGAACTTGGTCGTGACGACGTTCTCCACGTTTTCACGCACAAGCTCTGTCAGATTCAAGCCGCGTTCTTCGCGGGTCGGCTCGTAAGCTTGTGCCAAAGCACGCGACTCCATATCCACCAGTTGCAATTCGCGCACGAGTTCATTATACTCGGTTTCTTCTGCTTCGTTGCGGGCGCGTTTTTCTTCGCGGAGTTTGTTCGCCATCTCCTCAATCTTCGCGGAGATGTCGCGGCGCCGCTCGCGCAACTCAATGCCGCGGGCGGTGATAATTCTTTTTGACGTCATAGTATTTTGTGTTTAGTATTTGTGCTTTTTCAGTACTTGTGCCATCTCTTCGAGCTGTCGTTCTCGTTCCTGCTCCGCGGTGTCGTCCACGGGCGGGGAGGGTGCCGGCTCAAACTGCTCGCGCAGTGATACGCTCGTATCGGGATAGGCGGGGTCGGCGGCGAGGGTCATGTCGTAGACTCCCACAATTTGGCGAACAGTGTAGGTGATCAACTGTTTTCCCGTCGCTTCGTTTTCCACGTTGCGGGAGACGTAGTCACTCTTCCAGTAGTAGGTAGAAAAGGCGAAACTACACCCCGCCAGATCACCGCGGCGCACGAGTTCGACCGCCTTGTCGCCGTCGGCCGTGTGGGGCGCTTCAAAAGAGAACTTCACGCCGCGCGTGTCGATGTCGTAAGACAACGTGCCCTGTCCCTCCTTGGAACGCGCCAAAATGAGCTGCCGGTCGTGGAACAAAGTGAACTTAATATCCGATGCGTCGAGCAGTTCGCGGGTTACGGCTTCGGGGGCGATGATTTCGCGCGCCTCAATTTTCCCGTCGTCTTCGCTCCACAGCACCGCGGAGGGCGTATTGAACAAAATGGCGTAGCCTTCAATCGTTCGGCTCTCTTGCCCTTCGGGAGCTTCCCGGAGGTGCACCCCTTCACGCACCACGCATTCACGTCGCAGCGTTTCGGGGTTATTCTTTGGAGTGGGTGTCTTTTCCATCGTTCAGCATTTCGGGGGTTGTCGAAAGGTCTCGGAGGTTGGCCGAAACCAAAGGAGTGTCGCCGCCTTCGACGGGTGGCTTGTTTTCGGCGGCGCGCCATTCGTTGACGGTGTAGAGCCCGGCGGCGATGGTGGCCGTTTGATAACGGACGCGGCTCTCGAGGTCGCAAGCGTAAATTTCGCGGCGGTCGAAGATGATGCGGCGGTGCTCGGCCATCTCGGGATAGAGTTTGCGCAGGAGCTCGCACTCCAACTTGTGCAAAATCGGGTTGAGCGTGAGGTTCATCAAATCGGTGTAGGCGTTCTCTGCGCTCTTGTAGTTGTTGCTCGTATCGCTGTAGACGAAAGAGGGCGGCACACCGAAGAAGCGACAGACCTCGAAAACCGTAAATTTGCGCGTTTCGAGAAACTGCATATCGGCCGACGTCATGGTGACTTGTCGAAAATCGACTTGCCCGGGCAACTCCACAATTTTCTCGCCGTTCGAAAAGCGTTCATCTATCGACTTCGCGGCGTTTTTAAGTTCGTCGCTATCATATTCACCCAAAGCGAACGGGCGGCCGGCTGTGCCGTTGGCCAAAAAGCCGCGGACGTTTCCGCCGTCGGCAAAGCGTGTGAGCGTTTCCTCCGCGGCGCTGCCGGCAATGTCGAGCGTGTTTCTCGCATAGGAAATCACCGAAAGGCCTTTTTTCCCGTCGAGTGTGAGGTGTTTGAAGTGCAAAATCTCACTTTCATCGTAGGTGCCCGAAAGGCTGTTTGCCATATCGTTCACCATGTAGACGTTGCGGAGCGCGTCGTGGCTCACCGTGCCGCGGTTGCAAAGCACCAACCTTTCGACCTCATAGTTCAATGAGTTGTATACGGGTACCACGTAGGCGTTGCCCTCCAACAGCAGCAGACGAATGATCGCGCCCCAAAAGTCGGCAGCCGACATGGAGGGACACGGTTGCACGTTGAGCAGATAAGACAAGCGGTCGCCCGGTGTGGAGACAAACAAGCCATCGCGCACACTCTCCACCCGCAGGGGGAGCGAAGACACGATGCCCGCTATCACTTCGACGCAACGGTGCGCCGTGGGAATGGACATCGGCGAAGTGTTCGCACCGAGGACGTAGCGATGTACGCCCCCGGTGCCCGCCGAACGGCTCGCCGACGTTTTGGCCGGCAGAGCGCTTCGGAACAGGTTGCGGACACTTGCAAAAAAACTCATAAAATAGAGTGAGTGAATAGGTGGGATTTTATGAAAACAACAGAGCGAAATTAGTCCGATTCGCGCGCGTGGACAATAGGGTTTTGAGAGCGCGTTAAACGCTCCCAAAACCCTACTGTAACAAAGTGTAACAATGTGTGCCGCCGTGTGCCGTGACGCACCGCCGTGCGCCAAACTTTATATTTTATTTTGTGTGCCTTTCGCGCCGAAATCGGCGGTCGTCTATTGTTCCGCGTCGAGAAATAGGCGCATCGTCATGAGCATCGTGATCACGCCGTCGATTTTGCGCGTTTGTTTGCGCTTGACCGGCTTGCAGTTTTCCAAGTTGTCGAAAGCCAGCACGGCATTGCCGAAGCAAAAGGCGTTGATCGGGTTGGAGTTGATAGTAATGCGCCCTTCTTTCGCCCAGTGTTCGAAGCTCTCCACCGGCGCGGTGAAATTACCGAACGTCTGCGCCACCGGTTTGAGCGCATCGGCGCCGCCGACTGCCCCGAGCATGTTAATCACCTCCTGCGACTTCCACGCGTCGTATCCTATTTTTAGGACGTTGAAGCGCTTGGCCAGCCCTACGATGTGAGCCACAATAGCGCGGTAGTCGATGACTTCGCCGTCCGTTAGGTGCAAATGCCCGTCGGCCGCCCACTTGCGGTACATCTCCTCGTTGGGGTGTCCCGGCAGAGCGCCGCGGGGGAAAAAATAATCGGTGTGAAAGTGCATCGTGCGGTCGGCCGCGTTGTGAATGCAAATCGACACGGCCGAAAAGTCGTCACTCTCCGACAAGTCGATGGCCACCATCGCCGGCGGTCGCTGTGTGAACACGCTCAAGTCGAGCGGTCGCATCATCTTGCGGGCGAGTGTGGCGCTAATCCACGGACGCGTCTCGTCTTCGGCGTAGATGTTGAGCTGCTTGGTGCGAAAGGTCAGCAGCGCCTCCGCGCCGTTGCGCAAAGCCTTCGCCCACTCGTCGCGGTAGAAGTCCATCGACACCGTTACGCCCATGTGGGGGTGCACCTTTCGCCACGTGTCCTCACTGCCTTCGTCGTCGTCGACATCTGGCATAAAAATGTGGGCAAAGGTGCTGTCGTCTTCGTAGTCGCCCAACAGCATACGGCAACAACCTTGCACCATCTCGTAGCACGGCGCATCGACAAGGGGCGAGGCGGTCGTGATAATCACGGTGAGCGGGTTGTGCCGCGCCCCCATCGACGAGGTGAGGGTGTAGAAAAGTTCGGCATCGCGCGCTTGAGAGAACTCGTCGACGATGATGGTCGACGCGTTGAGTCCGTCTTTCGTGTTGGCGTTGGCCGTCAAGCACTGCGCAAAGGCCGGGCGGTTGGGGCGGCGGCTCTTTATTTCGGTTTCGTTGGCCAAATAGTAGCGCGACTTCGGGTCGAGTTTGAGGAAGCATTGGCGCACCACCTTGAAACACTTCTTTGCTTGGTCGGCACTGTTGGCGCAGATGTAGCTCTCCGCGTTGGCATCGCCAAACAAGACATCGTTGACCGATATGGCAGCGCTGCTCGTGGTCTTGCTGAATTTACGCGGAACGAAGAGCAGCACCGTGCGCACCACGCGGCGCGTGCCTTCCCAAAATCCATAAATTGAAGCGTATTGGAATGCCTGCACCGGCGTGAGCTTGTATTTCTGCAACCCCGCGATGCCGGGGAAGTGCAATTCTTCGTAGAGCGTGAAGAATTGCAGCACCGCGACTTTGCAGAGCCCGTACTTGTCGACCATCTTCAAGAAGTGTTTCACCCCCAACTGCTCGAACACGTTGTGCCCGTCCGGGTTGTTGATCACTTCGGCGCAGTAGGCCTCAAGGCGCGCGTCGGTGTCCGCCAAATTGTAGGCCGCGAGGTCTACAGCATCGAGCAAACGAGTCACCTCTACTTTCGCCTCGCGGAGTCGGTCTTTGTATTCTTCCGTCATAATGGCAAAGTAGGTTCGTGATTAGCGGCATCGGCGCGCGCTTGTGCCATAGCGGCGGCACGCGGGTCGGTGTCGAAAGCGATGAAGCGGCGGCCGCTAACCTTGGCGGCTTCGCACTCTGTGCCGCTGCCGGCAAAGGGGACGACCACCAACGCGCCGGGGCGGCTGCAGGTTTCGATGAGTTGCCGCGTCAGCGTGGGCGGCTTTTTCGTCGGAAAATCGTAGGCCTTTGTGATGTGGCTTTCTTGGGATGCCGTGATGATGTCGCGGAAGTTGTAGAGCTCGCCGAAAAAGGGGCGGCGGCGCGAATCGTGATCCTCCCGCTCTTTTTCTAAATACTCGTGCGTCTTCTCCTCAAACTCCACACGTTTTCGCTCAAACTCCGCAGCTTTTTCAGCTCTGTAGGGGCGGGCATACAATTCAAGCAGTTGGTTCACACGTGCGGCGTTCGGGAACGTCCATTGACTTCGGCACGTCCAATGGCAAACGGCGCGGTCGCTGATGTGCAGCGCCGCCGCAACACACTGCGCCCCACCGAGCGAGTCGATTTCACGACGCAGCCACAAACGAAGCGGCTCAAACGGCTCGTAGAAATAGGACGCATTGGGTTGAGAGAACGAGTCTTGCGGCGCGGCTTGACTTTCGTAATGCAAGAAGCGTTCAGTACCATTGCGAAAGGTGCGCAGACTTTTGGGGGACTGTTTAATGTGCACGCCGTCCTTCTTGTACCACGCACAATTGGCGAGGAGACGAAAATGGCGATCAAGGATAATTTGCGAATAGGCGATGCGTTGAGCCGCCCCCCACCAAATCAAATTGCCGGTGGGAGCGAGTAGGCGCGCGCATTCGGCCGCCCATCGTTCCACATCGGACAAATAGGCGTCGAACGTCGGCCACTGAAAATCGAAATCGCCTTTGACTTCAAAATATGGAGGGTCGGCCACGATGAGGTCGGCACACCCATCGGGCAAATCGTTGTTCAGAAAATTGGCGCATCGCACGGTGTCGAGCGCACCGAGTTGAGCGTCTTTCATAGTTTAGCGGCTTTTTGTGTGGCTTTGAGCACCTTTTCCGTCAGGTTCTCGAGGGGGCTGCCTTCATCGGCGGCGGTCAGGTCTTGGGCGGTCAGTCCAAGCGCTTTCATGTGGCGGGTGACGGCGGCCAACGCGTCGCGCTGCACCCGAAACACGGGGTGCGAAACGAGCTTCTCGCCTTGTTGTGTTTTTTCGCTGACGGTGGTGGCTTTGAGATTCGCTATTTCGGCATTGGCCAGGTCGAGTGTTCGGCGCGCCGAAGCGAGGGAGTAAATTTCCATCTCGAGAGCAGCCGAGTCCGCGCCCTTCGATTTCACAGCGCGCTGTACCGTGGTGGCATGTTCCTCCACGGTTTTCTTCTTCTCGCGCATAAATCGCCCGTATTTTTTTGCGATGGCGCGCAGTTCTGCCAACTCGGAAGCGGAGATTAATACTTGGCCTTCGTGGCTTTCATTGTCCATTTAATCGAGGTTTTGGAGTGGGTGATCCTTTTGTGTTTAGTGTTGTTTCGTTAAAATCCACCTATTCCAAAAATCGTCGGACGCAGAGAAAAGAGAGTGTGTGGGGTTTAGAAGCACCCCCACCCCCTTTTTAAAACACCCCCCGGGGGGTGTTGCATTAAAATTTCTTTACTTTTCAACACGCGTTGCGGGGCGTTGGATGCGCGTGCCATCGTCTTCGCCGGTGAAGAGGCGGTCGATGGCTTTGCGTTCGGCCTCAACACGGCGAACGGTGCCCTTCTTTCCACCGCGTCCCAACTCTACATGCGTAGCCACATGGCAGGAGTGGCACAATGGCTGCAGGTTCGTCGCGTCGAACATCAGACGGCGGCGGTCTTCGGCTGTCGCGCCGTCTTCCACGGGCGAGATATGGTGCACTTCAGTGGCAAGCGTTTCGCGTCCCTCGTGCATGCAGCGCACACACAGAGGACGGACGCTCAACACCTGTGCGCGGAGTTCCACCCATCGGGCGGAGTTGATCATGGCGCGATAGTCCGCGCGGTGATTGGAGAACATTGTCTTGCTCATGTAACTGGGTTGTAACTGTGAGAGCCCGCGAGCGCACGACTTGGCCGCATCCTCGCGGGCTCTCGGTGTAACTGCATTGTAATTGTTTACTTTCTATCCTTTCCCCACGTTGACGCTCTTTCATCAAGAATCTGTTCAAACCTTTTGTGTTCAATGCTTTTGTTCATGAGATCCTCGAGCCTGAAGCCGAGGCATCGTGCAAAGACGGTGGTGAACCAGAGGACGTTGCTGAGGTGATCCACTACTTCGGGGAGCACCGAACAGCCGAGGCGAGGAAGCGCATTATTGAGTTCCTCGTCACTAAGTGCCAAATCATGGTATTTGCCGGCGTTGGAAATGGCATAAGCGATATTACCCACGGCGGAGATAAGACCGAAAGAAAGGTTTACAAATTTGTAGTCCTTAGATTCTTTGAAGCCTCTAAAGGCTTGTCGTTGGTATTCTTCTGATGTCATTGTTTTAATGTTTGAGTGATTGATACTTCGAATTATCGCTTATCTCCGTCGCCGATGATCACGCCACGGGCTTGACGGTCGGCAAGTTTGTCGAGATTGCGGCGCATCACTTCTTCAAGGCTGAAGCCGAGACGGCGTGCCATCATTGCAACGAACCAAAGCACGTCGCCAAGTTCGTCGGTGATGTCGCCGGTGAGACGGAACGCATCGCCGCGAAAGCTCACGATCTCGTTGTTGTTGATTACGATGTCGCCGCGGCGCACGGCCTTTGCTATCTTGTCCGCCACTTCACCGGCCTCAGCTATCAAACCAAAACTAAGATAGGTTATGTTCTCTGCCGCGTGGCCGGCAATGGTGCGGTGGGCTTGTTGTTCGTATTCTGTTGCTGTCATTATTGAAGTGCTTGATTTATTAGGGTGTATTTGTAAGGGCGATCAAAACCCCAAACCGCCTCTTTGCGCTTGTCTTCAAACTGAAAGCCTGCGACATCTTCATCGAAATAGACAACGCCTTGGTAGGTTTCGTCAAATTCTTCTTCCAAGAATTTCACCTCGTCACCTTCATATATCTCGCGCCCATCCACTGCTTTCCGATTGATGTATTGCGCGACCGAATCGGGGTGCACCTCAATGCAGCGCGGTGCGCCGTTGGCGTGGCGCGTGTCGGGTTGAACGATGTAGGAGGCGGTGGCGTACTGCAACACGCCGCCGTAAACGATTGAGCCGTCGGCGATGGAGCGGCCTCGGAATTTGATTACTTGCATTGCGGTTTTACTTCTTGATGTTGAACGGAAAGAACCAATCTATAACGAGCTGCCACAGCGAGGGGCGTGGTGGCTCTACTGTCGGCATTGGACGCGCTCCACACACTCGCTGAAGAGCGGGAATAACTTCCTCAGCAATGAGTTTATGCAGATTGCGATGTGCTCCAAGTATATTTGCACAGACGGTTTCACACTCCGATAATGAGAAGAGCACCACAACGCGCCCAGCTTCATTGTCCGCGCGCCACGCTTTTGCCATCGCGTGTAATTGCTCTTGTGTGATCTCTTGTTTTTCGGTCTTGCTGTTGTTTCGTTTGCTCATGTTGTTTCTTGTTTTAATTGAGGTTCTGCCGGAAAAGGCCTACCATAAGGCCGAGGGCGCAATCTCGTTCGTGCTTTGGGAGCGCACACCACACGGGGTCGGCCGCCAATGTTGCGCTGATGGTCTTTGCAAGGTCTTTCACTTTGAAACGAAGGGCGCGGATCTGTGCACGCATGACACGTTCACGCTCTTTTTTTTCGGCTAATACTTCCATCTTGATGTTGTTAGATTTATTAGTTTGCCGTCCACGTCACCATTTCGCATTAGGAAATATTCGACGTTCGTTCTATCAAACAAGTACGTGCAGGGGAGACTGTGCGAATATGGAATACGACCGAACTTTATCGCATGGATTAGTTCTTTTTTTGAGATAGCATACTCATCCAAAACCTCGTCAAACGTCAAACGCCGTCCATTGGCGCCACGAAACATGTCTCCGAGGTTAAAGGGCAAAGACAGATGCCATTTGTTCAACTTCTCTCTGGAAAATCGGAACTCTTCGCCGGGCAATCGTGGTTCTACAGGCAGCCCCTGCTTCTCGATCAGGTAAAACACTTCTGATACACTACGGTGATATAAATTCATCACGTCTTCGAAAGTCATTTCTTCTTTCATTGGTTTCTGTTTTTAAGTTGAAATTCTTCGGGGTGTGTGGCGAGATACTCCTTCGCTTTGTCCTCATCGCCATCGAAGCGTTCGGCGGCGAACGCGGCAAGCATTCGTTTGTACTCTTGGTAGCTGACGGCGTATTTGCGGCGGCGCTCGTCTTCCGCGGCGCGTTCCATTCGTTCGCGCTCCCTTTCGTATCGCTCTATCTCTCGGCGGCGGTCTTCGAGGAATTGGCGTATCCTTGCCGTGATATTCTCACCGCGCACGCTGTTGTATCCTACTATGCCGTAGATGCCTGCGGCAAGACGCGAGAAGAAGAGCATCACTTCGTCGAGGTTCAGCGAGGGATAAGCCGAATAAATCACGAGTGCGAGGTTTTGAATGTCGGCCGTTCTTAGTTGGTCGGCCGTCGAAAGCGTCTTTACATACTCGTGAATCTGTTTGCAGAGCCACGCCACGGCAAACTCGTCGTCACATTCGCGGCCTACTCGCGCTAATGTCGGTGCGTTTCCCAGGTAGCAGCGCAATGGCTGCGCAGCGAATAGCGGCTGAATGCCGGAGCAGTATTTCTCCGTGATGTATTCGCGCGCTTTAGCCGTTGCCGTAGGTAAGGCGCTCGAGTATGTCGTCGAAATATTCGCCACGTTGGCGTTGCCGTTCTCTATTATCGTCGACAGATTTTGCGGTTGTGCCATGGTGTGAGGTTGTTGTTATGTTTGTAGACTTCGGGACGGCGTTCGCTCTCGTGTCCTCTAAGACGCGCAGGAAGTTCGCCGGGCGAAACAGCCAATCGAAATCGGCCACCCATCCGCGGCTGCCGCCGCCGTTGTAGAAACTGAGCTTTGCGGCGTTCTGCACCACTTTGGCGAGCGCCTCTTTGCCGTGTTCTTTCAGCCGTGCGCGGACATACGCAGCGCGCTGGCTTTTGGGCGGAATGCTGCGCACTTGGGGAATCTGTGCGCCGTGCGCGGCCATCGTTTCGTTGAAATAGCGGGCAAAGGCCGCCAAATCGAAATCGCCTTTATCTTTCGAACCGCCCCCCGCGGAGGGGGCAACGCTTGCAGCCTCATCCCTCGCAACGGCATTGCGGAGCGGCTTGGCCGCGTGTGCTTCTTCGACGTAAGGAGAAGAAGTACTATTCTCTTTTACTTTACTTTCCTTTTCTTTGGTACGTTTTTCGCCACCATTTGGTATACCATTTGGTTGCGCTTCTGTTACCATTTGGTTACTCATTTCGGCGGTTTTGGTCTTTTCGCGGTTTTCTTGGCGGACGGATACACCGATGGCGGACGCAGCTTTGCGCTTCGCCGTTATTTCGTCTTTTCGCGCCATTCGCTGTCGTAGGCTTTCGGAGTAGAAACACTCACCG
>QWCI01001377.1_pt1 | contig 16552 bp, 11 predicted proteins | sample 1972541 | NCBI WGS metagenome assembly QWCI01 (sample SAMN09866712, study PRJNA288562) | Human oral metagenome isolate term3_saliva, whole genome shotgun sequencing... | isolation source: mouth | host: Homo sapiens | place: USA: California | reverse complement strand
GAACGAGGACTGCCTGATTCTTTTCCATATCCTTCGGTCCGATTTCCAAGCGGAGCGGAATACCGCGAACCTCTCCGTCCGCAAACTTAAAGCCGGGAGTCTTATCGGAATCATCCACCTTGACACGAATTCCTGCCCTTAGCAGTTCCTCCTTTAAGGCATAAGCCTTATCGAGTACGCCCTCCTTGTTCTGCTGAATCGGAACAATCACAACCTGCGTCGGTGCGATTCTCGGCGGAATAACGAGTCCGGAATCATCTCCATGCACCATAATGAGCGCACCGATGGTTCTCGTTGTGATTCCCCAGGAAGTCTGGTGCACCGGTTCTATTTTATTTTCCTTACTCAAATACTGCACATCAAAGGCTTTCGCAAAACCGTCTCCGAAGTTATGGGAAGTCGCACACTGCAGAGCCTGTCCGTCATGCATCAAAGCCTCAACCGTGTAGGTTGCTATCGCACCGGCAAACTTCTCCTTGTCCGTCTTTCTTCCCTTTACTACCGGGATAGCCAGCTCATTTTCCAAAACATCCGCATAAATGTCCAGCATCATCCGCGTTCTCTCCTCCGCTTCCTCCGCTGTAGCATGTACGGTATGTCCCTCCTGCCATAAGAATTCTCTGGTTCTTAAGAACGGTCTGGTTGTCTTCTCCCATCGCACTACGGAGCACCACTGGTTTAAAAGCTGGGGCAAATCTCTGTAGGACTTTACCACCTTGGAATAGTAGTCGCAGAAAAGTACCTCCGAGGTCGGACGAACGCAGAGCCTTTCTTCCAGTTTCTTGGAACCGCCGTAGGTAACCCAAGCCACCTCGGGTGCAAAGCCTTCCACGTGCTCGCTTTCCTTCTCTAAAAGAGATTCCGGAATAAGAAGCGGCATAGCGCAGTTCTGTACGCCTGTCGCCTTGAAACGACTGTCCAGTTCCTCCTGAATTCTCTCCCAAATAGCATAGCCTGCAGGACGAATGACCATAAAGCCCTTTACCGAAGAATAGTCGGTCAGCTCCGCCTTCTTCACCACATCCGTGTACCACTGCGCAAAATCTTCCTCCCTGGAAGTAATCTGCTCCACCAATTTCTTATCCGCCATATTGCCCCCTCTTGAACCTTTTTCTATGTATTCCGGAATCCGTTTCCTTCCGACTTCGCCCTCGGAGTAATCCGTTCTCCGAGGCATATTCTCGCGGAAGCTCTTCCGATATCCTCTCTCCGATAAAACTATTTGTTGATTCTACCCCATGGAAAACAGAATCGCAAGAGTCTATTTCCTCTGCATAAAGCCGGAATTTTTGCTTCGAAACAAGCAGACTTTTCCTTCTTTAAATCCTGATTCCTGCTTTTTCACCAGCGTTTTCTTCATTATCTTGATTATTCATCCCGATATCCGTGAGCGAGGAACATGGGCTTAATAACAATAAGCCGGTCATACACTTTCTGCGTAACCTCTTTCGTGCTGTCGAGTTCTTTCAGTTCCTTCTTCAGGAGCTCATAGGAAGACGAAAAAGTCTCCGCCTTTCCCTCCAAAATATTTTGCTTCATCCATAATAGGCAGATTGGATGAGCATACTGCGCCGGAAGGGGAAAGTCTTTCGGAAGAGAGTCCTTCATCTTCCGAATAGACTCCTCATACTCTCTTTCTACCTCTTCCTTATTCTGCCTCCCGGTCGGACGGACACGAAAGCCCACCAAAAAAAGCATGAGGAAGAAGCCGAAAAGTACGATGGCATGGCTCTGATCTCCATTTTTATAAAAAACCCCTGCAGATAAGAGGCAGAGCAGCCCGCCGAAGAAAAGAAGCCATGCAAAATACCGATAGTACGGATTCGTACTCTGCACCATTCTTTCCTGTTTTGCTTGCAATGCAAGATTTTTGTAGAGTTCTTCTCTTTCCTGTAAAATCTTATCCGCCTCTTCTATCTCAAAAACGGCCTTTTCCGCTTCCTCCGAAAGCTTCGGTAAGAGTTTGGCCTTCTCTTCTTCCTCCTCGCTGCGAAGCTTTTCTTCCGCTCTTTTACTCATAGTGGGGAGATTCGGAAAACGTTTTCTGATTTCCGAAAGCGCTTCATCAAGCTTCCACTCCTTCCTAATCAAACAGGCCTTTTCCTTTCCGCCGTCATATTCCACCACAAGATAGGAAAGGCTGGCAAACATTCCTCTTCCGGAAAATCCTCCCTTACTCATCGCAACGCGCTTATAAACTCGTTCTATCGCTTCTATTGGAATATAGTACATCCTATCGATATAAAAAGAATTTAAGTACAAAGCCTTCTCTCCGATTCCTACCGGGCCGATATGCTTAGCCTCTCTTTTATCTTTTTTTAAAATTTCCTTATCCAGTTTTTTCTCACTCAGGGGAAAATTCATATTGACCGCCCTTTCTATACGCTCCTGCTATATGCTCCTGCTATCCGAATCCCTGTCCGATTTTTATTAAAACAACTTCTCGCACTCTTCGAGACGGATACTCATTATGAACCGGATGTCTCAGGCGTCTCCTGCGACACTTGTTAAGAATCATAAAATTCACCCCGCTCTTCGTAGAAAAGCGAGGTGAATTATTAAACAAAATAAATTCCGCTACATTCCTGTAAAACTGTTCCTCTTTTCCTTAGGCCTGTGCTCCGCCTTCTCCGGAGAAAGGCTTCTTTGTCGCTCTTAAGAAAAGGATTAAGAAAACTGCCGCAAGAATAATTCCTACCGGATAAGCCACGGTTGTGGTCAAACCGAAAGCACCCAGACACTCCGGTGCACAGAAGAAGTAGGTCATGGAAACCGCACTCATGAACACCGCCGGCACCGCTGTAATCCAGTAATTCTTCTTCTCTCTGTAGAGATACATCGACGCTGCCCAAAGCACAATCATAGCAAGTGTCTGGTTTGTCCAGCTGAAATAACGCCATACAATGGCATAGTCCAGATGAGAAATCACGGCACCTGCTCCAAGAATCGGAATAGTCAGAATACCACGCTTCTTGAAATCGTTCTGATCAATCTTAAACCAGTCTGCAATCGTAAGACGTGCAGAACGGAAAGCCGTGTCTCCCGAGGTAATCGGACAAGCAATAACACCCATCATGGCAAGGACCATACCGAGAGATCCCATCGTCGTCTTACAGATATCATAAACGGTTGTGGAATTTCCGCCGCCTGCTTCAAGGAGCTTTGCTCCGCCATAAATCGCGCAACCTGCCGCTGCCCAGATAAGAGCAATGATACCCTCTGCCACCATGGCACCATAGAACACGAAACGTCCTTGTTTCTCGCTCTTCATACAACGCGCCATAAGAGGGGACTGAGTAGCATGGAAGCCGGAAATGGCACCGCAGGCTACCGTAATGAACATGAAAGACCAAATCGGAAGTCCGGTCGGATGCTCATTTCCAAAGTGGGTGAAAATCTCGGGAATTTGGTAACCATGGGTGAAGATACCGATTCCTACGCCGAGTGCCATAGCAATTAAGCAGATACCGAATACCGGATAAATCTTACCGATAATCTTATCAATCGGGCAGAAGGTCGCAATCAAATAATAGAGAAGGATAATCCACAGCCACACCTCTTTATTCGTAAGAATCGCATTTGCCGATCCTCCCGCTTTAATCAAAGTTACAATCAATCCGGCAGGGCCTACTGCAAATACGGTACCTACCATAATAAGGAGCACTACGGAAAAGACACGCATGACGTTCTTCATGCCAAGTCCGAGATAGTTTCCGGTAACCTCGGAAATCGATGCCCCGTCCGTTCTTTCACTAAGCATTCCGGAGAAGTAGTCATGCACACCGCCGGCAAAAACTGTACCGAAGGTAATCCATAAGAACACAACCGGCCCCCACTCTGCACCGGTCAAAGCACCGAAAATCGGTCCCAGACCTGCAATGTTTAAGAGCTGTACTAAGAACAATTTCCATTCCGGCATAACAACATAGTCCACTCCGTCGTTGATTCGCACTGCCGGTGTCTCTCTATCATCCGGGCCGAAAGTATTTTCTACAAACTTACCATAGGTAAAATACCCTCCAATCAGGATAAAAAGACATACAAAAAAGCTAACCATAATTTTGCCTCCACTCTTTTTTCTCTTTTTTACGAAAATATTATAAAATTCTGAATTTATCACCGCAAGACAAAGATTAAAGGCGATTTTTTTCTCCATTTGGGCAAATTTTCAAGACTTTGTTATTTTGTCCAAAAACATCTTGGCTATAGTTCATTATTTTGTCATTTTTTAGTTTTTTGAGCTGGTACTCTATCGTTTTCTTATAAAGTATTCGCGTCTCTTTTTTAAAAAAATATTGTATCCAGTATGGAATATTACAAGTTTCTACAAGCTGCCCTTCGCTTTAAAATCCTTTTTACCATTTTATGAAGAAAAACACCTCTATCTAAGTCCTTTTATCTGTTTTGGAAGGCCTTCTTGTTATTTGAAAAAGCTGCGATCGCAAATGTACCTCCTCCAATACCACACCCTCCCTTTGCCGAAGAATCATTTCCACGGCGGAAGCCACATCGGACGGAAGGAGATAGCTCTCCGTATTTTCCCCCACCGTAAAATCCGCATTGCGGTATAAATTGCTGTCCGTCATATCCGGTAAAATGCTGTGCACTTTTAGGCCTGACTTCCTGTTTTCGACAAAAAGGCTTCTCGCAAAGGAGAGAAGCCCCGCCTTTGTCGCTCCGTAAGCCGCCCCGTATCCGTTTTCATGAAGGGCGGTCACGGAGGAAAGAAAGAATATATGCCCTTTCTCTTCTTTCAAATCCCGCAGGAAATACTGTGTTATCGAGAGAGGAATCGTAAAGTTCACCTCTACCATTTCCGTAATCTTCTCTGCATTTAAGCACTCGTGAAAACCGTAATGGGCGACTCCTGCCGAATGCACGAGAACCGAGAGTTTGCCCTCCGATTTCAGCTTCTGGAAAAATTCCTCCGAGGCTTTGTCATCCCGTAAATCCAGGCGAACGGGAAGAAAGGGGCAGCTTCCCTCTTCTTCTTTAAAATCCCGTCCTATCCCATAGACAAAGTATCCCATTTCCGAAAGTTTCTCCGCAATAGCCCGTCCTATTCCGCCGGATGCTCCGGTCACCAGAGCAAGCTTCTTTTCCGTATTCCCGGCACTATTCCTTTCTTTTTGTCCCTTCTTCATAACAATTTCCTTTTCTTTCCATGCACAAATGCCGAGCGAACGCTCTATTTTCTCCTCGCTCCTTACCGCATCCTTTCGTCCGTTTCGTCTATCTCGTTGCCGTTATCCCACTTTTCTTCTTCCGTCCACCGGAAAATCTTCTCTTTCGGAAGCTTCTCGAGGAGCCTCTGTTCCAAGAAGCCTTCCATCTTGCAAAGAAGCTCCTTCGGATAATGGTAATAGCCGTCCGTATTTTCATAGGGAAAAGAAGTATAGGGAGAAGCACCGCAGGACTTCGTCATGCTCTTTAGGTAACTCTCCGAAATACGGAAGCTTCCGACACTCACGTCATATAGTTTTTCCATGGGAATTTCCCGGAAAACCTTTTCCAAAAGTGCGGTATACAAGCTCTCCCAGTCCGCATGATAAAGCATGGGATCAAAGCAAAGACGCAGCGTAAAGCCCTCTTCCATGGCCATTTTAACAGCCTTGAGTCTCCCCGGAAGGCCTGCCGTTCCATGCTCCGCTTCCGAAACGATTTTCTCCGGAGAGAGGGTAAAGGCAAAAATCAGGCGTTTTTTCGCGTCCTCGGATAAATGCATTTTGAGGATTCTTCGAAAAAGACTTTCTCCCCCCGCCTTGGTTCGTACTTCAATGCGAAGATCCGGCTCTTCCTCCAAAAAGCGGGCGAAGCGCTCCACAAAGGGATAGAGCTCTTCCAACGCCAGTAAATCCGTGTCATAGGAAATGCAAAGATAGAGACTCCGCTTCTCTTTTATAAGCCTTTGGCAGTCCGAAAAATAATCCTCGAGATTCAGGAAGAGCACCAGATTGGCGGAGGGGTACATCCCCTGTAAGTAGCAGTATTCACAATGAAAGGGACAGTTCATAAGAAGAGACGCATAATAGAAACTGCTCTCGGAAAAGCTCTGGCAGACGGGTGCTCCCGGGTAAATCCTCTGCCCTTCCTTCTTGGCAAGGATGAGTTTTCGGCTCTTCTCCTGCAAGGCACGATTCTGCTTCCTCCTGTTAAAGAGGTCTTTATAATGCCGAATCGGAATGAGCTTCGCCTTTGGAAATTTCTCTAAAATTGCCTGCACTTCCTCTCCTCCAAGCAGTTCTTTCTCCACATAGATATGGGAGAAAGGCGGATAGAGCGGAAGAGCCTTCTCCGACTCTTTTCTCCTTTTCTGCCGAAACTCTTCCTTCTTCCTACTTAGTGCAGATGCTTCTTTCATGGCACCTAATGCATCTGCCGCTTCTTCTTTTTCCTGCCTTCCCTGCTTTTCCTGAACTAGAAGCCACGCTGTGAAATCGGAAAGCACTTTCTGTCCGCCCCGCTTATCACGACAGGGAAGGAGTCCTTCTTCCCTCTTTTTCTGAAAATAAGATTTCCACTCCGAAGAAAGGCTCTCCGCATAGGAAAGCAGTCGTTCCAGCTTTTTCTCAAGGACAAAGGATAGACGCAGTTCTTCTGCTAGAGTTGTGCTTTCCCTAAGAAATGCCTCTTCTTTTTCTCTCTCTTTTTCTTTCTCCGCATCCAGTCGCTCTACATGCGAAAGAAAGGAAAATACCTTCTCTTCTTCCTTTCGCATCTGCTCCCGCAGCATTTCCGGCACAGTTTTCCCGCTTCCGTGTTGCCCGCTTTCGAGTTCCCCTACTCCGAAGTCCGTTGCTGAGCGGAGGAAAAATAAATTTTCCAGGGAAAGAAAGGCGTTGGCGGACTGGAAAACCGCTGTGGACTCCATGTCGTAGAGTAAGGTTTCCTCCGTATCCATGCGCTCCGGTCTTTCACCGCACATCAGCACAAACTCATTCGTCCCGAAAGGTGTAACATTCTCTTTCCCACTGTCACTTGCCGGAGAAATCTCCTCTTCTATCGAAGAGTAAGACTTCGTCTCTGTAGCCCATGTTGCATCCGAACGCCGTAATACTTTATCCCCCGTAATCAGTCTTGCCGAGGGAAAGCCGGTCTGATAGAGAAGCTCCGGATAAAATGTCCTTCCGCTTCCTTCCTCTTCCAGGGCATGAATCAAAAACCATTTTCCCAAAGAACGATCTTCCCCTGCTGCCTTAAGCATTGCCGCACTCCCGATAGAAAGTAGAATGTCCCCTCTCTTCGCTCCCTCTCTTGCCAGGGTCGCTGCAACCGCAGCTGCCGCATTGTTTCGTCCTTCCCCTGTCAAGGTGAGCAAAATGTCCCCCCTTCTCTCCGAAACTTCTATTCCCTCTGCATCTCCCTCTGCATTTTCTTCCCCACTCTCTTCTTTTGCTTTCGAAAGTCCCTCCGAAAAATACTGCAAAAAGGGAAACGAAATCTTTCGTTTCCCCATTTTCTTATGCTTTATGATATTTTCCACTTCGCCGTAATGCGCCGCAAAGATAAAAATCATAGTGTTTTACTCCAAATTCTTATAGGCCTCTAAAGATAAAGTCATAGTATTTTACTCCAAATTCCTATAGGCCTCTCGATAAAAGAAGTCCTGCGAGTCAAAACGTTCTTCCCCAAGGCCCTCGGGATCATGATAGAAGCCGTCGGAAAGAAGCCATTTTCCCTTTTCCGTATCCTTAAAGCCGAGATCAAAGATTTCTCTCACTCTCGCCCTGCAGTGCTCGTCATAAACCGGAGCGGCCACCTCTACTCTTCGCAGTGTATTTCTGGTCATAAAGTCTGCACTGGCAATATAAATCTCCTCTTCCTCACCCTGTCCGAAACGGTAAATACGAGAGTGCTCAAGGAAACGCCCTACAATACTGTGCACCCGGATATTTTCCGTCTTCCCGGGAATTCCCGGAATGAGACAGCAGATACCGCGAATCAATAGTTGAATGACTACACCCTTTTGTGAAGCCAGGATTAAAGCGTCTATAATATCTTTATCCGTAAGAGCATTCAGTTTCAAGCCGATATAGCCTCCTCGGCCTTCTTCCGCTTTTCTTCCCTCTTCCTTGATTTTCTCCAATATCGCATTCTGCAGACCCTTCGGTGCAACGAGCAGGGCGGAGCTCTCCTCTACCGTTTCCCCAAGAAGCAGGGTGCGGAAAACCTCCTGCGCATCCTGTCCAATCTTCCGGTTTGCCGTCATCAGGCATAAATCCGTGTACAGTGTTGCCGTTTTCTCATTGTAATTTCCCGTTCCCACCTGTGTGAGGAAAGAAACCCCCTCTTCCGTTTGTCTTGTAATGAGACAAAGCTTGGAATGTACCTTGAAGGCGGGCAGCCCGTAGATCACTTGACAGCCCGCATCCTCCAGTCTTCTCGACATTTCAATGTTGGCAGCCTCGTCAAATCTCGCACGTAATTCCACGAGAGCAAGCACTTCTTTTCCATTTTCCGCAGCATCACAAAGTGCCTCGACAATCTGACTGTGGCTTGCCATGCGATAGAGGGTGATTTTGATGGAACGCACCGTCTTGTCCACCGCCGCAGCTTGCAGGAAGGCAATGAAATTCTTCATGCTTTCATAAGGATAGGAAAGGAGGATATCTTTCTTTTCGACCTGTGAAAGGATATTTTCCTCTTTTCGAATCTCCGGACTCATTCTTGGACTGTACCTCGGGTAATACCATTCCTGATGTTCTCGCATCGTGTTTTGCAATGTAAACATATAGGATAAGTCAAGCGGAGTACCGCAATGCAAGACATGTTCTTCGGAAATTCCGAGGAAGCCGGCCAATTTCTTCCGGATTGACTTGTGAAGATCTCTACTCAGTTCCAGTCTGACCGGGTTCAAGCGCTTCCTCTTCTTTAAAAGCTGTTCCATCATCCCGCGGTAGTCCAGATCCTCATCGTAAACATCCCCTGCATCGATGTCCGCGTTTCTGGTAATGCGGATAATGGATTTTTCCCGAATCTGGTAAGCGGGATAAAGCTTCGATACAAAATGGAGAATGAGTTCCTCGGAAAGCATGTGGTAGCCTTTTCTACCGGGAATTTCAATCAGTCTCTTAAAGACGGGGTTCCAACAGGGCACAATCCCCAGTCGTTTCTTTCCGCCCTTTGTCTCTAGCCTTGCCACCGCATAAAGCTCTCGATTTTGGAGGAAGGGGAAGGGCTGCTGCTTCCCGACAATCATGGGAGAAAGGTAAGGACGAATCGCCTTATCAAAATAAGCCTCCAACTGACTTTGCTCCTGCTTGGAAAGTTTCTGGAAGTTAATGATATGGATGCCTGCCGGCTCAAGCTCTCCCATCAGCTGCTCATAGATTTCTTTTCGTTTCAGCTCCAGGCGCTCTACTTCCTGTAAAATGAGCTTAATCTGTTCCTTGCTGCTTAAGCCTGTTTTATTGTCCTTTGTTTTCTTCCCTCCGGTCTGCTCCATAAGGGTTCCTACTCGAACCATAAAAAATTCGTCTAAATTGGTCTGGTAAATGGAAACAAACTGCAGGCGTTCCATAAGAGGAACTCTGGGGTTGGCAGCCTCATTTAAAACTCTTTCATTAAATAAAAGCCAGGATAATTCTCTGTTCCGATTTATTATACCTAAATTTCTGAAAATAATCCGTAAAATTTATACACCAAGATGTCCTTCGTATTTGTCACTTCTGAACGAGAAGTATCGAGCTTTACTTCAAGCACTTATGAACAAGATGTATCGGACTTTACTTCAGCCATTTGTGAAGAATAAAAAAGCCCTGTTTCACACTGCCTAGCACAGAGTGAAACAGGACTTATCAGCCTAAGCTCTTGCTTCTCGTTTAGCCAGAAGCGGCATGATGATTCCCAAGACGGAAAGCACCAGAGGAGTAATGACATTTAATGCCATAGTAAACGTATCCTTGGAGTGCATCCCGAGGAGACAGCTTACTGCAGTAATCAGAAAACACCAAACACCGAAAGCTAAAGCCACAGCATTGTTCTTTACAAAACGATATTCCGGATGGAATTTATCTCCCGCTTTACGAAGCGCGATATAAGCTGCAAACACCCAGAGGTAACGAAGCGGCATACATACGGAGTTTAACTTGGTAAGCTGCTTTAATACCGCTGCAGCACCCGGCACAAAGGACTGCACCAGAATAATGGAACCGGAAAGTACAGCCACCATGATAATCCCGTTTGTGTAAGCGCCAACATCATTCTGCTTTAAGAGCTTCTTCGGAATAAACTGCTTTGTATCTTCATTATCGAGAAGCATACGAAGCGGTGCATCAATACTCATAATGAGAACGGCAAACTGTCCAATCATATTGCAAAGTGCATAAATCACTAAAAGAGTATCGCCAATGCCATAGTACTCTCCCAGACGCTGGAATGCCCAGTAAGCACCGTTTGCCGCATAAGAGTTAAAGCTCTCTTCCGAAGCATTAATCACCGTCGGATCAAACATCATGCCCATGGCAATGGTTCCGAGCATAGCACAAACCACAACCATGATAGCCAGCGCAATCATCCCCTTCGGGAATCCCTTACTCGGGTTCTCTACTTTGTTTACATACGGAGAAATCTTCTCACATCCGCCCACCGCGAAAACCAGAATGGAAAGGGAGGTAAAATACTCCAAACGGAAATTCGGAATCAAGTTCTTTAAACTAAAGTCCAAGCTGACATAATCCGCCTTCGGATTAATTACCGGTGCGGCAAACATCATCAGAATATACAAGAGGGACATGATAAACATGCTGGATCCCGCAAGAGTTGCCATCTTCTTCAAGGGGTTCAAGCCTCTACTTGCCACATAGCAGAAAAGTAGGAGCAGGGCAAAGGTAATCAGCTGAATGTAAATACTCGGCAGACGATCATAGAGCTCTGCGCTACGGAAGATGACCCAAGACAGCGCCTTCAAACCGCCACTCGGCTTGCTGGCAATATAGGTGATGTGACAAGCCCAGTATGTCCAGCCTGCATAGTATGCAAGCTTGGTCCCCATGGTTTCACGAATCCAGGAACTTACTCCGCCACCCGCGTTCTTAAATGCGGAACCGAGTTCTCCCACCATTAAAGCATAGGGTACAAAGTACAAGGCAAACATGAAAATCCAGCTGAAAATGACCTGAATTCCGTTAAACCATACAAAGCCGTTTACGACGTTACCAAAACCCCAAACCGTGGAAAACGCCATAAACGCAAGTAATTTCCAATTAATCTTTTTTTGTTCCATACTCTCTCCTCTAAACGAAATATCACGCCTCACGCACGATACTCGTTATGAATAAAAATGCATCGTTTTTTCAGTAAAAGGACTATTCCTCTCCTGTAAAACATCCTTTTGCTCCTGTCCTCTGTCGCATGCCGTATCCGCTTCTGCGACAGCGCTTTAAAACTTGATTTCCAAATTGCCGTCCCCTCTTCCGAGCACGGAAGAAGAATAGAAAAGTTTAGCCACTTCCACAAGATAGAAGGTATCCTCCACGCCTGCCGTCTCATACGGGGAATGCATGGAAAGCTGCGGAAGTCCGATATCCACGGTGTTTAGCGCCACCTGACTGTTAGAGATATTTCCCAGCGTGGATCCCCCCAGCATATCGGAGCGATTGGCAAAGCTTTGGTAAGGCACCTTCGCTTTTTCACAGAAACTCTTGAAAACGGCAGCCGAAACCGCATCTGTAGTATACTTCTGGTTCGCACTGTACTTCAGCACAATTCCTTTATTCATATACGGTCTGTTTAAGGCATCCGCCTTGTCAAGATGCGCCGGGTGCACGGCATGGGCATTGTCCGCGGAAACGAGGAAGCTGTTCTGTAAAGCCTTGATATAGTCTTCTTCGCCCATCCCGAAAGCATAAAGAATTCTGTGCAGTACATCCTTTAGAAAAGTGGATGCCGCTCCCTGTTTTGTACCGCTTCCCACCTCTTCGTTATCGTAAACACAGTGAAGCGCTACACTCTCCTTCGGCTTTGCGGAAAGAATTCCTTGTAAAGAAGAAAAGGCACACTGCAGGTCATCCAGTCTTCCGCTTCCGATGAACTCTTCCTTGCCGCCTAAAATCGTAGCCTTCTGTCTGTTGTAAAGGAACAGGTCCCAGTCCAGAATATCCTCTTCTTTTACGGACGCGGCATCGGCCACCGTCTTCTTAAAGCTTCCTTTTCCTTCCATTGTGGAAAATAAGGGGAGCATATCCTTCTGTGCATTGAACTTGTAGCCGTCGTTCACTTCCCTATTCATGTGAATGGCAAGATTCGGAATAATCACTAAATCACGGTCGATATTAACAAGCTTTGTTTCCACCCCCTTCGCACTCTTTACCAGCACACGTCCCGCAACGGACAAAGGTCTGTCGAGCCAAGGGGAGCAAATCATGCCGCCATACTTTTCAACATTGAGCTGAATGTAAGCCTTATCAACTTCAAGCTCCGGATCCCCCTTTATCTTAAACACGGGAGAATCACTGTGACTTGCCATCATCTGAAAACCTTTGAAAGGCTTTTCCGGGAGGACAAAGGCAATGAGCGCGGAACCGTTTCTTGTTACAAAATACTTCCCCCCCTTCTTTAATTTCCAATCTTCTCCCTCATATAGTGATTGAAATCCTTCCTCTTCGAGAGTGTTCTTCATGTTCTCCACTGCAAAGAAGGCGTTAACGCTTTTGTCCAAAAAATCCATCAGCTTTCTGTTCAGCTTCTTTATCTCTGTCGCTTTATTTGTCGCCATAAAATCTCCTTTCTCTACCTTGAAGCATTATACAGGAAAGAAGAATGCTTGAGAAGTAAAAAAATAGGATGATTTACTAAGTTTATTTTTTCACAAATTCCCTCTAAGATACTGCATTTTTCTCCCTCGTGACTTTTCATCCATGGCAATAATTCTGATTGTTGCATTTGCAACACCAATTTTTTAGGAGATTTGCTATACTACCTTCGTGATTCGGAGCAGGGATTTCTTTGCTTCGTAAATCCCGGGAGATATCCCGCGGAATCGATTGATAATTTGAGGAGGATTGTAAAATGGCTAAAATTTCCAGCGATATGTTAGTAGGACAGATTGTAAATGAGCACCCGGAGTTAATTGATACCTTACTGGAAGCAGGCATGCACTGCTTGGGCTGTCCGAGTTCCCAGATGGAGTCTCTTGAGGATGCCTGCATGGTACACGGTTTAAACCCAAATGCGGTTCTCGAGAGTCTAAACCAAAAATTAAGTGAGGTTTCCGAGTAATGAGTGCTTTCTTAGGACCAATTCACTATTGGCTTTATAACAAAATTCAGCTACAAGAAGAGCTTATCCAAGATATCGCCGCGTACGGTGAAAAATCAGGCTGGGCAGTATTTTCCGAAAAGCACTTGGAGGAAAAAACGGTAAACAAGGAGCTCCGTCCCCTGAACGAACTCATCGATGTGATGAATATCCACGGATGGCTGCAGGAAAGAGTGCAGGATGCGGAATCGCGCTACGCTCTTCTCGTAACAAGTATCCTGTCGGAAGACCCTGAAAGACTTTCCTCTTTGGAGGAACTTGCCTTTCAGTTCGGAAAAAAGAGGGCGATTGATCCTTCCTCCGATGCCGTTGACGCCTACAGGAAATTAGACGACTCGCTTTTAAACGGGATGCCCTGTGACAGAGTAAATGTCATCACGGAGCAGGATCCTTCCCGTACCTCTTGGGTGCAGGAAGAGGACATTCACGCTCCGTTCTGGAATGCTGTAGGCGGAGATCCTTCCGTATACTACCGGCTCAGAAGGAAAATTATGGAAGGAATGCTCTCTAAAACTGCCCTCCACTTCGACTCTGACGAGGAATGGCATTACAGTTTATATCAATAAAAACATCCGGTAGAACGGCGACAGGCCGGATAAGAAAACGGAATATTACGCGGTTTGCCTGCTTATGGACGCGGTTTCCCATCTTTAAGCAAAATACTTCTTTCGTATAATGGCATACCGGAAAGAGGGGGAAGATGAATACAAGTATTACCATTATGGAAGAAGAGCACAGCAATATCAATAGAGCTCTTGCCGTGATTCGCAGCATTTGCCTAAAGCTTATGCGTGGAGAAGAAGTGCCGGACAGTGATTTTCGGCTAATTATCGACTTTATCCGGAACTATGCGGATAAACATCATCATGGAAAGGAAGAAAAGTTCCTCTTTCCGCTTATGGTAGAAAAAATGGGTCCCGTCGCGGATAAACTGGTCACCCACGGTATGCTTGTGGAGCATGATCTCGGAAGAGCCGATATCCTCAATTTAGAAACAGCGCTAAATGAATATCGGAAAACGCCCACTTCGGAGCTTAGGCTGGATATCCTGTCCTATGCTATGGCTTATGCCCACCTCTTACAACTTCATATTGAAAAAGAAAACAGTGTGGTCTACCCCTTTGCAGAGAGAAGCTTAAGTCCGGAAGATTTTAAACTGATTAATGAAAAATCCGAAGCCTTTGAAGCTGAGAAAAAAGCGGAAGGAATACAGGAAAAATACTTAAATGCATTGGAACAGCTGGAAAAAAAGTATCTATAGTAAACCGCTGAGGAATTCTTTTATTCTTAACAAGTGGCGCAGGCGAAGCCTGAGACATCTTGTTGTAAAAAGAGGATTTCCTTTTTCTATTTTTCATTTTTGTATTTTTCATTTTTGCTTTTTCTATTTTTATTATTTTTTTACTGTTCTTTTATGCGGTTTATGCTATACTTATATGGCGTATAGAGTATTTTTATAAACAAGCTGTCGTGAACTTTAGCGACAGTCGAAAAAAGCGGGTTATGCAGAGGAACTGTGCAACTCAGCTGAAAAGACAACCGGTTAACAGCAATTTGCTAAGGAATACAAAAAAGAGGACTTCCCATTGTGGCTGTCCTCTTTTTTTATTCATAACGAGTATCGCTCGCAAAGCGTGCGGTATCTCGTTTAAACATCCGGCTTAGCTGAAACCCGAGCCCTCTTGTTTTTAACCTGCGACAAAGCTAACGCCCGAGATAGTTATCGCGCTCTATATCTCCTTCTGTGTTTTTAAAATGAAGGTATTTCTATCAAAGTCAATGATTCCCTCCTCTTTTAAGGCGGAAAGCTCTCTCGTCATCGCAGAGCGGTTTGTGCAGAGGAACTGTGCCATATCCGTACGACTTAAGCTGAGTTCGATATACTTCGATCTCTGCTTCTGTGCCTGCAATGATAAATAAGCCAATATTTTCTCCCGAAGGCTGCTGCGAGAAGTAACCTCTATTTTCTCCATAAGCTGAATATTTTTTTTACTGATTAAATCAAAGAGATTCTCAATTAAGCGGAAGTGAAAACTGCATTGATTCTTACAAACATGAATTGCCTTTTCAAAGGAAAGGAAAAGCACCTCCGTCTTTGCAGCGGAAAGGAAGGAAACATATTCATCCTCGGAAGCGCTATTTCCAAAAGTTTCTCCGAAGATTTCCCCTTCCCCCATATAAGTGAGCAGAGTTTCCCTCCCCCAAACATCCGTCTTGATCATATGAATACTCCCGAAAAGCACTACTCCCACATGCTTCTCATGATTTTCCTCTACATGAATGAGTTCCCCTTTCTTATAAGAGCGTAGATAGCTCTTCATACAGTAGAGCAGGGCGTCCAGATTTTCTTTCTCAATGCCCTTAAAAATTTCCATATCCGAGTAGCGGAGAATTTCTTCCTTGTTCAGCTCATTCAGCTTATGCAAATGGTTGAGCTTTTGTTCTGATTCTTTCTATCCTCCCTATTCAAACTCTTCCGTTCTTCCATGGCATGGCAAGCGCAACCGCAGCAAACATTCTTCTCTTTCGACATACACAGTTTATCCTTTTTTGTATTTTATTTATGCATAGTGTAATTCTCTTTTGTTGCACGCGCAACATATTTTCTTCCTTCTTTATTGCAAAATGAAGAACATCAAGCGCCGGGAGCGATTTCTGCACTTTCTTCTTACTTTAATCGCTTTTTGGCAGAGTAATTTTGAGTCAAACTTTTTCTTAGGAGGGAAAAAATGGAGAATAAGATGTTTTGTTATCAGTGTCAGGAAACGGCAAACTGTTCCGGATGTACCGTATCCGGTGTTTGCGGAAAGAAGCCGGATGTAGCGGCCATGCAGGATCTTTTGGTTTACGCTACCAAGGGCTTGTCCGCTGTGGCTGAGCAGTTAAGATCCGAGGGAAAAGAAGTTTCTCCGGAGTTGAATCACCGCGTAACGATGAACCTTTTCATCACCATAACCAATGCAAACTTTGATAAAGATGCTATCGTGGAAAATATCAAGGAAACCTTCGCGATGAGAGATGCGGTTAGAGCAACACTTTCCGACAGCACGAAGCTTCCCAAGGCCGCAACCGTGGAAGTCGCAGAGAAGGATTATGATATCTTTGCACAGAGCATCGGTGTTTTAGCTACGGAAAATGAAGACATCCGTTCTTTAAGAGAGTTAATCACCTATGGATTAAAGGGTCTTGCAGCTTATTCCAAGCACGCCAATGCGCTTTTAAAGGATGATGCCAATGTTGACGCTTTCATCCAGAAGGCTCTTGCAAAAACATTGGACGACAGTCTTTCCGTAGA
>QWCI01000467.1_pt1 | contig 16580 bp, 14 predicted proteins | sample 1972541 | NCBI WGS metagenome assembly QWCI01 (sample SAMN09866712, study PRJNA288562) | Human oral metagenome isolate term3_saliva, whole genome shotgun sequencing... | isolation source: mouth | host: Homo sapiens | place: USA: California | reverse complement strand
AGCTCAATTTTAATCAACTCCGGGAATTTCTTACTAATATCCCTTAAAGCATTTCCAACTGATTTTCTCACATATTCGCTTGCATCTTCTTTTAAGTTGGCAATCCTTTCAATAGCTTCATTCGGATTTTCCTTGAAATATGGTCTACTTGTCCATATTCTTAGTCCCTCTGTAACAGCTCTCCTTATATTAGGATTATTGTTTTTTAACCATTCATCAATTATTGGAAGTGCTTTTTCATATCCTTTTTTCTTGCAGAATTCATCAAATGCCTTTGCCAATACTTCCTGAACTCTCCAATTATCATCTTTGGAAACTTCATCTCTCATAAATGCTAAAATATCATCTTGTTCTGATAAATATCCAAAAAGAAATACACCGTACATCCTTACTTGATAAGTAACAGATTTATATGCTAAAAATGCCAAATTCTTAGCATATTCATTATCATTAGATTTATAATCGGTTAACGCTCTTTTCTCTTCCTCTTTGAAACCATTTTCTATCAAAGAAAATTCTTTTTCTAAACTCGCAATATATTCTTTCAAGTTGCCTCGCCTCCTCATAAAATATCTATTTTCCTACAACGCTTTAATCTTCTCATTTATCAATTCAATAAATGCTATCACAGTTGCTCCTATCATCGGAAGCCCATAAGGACTAAATAGGAAACCGATAATCAAGCCCGATATACCTATTCCGACTTCTCCTTGAATAAAAGAAGCTAATGCCCCAAATATACAGAACATCATAACGATATACAGTAACGCTGTTCCTATACTAAGCAGGAATGTTAGAAATGCAGTGATGATACTAAGCAGCAAGCTGATTGGAAACAGTATTATTTTCGTTATCCACCTAATCATTTTTTATTCCTCACTTCCCAATTCATCCTTTGTATCTCCACACACCATATCAATACAAACATAAACATCAATATAATTTTTCAGGACTTTTTTTCGTCCTCCATCGCCATCTTCATTAAAGACATAATGCTTGTAAAACTGCTTAAAATGCAGGATTTTCACGATTTCACTCTTTGTATCAACGCTATGCACTCGACATGACTAGTATGCGGAAATTGGTCGACGGCCTGTACCTTTTTTAGTTGATAGCCATTTGCTGTTAAATACTTTAAATCTCTGGCTAGGGTGGCACTGTCACAGCTGACATAGACCATTCGCTCTGGCTGCATAGCTACCATGGTCTCTAGGCAGGCACGATCACAGCCTTTTCTCGGTGGATCAACCACGATGACATCGGGATGCGACTGCTGATGATTTCCATTCTTTAGGGCATTTTGATACATTGCAGGAAGAACTTCTTCTGCCTTGCCCACAAAAAAGTCAGCATTGGTGATATGGTTTTTCTTCGCATTATTTTTGGCATCCAAGATAGCGGCCTCTACAATTTCCACTCCATAGACTTGTTTTGCCTTTCTTGCCAGAAAAAGAGAAATTGTACCTATCCCACAATATAGGTCCCAAACGGTCTCCTTGCCTGTGAGATTCGCAAACTCTAGGGCCTTGTCATACAAGACCTTGGTCTGTAGGGGATTCACTTGATAAAATGACAATGGTGAGATTTCAAAGGCAATATCTCCGATAGAATCTGTGATGGTTGGCGAGCCAAAGAGTTGGAAGATTTCTCTTCCCATAATGACATTTGTATTTTGTGTATTGATATTGAGGCTGATGCTGGTCATGCCCTCTATGGATTTTAATCTCTCTATTAAAATATTGCTCTTTGGAAGAGATTTGCCATTGATAATGATGCAAACCATCACTTGATCCTGTCCCTGATCTTTTCCTTCTCGAATTAAGACATGGCGAACAAGACCCTTTCTCGTGGTCTCATCATAAGAAGAAATATGATATTCTCGCATAAAGTCTAGGATCGTTTCTAGGATTATTTGATTCTTTTTTTGACCGAGCAAACAATTTGTCCAAGGAATAATACTATGTGTTCTGCCCGCATAAAATCCAGCAATTAGATTTCCCTCTCGATCTGTGCCAATGGGATACTGTGCCTTATTTCTGTAGTGCCATGGCTCTTTCATTCCAATAATGGGAGCAATTTCTACCCCTTCCAAGGCTTCTCTAGAAAAACCGCCAAGCCGTATCAAGTTATTGATGACTTTATTTTGCTTAAATGCAAGTTGTGCACGATAGGATACACTCTGCAGTGCACAGCCACCACATGGTCTAGCCACTGGACAGCGAAGCTCAACTCGATCCTTACTCTCCTTGAGAATTTCTACTACTCTCGCATACCCATAACTTTTTTTGGTCTTCATCACCACTGCACGCACTCTGTCCCCAATGGCACTGTCCTTAATAAACCATGTAAAAGCATCGGTCTTTCCGATACCTTCTCCGTCTGTGCTAAAATCAGTGATATCTACTTCAATGACATCGCCTTTTTTGTTCATTTCCTCTTCCTCTATCTCAACCTCTTAGCATCTTCTATTCTATATCTGTTCTCATAATATTGGTTTCCAGCAGGCGATTATATCCCATCCATTGTGCATTTATATCTCCAGAGGCAAAAATTTCCTTCATTGTCTCTAATTTTGCATCGGTGTTGTCTGCAAGATTTAAAGCCATGGCCTCCACAAGGGCTGGCTTTTTTGGTGAGCCATACTCTAATTCCCCGTGATGGGCAAGAATACAATGATTTAATTGCAAGAGCACCTTCCTTGGGAAGTTTTCAATGGCTCTTGCCTTGTCATTAATCATCTCTACACCGATCATAATATGTCCGAGCAATTGACCATCATCTGTGTAGTCATTTTCTGGGAATGCAGATAACTCTATGGTCTTTCCAATATCATGGCAGAGTGCCGCAGTAATCAATAAATCATGATTTAAAAATGGATAGGCAATGCAATAGTACTCACACAGTTTTGTGATACTCAGTGTGTGCTCTAAAAGTCCTCCGACAAATCCATGGTGTACACTCTTTGCTGCAGAGGAAAAACAAAACTTTCGAACAAATTCTTGATCTCGAACAAATAGGGATACCAACAATTCATGGAGATATGGATTCTTCACTGTATCCAACTCCTGCACCAATTCATTGTACATCTGGTTGATGTTCTTTTCGCTCACTGGCAAATAGTCGGATGGAAGATATTCGGTTTCCCTTGCCTTTCTCACTCGCCTCACATTGAGCTGATAGTTATTATTAAAAATGGTGACATCGGCCTCAATAGCAATGTAATCTAGTGCCTCAAAGTCTCCAATTCCTGGTGAGCCCAAATCCCAAATCTTGGCATCCACAGTTCCTGTGCGATCCTGCAATAAAAGGCTTCCGTACTCCTTACCCGCCTTTGTCAATTGAATTTGTTTACTCTTGCAAAGGTATATCTCTGATATGTGCATACCTTCTCTAAATGTCGAAATATATTTCATTTTTTTCCTCTCTTAACTTACCTATCTTGCACCCACATTGACTGTAAATACAACTTCTTTGTATTTTCCCACACTACTGCGTCTTACCTTAACAGGAATGCTCTCTCCAACATTTAGACCCTCAAGGGCCTTCTTGTACTCACCTATATTTTTTACCGAAATGCTTCCCACATCCGTAACAATATCGCCCACCTGTATTCCAGCTGCATAAGCTGGTGAATCATTCGCACAACTGGTCACATAAATGCCTGCCGGTGTTCCCGCCTCTCGCATATTTAACGGAATTTCCGCTCCTTGAATGCCAATATAGGGACTAGTCTTTGCATTGCTCATCCGCTCTAAAATATTTTTAAAATCCGAAATGCCATAGACCACAAAACGCCTGCTGTCGTTACTTTCCTTTTCACTTGTCTTTACTGCAAATCCGACAAGTTCTCCCTTGACATTGACAATAAAAGTGCCACTGTCGGCATCTAGTTTTGCATCCGTGTAGATAAATCTTGCTGTTCCATCCACCACGCTCATATTTCTTGCAACATAGGAAACAATACCATAGCTTGTGGAATGTACCATTCCCATTGGGCTTCCAATACTCATAATCACCTGTCCTCTTCGAACCTCATTGGAATTGCCAAGTGAAATTGCACCCACTGATTGCAATGTGCGTTCTTCAAGATTGCTCTTTTCCACAGAAACAATGCTAAGACCTGTAATTTTGTCCACACCCTTTACTGTCGCCGCACTCACCACCCCATTGTCAAAGGTGACTTCAATAGAGTCTGCTCCTCCTGTCGCCTTTATTGGGGCAAGGATGACATACTCACTGTCTGTGCTGGCAATGACAATCCCAGAACAAACCCCTGTCGTTGGCACTGTGTTGTCAAACCACTCCTTCTCATTTTTGACTGACTGAATAGAGACAATGGTCTTATCAAGATCACTGCCAATCTCACTTAAACTAGAAATCATATTTGCAAAATCCTCCGCCGAGTAGCGGTATTGCTGGATGGCAGATTGTACAATGTCAGCTACAGGTTCACTTGTCTCCTTTGCTGAAGTTGTCTCATCTCCCTCTTGTACATCGGGAGCGTCTTTTGGAATTTTTACTACTTCCTGTGTCTGCTTTGGATAGGCATGGTGCAACAAGGGCGATAGCAGAAGTGCTGCCAAAACTGCACATATTCCAAATACAAAGCCACAGATACTAAATCCCAATACACGCTTTCCTATTTGCCGTAGAATTTGCTTTTTATCTTTCTCCGGCTCAATGACCTTTTCCTTGATAAAATCTTTCTTCTCTCTACTATCAGGCATCTATTCCCTCACTTTTAAGTACAAAACTTTATTGTAACTGAATTATACTTTGTATTGCACACTTGTGCAAGCTTTTGTATACTCTATGAGAATACTACTTTTATATAGAGGAAAAATTATGAATAAAAAGTCATTAAAAATATTGGAATACCCAAAAATCATTCAACTTTTGGTTGCCCATGCAACCTCTGACCCCGGAAGAAAACTATGCCAAGAACTTCTTCCATTCGATCAATTTGAGGACATCATTCACGCCCAAAAAGAGACTACCGATGCTGTCTCTCGTATTCGAACCAAGGGAGGAATTAGTTTTGGCAATGTAAAAAACATCGGCGAGGCCTTAAAACGCCTAGAAGTTGGCTCATCACTGAGTATTTTAGAACTTCTTCGCATCGGTTCACTCCTACGAAATACTGCTCACGCCAGAGATTATGGCGTGCACGAGGAAGATGATGATCTTGATTCCCTTGAGGAATATTTCCGCATTCTTGACCCAATTTCTGCACTTTCTAAGGAGATTTCTCGATGCATTATTGGGGAAGAGACGATTGCTGACGAAGCCTCCCCAGGTCTTTCTAAGGTGAGAAGACAGCAAAAGGGAATTCTATCACGCATGCACAATGAATTAAATTCCATTCTCAATGCCCACCGAGACTATTTAATGGACTCTGTCATTGCCATGAGAGATGGAAGTTACTGTCTCCCTGTAAAAAGTGAATTTAAAAATAAAGTTCCTGGCGTTGTTCACGACCAAAGTTCCACAGGATCTACTGTATTCATTGAACCAATGGCCGTCATTCGAATGAACAATGAACTTCGAGAACTTGAAATTCAGGAGAAAAAAGAAATTGAGGCGATTTTAAAGAGTTTGAGTGAGCAAGCCGCCCCATTTGTGGAAAATCTAAGAATCAATCAAGAGACGCTCACCCACCTCGACTTTGTCTATGCCAAGGCCAATTTGTCCAAATCAATGACAGCTAGTGAACCTATTTTTAATCAAAAGGGATGGATTCACATTAAGGACGGACGTCACCCTCTTTTGGATAAAAATAAGGTGGTTCCTATCACAGTTTCGCTTGGAAAAGACTATGACCTTCTCATTGTCACAGGGCCAAATACAGGTGGAAAGACGGTTTCTCTAAAGACTGTCGGTCTATTTACCTTGATGGGGCAAGCTGGACTTCATATCCCTGCCTTTGAGGGAAGTGAACTTGCCGTCTTTTCGGATGTCTTTGCCGACATTGGAGATGAACAAAGCATCGAACAGTCCCTATCCACCTTCTCTGGACATATGAAGCGAATCGTGGAGATCCTAGATCAGGCTGACAGCCAATCTCTCTGCCTATTTGACGAGTTGGGAGCGGGAACTGACCCAACAGAGGGCGCTGCACTGGCCATCTCCATTCTCTCCTTCCTCCATCAAATGAAGGCGAGAACAATGGCAACCACGCATTACAGCGAATTAAAAGTCTTTGCCCTGTCCACACCTGGTGTAGAAAATGCCAGCTGTGAGTTTAATGTTGAAACCTTACAGCCAACCTATCGCATCCTCATTGGCATTCCAGGAAAGTCCAATGCCTTTGCCATCTCAAAAAAATTGGGACTTCCCGAATATATCATTGACGAGGCAAAAACACATATTGCACAGGACGAGCAAAGTTTTGAAGATTTATTGGTAAAATTAGAGCAAGACCGCATTACTATGGAAAAAGAACGGCTAGAAATTGAGCGCTACAAGAAGGAAATTGAAAGCCTCAAGCGCCACTACACTCTTCAGGACAAAAAACTAGATGAACGAAAAGAAAAAATCATCAATGCCGCCAAAGAAGAAGCTGAAGCTATTCTTTCAAAGGCCAAGGAAACTGCAGACAGCACAATTAAAAATATCAATAAGATTGCTTCTGGTGCAGGGCTTGGCAAAGCACTTGAAAAGGAAAGAGATACTCTTCGCAATTCCCTAAAGAGTGTGGAAAAAATGGAAAAGAAGAAAAAGCCAAAGAAATCTGCGGATAAAAAACCTGAAAAATTGCAAATTGGAGATACTGTCCATGTCTTTAGTATGAATTTAAATGGTACGGTTTCCACTCTGCCAAATGACAAGGGCAATTTCTTTGTTCAAATGGGTATCTTAAGAAGCCAAGTCAATATCAAAGATGTCGAACTTGTTCAGGAAAAAGAGCCTGTACTCTCCCCAAAGATGCCAAGACGCAGTTCATCCATGATGAAGGCCGCACATATTTCCCCTGAAATCAATGTCATTGGCAAAAATGTGGATGAGGCATGTGCCATCCTAGACAAATATCTAGATGATGCCCTCCTTGCCCACCTCGACTATGTTCGCATCATCCATGGGCGAGGAACTGGGGCACTTCAAAAGGGTATCCATGCCTACTTAAAGCGTCAAAGCTTTGTAAAGAACTACCACCTCGCTGAATACGATGATGGCGGAACAGCTATCACCATTGTAACATTTAAATAAAATGAAAGGAGATCTATGAACAGTAAACCCAAAGTCCTCATTGTTGATGATGACGATTACATCTCTGACCTTGTCTCTCTCTATCTCGAGAAAGAACAATTTCAGACAAAAAGTGCACTGGATGGAGAATCTGCACTCAAATTATTTGCAGAATTTAAGCCCGACATTGTGATTCTCGATTTAATGCTTCCTGGCATCGATGGATATCAGGTCTGTCGTGAAATTCGAAGGACCTCTCAAGTCCCAATTCTTATGCTCTCAGCCAAGGGAGAGGTCTTTGACCGAGTACTTGGGCTTGAACTGGGTGCGGATGACTATCTGGTCAAACCATTTGACACTAAGGAATTGATGGCCAGAGTAAAGGCACTCTTTCGCCGTGTGCAGACACAAAAACCTCAAGAACAACATGGTGATTATGTCGAATATCCCGATCTACTCGTCAATATGACCAATTACTCTGTGGTTTATAAAGGACAAAATATTGATATGCCACCAAAAGAGCTTGAACTTTTGTATTTTCTTGCTTCCAGCCCAAATCATGTCTTTACTAGAGAACAGCTCCTCGACCACATTTGGGGATATGAATACATTGGAGATACCCGAACTGTGGATGTTCACATCAAGAGATTGCGCGAAAAAATTAAGGACAATCAACATTGGTCTATTTCGACTGTCTGGGGAATTGGCTATAAATTTGAGGTGCGAAGATGAAACAGCACTCGCTCTATCTAAAATTTCTGCTTGGTTATCTGATCTTTGGTGTCACGGCCTTTATTGCCATCGCCACACTTTCTTCTCGACTCACCTACAGTTACTTGATTGAGTCGAGAAGTTCTACACTCTATGATGAGGCCAACTTAATTGCCACCTCCTATTCGACGCTCTATAATGTCGGCAACTTAAAACTCGATGAAGCCTACCCTCAGCTTGAAGCTGTGTCCACTTTTCTTGGGGCACAAATTTGGGTGATGGATAAGAATGGAAAAATTGTTGTTGACTCAAAGGACGAACGAAATGGGGATATCATCAAGGACTTTGATCCGACTGCCACAGGAAATAAATCTTACAGTACAGGAAATTACTTTGGTTCATTTCCCTATCTCGTTCTCAGTGTATCTGCTCCCATCACAGGAAACTATAGCACCTATGGCTATGTGGTCATTCACCTGCCCATTGACAAGGTGCTAGAAAGCCGAGACCAAATTTTAAATATTGTGTATATTACATTTTTTATTGTGTTTATCCTTTCCTTAGCCATATTAATCGTCTTTCATTGGAGCGTATACCGCCCACTAAAGACCATCACTGAAGCAGCTAGACAGTATGCTGCTGGAAATTTGGAATATGAAGTTCATCTCAATACTCACGACGAAATGGGCTATTTGGCCAAAAGCCTCAACAATATGTCCAATGAACTCGGTGCCTCAGAGGAATATCAACGAACCTTTATTGCTAATGTCTCTCACGATTTTCGCTCTCCACTCACTTCCATCAAGGGATACTTAGAAGCAATGTTGGATGGCATCATTGAACCCGATCAATATCCCAAATTTTTACAGCGTGTACTCAATGAAACCGAGCGTCTAACGAAGTTGACCGGTGGAATTCTAACCCTAAGTTCTCTTGATTCTAAGGCAAGGTTAAACCACATTAACTTTAATATCAATCAAATGATTAAGGATGTTGCAGCCAGCTTTGAAATGCAATGCCAAACCAAAAAGATTATTTTTGACCTAACTTTTTCCGGTGCAAGTTTGGAAGTTTATGCCGATTTTAGTAAAATACAGCAAGTTCTCTACAACTTAATTGACAATGCCATTAAGTTCTCCAATGAGAATTCTACAATTTTTATTTCTTCCTTCCAGCGTCACGACCGCATTTTTGTCTCCATCAAGGACAATGGTGTCGGTGTCCCAAAAAAAGATTTAAAAAAAATCTTTGATCGCTTTTATAAATCTGATGCCTCTAGGGGAAAGGACAAAAAGGGCAGTGGTCTGGGACTTTCTATTGTCAAAGAGATTTTACAGGCTCATGAAAGTAGCATTGATGTCGTCAGTACCGAGGGATCTGGCACAGAGTTTATATTTTCGTTACCAATTGCAATAGAATTGTAAGTTTACAAATGTTACTTTTCAATGTACACTAGAAGATGTTAGATATTATTTACAAATGGAGGATATAGTTATGAGAAGTTTAAAGAAGTATATGGCACTTGGTCTTTCTATGTGCATGCTTTCATCATCATTCATTGTTTCAACACCTTTGACATCTTTTGCAAAGACATCTTCAAAGAAGGATGACGACAAAGATTACACCATCGGTTCTGCAAGCTGGGATGACTCTGAGAGAGCACTCGCTACCTGGGACGAGCCAAATGACAAGACAACTTACAAGGTAAGACTCTACAGAGGTGAGAGGGCTATTGGCAACTGGATTACCACCAGCTCCACACACTATGACTTTACCAAGGCTATTGTAGAAAAGGGCAAGGGTTCTTATAAGTTTAAGGTATACTCAACTAAGGGAAAGCAATCCGATACAACTGCTGAGTCAGATCTCCTTGATGTCGATGCAGATACTTTAAAGACCTACAAAGATAAGAAGCCAATGACAAACAATGGTACTAATGGCAACAACAATGGAAACAATAACAACAATGCTGGTGCCAATGCTCCTGGAAATCTAAAGACAGATTCTGCTGCTGACCCTGCTAAGGGACCTGGTATTGGATTAAAGAAGGGCGGAAATACTGCTCCAAATAATGCTGGTCCTGGCATCACACAAAACAACAATAACCACAGCAACAACAGCAACAACAATGCGACTGGCAATGTCCTCAACTCTGCAATCAATGTTGCAGCTGGTCACAATGGTTGGAATCAGATCGGTGCTGATTGGTGGTACAAAGATGACAATGGAACAGCTGTACAAAATGGCTGGAAGCTTGTTCACAATCTCTGGTACTACTTCCAGGCTGATGGCGTAATGAAGAAGGGCTGGTATCAAAATAAATTTGGTCAGTGGTTCTACTTAAAGCCAAACAATGGTGATATGGCAAAAGGCTGGAGAGAGATCGATGGCAAGTGGTACTTCTTTGACAAGGACAACGGAAATATGCTTGTCAACACAACAACTCCTGATGGCTACAAAGTTGATGCTTCAGGTGTTTGGGTAAAATAATTTCATACAATAAAAAGCCCCAACCCGGCCGGTTTATTCCGGCAAGGTTGGGACTTTTTATTATCTTACAATTTTAAACCCTTGCAACATACTCATATGGCAATGGAACAATCTTTCCTGGCTGGTCGATAACCTCGAGCTGCTCAAGTGTATCCTTTACGATATTGTATTGCATTTCTACATTGTGTGGCTCACCTGCATTTGCACCCATCGGAACGAGAGGAGCAACTGCTCTTGGAGAACCTGTCTGACGAACAACTGGTGGAAGCGCCGCAATAATAATTGTCGGAATTCCCACAGATTCAATAGCTCTCTGCACAAGCACGGCAGAACGATGACAGGTACCTCAGCCAGCAGTGAGGATAACGCCGTCAACACCCTCATCCTTTAAAATATTTGCAATCGCTGGACCAGTCTCATTCTTAAACTTCTCCTGGTTTCCGCCACCACCCATAAATCCAACATGGACAGGAGCAACCTTTCCAATCACACCGTCCTTTGCTAACTCATGAAGACGATCAATTGGGAACATACAGTTGATATCCTTATTGACATCACTGTTATCATATCCACCATGAGATACCATTAACTCACTTGATGGCATTGTATCTTTAATAATTCTGTATGAAAAATCACCTGCAAGATTAAATCTCTTGTCATCCTTGTGATGAACTCCAGCCGCTGTTGCAATGGCAATGGTCATATCCTTGAGCGGTTTTGTTACAGGAGCCCATACTGGCGCAGGTGTCACAGGCACGAAAATCTCGGACTGCATACCCTTTACTACTGTAAAATCCATATCTTATCCTTTCTTAAATGTAAATTTTATGTATTATCCCCATGTGTATGGCGAATATTACTAACATACTTTTCATTGACCTCAGGCCCAAGCTGTTCGATAAAGCTCATATTAAAGCCAACTTCCTGCCCAACCTTGATTTCATAATCTGTAATCAACATGCGCATAGGAATCTTCATATATCCAAGCCTTCCCTTTAGGTCAATTCCAACTGCACCATCGTGAACCTCAACGATAATGCCCTCCATGTAGATGATCTTGTCCGTATACTTTGCCATAGCATTACGCATTCATATACTTTTCTTTGAACTTCTCACTCATTGGAAGTGAAGTCTCATTCTCCACAAGCTCAACTGGCTTTCCTGTGACATTGGAAATCAACTCGACATTGGCTGTCTTTACATTTGGATTCCACTTCTTCTCAGCCTTCTTGATTTCATCACCAGCCATCTCAGCCTTTAACATATACATTGCACGAACTGCATCCTCTGGACAAAGTGTGTTATTGGCAAGGATCTCATTCTCAATTCCAGTCTCAGACTTATTGTTGTCAACCATCGCTGTCATATACTTATTACCTACAACAAGTGCACCCTGATTTGCACAGAATGACATACCAACAACCTTGATACCACGCATACCAATCTGCTCGATATGGCTTGCAAAGTCAATGTGGTTGTTTCCAAATCCCTCTGTTGTCACAAATGCACCATCGGCACCAATGGTCTCTGCCATCATACCTACACGCTTAGAAACATAGAACTTCTCTGCATTGATCTGTGGGCTACCAACAAGAATAACACCACAAAAATCAATTTCCTTGTCCATCAGTGCTTCCATTACTAATGGCTCTCTCCAGTAGTGACGAGACATCTCCTTTGATGCAGGTCCAATACAAGTGAGTGCGTGAATACATCCATCCAAAATCTCTAGTGGAGAAACAACAACAGGAACATTTCCAAGGTCTACATTTGGCTTTGCACCCAATACTCCGACCGGCTCCACTGGAAGGAGAAGATTATCATGCATTGCGCCTTGTCCCATAATCTCTTTGACAACAACAACTTTCTTCTTTCCAGGATGTCTGTGCTGCTCAAATGTCTCTGTGTTGACTACTAAGCTCTCATCAACCTTCTTCAAAGCCTCACGAATTTCCTGTGTAATGACATCTGTTGCAGTATGGGCTGCCAATGGGCCTGGACGCTCCATATTTGTCTTTTCCTTGATGGTCACATTGGTCTTGATAAAGATGTCGCCCTTATCTGGTGCACCTGGTCTTCCCCACATGATGTTCTCATCGAGATAACCCTCTGAAGATCCAAACTCACCGATTTGTACACCATTGGCATCTGTACCAGAAACAACCATAACCACATTGTCGAGGACTCTTGTCACACCAGATCCAACCTCGCTGTCGCCTTCCTTGGTTGCAATTGGCTGCACATCCATAATGGTGTTAGAAAATGTGTGATACATATCTGGTGTAATCACATCAATCTTTAAATCCAATACAAGCTCTTGACTGTCCACAGCCTCAGCCTCAATGCCCTCGCGAATGGTGAGCACAGTGCCCTCAATCTTTGTCTCTGGTCCTCTCTTTACCTCAGTGATGTTAAAATGCTTTCTTGTCAAAGAGCGAACAAGAACATCCTCTTCCTTTGGTGCCACAGCCTGTGCTGTTGCAACTGGTGCTGCTCCAACTCCAGTTGCAGCCGTTGTTGCTGTTGCTGTCGCATTGCCAATTGGGACTTGGATATCAATTCCCTTTCCTTCTCCAATATGAATCTTTAACATTCCACCACTGATCTGAGTTGTTGCTCCCTGCACAGCTGGTGCTGATGTTGTAGGAGCAGATTCTGATGCAGTCTCTGGTGCCTTCTCCTCCTCCATAGACTGAACCTTATCAATTAAGTCCTTTGTCAGAGGTGTCAATGAATCGCAAGTCTCTAATAAAGTTGCACCCAAAACCTCACCAATTTTTAATACGCCGTCTAACTTTAATAATCCAGAATCAACAAGATCATCAAAAATCTCTGGATCCTCTAGGTTGTGGCTTGATAAAACCACGCCCTTTTCTGCACGGCAGCAAAGCACCGCAGGACTATCCTTGTGGCTGTTTGCATATTCTGCTGAAATAGACATATCTTTTGTTCCTTTCTTTTTTACTCAATGCTAATATGTATATCACTGCCTGACTCGATACTAATCATAATATCACCATCGCTCAATACAGTCAAATACTCGTAATCTTTTGCCTCAGTGCTAGTCTCTGGCTGAGCCTGAGCCTCGGCACTTACTTCTGGCTCTTCCTCCACCTTCTTTGACTTTGTCAAGTAGCGCATTGGCTCCATGCCCATGGTCTTAAAGATGTTATCCGTCTGATGGATTACTTTTAAACCAAGTTTTGGTGCTGAACCCATAACGGTGTTGGTACAGTCGCTGCAATTTCCAATCAAAATGTATTCACAGCCATCTTTTTTAAAGTTTAAACACTTCTGTGCCTGTCCAGGACAATTTCCAGGATTTTCACACTTTAGTGTTCCCTTGACATCTTGTGCTTGCTTACAAGCTTGGTAGGAAACAACCTCGGCATTGTATTTCTTTGCCAAATCTTCCATTCGCTCGACATTTCCACCACAAGCACAGAGCAAAAGTCCTATCTTCGCACCATGAAGATCCTCAAATGGCTCTGTCACAATAATTCCACCACTTGTCTTTGTGATTGGCGTATCCAATGACACTGCATGACCTGTAAATGGTCCACCCATAACAATTTCACCGTAGTCACCGTCAATGCCACCTGCTTTTTCAATCAGTTCACCGACTGTCGTTCCAATAGGAACATCCATAAATACATGAACCTTTTTCTCTCCCTTTAGCTTTCCAGCTACAGTAAGATTTTTTGTAATCACTGGTCGGTGGTCTTCAATGGCCTCAGCCACACGAAGTACAGTCTCCACATTGATTACCACTGCATCGGCCTCACTTGGCAATGCAGTTGGTGGAAGGAGCTTGCCCAGTGCCTCGCGCACAACCGCTCTCTCCTCTCCCATTGGATAGAGATCTGGCAGAAGATGAAGGCTAAATGATGGAAATTTTGGTAAAAACTCCTTTAACTTTTCAATCTCTTCCTTATGCTTTGCCTTAATGGCAATAATCACTTTGCTCGCATTAACCATTTTTGCACAGTAGTCTGCACCGCGCAAAGTTTTCTCTGGCTGCTGCATAATCTGAAGCATATTGTGGGCAAGCACTGGCTCACATTCTGCTGCATTGACAAGGAGATAGCCTCCTTTTAAGTCAATATTTAATTTGACATTGGTCGGAAAACCTGCTCCTCCCATACCAACAATCCCTGCGGCTTTGACACAATCGAGGGGATTTTCCGCTTGAATCTTTACAAAATCCTCCTCCTTTTCTTCCCCATCAACCACAATCTGGCTGTCACTCACCTCTGTAACTTTTCCCTCTACGCTAGAGAAAATATTTGCACCAAGTTTTTCTGGATAGGCAAGCAATGTACCCACTTTTACCTCATCGCCCACAGCAACAGCTGCAGTATCTGGTGCTCCAATGTGTTGCTTTAATAAAAATATCCTCTTCATCTTTTGTTCTTCCTCATTTACATGATAAATCCATGTCCCAATGGATCTCTTCGGTCAAGGACCAAATCATTAAATCCTGTAATATAAGCCTTTCCTGTAACCTGTGGGATAATTGCCTCAAAGTCTCCACAAGTTGTCTTTTCTACAGGAACTCCAATAAACTTTGTCTGGAATACACTCTCATAGACAAAGCGATCGCCAATCTTTAAATTTCCTCGAGCAACAAGATCAGCCATCTTTGCCGAAGTACCCGTTCCACAAGGTGAGCGGTCAACCTGCTTCTCACCAAATACAACGACATTTTGTAAATCTGCATCTGGACTCTTTGCCTTGCCATAGATCTCTACCAAATCTACTGTGGTAATATCCAAATATGGATGCTTGATTTCTACATTTTCATTGAGTGCCTTTCGAAGGGCCAAGGCCTTTGGTACGATGTCATCAAGATTCTTTGGATCAATCTCTACGCCCATCTCCTCGTCCTTGACAATGGCAAAAAAGCTTCCGCCAAAGGAAATATCGCAGGTAATCTTTCTTCCCAGCTCAGGAACATCCACGGTTACATCCTTCTTATAGAGGAATGCTGGCACATTTTTAAAGGAAACCTGTACAACCTCTCCATCCTTTACTTCTACCTGTGCACGGACAAGTCCAGCGGGTGCTTCCAATGTGATTTCTGTAATCGGCTCTGTCACCTTGACCATACCTGTCTCTACCAATACGGTACACACACCAATAGTTCCATGACCGCACATATTTAGACAACCACCGCCATCTAAGAAGATGACACCATAATCTGCCGAAGGATCACAAGGTTCAGTGAGAAGTGCACCAAACATATCCGCATGACCTCTAGGCTCCAACATCGCCATCTTTCGAATATAATCATAGTGCTCCAAGAAATATTTCTTCTTCTCCATCACTGTGCTTCCCTTTAATACGGGAACGCCACCAACAATAATTCTTGTTGCCTCTCCCATTGTGTGAGAATCAATACATCTAATATTTGCTCCGACATTCATAATGCTTCCTCCCTTACTTCTTTCTAGATGACAAAAATAGAGTCACTGCAGTATAGAAAATAACTGCGGTTACCAAAATCTTTAAAATTCCCAAAGGCATAGACTTTACAAGATAGTAGGCAACAGCCACACCAATGACTCCACCGATGGTAATAAATAGACTTGCCTTTCTATTGTATGCTCCCTCCTTGACAAAACGCACAGAAGCCACTGGCATCAGGTAGGCACAAGAACCCATCATAATCGGAAATGCCGCTGTAGGATTGACACCCAATAAATAAATCAAAGCCATACAAGGTGCATAGAGTCCAATACCTGCTGTCATCAAGGCACCCAAAACAAAGTTGACAACAATGGCAAGAATTAACTTTCCTCCATGTAATCCATAAATTTGAGATGCATCATTTCCTGATGGAAATATATGAGCAAGCTGTAATGCAAAAATAATGGCTGTGACAAAGAGTGCAACACTCATGACCAACTGAATGAGCTTTGTTGGTAACTTTGAAACAATACCAGCTCCCACATAGGAACCAACTGCTGCTGCAATTAACATTCCTGCTAAAGTTAATGGCTCAACTTCCACTCCCTTAATAAATAGAAATGCCTCAAAGATAACTGGAATTGTGCACGCAACATTTAATGTTCCTGGAATTAGTCGATCCTCTGACTGCTTGGCAAAGCGAAGTGCCGCTGTTGTTGGTGCAAAAGATCCGATACCCAAAGTATCAAAGAAGTTGGCTACTACACCAATGATCCCTGTGACAA
>QWCI01000465.1_pt1 | contig 16603 bp, 16 predicted proteins | sample 1972541 | NCBI WGS metagenome assembly QWCI01 (sample SAMN09866712, study PRJNA288562) | Human oral metagenome isolate term3_saliva, whole genome shotgun sequencing... | isolation source: mouth | host: Homo sapiens | place: USA: California | reverse complement strand
CCCGCACTGGGAGAATGTCGACCCGGTGCGTGTCGACCCCACCGCCCTGTATGGCGACAGGGCGCATCATCATGAATGAACCGGGCGGGCCGGTCATGGGTGTTGCCACCCGTCCGTATCCGATGGCCCGATGTCCAATGCCTGGTAGCCCGGTAGACAATGCCCCAGTGCCCCAGTGCCCGCGATGCCCGATGCCCGCGATGCCCGATGTCCGATGTCCGATTCTGACGAATCCCTTCTGAACTGACTCCTTTTACCTGCCCCCACCGTGTCCCACAGCGCCTCCTCCCCCATCCCGCCCGATTCCACCCGCCTGCTCGAACGCCTGGCCGATACCCTCGAATCCCGCCGGGGGGCCGACCCTTCGCGCAGCTACGTGGCCAAGCTGCTGGCCGGTGGCGACGACCGCATTCTCAAGAAAGTGGGTGAGGAAGCCACCGAAACCGTCATTGCCGCCATGCAGGGCGACCGGGCCAAACTGGTCGCGGAAACGGCCGACCTGTGGTTCCATACCCTGGTGATGCTCGTGCATCATGAATTGCGGCCGGAAGACGTGCTGGCCGAGCTGGCCCGTCGCGAAGGGCTGTCGGGCATCGACGAGAAGGCCAGCCGCCCGGCCTGAGCCCCCCGCCCGGGGGCCGTCTTGCGGTCTGCTTGCCCGCCAGCACGCCAGCAGGGGCTGCGACGGCCACCGGGGTGCAGACCGGCAAGGGGCCGGCCGCTGGACAGGGGGTGTATCATCTGTATATCCATGTCCTGGGCAGACGCGGGCATCACCAGAATGCGCTGGTACTTCTGGACGATGCGCTCCATGTCCCGGGCAGACGCAGGCATCACTGCCCGGCCAGCCGTCGGGGCCTGCGCCTGCTGTGCCGACCCTGCCGTCCGTCCAGACGGGCCGGAACGATCCTCCCCGGCCCACCGTATGCATGTATGATTCCACACCGGCAAGGCGGGCACGTCCCGCCGTCCGGTTTCATTCCTGCGCTGCCGCACGGATGCGGAGCCTGCCCACCCTGTGCTGCGTGCACGGTGGCGGCTTCCGGTGCCGTGCGGCAACGCTCGCATTCCCCTCTTCAGGAGTTACCCCATGGGTTCCATGAGTATCTGGCACTGGCTGATCGTGCTGGTCATCGTCATGCTGGTTTTTGGCACCAAGAAGCTCAAGAACATCGGCGGCGATCTGGGCGCTGCGGTCAAGAGCTTCAAGGAAGGTGTGCGCGAGGCCACCGACGAAACCCCTGCCAACGGCAGCAGCACGGCCCAGGGCACCCCGCCCAGCGTCACCAATGGTGCCTCCGGCACGGCCGCAAACGACGCCAACACCATCGACGTGGAAGCCCGCACCAAGGGCTGAGCCGTCGTTGCCAGTTGTGGTGCGCGCGCGTTTTTCCGGTGTGTTTTCTCCCGGTGCGCCTGCCCTGATGAACGCCGTTGCGTGTGTACCTCCGTTCAACGCCCCCGGGCCGGATGGGCTTCTGCAGCAACCGTCCCCGGCCGGTGTCTCTTCTCCTTTTCATCCAGCGTGACTTCTGCCTGACCGATGTTTGACATCAGCCTGATGGAAATGCTGATCGTGGCCATCGCTGCCCTGGTGGTCATCGGTCCGGAACGCCTGCCCGGCGTGGCACGCCAGGCGGGGCAGTGGGTCACGCGCATGCGGCGCTACGTCGACGACATCAAGTCCGACTTCAGCCAGCAGATGGACCTGGCCGAACTCAAGAGCATCAAGAGTGAGGTCGAGGATTCGGCCCGCAGCCTGCAGAGCGGCCTGCAGGATACGCTCGATACCGCCCGCTCGTCCTTCGACAGCCTGTCGTCGTCCTTCGACACGCGCTCCACCAATTACATCCCCGAGGGCCAGACGCTGGACGGGCAGGGCACGCGGGCACTGGCTGCGCCGGATGGGGCCGTGGGCGATGCTGCCGCACAGTCGTCTGCGGGGCCGGATGCCGAGCCCGATGGACAGACCTATGGGCAGGCTGGGCATGATCCGGCACACCGCCGCGTCGCTTATGGTGGCGAGAACCCCGGCGACGGTACCCTGATCGGCGAGGGCAGCGGCGCGCACGATGACTGGGGCTACGACAGCGTGCCCGAGGTCCCGACGGGTCACGCCACCTCTCCTGATTCCGAACGCCTGCCCCCCACCGACTGGGACAAGGTGTACGAAGACCGGCGGATGCGCCAGCGGCTGAAGGATCGCCGCATCGAGCGCGAGCTGGAGCGTGGTTTCAAACGTCCCCGTTTCCGCGTGGAGCGCTGATGGCCCTGTTCGGCAAGAAAAAACAGGCGCAGGCGCCTGAAGAAGAAAACTTCATCTCCCACCTCACCGAACTGCGCGACCGCATCGTCCGGTCGCTGCTGGTCATTCTGGTGCTGTTCGGCTGCTGCTTCTATGTGGCCCCCGAGCTGATGAAATTCCTGGCCGAACCGCTGCAGCAGGCGCTGCCGGCCGGCTCGCAGGCCGTGTTCATTGCCGGTGAGGGCGCCTTCTTCACCCTTACCAAGATGTCGCTGCTCACGGCCGTGCTGTTCTCGCTGCCGTGGGTGCTGTATCAGGCGTGGGCCTTCGTGGCGCCCGGCCTGTATGCGCACGAGCGCCGCTTCGTCGGCCCGCTGATCGTCCTGTCGGTCATCTTCCTCGTGATCGGCATTGCCTTTGCCTACTGGTTCGTGCTGCCGGTGGCCTACAAGTTCTTCTTCTCCTTTGCCGAGAAGACCGGCGCCGGCGTCATGCAGGACCTGCAGCGCTACTGGGACTTCACCCTGTCCATCTTCTTCGGTTTCGGCCTGGCCTTCCAGGTGCCCGTGGTCGAGATGCTGATGATCAAGCTGGGCATGGTCTCGGTGGACGATCTGCGCCAGGCGCGCCGCTACGTCATCGTCGGCGCCTTCGTGGTGGCTGCCGTGCTCACCCCGCCGGATGTGCTGTCGCAGTTCATGCTGGCCATCCCGCTGATGCTGCTGTACGAGCTGGGTATCTTCCTGGGCGGCTTCCTGTCGGCCCATTCCCGCGCGCCGGACGACCTGCCGGACGATCCGTCGGAAGAGGGGGCGCTGGTGCCGGCCGAATCGCAGGCCCCGCAGGCGGCGGCGTCGCAGGAACCCGCTGCAGCTTCGAAGCAGGATCTGTCACAGTAAGCTGCAGCGGTATCCGGTCGCCCTTTCCCTTTTTCGCAGGGATGCAGGCACCCACCGTAGCGCAGCCAACAAAACCCTGCCATCGATGCCATCGACAGGGAGGCGCCCTGCCTTTGACGGGTTTTGTCAGCCCCGCTCAGTCCCGCCGCCGCTGGGCGGCGTTTCCTTCGGCATTGTTCCGCTGCGCGGCCGTCAGGTCCGGCCGTGTGCCGATGCGGATGGGCAGCTCGATCTCGTCTCCGTTGCGCAGGAAGCGGAAGCGCACCGTCGATCCCGGTGACAGCCGGGCAATGGTATTGAGCACCTGCGTCGTGTCCTGCACCGGCGTGCGGTCGATGCCGATCAGCACGTCACCCGTACGCACACCGGCCTCCTCGGCCGGGCCATGGCGCATCACCCCGGCAATGATGGCGCCCTTCTGCTGTGTCTGCAGCTGCAGGGCATCCACCAGTTCGGGGGTCAGATCCTGCGGCTCCACACCGATGTAGCCACGAATCACCCGGCCCTTCTGGATGATCTGCTGCATCACCTCCTGTACGATCGACACCGGAATGGCAAAGCCGATGCCCAGCGACCCGCCCGAGCGCGAGTAGATGGCCGTGTTGATGCCCAGCAGCTGCCCGTGCACATCCACCAGTGCCCCGCCCGAATTGCCCGGGTTGATGGCCGCGTCGGTCTGGATGAAATTCTCGAAGGTGTTGATGCCCAGTTGCGTGCGCCCCAGCGCCGAGATGATGCCCATCGTCACCGTCTGGCCCACGCCGAACGGATTGCCGATGGCCAGCACCACATCCCCCACGGCAATGTCGTCGTGGCTGGCAAAGCCGATGGCCGGCAACCCCTCGCGATCCACCTTCAGCACGGCCAGATCGGTGTCGGGGTCGCTGCCGATCAGGCGTGCCTTCAGCCGCTCGCCGCTGGCCAGAATCACTTCGATCTGCGTGCCGTCGCCCAGCACGTGATGGTTGGTGAGGATGTAACCGTCACGGCTGGCAATCACGCCAGACCCCATGTTGTCGTCGGGGTTCTCCTCTTCCTCATCCTCTTCGCGCAACGCACGCGGTGGCTTGCGCCGGCTGGCCGGGGTGTCGCCCGCGCCCTCATCCACCGTGGCTGCCATGCCGTCGTTGTGCGCGGCAATGCTCACCACGGCGGGTGTGGCCCGGCGGGCCGCTTCACTGTACGAAGAGGCGGCTGCCGCCCGCGTGCGCAGATTGCGGGCATCTGGCTGGGCGCGCGGGCTGCCATCCTGCGCGCCCGCCGGGGGCAGGGGGAGCCGGCCACCGGCAGCATCCGGCGCTGCAGCGCCAGGTGCGGCGCCCGGGCCGCGCGTGGCATCCGTGCCCGGCCAGGCGCCGCCGTCTGCCGGCGTGCGACCGGCGGGATTCCTGCCCTGAAGGGTGCTTCTGCCTGGCGCAGCGGGCGCGCGGTCCGGCCCGGCGGCACCTGCCGCCTCCTCCGTGCCTGCCGCGGCACCCATACCTGCAGCGCCCGTGCCTGCTGCGGCCCCCGTACCCGCTGCGCTGCCCGTGCCTGATGCGGTGCCTGCCCCTGCTGCCGGGCCTGTACCCTGGCGGGTGGGGGGATCGTCGAAGGTCAGCGGGCCGATGGGTACGGAGGGCGTCGCCGGGGCTCTGGTGCCCGGCCATGGCGGAATGGTGCCGTCGTCGGCCAGTCCGGCCGTTGCGTCATGCAGTTCCTGTTCGACGGCCGTGGCCAGCGGCGCCACCCCGTGCCCCGGTATCCAGTCGGGCCGGAACGTACTGATGGCAAAGATGGCCGCCACGGCAACCGTGACGCCCTGTGCGAACAACAGCCAGAGGCGCTTCAGCATGCGGCCCCACCCGTTCTGTTATGCTGCGGCGCAGACTGCCCGCCGCAGGAGGTTTGCTGAATGGAAACCGGAAACGGCCGGGCCTGCAGCGCACCGTGCTGCAGACCATGCGGCACGGTGCGTTCCGGCATCGGACATCGCGCCATGGTGCTGCAACGCAGGCAGGAACGGACGCGGCCCCCGTGTGTGCGAACACAGGGCCGGCACGAACGAACACGAGCGAGCCCGCCGGGCTTCAGGGAGATGAATGAATGGTGCATGTTTCCGGCGCAGTGGCCACCCGGGCACTGCTGGATCATCTGGATGGGCTGTTGCGCCCAGCCGTCATCAAGGATTATTCCCCAAACGGGCTGCAGGTGGAAGGCAAGGGTGAGATTTCACGCATCGTCTGCGCCGTCACCGCCACCCGCAACGTCATCGACGCGGCCGTGGCGCAGGGCGCCGACGCGCTGATCGTGCATCACGGCTATTTCTGGAAGGGCGAGGATCCGCGCATCACCGGCATGAAGCGCGAGCGGCTGGCGCGGCTGCTGAAGGCCGGCATCAACCTGATCGCCTATCACCTGCCGCTCGACGTGCATCCGGAGCTGGGCAACAACGTGCAGCTCGGCCTGCAGCTGGACTGGCCGGTGCAGGGCTGGGGCGGTGAAGTGGTGGGCGGACAGGGCATCATCGGCTGGCATGTGCTGGATACGCCCATCGACAGTGCCACGCTGGCGGCCCGGGTGGGCGAACGGCTGCAGCGCGAGCCGCTGCTGGTGGGTGACCTGTCGCGTCCGCTGAAGAAGATTGCCTGGTGCACCGGCGGCGCGCAGGACTTCCTGCAGGACGCCATCGACCTCGGTGCCGATGCCTTCATCAGCGGCGAGATTTCCGAGCGCACCACCCACCTGGCCCGTGAGGCCGGCGTGGTCTATGTGTCGGCGGGCCACCATGCCACCGAACGCGGCGGCATCATCGCACTGGGCGAGCATCTGGCCAGCACCTTCGGGCTGCCCGTCGAGTTCGTGGACGACCCGAATCCCGTCTGAAGCCAGCAGGGTGTCTTCCCTCTGCCGGCTTGTGTCAGCACGCTGTCTGCCCACCCCTGCTGATGTGTCCGGCCAGCCCTGCCTGCGCCCGGTATCCTGTCAGCGCACGGCGCGGGGCTGCGCAGCGCCCCGCATGTCCATGACCCGTTCCCAGCCCTGTCGCAGGGCGCAAAAAAAGCCGGCGGGGCGGCAGGCGGGTTGCCTGCACGGCCGGGCCGGCTTGGAAAACAGGCCAGCAGGACGACCACCGGCCTGCCTGGAAGGGCGGATGCGCCCGGGCGGGATACCCTGCGCCTCCTGTCCCTTCCCGGGGACAAACGGCAGAATCAGGCGCGGCCTTTCTTCAGCTCGTCACGGATTTCGCGCAGCAGCACCACGTCTTCGGCGGGGGCGGCCGGCTTGGCTTCTTCCTGCTTGATCACGGCGTTCTTGGCCTTGTTGAACACGTTGACCATCTGGAAGATGATGAAGGCCAGGATCAGGAAGTTCAGGAAGATGGTGATGAAGTTGCCATAGGCCAGAATGGCCACACCGGCCTTGTTGTAGGCCTCGTAGGTGTGGGGCAGACCTTCGGGAATTTTGGAGGTGAGGGGGGATGAAGTAGCTGGAGAAGTCCAGGCCACCGAAAATGGCACCGACGATCGGCATGATGATGTCCTTCACCATGGAATCGACGATCTTGCCGAACGCGCCACCGATGATCACACCGACGGCCAGATCGACGACGTTGCCTTTCAGGGCAAAATCTCTGAATTCAGTCAACATGGACATGACTACTCTCTCCTGGCGAGCTTGCCCGCGGCCCCCTTTTTCGTGCAGGCAGGACGCGGATGGTTTGTGTTGAGAAGGAACAGGAATTATCCCCGTTCACGGGGGGTGAACGCAAGCGCTGCGGCCTGCAAAACTGCCGTAATTACGCTGGTTTGCCCCGGAAAGCTTTAAAGCTTGCTGCAGATTTCTTTAAATTGCGTGGCACTGGTGCCGCATGACGGCAAACCCGGGGCATGCTGCCCGCCTGCCAGGTGTCCGTCCGGTGCCGGCTGTTCCGGATGAGGCAGGGGCCGTGCAGGGCGCTCAGGGGGTCCGGCTCCGGCGCGGGTGGCATTTCTGCCCGCATTCCCCCTGTCTGCCGCCTTCGGCCACCCGTCCTGCCCATTGTGGGGGTATCTGCCGCCTTTCTGATTTTCGTCAAAGATACCCGGGGGGGCGCTGCCTATACTCGGCCGAATCAAGGCTGCCGGTGCGCCCAGCGCATCCGCACAGGGCCGTTACGAACGTTCGAACGTAGTTTCCCCAAGAGGTCTTTCCAATGGCCGATACGCTGCCAAAGACACCCATGGATCCTTCCCGCCGTGCCGCGCTGGTTTCCACCTGCGTCATCGGCTGCGCGGGGGCTGCCGGCGTGGCTGTTCCGCTGGTGAGCACCTTCCAGCCTTCCGAGCGGGCCAAGGCTGCCGGTGCGCCGGTCGAGGCCGACATCGCCGGCATGGCGCCGGGCGAACTGCGCCGGGTCGAGTGGCGCGGCAAGCCGGTCTGGCTCATCCGTCGCACCCCCAAGATGCTGGAGTCCCTCAACGAGACCCAGTCCCAGGTGCTGGACCCGGACTCCGAGAACTACTACCAGCTCCCCACGCCCGAATACGCCAAGAACCAGCACCGCTCCATCAAGCCCGAGTACCTGGTGGTGGTGGGCATCTGTTCGCACCTGGGCTGTTCGCCCAGTGAACGGTTCACCCCCGGGGCACAGCCCTCGCTGCCCGACAACTGGGCCGGTGGCTTCCTGTGTCCCTGCCATGGCTCCACCTTCGACATGGCGGGCCGGGTATTCAAGAACAAACCGGCCAACGCCAACCTCGACGTTCCCCCCCACAAGTACACGTCCGACACCACACTTCTCATCGGTGCCGACGACACCACGGGCTGACCGTCGCAAGACGCCCGCACCGACGGGCGCAAGGCATGGGGGAGATGTGCCGGCCAATGGCACTGCCCCTGTTCAGGATTTCGAACCGCGAATAGCAGGATAGCTTCATGGCAGCAGAGAAAAAGGTCGACACGACGGGCCTTCTCGGGTGGATCGACCACCGGTTTCCGGCGTCCGTCCTCTGGAAACGGGACGTCGCCGAGTACTACGCGCCCAAGAACTTCAACTTCTGGTACATCTTCGGCTCGCTGGCCATGCTGGTGCTGGTCATCCAGATCGTCACCGGCATCTTCCTGGTCATGCACTACAAGCCGGATGCCGAGAAGGCGTTCGCCTCGGTCGAGTACATCATGCGGGATGTCCCCTGGGGCTGGCTGGTGCGCTACATGCACTCCACCGGCGCCTCGGCCTTCTTCATCGTGGTGTACCTGCACATGTTCCGCGGGCTGCTCTACGGCTCGTACCGCAAGCCGCGCGAGCTGGTCTGGCTGTTCGGCTGCATGATCTTCATGGCCCTGATGGCCGAAGCCTTCTTCGGCTACCTGCTCCCCTGGGGCCAGATGTCGTACTGGGGCGCCCAGGTGATCGTCAACCTGTTCTCCGCCATCCCGGTCATCGGTGAAGACCTTTCCATCTGGATTCGCGGCGACTACGTCGTGGGCGACGCCACGCTGAACCGCTTCTTCTCGTTCCACGTCATCGCCATCCCGCTGGTGCTGCTGGGCCTGGCCGTGGCGCACATCATCGCGCTGCACGAAGTGGGCTCCAACAATCCCGACGGCATCGAGATCAAGGCCAAGAAGGGTCCGGACGGCCATCCGCTCGACGGCATCCCGTTCCACCCGTACTACACCGTGCACGACATCTACGGTGTGGCCATCTTCCTGTTCATCTTCTTGGCAGTCATCTTCTTCGCTCCCGAGATGGGCGGCTACTTCCTGGAATACAACAACTTCATTCCGGCCGATCCGCTCAAGACCCCGCCGCACATCGCGCCGGTCTGGTACTTCACGCCGTTCTACTCCATCCTGCGTGCCACCACCACCGAGTTCCTGTACTACGGGCTCACCCCCTTCCTGCTGGTGCTGCTGGCCTTCATCCTGAAGTCGGCCCGCTTCAAGGCTTCCAAGATCATCGGTGCCGTGGTCATTCTGGGCATGCTGGGTGGCTTCCACCTGCTGGATGCCAAGTTCTGGGGCGTGGTCGCCATGGGCGCCTCCACCCTGATCTTCTTCTCGCTGCCCTGGATCGACCAGAGCCCGGTGAAGTCCATCCGCTACCGGCCCACGTGGCACAAGGGCTTCTACGCCGTGTTCGTGGTGGCCTTCATGGTGCTGGGCTACTTCGGTGTGCAGGCGCCGTCGCCCGTCGCCGAGCGCCTGTCGCAGCTGTGCACGCTCATCTACTTCGGCTTCTTCCTGTTCATGCCGTGGTGGACTCAGGTCGGCACCTTCAAGCAGCCGCCCGAGCGCGTCAACTTCAAACCCCACCACTGAACTGGCAGACAGCGAGAAACGCATGAACACTTCCGCTCTTATCCGTCGTCGCTTCGGCCTGGTGGCCACCGTCATCGCCTGTGCCCTGTCGGCACCGGTGGTGGCGTCGGAAAGCGTGCACCTCGACAAGTTCCCCACCGAAAAGATGCAGAGCATGCCCGCCCTGCAGGACGGTGCCCGGACCTTCGTCAACTACTGTCTGAACTGTCACAGCGCATCCATGATGCGCTACAACCGGATGAAGGACATCGGCCTGACCGATGAGCAGATCACCGACAGCCTGATGTTCACGGGTGGCCGGGTGGGTGACCTCATGACGGTAGCCCTCCGTCCGGCCGATGCCAAGGCCTGGTTCGGCGCGGCGCCCCCGGATCTGTCCGTCGAGGCCCGCGCCCGTTCCTCCGAATCCGGCACTGGTGCCGACTGGATCTACACCTACCTGCGCAGCTACTACCGTGATGGTTCGCGCGAGACGGGCTGGAACAACGCCGTCTTCCCGAACGTGGGCATGCCCAACATCCTGTGGCAGTGGCAGGGCATGCGCGGTGCCACCGAAGAGCGCATCGCCCCCGTCACCGACGAGGAAACCGGCAAGCAGACGGGCTGGACCAAAACGGTCATCAACTACGACATTCACGGCAACAAAACCGAGAAGGTCGAGAAGATCGAAGGCGACGATCTGCACGAAGGCACCCACTTCCAGCTCGACAAGCCGGAAGGCGGCACCATGACCCAGGCCGAGTTCGACGACAAGGTGGGCAACCTGGTGGCCTTCATGAAGTTCATGTCCGACCCGAGCGCCTCCACCCGCAGCCGTCTGGGCATCTGGGTGCTGCTGTTCATCGGCGTGTTCATCGGCTGTGCCTGGTGGCTCAACCGCGAGTTCTGGAAGGACGTGAAGTAAACGTCAGTGACACACACGAAGGGCACCGGTTCCAGCCGGTGCCCCTGCAGCCAGCCATCGCCCCAGGGGTGGTGGCCTGCAGATGGATGCTGGAGGGAGGGGTGGCGCAGCGATGTGTCCACCCCTTTGCCTTTTGCGGCATCCGGGTCTGCAGCCATTGATTCTGCAGTCCTCTGGCTCATGCGGTGCTGTGGCTCATGTGGCTCATGTGGCGTCAGGCGTTTTGTATTGTGCAATTTTCTGGGCTTTTGGCGGGCGCCGTGCTATCTTGCGGGCCCCGCCCCTTATTTTGAATCAGGAGAACCCGTCCCATGATGGTGCTCTATTCAGGCACGACCTGCCCCTTCAGCCAGCGCTGCCGTTTCGTGCTGTTCGAGAAAGGCATGGACTTCGAGATCCGCGATGTGGATCTGTACAACAAGCCCGAAGACATCTCGATCATGAACCCCTACGGACAGGTGCCCGTACTGGTCGAGCGGGACCTGATCCTGTATGAGTCGAACATCATCAACGAGTACATCGACGAGCGCTTCCCGCACCCGCAGCTCATGCCGGCCGATCCGGTCATGCGGGCGCGCACGCGCCTCTTCCTGTTCAACTTCGAGCGCGAGCTGTTCGTGCACGTGCAGACGCTGGAGCGTCGCGACCACGACAAGGAAACCGCCCGCACCATGGAGCGTGCCCGTCAGCAGATCCGCGAGCGCCTCACCCAGCTCACGCCCATTTTCGTGAAGAACCGCTTCATGCTGGGCGACGAATTCTCGATGCTGGACGTGGCCATGGCCCCGCTGCTGTGGCGCCTCGATCACTATTCCATCGAAATGCCCAAGTCCGCCGCCCCGCTGATGAAGTATGCCGAGCGCATCTTCTCGCGTCCGGCCTACATCGAGGCGCTGACGCCTTCCGAGAAGGTCATGCGCCGCTGAAAGTGTGCCCGGCACGTCCATCATCATCCCGATTTCCCCGGAGCCTGCCCGATGGCCGAAATCTCCCCCAAGCCCTACCTGATCCGTGCCATCTACGAATGGTGCAGCGACAACGGCTACACGCCCCATCTGGTGGTGAAGGCGGGTGGCCGCGCGCGACTGCCCATGGCCTATGTGCGCAACGGCGAGATCGTGCTCAACGTCTCGGCCACGGCCACCCACGGGATGCAGATGGACAACGACACCATCTCCTTCCAGGCACGCTTCGGCGGTGTGCCCGAATATGTCGTGGTGCCGGTGGACAACGTGATGGCCATCGTTGCCCGTGAGACCGGCTTCATGCTGCCCTTCGGCGTCACCATCGAAGAAGAGGGCGATGGTGCCGAAGATGACGACCATCTGGTCGACGATGAACACCCGGTTACGGGCAAATCCGGCACGCCGGCAGCGCCCGGTGGCCAGGGTGGCGAAGTCCTGAGCTTCAACCGCCCCGGTCGCAGTGGCCGGCCCAGCCTGCACGCCGTGCCATCGCCGGCAGCTTCACCGTCCAGTGCTGCGGATGCACCGGATGGTGCAAAGGGCAGGCCCGTGACCGACTCCTCTGGCGAGGCATCTGCTTCCCCACAGGTGGATGATGCATCGCCCGCCAAACCCACTCGCCCGCGTCGCAAGCCGACCTCCACGACGACCGTGCCTGAAGCGCTCAGGCTCGAACCATACGGGCCTGAAGCGACCAGGCCTGAAGCAGACAAACCCGGAACCACCAAACCCCGTACCCGTCCCTCCAGTCGCACCGCGAAAGGGGACACGTCGGGCGCAGGGGCTGCGCCGGACGGGCGGGCTGCACGGGGAGAGGGTGCTGCACCGGAAGAGGGGGCGGCACCGGGCAAGCGAACCGCACCCGGCAAACGGACTGCGCCGGCCGAAGGGGGCGCGCCTGCAACCAGCGCAAAACCGGCCAAAGGTGTGTCCTCTGCCAAAGATGTAGCCCCGGCCAAAGGTGCCTCTTCCTCCAAAGGGGCTAAAGGGGCAGCCTCCGCCAAAGGGAAAGGGGCGGCATCGGGCAAGGATGATCCAGACAGCCGGCAGCCCGGCTCACCCGCTTCGTCCACGCCTCCGGAGCCGCCCCCGCCGCCGGGGCGTGGGCGTCCGTCCCTGAAGCTGATCAAGTAGTTTGCCCTCACGCGGGCAGGGGAGGCAGGCAGCGGGGCAGGTCATCGCAGGACAGGACGAGGGCGCCTGGACGAGGGCAGGGCACAAGACAGGACATCGTCCCGGCAGGCCCATTTCGCAGGTTTTGCGTGAGCTTGCCCACACGAGCGGATTGCCTGCTAGAATGCCCCCCGCATGGCGCTGCCATGTCACGGTTTCCGTGGCCGCTTTAGCTCAGTTGGTAGAGCAACCGCCTTGTAAGCGGTAGGTCGTCAGTTCGAGTCCGACAAGCGGCACCACCCCCTTTCCACACGTTCCGGGCGCGCAGCCTGCGCCCCGGAAGTGGTTCCCCCCGTTCTGCCGCCGGCTCCGCCGGGTCGAGGGGCAGACCATTTCTGGGCCGGGTCGGGCGCCCCTGCTGCGCGCCTGCGGGTTCTCGGGCATAACCTGTATCTGTACCCGATGGATCATCCCGCAGAGGCCCCGTCTTCTTCTCCCGCCCCGTCCGGCCACGCATCCGGCCAGCAGCCATCCGGGTCACCGGGCACCCCTGATGCCCCATCTTCCCGAGGTGCTCCCGGCGCCCGGCCAGAAGCGGCCGCGCCCAGCACCGAACATCGCCTCAAACGTTCCCTGCGTGCACGTCACCTGTCGATGATCGCCATCGGCGGGTCCATCGGTACCGGCCTGTTCGTCGCTTCCGGCGCCACCATCTCGCAGGCCGGGCCGGGTGGCGCCCTGCTGGCCTACGGCCTCATCGGCCTGATGGTCTACTTCCTCATGACCAGCCTGGGTGAACTGGCCGCCTACATGCCCGTCTCCGGCTCCTTTGCCACCTACGGCGCGCGCTATGTGGACGAAGGCTTCGGCTTCGCCCTCGGCTGGAATTACTGGTACAACTGGGCCATCACCATCGCTGTGGACCTCGTGGCCGCGCAGCTCGTCATGGCGTACTGGTTCCCAGACGTGCCGGGCGTGGTGTGGAGCGCCATTGCGCTGGGCATCATGTTCCTGCTCAACGTCATTTCGGTGAAGGGCTTTGGCGAGGCCGAATACTGGTTTGCCGCCATCAAGGTCACTACGGTCATCATCTTCATCGTCGTGGGTCTGGCCATGATCACCGGCATCCTGCACGGCACCGACCGCGCCCACTCCTTTTCGGAGCATCTGGCCAACTGGTCGGTGGGCGAGGCCCCGTTTGCCGGTGGCTTTGCGGCCCTGATCGGCGTGGCCATGGTGGTGGGCTTCTCCTTCCAGGGCACCGAGCTGATCGGCATTGCTGCGGCCGAGTCGGCCGATCCGGGCAGGAACATCCCCCGCGCCGTGCGACAGGTGTTCTGGCGCATTCTGCTCTTCTATGTTCTGGCCATTCTGGTCATCAGCCTGCTCATCCCCTACACCGACCCGCGCCTGCTGCGCAACGAAGTGGGCGATGTGAGTGTCAGCCCCTTCACCCTGGTGTTCGAGCGGGCAGGGCTGCTGTCGGCCGCCGTGCTGATGAATGCCGTGGTGCTCACCTCCGTGCTGTCAGCCGGCAACTCCGGCATGTACGCCTCCACCCGCATGCTCTATACGCTGGCCAGCCAGGGCATGGCCCCGCGCATCTTTGCCCGGGTGTCGAAGCGCGGCGTGCCCGTGTATGCACTGATCGCCACTACCGTCGTGGCCGCCCTCTGCTTTGCCACCTATCTGGCCAGTGCCGAGACGATTTACCTGTGGCTGCTCAACCTGTCGGGCATGACCGGCTTCATCGCCTGGCTGGGCATTGCCGTGTCGCACTATCGCTTCCGCAAGGGCTACATCGCCCAGGGACGCAACCTGGCCGACCTGCCGTACCGTGCCTCGTTCTTCCCCATCGGCCCGGTGTTTGCCTTCGTGCTGTGCCTGATCATCACGCTGGGCCAGAACTACCAGGCCTTCATGGAAGAGCGCATCGACTGGATCGGCGTGGTGGCCACCTACATCGGCCTGCCCGTGTTTCTGGGCATCTGGCTGGCCTACCGGCTGATCAAGGGCTCGCACTTCGTTCGCTATCAGGACATGAAGTTCGATAGTGAGGATGATTGATATCTGAAATTGCCGGCAAGCGTATCCGCTTATTCTGGCATCAGGTTCGGCAGGCAGCTTCCCGGGCAGATCACCGCTCGGCCGGCACCAGTCAACCACTGGTGCGTGTCGCTGAAGACACAGAAGTGTTGTTATCCAACAATGCGCCCCATCGAGAAACTCGCTGGGGAGCGAAATCGTGTCGGGCGGAAAGTCATGGTTCGGTGGGGCGCAGCCGGTGGTGGCATCGGCGGTGCTGGGCCTGATGGTGGGGGCCTGCGGGGGTGGTGGCAGTGACGAGCCGTCGGTGGGCCTGCACCCCCGGCTGGGACAGGGCAATGCGGCCGAAATCCGTGCCGAATATCAGGCCCTGGGGCTGGTACTGCTGCCCGAAGACAAGGGAACCCTTGGCGCGGCTGCTGTTGGCCTGAATGTTGCTGCCCGGCAGGGAAGCAGCTCCGTTGTCCAGGGAGGCGCCGCTGCTCCTGAAGCTGCTGCTGCGCATGACGTTTCTGCCGGCGAGGAAGGCGCTTCATTGCGTGCTGCCAGTGATTCTGACGGCATGCAAGCCGCACCTGTTCCGGCCGCCGCTGCCGCCGCCCTGACCATCAAGGCAGAAGCTGCTGTTGCATCGTTGTCTTCCCCGGCTGCTTCCGCGTCCGCTCCATCACAGTCCTTTGTGCAGCCTGCCGTACCGCTGTACCGCGGCGAGACGCTTTACATGGCCGATGCCTCCGCCAGTACGGCCGGGGCGCCCCAGGCCGAAGTGACCGACAGGGCCGCCCAGGCGGTGATCGATGCCGCCCGCTATCACCTGCTGGCCCAGCGTGTGGTCAAGGCCGTGAACGAGGCACGTGCCCAGGCGCGTACCTGTGGGGATGTCTCGTACCCCGCCGCCCCGCCGCTGCGCTGGAACCCGCAGGTGGCCTACGCGGCGCTTCTCGAATCCGAGTGGATGCTGGCCAACAACAAGTTCAGCCATGGCTGGGACGATGGCAAGTACGTCTGGCACCGCTTCGAGATGGTGCACTACGCCTGGTCACAGGCCGACGAGAACATCGCTGCCGGCTTCCGGACCCTGCCTGAAGCCATGCAGGCCTGGATCGACAGCCCCTCGCACTGCAAGGCCCTGATGCGCGCCGACATTCAGGAGGTTGGCCTGGCCGTGGTGCCGGGCACGGCCCAGACCCAGTACGGCTCGTACTGGACCATGGCGCTGGGCACGAAGCGCTGAAAAACGGAACAGGCCGCCCGAAATGCTGGCAGCCTGTTTCGCGCTGGAGGCCCAGCGGCCCGGCGAGCCACGGTGACTTCTTCACCCGGTGCTCTCCCGGCAGCGATTTGCGTCACGCGGTCAATACGCCATCTGGTGTTCGCGCCGCCAGCGGATTGCGTGCGCTGTCAGTCCTCCGTTCGTTGCTCACCCAGCAGCACACTGGCAATCAGACTGCTGATGACGCTGTAGAGCACGGCTGCCAGCACCGCCCACCAGAAGCCGGTGATGGTGAAATCGTCCACCAGCCGGGACGTGACCCAGAACATCAACCCGTTGATGACCAGCGTGAACAGCCCCAGCGTCACCACGTTGACCGGCAGCGTGAGCAGCAGCAGCACCGGGCGGATGAAGGTGTTGAGCAGGCCGATGATGAGCGCCACCACCATGGCCGTGCCGAAATCCTTGATGTTCACGGCGGCCAGCAGGTAGGGCAGCAGGAAGATGGCAGCGGCATTGATCAGCCAGCCGAGCAACAGTCTCATGAATGCGTTCTCCCACACGATGTCGTTTGAATGCGCTCATGATACCGTGGTGCGCGCGACACAGTGAGCCATCCATGTATTGACCTGCTGCAGGGTCGAATCCCTTGACACTATCCAGTAATAAGGAGCGGTGTCCCGGTGCACGGAGATGCCAAAAGGTTCCCGCCGCGTAAAAAACTGCGTGGTGTATCTCAGGGCAGGGCTCTCGGGGCGGCGCATCCCAAGGTAGAGCATCCCGGGGTAGGCGTCCCGGGGTAGGCGTCCCGGGGGAGAACATCCCGGGACAGACTGAGTCCCCAGGAACTGCTTATATCCAGCGGCGTGTGCGCTGGCAGAACTGCTCCCAGTCTTCTCCAAACTTTTCCGCCAGCACACGCTCTTCCGGTGC
>QWCI01001858.1_pt1:2500-16607 | contig 16607 bp, 15 predicted proteins | sample 1972541 | NCBI WGS metagenome assembly QWCI01 (sample SAMN09866712, study PRJNA288562) | Human oral metagenome isolate term3_saliva, whole genome shotgun sequencing... | isolation source: mouth | host: Homo sapiens | place: USA: California | reverse complement strand
AGTTGTCCCACTGGTCGTCAAAAGGAATGGGGGTAGGAGTCGGAAAGACCGGATTACGTAGATCAACAAGCCTAGTGGGCCCGTCGGTGGTCAAAGTAGTCGCATAGGCCAAAATACAGGTGTTTTCCTTAACTATCATACTTATTGCAATATTTATCAATCAAAAAGTCTGGGCACCTAATAACGAGACGGAGATTGAATCGACAGATCAGTAGAGCAAGCGAAGACAAGAACATTCACTGATATGACTCCCAACCTCGCAAGGTTACCGAAAGCTAAACGCTTTTTTAGTGGGTTCCAAACCTCAGTTTCGCCTTTACTCGCTCACTACCCAGCTATCTAATAAAACTAGTCTCACTGGACACTCTATAGATTTCCTACTTGTCGTGCACAGAGTTTGCAAGTTGCTTTCATCGACTGGAGACCTACCTAATAAGATTTGGGCAGCGGCGACTCTGTTTGCTTGCATTCTCTGTCGCACTAGAAGCAGGTAGTCAACGAGAGTGTAATCTCGTTATCTACGTCAATGAATGAGACTATAGGCAGACTACTGTAACTACCTAATTGTCATTATAACAGAAAACATCACTATAGACCTTCAACAAGTAGGAATCTAACCTACAATGTCACCCTTTTGAAAAGCCGAAATCACCGTACTGTCGTCATTCGCAAAAGGTAGCATAGCATCATGATATCTTCTTTGACGATGCGGGCCTTCACTTTTCATTGAGCAAACAGAGTTTGGTAGTCGGACCGGTAACTAACTGTTAGAAAGGAATAGACAGAAGAAAGTGTTAGAGAGGAATAAGCGAGTTTCAGAGTAGGCCGAACCTCAGTTGACCGATGATTGGGTGAGACCGCTTGCCGAACGCTTCGGACTGTGCCCTCTTGCCTGACCTGATCTTCTCTTGTTTGTTCCCCGCCCTGCTCACGAGTCGACTATTCCAGTATTGGCCGAACTCTTTGGCTGGCTCACACTCTGTCCATGGAACCCGTATTTTCGTCGTATTTGTGACTTTCCTTCGGTAACTGGGCTCCTCCAACTACTGTTGTCTGATCTACGAAATCCCTTCTTTTCTGGCGGAGACCCCTTTTTCGAAAGCGAGAACCATAGACCGCTTGCCTTCCTCTTCGAACTGCCCTCTCAAACTCAGTTGAGCACAACTTTTTTGCCTTTCCTGAGACTCAAGCCCCGGCTCACTTATTTGCTGGTCACGAAAGCTCCTCTTTGTGGGAGAACTAGTACTTCCCTTTGGGACAGGATTCCACAACTCTATCATTTTCATGAGAGCCCTTCTATGCGGTATACTTTTGCTCCGACTTCCACTCTTTGTCCCACTGACTGTGCTCGGACTGCTGGAGCCGAAACTGGTTGGTGCTTTGCCGGGTCCAGGAAAAGCGGATTCTCAGTTAGCTGCTTTTTTTTTTGCACAGGAGGTTGCTCGTAGATCATAAGGCTGATGCTAGTATGAAGGGTGGGCTCCGAGAGGGAGGCAAGTCTGACACTCATATTGGAAGGGACTGAATTCCGCAACTTATTAGGAGTAGGGGCTTACGGTCCACGCATTAAAGCGCTTATTTTTGGTCTGAAAAAGCTACTGTTTTAACACCGATTTGATAAGATTACAAAACTACTCTCTTTCTTGTATGCTCCCAAACTTAAAGACCTCAATCGTAGGTTTCGCTGCCCAGAGACAGTCTAACCTTATTCTTCCCCATCCAACAATAAAGCAAAGAGCAAGGCCGTTTAGGGTGGGGCAACCTGCCAGCAAAGGATAGGGCTAAGGATCCGGGCTTTTCATTGACCAGCGATCAGAAAGCGGTCAAAGTCAGGGTGGTCGTAGATCAGGCTGATCTTTGATCAGAAGTGGTCGTAGATCACGGGATCCGGTCCCTTCCACCGATGGTTGAGTAAGCTTCCTCTGTCCTCTCTCTTCCAGTCGATCTTCCACTTGTGCTTCCCTCTTAGGTCGAAAGCAAGCTACTGCTTTCCTCACCACTGAGTACTCCGAACTGGTCCCTGCAAAGCCCTATACTGGGCTTGTTCCCTGTTTTTATTGAAACCACTTTTTGAATCAATCCCCCACCTGATCGTAGACCACCCTTGCGCCCCCTATCTTTGGAAACAAGTGACTTTTCCTCCCCAATCGCGACTCATTTTTTGCTCTGTCCCTGTCTTTTTGAAAGAGCTCTGGTTTTATCTCGGTGCGAGGGTCCGATTCTGAACCTGCCGCTATGGCATATTGCCAGCCGATACAACTTGAAAGCGAGACCCTTCACTCTAATCCTACTCGAAAGATCGCATGCATTGAAAAACTATTCGACAGACGGACCTAGCTGATTGATGTCATAAGCAATCTTCCTCGTATAGCAGCAGCCTGAAATCGGAAGTTCACGCTCAGCGTGAAGGAAAGCACTTCTACTCTCTCTGAGCCCTCCATACAGTGGCACATCACCAGCCTTGCCTTAGTTCTCTTCTCGTTCAATGCTGTCTTTTCAGCGCTGATGGAAGCATGCCAAGGTAAAGTTGACGATGTGTGGTGACGATCTGTTTAGCCTTTATCCGGATCTTCATCTTGCCCTATGAGCTCATGCAGTGAGTGCCGATGTTCAGGATCCTTTAGTTCTGAGCGGGGGCTTGACCCGTTGAGGAGGGCATATTCTTCTGCATCTCTCTTGTCGGATCGCCCATGATGGGATTCCCCGTGTCCACGTCGTCGAAGAGATGGTCTTTGGACCCCGATTTCCCGTCGTAGGGAGCACTCTTCTGAGTCCCAAGATTCGCCGAAGGATGAGATCTTGCCTATGCAGTAGGATTCAAAGGAAAGTTATCCGAACAGTGAGACCCGGGAAGACTACTACTTCTTTCTTTTTGAAAAATCAAAGAGGCGTTTGAAGCATATTTTCAAGCAGGGTCTGGATCGATAGGTAGAGGTTGGTCGTAGATCAGGCTGATCGAAGATCAGAAGTGGTCGGAACGATCAGGGTGCTCTACTACGATCTTAGGCAGGCTGATTGTAAATCAGGGTGCTCCCCTACGATCTTAGGCAAGCTGGTCGGAACGAGAAGGGTGGTCTACGATCATTTTCAGGAACCAAGCAAGGTTGCTCTACGATCAAGCTGGTCGGAACGAGAAGGGTGGTCGTAGATCAGGCTGATTGAAGATCAGAAGTGCTCGTAGATCAGGCTGATCGAAGATCAGAAGTGGTCTACGATCTTACTCTGATCTAACGACCAAACAAGCAACGGCCCTTGACTATCTTTACTATTAATATTAAGCGTGCTAGCGCGCCTTTGAAACAGGATGAGCGCTCGTTAGCGAAAGATTTACTGGAGAAAGGCGCGTTAGCCGGGGCCTTTTCTTGCTCCATGATTTGGCTATTGATATCTTGACTCCTAACTCAGCGATCCCTTCTTGGGTACTCTTTGCTATACCTCTCCTTTCCTAGAACGAACGAGATCATCGCCTAGGAGAGCGTAGTCCGAGAAGAAATTTTCCTCACAACTCAAATAAAAAAATCACGAAAAAAGAAAGAAAAGAACTAGTCGACCCCCTCAACTAAAGTTTGTGACTAATTCACATTGCCATTGAGAAGGGTTTCAGCTCTTCTCAAGAAGAAGCAAACTACGGCTCGAAAGGACTTGACTGCAAGGTTGGTCGTAGATCATGTTAGCGCTCTGATCTCCGACCTCCTAGGCACCAAGCAAAGGATTTACTTCGCTAACCAGCCCTTATCAGCTCAACCGAAGCATCTATTATAACAGAAGTGGAAAGGGCATACCTTGAATACAGATCGAGATTCACTCATTCCCTCTGGCACTGACTTAGGAAAGTACTTGCTGAAATGAAAGTACCAAGGAAAGAAGAGCTAAGAAGAGCGGGAAGATCTCTATGAAAGAGAAATTTAACAGCCTCGCTAGCCTAAGTAGTAAATAGGGGAGAAAATATAAGAACTAACAAAGGCAAGGGGGGTCGTAAATCAGAATTGAATAAAGGAATTCGTGTTTACTACTGATAGTGATAGCACCGAACTAGGCGGGGGAAGAGAACTAATTAAAGAAAGCCCTTTGAAAGCACATCTTTAGCCTGGCCCAAGTAAAGTAAGCCTAAAGAGCCCAAGCGATATAGGCGGCGATTGAGAAGCTTTTCCACACTTGAGCGGGCAGATCAATTAGAGCCCTTGCTAGACTCTCCCTCAGACCGGAATGCAATTGGCTTAAGAAAAGCACAAAACTGCCGACCGGGCAAGAGAACATATTTACAATTACAGGGAAGGATGACCGAAGACCATTATCAAAAGAGCGGAAAGGGCAGATCAGATCGATTCGCTAACAAAACAAGGACACTCGACTGATGCCACCATGTGTATGCACCTATCAACCGAAGCCCCTGGCCTGCCACTTGAAGGGACGCAGGGGAAGATATTTAACAAAGAAATCGATTAAGGGTGGTCGTAGATCAGTAAGAGAAGAAAACAGCGAAACTAAACTCACCCGAAAGGAAGTAAAAGAGCTGTTAAAGCTTCAGTATGAGTATATATTATTATACTCGCTAAAAGCCTTTTAATAGGGAATAAAATGTTATCCTTTGATCTCCTTTACTGAACCATATTCAAAAACAAATACATGGAAACCAACCAAAATGTCAGAAAGAGTCAAGATTTGTTAACTCTTCTGAGAGACGAAGAAAGTAGTCTTAAGAGGAAAGGTTTGATGGATAAATTAGTAAAAATAGTGGATTCTCTTTGGGAAACAAAAGACCCTTATAAGGACCTAACGCCCAAAAGGAAATTGCAAGAAGTGAAAAAGGAACTTTTGAACTCTACCTTTCACTTTTCCTCGATGTACCGTTCTTGGATTCCTAAATTAAACAAACCGGAGCAGCTACGACCTATAACTCAACCAAACCAAGATGATCGGTTAGTGATGGATGCCCTTTCTCACTTACTGAATATAGTTTTTGAGGATCTCTTTTTGCCCCATTCCCACGGATTTCGAAAAGGAAGAGGACCACTTCTTTTTGGAAATGCAAAACTGGGGACCAATTGATAGACTAAAGCAGATATTGTTAAGTGTTTTGATAACATTGATCATAAGATCTTAATCTCCGTTCTACAAGACTCTTTAGGTGAGACTACTCAAACCAAACGAAAGGAATACCGCAAGGAAGCCCCCTTTCCCCCGTGCTTATGAATCTCTTTTTACACCAATTAGATATCAAAATGGATTCCTTTATACAACAAGCGGAAGGGGAAATCGGTTACGTTCGGTATGCGGATGACATGCTCATTGCTATCAAAAGCGGAAAGAATTCCGAAGCACTTTATCACAGGTTTAGGAAGTTCTTTCAAGAAGCCTTACAAAAGATCAAGCTTGAGGAAACTTCCGTAGAAAGAATCCGGGAAAGACCTAAAAAAAGACTTGTTTTTTTAGGCTTAGTTGTCTCAAGGAAAAAAAGGGAACCTTGAAACTAGGGCCCCCCGGAAGAAGAAGTTCAATTTGGAGCAAGCGAAAATGGACAAAAAGAAAACGCTATCCGCCTTTCTACGAATTCTATTATCCTTAATCAAAGTACGGATAGCCTTCGCTTTCACTTGCACAGAACAGCGTAGCCAAGCGGAAATTCTTAGGTACTTTAATAACCTTATCCGAATTAGAGCGAACGAATTTCTCCAAGCATTTTTTTATGCAAAAGCATCCTCAAAAAGAGAGGAAAATCGCTTTCTACTCGAATCAACTTCCTCGCCTAGTTAAGAAATATCAATTGAAAATGCAGACAAAAGCACGGCTCTTTGTAGAAGAACAAGGCCGAAAGGGGAGAGAACAGAATTCTCATAAATTTGTTAAAATGCAGATTTGTTTGTCTGTTACGGGGTTGCCTGATACGTTCTCCCTATGCCGCCCCCGGTAATCCCTGAGAAACTTAAAGAGTGGACGCATATGGTTACAAGGGCGGTATAGTTTGTGTTCCGTGGAGGGTAGAAACTTCTGGTTTTTGTTTTTGTTTTGTGGTTTTTGTCAAATGTAGGTAGTTTTTCCTGGTCCCTTTATTCGTCTAGTAATCCGTTTTGGGACAGCCTGGCATGGGGGAAGTGGGTGACTGTCTTCCTCCTTTCGGTCTGTCTCCTTCTATTCAGTGTGTTGCTGACTGTCTTCCTTTTTCTCAGCCACTGGACTTTATAGTGGGCAGCAGTCTGATTCTCATCATTTTCCTGTCAGTGGGAAAGCGGTTTTTGCAGACGAAAAAGAAATAGCTGTTGTTGTTGTGGGCCCTCCGAGGTCGAACCTCTCCGGGTCCGGGCCTAGAAGCTCAGGCTGATAGTCCCCATATTCCCTCCGAGTCTCGGGACTCTTCGGGATTGGCTCTGTTATTATTCCGCGGTGAAAACAGAAGAGAGGTGTTGATTGGTTCTATCTACCCTGGGGCCCAACCTCCCTTCATTGGTTGACTGGACATCCCCCGTTTCGCCCCATCCTCACTCTAATGGAACGCCCGGAATAACCAGAGGTGCGTGGTTGTTGTGCCTTTACTTTCTTCACCGAGGGCGCGCATTAGTAGGGAACCTTGTTTATCCAATTGGCATTAGTACGTGTGGCAAGTGCTTCTGCCTTAGCCTGTTCCCGAGCGGGAGGTACGCTTGGCCCCCAGTTACATTGCCTTTTTCTATCTTTCTGGTTGAAAAATAAAGTTGTGTATCCAGGCTGACAAGTCGTGGAACCGGTCCTTGTGGTGGGGGGCGAGCAAAAGATAGCGGGCTTGTGTTGGAAGCGAACAAGCGGGTGACCGAATCACCAACCAAACTAGACATTTGGTAATTAGGAGCTTCTCTTCATAACGGGGATGATGCTTCGAGCTTCTGGGCCTCGTGAACCAAAGTGGAATTTCGTGATCCGAGTGTAGGGCGAGTAGCTACCACGTCCCGGCGAGGGTCTGACCCGATTCTTGCCACTCTTGCGAAAATCTTAGTACGCTTCAGCCTTAACGGTGGCATACTAGGGGGGGAGAATAAATTTGCCGCGCAGCCACACTGGTGCGGACTGCTTCTGCCTTTTTTCTAGCGGTCTGCTCTACTTGACTTGACTTTTCCCTTTCAATTGAAGTCAGTCTTAAGAGTAGGAGGGAATCCCTTCTCTGAATCGTTTTTTTTTAAGGGTCGCCGTGGAGATGGGGGGCACGGCTGGATTGAATCCTTCACTTTCTTCAATCCCTAAAAGTTAAGTCATCGACAACCCTTTCTTTTTTTTTCCAGGTATACCCGCGGCCTAAATTTTCCGGCGGACACAACAATTTAAGGCAGTCTCGATGATATCAGTGTTCAATAAATTCACTTCGGGAAAACCTGAGTGCAGAGTATCCCCAATAAGAAATAGTAACTTAGACAATGCGGGACCTTCCTCATCGAGAGAACCCGCACCTGAAGTCAGAAGTAACAAGAATAAGACCGAAGAAGAGATGATACGTAAGCTAAAATCAATCTATATCAACAGGATTTCAGCTAAAGTAGCATCTCGGAGATGGCGAAACCCCATTTTGCAAGAACGGGGGGACGTAAATAATATTCTGGGAACGGAGTTTTGGAACCGGCAACGGCAATCATTTATTCCCAGCCTGTGGAGACCTCTGGAAACCCCTATTTTTCAATTACCAGAAAGGGTTAAAAAGATGCTAGAAAATCGACAGCACTTCAAGGCAGGAAGCAAAATGATCAGAACTTCGCCAGAAAACGAGCTGGGACTGGGAAATGCAAAAAATCATTCTTCGAGGATCAAAGCCTTCTCACTAACCGAAGGTCTCACGTATTCCTACTTAAAAGACACACGGTTCGTTCTCCTGCTTTGCCTACTCATTCATAGGGTTTACTGCTTGGTGGGCTTATACCCCGATTGAGATAGTAGAAATACCAGGACCCAGTTGTTTGAAACCTTGGTTGGTAGATCTAGTAAGGGCAAAAATGGACGCTTTGCAAAGGGTGGTCGTAGATCAGCGGTAACAGAATCTTCTTTTCCAGATCCGATTCAATCTGGAGCAACAGACGCCCTTACACAGAGAGAACCATTCGACCCGCGAGGAACACTTCCGGAACCAAAGCCAAAGGAAGTCATGATGGAAAGTCAAGGTAAGAAGGTACTTTCCGTTATGGTTGGTGCTATTCTTCTAGTACTAATCTTAAATGAGTCAGCTGCCCAATTCGGAGAGCTGACTTAGATGAGGAACTAATTCCACCTTTGGTTCTCAGTCACTCTTTTTGTGGTTTGCTCTCGCTCTTTCTGTCTTTCTTTTTGTGGTGTGCTCCAGCTAGTGTTCTTTCTTTGTTCTTTGCCTGAAGAATGAAAAAAGTCGTCCCTTTCTTTCTTGGTTGGCAAAACCCAACCAGAATCGATCCTTCTTCTTCCTTCATTTCCATTGGGAGAAAAGGAAATTTCATCGGGAGAGCACGAACAAAAAACAAGCTCTCTTCCCCTCCTTTCCCTTTTTGTCTTTTTTTGGGGTAAGGGAGTCAAAAAAAAGAGATAAAAGAAAAAGCTTTATGATAAAAAAGCTACAAAGGAATTTCGAAGTGTCGTCACCTGAACTTTCCTTAATGATTGAAGCAGTCCTGAAAGATTTTGGTAAAGACCATTACGCACTGTCCTATGAGGAATTGCAAGCATTGCAGGAAGCTATATTGAACAAATCGTATAAGTTTTCTGCCTCCGAAATGGAATCCTCTAAACTGCCTATTTTCATAAGACCGAAAGACGCACTGGTTCAGCACGCCCTTGGGACTTTACTAAATCATAAATTTCGTGCCCTTAATCTGAATGGATATCATTCTTCCTTTTTTGCTGATAAAAATTCCTTCTTTAATACAATAGTGGGGTAAGGTCGAGCGCCTTCTAATGGTTGACTTAGCCGAATCGGTCAATCTAATTTCCCAAAGGGACCTCCTCTCTAAAATAGAACAAATTGTAAAAGACCCGTACATCGTGAAATTGATTTCATCATTCTCGGATTTGCCCATGATAACCGTTGGATATCCAATGAACTCAAAAGGAGAAAAGATTGTGCATTCCCCATGTAAGAATCTGCCTAACAAATCTCCTTCTAAATGACTTTGACAGACGCTTGTTGGACAAATTTCCAACGCTAGTACATGCCAGATTCTACGATGAGGTATTTGTTCCTATCTTCTCAAAGAATGATGAAAGCAATTTCACTAAGGAGAAATTATAGGCACTTTTAACAGAATGCAAACTATATCATGGACTACTTTTCATATTACCTAAAGGTGGCAAAGCACTAAAATATGAAAAAAACGGGAGAAAGATATCCGTCAAAGAAAACGGGGCTATTCAATATACGCCAGAGGAGGCAGATGGTTCGTAAAAAGTAACAATCTTTTCTTTTTTTTTTTTTTTCTGTTTTATTCTTTTTGTGGCTGTCTTTCTAGAATCGTCCAAGGAATAGAACTACGTGTGACTTGATCCCGTAAGGAGCAAGGGGTACGTAGGCAGCCAGAGAATCCTGGTCCAGTTCTTCCCTTTTGGGGAAACTAAACCACTAGAATAGATAGATTAATCGTTTTTTCATTGATTTAGTAAGAGTAGGTGCGCCCTCGAGAGTTGGTTCGTGAATGGCCGACTTTTAGTGCTTAAAAATTTTGGAGTTCCTTCGTATTCGTATTCCCCGAACTGCGGTCAGTCTGGGTGAAATTCCGGGGCCTCGGGCTTTCATTTTGAGGAAACAAGATGCTAAGCAGAATTTCTGGGCAGATAGGCAGTGTGACTCTCCCACCACTCAGAGAGAGAGATTGGCCTATGCCGTTGAAGTTATGCCGAATTCAGAATTACCAAAATCTACTGATGAACAGGATTCAAACTAGAATTCCAGTCGAGTATGAATGGGTTTTGGTACCTGCTTTATGTGGTGATTGTGGTGTGTTATCGGGCACAAACAAACCTGAGAATTGTAAGGCTGCGAAGAATAAATCCAAGGGTCCCAAAGAGCTCTCAAAATATCTCCAATCCAACAGAAAAAGTTCAGGTGGGGACTGCAGTTTCTGATCAACTTGTCGATGTGATCATTCGACGAAGGCAGTACTATTCCAGGAGGAAGATAATTTCACAAAAAAGGTAACAGGTTTGATGTGCTGGGCTTAGTGGAGGATGAAGAGTATGTGGCAGAGGTTGCAGGGCAGAAGGATCTTTTTTTTCGGGCATTGATTTCTTCCTGCATAGCATCTCTCCAGCAAGAATGATTGGAGGCTTCAGCAAATGATTCAGGTTCATGAGAAGATTGAACTGACATGAGGTAAGCTCGCTGTTTTGGGGAAAACGATTCATAAGAGAAGACAAAAATCCTTTAACGGGATAAGAAACTTGAGAGGATCGACGAACCTGAGAGAGGGATCCAGAATCTGAGGAAGCGACTGGAAGGGAAGCAACTGGGCTAGACTGCTGATCTTCTGGAGTAGTCTGAGCCTGGGAAAGAGAAAGTAATCGCCGACGAGAAGAAAGATGCTGTGCCGGGTGACTGGAATCCTCTGAGGTCAGCTGAACAGGCTGACAATCGGCAGAAGATGCTGGGCAAAGCTGCTGGCCTGAAGAGTGAGGCTGATCCGTAACATCAACTGCAGAAGAATGAGGTTCGAGTTGATGAACAGGAGAAGGCCACAATACATCTCCATTACCATTCTCCCCCGGGGCTGATTAATTAGGTTAAGGAAAATATGAGGCGACCTCATTAAAGAGAACATTCAAGGATACATCGAGTCTCTTGGATTTCACGTCATAGCATCTATACCCGGACTGAACATATCCAAGAAAGACACAAGTGGTTGCCTTGGGGACAATTTTTCGCTTAACTGCGCAGGAATATGAACAAAACAAGTGCATCCAAACACTCGCAAATGCCTATAGGATGGTGCTGCCCCAGTAAGAAGTTCGTGAGGTGCCGCTGCAGCTTATTCCCTCTCTCTTCCCCCCCAAAAAAGGCGAGAGATGTCCCGTCCCTTCTTTATGCACATCCATATACATAGCCAGACACAAAGGTGTAAAATCCGGTCAAAATCTGCGGTTCTTTAAGTTCATTCACTGTAGGTTCTCTTACTTGCTCTAGTGGCTGGCAAACGCCAACCGAGAGGGGAGAACGAATGGCTCAGGAATCGACCGGTTCCGAGCGGACTCGTGGAGCTGCTGCTTGGATTATCGTAGAATAAGAGGAGCCGTCTTAGGAAATTACTTAACTTAAAAGACAGATGCCGCCGCTGCGAGGCGAGGGAGCAACTTGTCTGGTCTTGCGGTGCACTCACTCCTGTTACGAGAATGAAATGACGCCCCAGCTCGACTCGAGACCAAGACTCCACTCCTTACAACTCGCACCAATAGCGGCACTGAGCGGCCGGAGATTGATTGAAAAGGCAGCCCAGCCGCCCCTCCCCCCCCCCTAGCCGCTTACCTACTCGTGCTCGTAGCTCGATCGGAGGTCAAGAGTAGAGTGTGGTCCGGCGGAAAAACAGAAGTCGTCCGTATCAAGTGATACGTGAATTGCTCAGTAGTGCTTCGCCACTACCGTAGCTGGCGGAAATAGCTTAATGGTAGAGCATAGCCTTGCCAAGGCTGAGGTTGAGGGTTCAAGTCCCTCCTTCCGCTCCTGGCTTCGTCGTTTAGTGGTAACGAGTGGAGTAGGCAGCGAGTGGAGTGCATAAGCCCCTATAGGGGCGAGCAGCAAGCAGCCCCTTGTCTTGTATAGGGCGTTAAGCACCTATCTTACTAATAAGTTGAAAGGGGCAAGCCAAAACCTACTCCTAACAAGTTGCTGGCTTTTCAGCCGTTGCGCGCTAGCGCGCTTCTGTTTTTCAGCAGGCTTCTTCAAATATCCCATAAAGTAGGGGTTCTAACTAGTTGTAGCTAGCTAGCGCGCTAGCGTTTTCCCTTACTATACAAGGGGCTGCTAGTTGTAGCGCGCAGTGTACTAGTGAATAGGAAAAGCGGATTGAGATTACTAATGACGGATGGAGGTTGAGGATAGAACATGTTCGGTGCCTCGCCCTTGTCTCCTTCACCGGAGACTGCAAATGATGGGAATCCTCTCGATAAAGAGCATAGGCATCGCCTCTCGATCCAATCCGTCTTCCCTGGCCTCCCCAACACACTCTTGATACGAAATCAACCTCCCGCCATAGAGAAGAGATCTAAAGTCTGGGTCCCCTCGATCACCCTTCCCTTGAACCTGAACTGGTCGAGAGAGATGAACCCGCACCACATTTTAGAACCTTCGAACCGAAACCCCCAACTAGAGATGGAATTCCAGAACCTAAACAACTCAGTTGAGAGCTCCGTGACCGGTTCAAGGGAAGGTCACCAATGATTGATAGGCCATTCCCCCCCCCCTATCCGTCTCTTGATCCCTCATTCCACTAATCCGTTGTTACTGATTCATTCAAGGCATAGACTCCCCACTTCTTTGTTTTGTCTTATTAGCGCAGGTGTTCGTCAACGATGAAAGCCGCTGAACTTAAGACTCGAGTTGAGAAAGAGGGCTAGGTTGCTCGTAGATCTTAAGCAGGCTGATTGTAAATCAGGTTGCTCGTAGATCTTAAGAGGATGGGCTTTCAGGGACTGGGGAAGATGGGTGGATTATAGAGCTAGGGGCAGATAGATCGAAGGTTTGTCCATTGGGATTGGGCATGGACGAGCCTCGACTGGGCCAGCATTGATGAAAAAATTACAAAAGAAAAATATCTCCCATCGCACCATTCACCGGTGTAGGATTAAAGATCAGGTCCAGGATTCGAGTCAAATCGACCTTCCCTCTCATCTCAGGGTGAGGCAAGGAATTCAATCAAATGTTCGTTGTTCAATATCTCGGCTGCTCAAGAAGTTGGACTAGCTGCTCCTCCGACCCGGAGTGGATTCTAGGGGAAGGGCAGAGCCTCACCTTGCAGTAGGAAGGTGTTCGTTGCTGGGACGGGTTCAGACTGAAGGGAGGAGGAATTCAATACGGAGATCTTACTGGGGATTTTTCACTGGCTAGGGCTTTCGAATCAAAGCATGGGCATCTGCAACTAAGAGGGAGCAGTAGATCGTCGATTGAAGAGCCAGGTCAGTCAACTTCTATGGGGACTTCTATTGATTATTGATTCGACTAGAGGGACTCCTAGCAGCAAACTTGTATGAAGGGGCCCCATGGAGACGCAGGAGATGCGGGAGCCGCCAGCCGGATCGACCAATAAATGATAGGCCAGAGGGATGGGCTCATTCGACTAATCAGTGATCCCTGGGCCTACCTAACACAGAGATGTCCCTGAAATAGGGGATTGGTTGATCGGAAAGCTCAGGCACCAGCAGCCCGCGTTTCCGACCCGAAAATAATTGAAAATGAAACAAGAATCTGTGTTCACTATCTATGGAGTGGAGTGACTATCCGTGATCTACGACCACCCTATCTCCCCCTTTTTTTCCTTTTTATTCCCTTTTCTTGTATTGTTTATTATGATTGATCTGTAGTTCAAGGGCACTCTTCCTAATCCGAGTTTGAGATAGAATAAGACCCAGACGTAGAGTCCCGGGTTTTTTATTTCTCTTTCTTTTCCTTCTGGCCTTACCTTTAAATAAGGGGTTCTTCTCTTTCCCCACGAGGGAAAGCCCTTTCCATATGGAGTAGTGCATCTCTGTCTTGAAAGCCCGCCCTACAGATAGGAGTTCCTATCTCTACTGCCTATCCAACCCGAAGACTCTTATTCGTGGTGGAGTGCTTCGAGTAGGATCCGATCCCTTCCCAGCAGTCAAACTCCTTCCTGACCCGGCTCACCTGCCTCTGAAGCTGGACTGCCTTTATAGAGGAGGCTGCCCGAGGAATCGAAAAGTTTGAAGTGGGATGTGGAATGTGATTGGTTGGTGATGGATGGTGGTTATGAAATCGGTTCGGGATCATCTTGCATCTAGATCTGTATCCGCACTTAGCTCTGCTGTTGAGGCGGGAGAGAACAAGAGATGGGGTTTGTTTCATTGAAAAATAAATGCCTCTCTATGACCGACACTAGTTTTAGGCGGCGTCTTGAACTCCGGGACCGCACTCTGAATGTCGGCCTCAAGTTCCTCGGCTAGGCAACTACTAATCCTTCTT
>QWCI01000945.1_pt1 | contig 16636 bp, 13 predicted proteins | sample 1972541 | NCBI WGS metagenome assembly QWCI01 (sample SAMN09866712, study PRJNA288562) | Human oral metagenome isolate term3_saliva, whole genome shotgun sequencing... | isolation source: mouth | host: Homo sapiens | place: USA: California | reverse complement strand
ATTGAAATTATCGATTATGATACATATAAAAGATTAAATTATGATTCAGTATTCAAAGACTATCATAATGATTCTTATCGAATATATGGGAAGATAGTGAAAGGCAACTCCTATGCGAGAATTGCTTGGTCAAGTGACCTATTACAGCCTCAGTTCATGGAAGTATTCCCAAAGATATTTGCTATAGGAATTGATCAAGATTTTGCTATCTATGATTTTGACTTGAAACGTAGAGTAATGTATTTAGACTTAGACTTTCTTTTTTGTGAAATGGCTATATTTGAAAAGAAAATACTTATAGCTACTGAGTTAGAAGTTATCGTTATAGATACACAGAAATATAAAGTTATAGATACGATTCCATTACAAGATATATACAATAAAATGAAAATTAATTGTGGTGAAGTTGAAATCTATTGTATGGATAATTCTTTTAAAAAATGCCACATTGGCAATAATTAAGATACTAAAGGTTCACTTTCTTTTAAAAGAAAACTTTGTCTCATCTTTATTACACAAATAACATGATATTAAACTTCTAGGAGTAGTTATTCTTCTCTTTTAAGACGAATATATGATTTATGGAAGATCCTTCATTATTATATTTATCATCTTTGGTTTGTTTAATAGAATCAGTAGTAATTACTACAGCATTCTCGATGTCAAAAGGAATAAAACTACTTGGCATTTTCCTGCTTTATTCTATACCTCTTTATTATTTATTATTTACAAGAAGTTATGGGGGTACTGGACTCGTTTGGTGGTTTTATCTATTATGTTTTAATTCCTTATACATATTACTACTATTGTTTTATTTAACATATTGTATTTTTAAAAAGATAAAATCTAAGATATAGACAATTTCTATCCTCGTTATTATAGTGAGAAAATATGAAGAAAATAGTATACTTAATAATTATCTTCTCGCTAGTTAGTTGTATAATACCTTATGTCCATAAAGTAAAGCTAACAGATGAAGAGTTGAGTTGGATAACTCATTACAAGATAAATGATAGTATCTATTATGTTTCAAATACTGACGATACAGATACTTTGATAGTAAAAGATATTCAAATCTGGAATCCTAAAAATACGTTTCCATTTGACCCCGAGGGACATAATTGGATAGAAGTGGGGCATGAATATGATGGTATTGCAAGTGTTGATATGACTTTGTTGCATTCTATCGACACTTTCCTAATAAGTTTTGAGATAAAAAGAGATGACGAAAGTGGCCCTCTAAAAAGCAGTTGCAACTTTTGCGAATGGAGTTGGATAGCTATCCCAATGCATCCTAAAACCCTAGAAATAAGGAAGCGAAAATACAAGGATTGTATTTCTGTAGATATTAAGCAAATGGATAGAAATGAAGGAGATCAACCAGTTATAGGTCTTAAACAAGTAATATGGAATAAAGACAAAGGACTCTTACAATATTCTTTGAAGAACGGAATTTCCTATACACTTAAAGAATAAATAGATAGATTGGAGAGCATTTATGGGGGCTATGGAGATTCAATATATTTACATACAACGATGCCAGCACTAAAGGGCGTTGATGTAAGTAGCTTCATGGTATGTAAAAATACAGGGTACGCGAAAGACTCGTACCATGTTTATTATCCGTTATGGGTTGTTTGTGAGGATGCTATGGACTTTGGTGGATGTTATTTTAAGGACTATATTATGGAAGATGTCTCTTCAGAGTCGTTTATATATATAGGGCGAGGATATGCTACTGATGGCTATAAATTATTTAAAGAAGGTAAAGAGGTGAATAACCTTACAATTAAGTGACAGGAAAATTAGTCTGTTTCTAGAATTATACTCTCAAAACAAAATTGGCTTGTAAGTAGCTTATATACGTGAATGAGTTTAGGTTTTAGCAGAATAATTGAAAAATAAGGGGAATATCTTTATGGATGTTCCTCTTATTTGTTTCTTCTCAATCTTATGCCTAATTCTTTAAAGGCTTAAAATTCATTCTTTTGAAAATAGTCTTGACTCTTTGTTTATCCATAGTATTATCTGTTAGATATTATTGAAAGTGGAATTTCTCATTAGGGGTTCAGTCTTTTTTATTTTCTTTGTTTCAATGTAAAGAACACTTATAAACATGAGGAGGGATACATATTTCCTCAGATGCGGTATGTACTCAATTTGTCGTAATATAGAAGGTTGTAGCAGAAGTGATAAGAAAATGAGATATGACTCTTTTGCTATTTTTCCATAAGATAGTAGATATTGTTGTTACAAATGTTCAGATTCTTATTGCCTATTCCCTTATGAAGGTGTTATACACTACAATAAATGTTTACAGGAAAAAGTTGTTTCATTGCTTTTTCAGAATCCTCGGAGTAAAAAGTGGGGCAAAAAGTGGGGCAGTCAACCTGCTTCCTTGTTGAAAGCGAGTGCAAAGTTATGAATAATTATTGAGACTGCAAAATATTTAAAAGAGAAATTTCATAAGAAATGATTTTCTTTATGATTGGGGTGTATTTCGTGTGCTTTATATAGGATTTTTCATGGCATTCTTACATGTCTCGAGCAAGACAAGGGGTGTATTTCGTGTGCTTTATATAGGATTTTTCATGCTATTCTTACATGTCTCAAGCAAAACAAGGGGTGTATACCATGTGCTCTATATAGGAATTTTAATGGCATTCTTACATGTCTCGAGTAAAACAAGGGGTGGATTCCATGTGCTTTATATAGGATTTTTAATGCCATTCTTACGTGCATAAAACAAAGGAGGGGGTATATTTAATGCGCGTTAGGGAGTAATTTTAATGCCATTCTTACGTGCATAAAGCAAAGTGATAACACAAAGACTTTCATAAAGCGGACTTCATAAACACAATTACACCTTAGACAAAAACCATTCTCTAAGTGAACTATTCTGAATCATTTTATGATAGATCCCTCTTTCTCTAACAACAAACGATGCTCACAAACACAACAAACAATGCTCACAAACACAACGAACGATGCTCACAAACACGACATACCGTATGGTGATGCACAATCTATAACGTGGGCTATGAGCTCAAACACAGGAACAACACACAGCAGATACTACAGTGAGGAAGAGGCTTCAAAAGGAAAAGAGCTTTTGTTAAACAAAAAATGATTGCTATGTCTTTACTATATAAGGTATTGACTTGAAATACTTTCGTTATTAACAACACGCTCGATGGTGTGGGCAAACATATCAGCAACTGATATTTGTTTTACTTTTGAACAGCGAGCTGTGTAAGGAATAGAGTCCGTGAAAACTATCTCCTCCAATGCTGAAGCCTCAACACGTTCAGTAGCAGGACCACTCATCACACAGTGTGAAGCGATGGCACGAACACTCTTTGCGCCAGCCTCCTTCATAATGTCTGCTGCCTTGGTGATGGTACCTGCCGTATCAACCATATCATCAACGATGATGACATTCTTATCTTTCACGTCACCGATAATCTGCATCGTGTCAATAACATTGGCACGTGCACGGGTCTTGTTACACAGAACCAGCGGACAACCCAGATACTTTGCGTATGTATTGGCACGTTTTGAACCACCCACATCAGGACTGGCGATAACGAGATCCTTCAAGTGTAAGCTCTGCACATACGGCAGAAGAACACCACTTGCATAGAGGTGATCAACAGGAACATTGAAGAAACCTTGGATCTGATCAGCATGAAGATCCATCGTCATGAGGCGGTCGATACCTGCTACACTCAGCAAATCAGCTACCAGTTTAGCGCCGATGCTCACACGTGGTTTGTCTTTACGATCCTGACGAGCCCATCCAAAGTAAGGCATTACGGCGATGATGTGCCGTGCAGAAGCACGCTTTGCAGCATCAATCATCAGGAGAAGCTCCATTAGGTTGTCAGAGTTTGGGAAGGTACTCTGCACAAGGAACACGTCTTTACCACGGATACTCTGCTCATAAGAGACAACGAACTCACCATCAGAGAAGCGCGTCATCACAAGATTACCAAGTGGACAGCCAAGGCTGGCACAGATTTTCTCAGCAAGGTATCTCGTCTTTGTTCCGGAGAATACCAAAAAAGAGTTGTTTTCACTCATTTCTTTTAGTTCTTTTTTATTGATAAGGTATGATCTTTATTGCAAATAAATGGTATCACGAAGCAGCTCGAAAATCCTGCAATAAGCCGACTTTTCAAGTACCACCTGATGATGAAAAAAACGGAATAGAGTACAAATAAAGCGGGAGATAACAACCCTTCGAGACATGGCAACGTGCCCATTTCTCCCCGAAGAACATTCTTTTATCCTTGTCTTCTTCCACAAAAACCGCGGACTTAGTCATAATGACCAGTTTCATGCTTTACTTTATTTGTATTGCAAAGGTAGAGATTATTTCCCAATTCAGCAAATTTTTCCTTATATTTGCACCATGAAAATAAATCCATTAACTTATGCCGAGCTCTCCCGACCAATGTATATACTGGAAGAGCAACGACTCCGAGAAAACCTGAAGCTGATCAGTAACGTAGCGAAAGAGGCTGATGTAGAGATTATTCTGGCGTTCAAGGCGTACGCTCTGTGGCGTACTTTCCCTGTTTTCCGTGAGTTTATCAGTGCCACAACGGCTTCATCACTTTATGAAGCCCGACTTGGATACGAGGAGTTCGGCGCACCCACACATACTTTTTCACCTGGTTATACCGACTATGAGATTGATGACATCGCCCGTTGTTCGTCGCATCTTGTCTTCAATTCGCTCACACAATATGGGCGTTATCACGTCCGTGCACGATTGGAGAATGAGCATCTGAGCATCGGACTGCGTGTCAATCCGGAGTATTCGGAGGTTGAAACACTCATTTATAATCCTTGTGCACCGGGTACAAGGTTTGGTATTTCGAGTGATAAACTACCCACTACGTTGCCAGATGACGTTGAGGGCTTCCACATACACTGTCACTGCGAGAACGGGAGTGATGCTTTCGAGCGCACATTGGAGCATATTGAGGAGAAATTCAGCCCATGGTTCCGCCAATTGAAGTGGATAAACTTCGGTGGAGGACATCTTATGACGCGTAAAGACTATGATGTCCCACGCCTCATCCGCACCCTTAAGGGCTTCCACAAGCGTTATCCATGGTTGAAAGTGATACTTGAACCAGGCAGCGCATTCGCTTGGCAGACGGGTCCACTGGTCGCTCAGGTGCTCGATATAGTAGAAGATCACGGCATACATACAGCCATTCTCAACGTAAGCTTCAGTTGTCACATGCCCGATTGTCTTGAGATGCCTTACTACCCCACCATCCGTAACGCCCGACTGGCTGATGAAGACGGCACCGCACAGGGGCCTTACACCTATCGGCTCGGTGCCAACAGCTGTCTGAGTGGCGACTGGATGGGGTCTTGGACCTTTGATCATGACCTTGAGATTGGGGAGAATATCATCTTCGAAGACATGCTTCATTACACCACAGTGAAGACAACTATGTTCAACGGCATCACCCATCCTTCCATAGCTCTGCTCCATACGGATAACGAACTGGAGATACTTAGGGAATACACCTACGAGGATTACCGCGACAGAATGGACTAATGGCACGCTCTTTGCTATATTTTTATCGAGAAAAACAATAACAAAGGAGAAGAAAATATATGGCATTTATAGACTATTATAAGATATTAGGCGTTGACAAAAACATCTCTCAGAAAGACATTCGGTCGGCTTACAGGAAGCGCGCAAAGCAGTTTCACCCCGACCTTCACCCCAATGACCCTAAGGCAAAGGCAAAGTTCCAGGCGTTAAGTGAGGCTTTCGAGGTGCTTAACGACCCAGAGAAACGAGCAAAATACGATAAATATGGTGAGCAATGGCGCAATGCTGATGCTTACGAACAGGCTGGAGGATTCGGCGGAGGAGCAGCCGGCGGAGGCGGCGGAAGTCCGTTTGAAGGCTTCGACTTCAACAGTTTCGGCGGCGGAGGCGGTGGTTTCAGCAGCTTCTTCCAGGACTTATTCGGTGGCGGAAGGCGTCGTTCACAGGGCTTTAGCACTGGTCAGGCATACGGCAGACCGAACCCTGGGCAGATGGAAGCTACTGTTGGCATCGACATGTACACGGCTCTTCTGGGCGGTGAAGTGGTCATCCAGCTCTCAACGGGTCAGAAACTGAAACTGAAAGTAAAACCTCTGACACAGGGCGGAACGAAGGTTCGCTTGCGTGGAAAGGGTTACGACCGTGGCGATGGTACCTTTGGCGACCTCATCATCACGTATAACGTGAAACTGCCCGATCATCTTTCTGACCATCAGAAGGAACTCCTGGAGCAGATGAGAAGGGAGGGATAAGCCCGTTTATCGTAGACTGATAACGAGTTGTCTGCCTGCCAACACGGCAAGAAAGCCTAACGCCAATGAGGCGAAAACATACAAGGCGGAGGTGGTAAAACCATCTCCGCCTTTTATTATACCTACATTTTCGTTCATGAACGTAGAGAAAGTGGTGAATCCACCACAGAATCCTGTTGTCAGAAGAAGGCGCACTGCAGGACTGATTCCCCCGTTATCGCTTGGCAATGAGGCGAAGATCCCAATCAGAAAACAGCCCAACACGTTCACAACCATCGTCCCTAAAGGGAACGAACCTGCAATGGCAAGCTGCACATACTTGGATATTACCATGCGAAGGCTGCCACCTACGAAACTCCCAACACCTACTAAAAGAATATCTTTAAACATTGTTCTATGATTTTTCCTGTTGTTCTGGACAAGCGGGACAGCTCCCGTCGTCGTCCGACTATACGCACTGTTGTGTCCTCTCCTACCCTACTTCTTTCTCCAATCGCTTCATCTGTCATGCCGCACGAAGACGCATCTCAGCTCAAGAAACGGGCTCGATAGCTTACTATGAAATAACCTTACAGTTTTCAAACGCAAATCTCTTCTCCAATCATCTGTTTCCTTTCAAAAACGCCTTTGTAACCTTCTCTTCATCAATCAGTTACAGATAGGCTCGTAAAAGACGCCCTTTTACCTTTCAAAAGGGCGTCTTTTACACGTCAAAAGGGCACCTTTTACATTGCAAAAGGTGCCCTTTTAAGATGCAAAAGGATATGTATTGCCATCCCATCCATGATTTTTCCTTACATTCAAGGCACCCAATCTTAGAACACAAGGTTGAATCCGAACCTTATTCCGTTCTTCGATATGCCCGGCATGTGTGTGTATGTGAGGCGTCGAACATAATCAACCTCCAGACATTTGAAGATGTTATGCACCCCCACCACAAGCTCCAGGTAAGGGTCACGGGTCATGATGTTTGTCCCTTCAGGGAACTTATACAGTTCAGGGTCATTGATATTCTTCGGCAAGTAAGGGTTGTTCTTGTCCGTCAAGTGGCCCCACATACCCTTGAAAGCAAAGTATTCACGCCACTTCAGCTTCTTTATCAGTGGCAAACGGTTGAAGAGTTTTCCCTCCAAGTCCCATGCAAGATTGAACTGTGCATAACGGTCGTTGAGGAATTCCAGGCTCTCCATGAGGTTGAAAGTCTCAAGATGCTCAAAGTAAGAGGTGTTCACCGGTGGCGTAATGAGGAACGGGAACGGCACTTTGTTCCATTGTGCACCTGCCTGCAGACGTGTGTCAACATGTCCCCAGCTGCCCAACCAGAAACGTTTATACACTGAGACCTCCGTGAGATTGGTGTTGAAATCACTTCCAAGGAAGTTCTGTATGCCCATAGTGTGGGTTATCTTGAACTCAGGAGCATCGAGATTCACAGCCATTCGTTGCTGTTTCGAGTTGACATAAGACTGTCCCGGACGGTAATCAAGCCCGACGATCAACTCCGTCATGCGCACTTTATCCACCAGAGAACCGTCCATCTTCTCATAGATGAGCTTCCCTGTCGGCACATTACTCTCCGTTCTCAGCTCCACACTGGTAGCCAATCCGTAGTCAGTCTCCCACATGAAGTTCAGCTTCTGTCGGTTGATGAACGACATCTTCTCCACTTTCACGGGTCGGAAGGTCATGAAGATGTTGTCTTTATTGTGTACAAGATACTTGTCTGAAGGCGATTCCACATCCTTATTCGACTCAAATGAGAGCGTACGGATAGGGAATTCAATCGGCTGATACTCTGGTTTATTGAACGAATAAGTCACCTTCGCATCGTAATAGCTACGGTGTGACTTCGTTCCATAGGCATAATAACCTTCAAAGAACCAGTGTGGATTGAACTTCGCAGTGGTTCTTGCCGATGCACGCAGACGTATACCGTCGACGAAGTTCTTGGAGATGAATGTGTTAACCGGTCCTATATCCACCTTACTTGGCGTCTTCTCCGATCCTGTTTCGACGAAGTTTTCAATCAAAGCCTTCGATGCAAACATGATCCATTTGAAGTGTTTTGTCTTCGACATGTTCTTGATGAAGGAGTCCATACCAGCCTCACTCTTTGTCAGTTTGGTTGTTCTGTGGTCTGCCCAGAAGTCATTATCGCGCATCTTGGCAGCTGCATCATACGTGATCTTGGCCTTTCCCTTGAAGAGTTTGTCTGCTATCGGAGCGAAAGCATAGTTGGTCAGCCCCGTTGTTCGTATGACAATGGCATGCTGAAGGAAGTCGGTCACCTTGAGTTCGGCAACCATATTGTCCGTTGTCAATGCCCATTCCCCATTCGGGAGCTTGGTATATTCCTGCTGGAACTTCATGGCATCAACGAAGTTTACACCCGTATTGGCAGGCAACTGCATGTCACATCGCTTCACGTGCAACGAACTATCGTTGAGCACATACAGCTCACCCCGGAAACCAAAGTCCTGCTGATTGGCTGGCATAAACTGCAGTCGGATGCACTGATCTTGGTTCACGTAAACCGTATCATCGATATAAAAATGATAGAAAGAGATGGCTGTAGAGCCTATCGGAGAGGGGAATCGTTTCTGAAGTAGGTTAATCTGGTCATCATAAAGGTTGATATCTTTGAAGAGATCCTTCACAACCGTGTTCATCGCTTCGCCCGTTTGGATGAGTTTTGAGATACCTTTCGTTGATTGTCCAAGCACAATGTCCTTCTCATCACGTGGATCTTTGCGGTAAATGTGCTGTGTCAGCGTCTCATCAACAGATATCGGGAGGATGAGTTTATTGTTATACGGACATGTTTCTACCTGATCCAGGAGCCAAGGAGCTTTCTTAAACATGGATCCTTCGAGGTCATCTGGGGTCAGATTGTTGATAGCCATCGTCACCTTCTGGTACTTATCATACTGGTAGAAGTCGTGGTTCTCAAGGTGGGTCTGCTTCTTTGCCGCTATGACACGCCGCATCAGCTCCACCGCGGGATTGTCTTTTCGGGAATACTTATGCCTTCTTTTCGCCTTGACCACTACTCCTTGCAGCTGCTTCGAGTCGGGAACAAGTGAGACGTTCAGCGTCATTGGCGTACTGTCTGTAATCTTTATGCGGCGTGGTTTGTATCCCACTGATGTCACAGTGAGCTGCTCTCCAGCCTGACGGACTATGCTAAAGTGGCCTTCAGCATCACCTGATGCACCGATTTTCAGCCTCTGATAGAGTGCATTAGCGTACGGAATGCTGTCTCCTGTCTGTGAATCAATGACGTAACACTGCAGCATTGTACTGTCAACTACGGTTGGTTTCGACATTTCTTTCGCTAAAGAATCCATCAACTGCAGTAGAGAATCCTTCTCAATGGCTGCAGTATCTCCCTCAACAGTCATGGAGTCAATCCTCACGGGCAGCGTATCAGCCTTCACAATGACCGAGTCGAGTGGCTGCGCATGAAGAAAGACGGAGGAAAAGAGCAATACCAGACTCACTAATCCTAATGCTCTTCCCCCTCGCCTCTCAGAGAAATTTGAGAGAAATGATATGTTTTGTATCTTTAGTTTCGAATGTATATTCATCTTGTAGTTTAGTTTTAGAATGTGTGGAGGGCTGATATTCTGTCATCCTTTAGTCTATTTCTTCATCAGCCTCATAGCCTCCCATCTCCCTGATGGCATTCTTCAGCATCGTATACTGCTCAAAGAGATTGTTCACAGGCTCCTCTTCACGTGTGTAATCGTGCATCGGACTCTTCAGGAAGAAGCTCAGGAAGCGTTGTATACCGTATCTTCCGGCACGTGCAGCAAGGTCGGATAGCAACGATAAGTCGAGCAATAGCGGTGCTGCAAGGATGGAATCACGACACAGGAAGTTTATTTTTATCTGCATCGGGTAACCCATCCATCCGAAGATATCAATGTTATCCCATCCTTCTTTATTGTCATTACGTGGCGGATAGTAATTGATTCGTACCTTATGATAGATGTCTCCGTAGAGATCTGGTTGGTCATCTGCCTTACAGATGGTCTCCAGTGTTGAGAGTTTGCTCACCTCTTTGGTGTGGAAGTTAGCTGGTTCGTCGAGCACTAAGCCGTCTCTATTGCCGAGGATGTTGGTTGAGAACCATCCTGCCAAGCCCAGATTACGGGTCTTGATGATAGGTGCAAAGCCCGACTTCACGAGTGTCTGCCCTGTCTTGAAGTCCTTTCCAGCTATCGGCATACGTGTCTTCTCTGCCAGTTCCCACATCGCAGGGATGTCAACAGTGGTGTTTGGAGCACCCATAATGAAAGGACATCCCTCCTTCAAGGCGGCATAAGCGTAGCACATAGACGGTGCTATATGTTCCCGATCATCCACCTGCATAGCAGCTTCGAGCATTGCGAGGGTCTTGTGATGGCGTTCATCATAAGGCACATAGATCTCTGTTGATGCTGCCCAGATGACCACTACCCTCTCACATCCGTGTGTTTCTTTGAACTGACGGATGTCTTCCCGCAGCTGCTCCACCATGTCCCAGCGTGTCTTACACTGTTTGACATTGTCGCCATCGAGGCGTTTTGCGTAGTTTTTATCGAACGCTGCCTTCAAAGGTTTGATGCTTTCAAGCTCCTCACGTACGGGTTCTATGTCCTTAGCCTTCAACACTTCGGCATAAACAGTAGCCTGATAGGCGTTCTGTGGATATACATCCCATGTGCCAAAGACAATGTCCTTGAGGTCAGCCAAGGGCACAATGTCTTTGTAATGCAGGTATTTCTTGTCTGATCCGCGCCCAACACGGATCTTATCGTATTGGGTCATGGAGCCAATAGGCTTCGTCAGACCCTTCCTTGTCATCAAAACTCCAGTCATAAAGGTTGTTGCTACGGCGCCACAACCAACGACCATGATACCTAATTTGCCTTTTGCAGGCTTTACGTTCGTATTCTCCATTTTTCGGATTTATGTAGTATCTTATAACGGTTCAAAGGCTATTATATTGCTTTTCAGCCGTTTATTCTTTCTTCCAATTTATCTTTTACAACCAATAATTCGGACAAATCATGGATGATCATGTCTGCTATGCAGTCGGATGGTTCGTCATCTGTCCATCCTTCTCCTTTTATCCATACGGTCTGGCAGCCTATGCTGTGTGCCGGAAGGATGTCCTTTGTATAGCTGTCTCCCACAACTACCGCATCACTGGGGCTCACGCCTAATGTCTCTGCAGCCCGTTGGAAGATGTCAGGGTCGGGTTTCCGGACACCAACGACGGCACTCTCGGTCACAGTTTGGAAAAGATTGGACAATCCGAACTCCTTTAATACGACAGACATGTTGCCATAAAAGTTGGTGACTAAGCCTAATCTGTGCTGCTGTTTGAGCTGTTGAAGCACATGTTTGTTTGCTTCTATGGTTATTTTCACCTTATTATATAGGTCTGCCAACAGGCGTGTTTGCATCTGTCTTGCCGTTTCTGCATCAACATTCAACCATCCCTGTGCCGACAGATAATCAAATTCTATCTGCAGTTTTGTCTCTAACATCTGTCGGAAGGTATATTCTTTCTTTATGATGGGTTGCTTTCCTAATGTCCTTTCAGCATGCACATAGGCTTCACGGAACTGTGCTTCACTAACGGGGATGGCTTGTCTTTCATAGCCATGCCACAGCATTTTCCCCCAATGGCAGCCTCCTGTGTCGAGTGTTCCACCAAAGTCGAAGAGGAAAACCACGCTCTTCTCTCTGTACGTTGCTCCTTTTTTAGAACTGGAAAGGAGCCTGTTGAGTTCCTCCCGACAGAGTGCTTCGTGCTTCTTATGCATATAAACATAAGCCAGATTGAGCAGGGTTACTTCCACAAGGAGGTACACCCACGGACAATTCAGCAGACAAGTGACATAGACAAGGATACCTCTGCAATTGAAAGTCAGCAGGTTGGTGAAGGGCATCAAGGGTCTGCTCCCAGCAAGGAAGCGGTCTTTGAGGTCCTGTGGCACCTGTTCAATACTCCCATAGCGGGCTAACAATGCTTTGTGAAAGCACTGAAAGTCGGGCGTGCGATGCTCCTGACTCTTGCAGTAATGCTGGTAATTGAAGTGGAAAGCACGGTCCCAAAAGACGTCTTTCTTCCCTTTCAAGCTCTCCACAATGGCGTGTTCTTTCTCGTAAGAGTCCAACTCCGACCCTGCTCTTCCTTTGAGAAAATAAAGGTGAATCTGCCTGTAATAGTCGCTCAAGGAGCATTGTGGCGAATGGGAAAGGAAGCCTGCCAGGGCTGCTAATGCCAGTCCCCACAGTCCCCATGACATCGTTGTGCCGGGTATGGGTTGGTGCCATATACGCAGAACGATGGCAAGATAGATGGCAACGAACCACACATCACCGGCGAAACCATCCAGACAACGTCCCTTCATGGAGCGTTGATTGGTGAGTCGGGCAAGCTGTCCGTCGGTGGAATCACAGAAGTTTGCCAGCATCAGGAGGATGATACCTATTATATTATGTAGGGTATCGGTGAAGTAAAACATCACTCCTGCACCCACACCAAGGAAGATGGAGAGTATCGTTACGGCGTTCGGAGTGACACCAAGGCGGCGCCATAACAGGGCAAAAGCCAGTCCGATGGGGCGTGTGAAGTACACATCCAACCACTCTTCCGTATCTTCCGACTTGAAAGAGGCATGGAGAAGGGTGCAGAAAGAGGAGAGGGAGTCTACCTTATAGCCACTTCCTGTCTCGCTCTTCTCCTCTCTCTGCGTGGAGAGGGGAGTGAGATGCTCTGTTGATGATGGTTTATTTGTATCTTTTGTCATTGTCTTATTCGGCGTATACCCTTATGTTTTAAGGGTTGAGGATGTGTCTTTTATCCTCCATTGGCTTTTATTTTGGCGATTGAGGGCTATATAAATTGCCTTTAACAGACGGGGTTACGAGTAGTCTGCAGTCGCCTTCCGTCCTCCTATCCGTACATCCTTTCTTCTTAAAAGGACTTGGGACGACTTTTTCTTATGCCATCCTCTCCCAGGCACATCACCATCTCTTCCCTACATCTTGAGAAGCTGGGCCAGTCGTTAAAGTCGATGATGACATACGTGCCATTGCTCTTGACGATGGCATCACCCCCATAAACGGGCGTTTGAAGCAGACGGGAGAGGTGTTCAGCGTCCTGCTTCAACTGTTCCATGGAGAAGGGATAATGCTGTGCTGTGCCGTTGAGGGCTTCGTCACCGAACTTCGTTTCGCCGTCGTCCGTAGGATAATAACAACGGAAAAAGTCGGCTCCTTCCACACCATAGAACTTCACAAGGTCGCCTGTCACATGTGCCTGGACGATGATATCGGTAACACCTCGCTGCCGAAGTTCGATCTTTGCCTGTGCTAAGGCTTCTTCATCCTTGCAGAAACGAACATCATCCTTACTCTGTGCAGCCCCGTCGCCACGTTTCACCCAGTAGCCATCGGCTCCCGCATCGGGTGGAAGTGGAAGATGATGCATCTGCATCACCTTATTTATATTGCTCCTTCGGCAGGCTCTGACACCTGCTGTGGGGTTGACAACCGTCACGCCAGCAGCCTCAAGGGTTGACAACCAGCTTAACGCTGCCTCACTGCGTGCCATGGAATAAACCGTCTTTGTCGACGCAGGAAGCTGATAACCTGCCGTTATCTCTTCCTCACTGACAATCGGTGCACCGCCTAACTGTCGGCTCAATGCCTGCAGAACGGCGAAGTCTTTGTCCACGGAATGGGGCGAAAAGCACTGTGCCCGTTGTATCAACAGGCACCGACAGCACCGTGATTCAGCCTTTCGGATGTCGGAGGCATGGTCAATGTCGAACACATGGGTCAGCGGATAGGCTTCAATCTGCAGCCCTTCTGCCACCAAAGCACGCTGGAAATTGCGCATGCGGTGCTCTCCCCGTGCTATGCAAGCATCCAGAACGGTGAGCGTACGGGGTGTTAACCCGTAGATGCCGGCTGAGATGTACCGACTGTCTGGCTGTGGTGTGTCGTAATATCCCGTGACTTTCATCTGCTCGTCAACGCCCACATAGAGGGGTTTCTCGTCGTCTATGTAATCCGTTACACCCATCAGTGCATCCACGCCCTCGGCTGTCTTGCCACTGAACGTGCGGACATAACGGGCAAATTCATGCTCATCAAAGATGGTGTCAACGGTGGTCAGCACGAAGGATTCGTCACCTTCACCAATGGTTTCGGGGCTTCCACACCCTCCGCACGCAGGCGTGAACCGTCGCCTGCAGCTATGATTGCGAACTTCACTTGCCTTTCTCTTACGTTTAATGTGTTCTATAATCCAGATGCAAAGATAGGAAAATATTGGGAATAAACAGTATTTTTGAGTCTTTTGCTGCCGCTGCTCTACTAAACAATCTATTACGTTCGCCGTTCCGCTCACTGCTTTTGCTTTCTCCCCTCTACCTGTTATAAAACCAGCATTGACCACCGTCTGTCAGACGCAGGAGAACCATAAATGTAAAAAGAATTGGTAGTAGGCTTTTCAATTGGTGCTCTTTTGCATTGTAAAAGACGCCCTTTTGCATTGTAAAACATGCCCTTTTACACGGTAAAACATGCCCTTTTGCATTGCAAAAGACGCCCTTTTACGAGCCTCTTTGTAACCCTTTGTATCTGAATAGGTTACAAAGGCAATTTTCAACGATTTCGGTTCGTTTTGCAGATATGAGCCTTTCACATTTTGTAAGATTATTTCTAACCATACTAACCAACCCCATCACCGCCAGCCCAAAGAACAGAGAGGGAGATAAACAGCTGAGAACGCTAAGGCTAGGGAGCTGATACCTGGGGATTGGGAAGCTAGGTACGTCTTTTACTTCTTGCTCGTATCTTTCTCTGTACACACTTTCCTTTTCTGAAAAAGAGGACGGAAGAAGACCTTCTATAGTCTTAACTATCTCTTGATTTTTACCTATAATTTAATTAAATTAGTGTATAAATTTGCAAGTTTGTAACTTTTTCATTACCTTTGCAGCGAATTTCAGGATTATGTTGCGGTATTCCTATCTGAACAAACCGCTCATCTTTAATGTGCATTCTTTATCGAAACCACTATAAATAATGCAACATTAGCTAAAAGAACGATTCATAAACAAAACTTAGTTATAGATATAAATATTAATAAATAATGAAACGAAAAGAAAAGAAGAAGGCTTATATTGAGCCTCAAATCATGATGTATGCCTTGGCTGGAGAGTGTCCAATTTTGGCTGGTAGTCCTCCTATTAGTACAAATCCAACTGTAGTTCCTCCTACAGAGGACGATGAGGATACAGACCTCGTACCTGAGAATTAAGTTGGAAGAGTTTTCTATTTTAAAGTAAAAAACAAACAAATTATCCATTCATGAAGTTTAATAAAATTCGCAAGTGCTATGCTGGACGCAAATCAACAGCGGCACTCACGTTTGCATGTCTTAGTGGATTGACAGCCTTAGGGTTGACAGCCTGCTCAGATAATGAACTTGATTCGACTAACAGTGGCCAGAATGGCGCTGCCGTAACATTCCAGGTTACAACTGCAGACAAGCAGGCTCAGCAGGCAGCAAAGGCTAATCCAGCCTTGGCGATGACCCGTGCAGGATTCGCAGAGCAGCTGAAGATGCAGGGATTGACACCTGAAGACCTTGCTACACGCAAGATTGATATTCCTGGAAACAGTAAGTATTGCCTCATAGAGAGTACTCGCGCTAAAGTTACCACAACAGCAACTCTTGGTAAGTTCTCTACTATCGCTTATCGTGGTACTTCTGCAGCAAGCATCAGCACAACTCCGTGGTTCTATAATGCAGAAACAAATGCAAACGGTACACTCGCAAATACTCAGCTATGGTCATGGAGCGAGCCATACGCACGTTTCTATGCTGTTTATCCACAGGTTACAACTACTGACCACAGGCTAACACTTGCTCCATCAAGCAACACTTCAACTCCATACGTGAACATTGAGGTTGAACCAACTGTACAGAATCAGAAAGATTTGATGACTGCTTGTTCTGGAACAACACCTATTCAATATACTACGTTTGGGACGGCACCTGCTGTTCCTTTGCAGTTCCAACATGCAATGACAGCTATTCGCTTCAAAATTGGCGACCGCTTATCAGGCTTTCATCATATTACAAAGATTGAGATTATTAACGCAAAGAGCAAAGGTAAGTTCACTTTACCTTCATCAGTACAGGCTACTACTGGTGCATCTTTCAACAGTGCATGGTCTGATGTTAGCACTCCTGCTACCTTCACTCTCGATGATATCAATGTTAGCACAG
>QWCI01000565.1_pt1 | contig 16637 bp, 13 predicted proteins | sample 1972541 | NCBI WGS metagenome assembly QWCI01 (sample SAMN09866712, study PRJNA288562) | Human oral metagenome isolate term3_saliva, whole genome shotgun sequencing... | isolation source: mouth | host: Homo sapiens | place: USA: California | reverse complement strand
GCCTCATTCGGATGCTCCGTATCCTTGTTATAGTAGTCATCTCTGTATAGAAACATCACAATATCCGCATCCTGTTCAATCGCTCCCGACTCACGAAGGTCGGAAAGCATGGGACGGTGATCCGGTCTTTGCTCCACTGCACGAGACAACTGAGAGAGAGCAATCACAGGGCAGTCCAGCTCTCTTGCCAAGGCTTTTAGGGAACGGGAAATTTCGGAAATTTCCTGCTGCCTGTTCTCGGAGGAGCGCTTTCCCTTCTCGCCACTCATTAGCTGCAAGTAATCAATCATCACAAGAGAGAGCCCTGACTCCAGCTTTCTTTTTCGACACTTTCCTCGAAGCTCGCTGACCGTAATTCCCGGTGTATCATCAATGAAAACATTGGCTTTGGACAGCCTGTCTACCCCTTCAATCAGATCTCCCCACTCTTCATCCGTAAGGGTTCCTTTTCTAAGCTTATCCGCTTCAATCTGCGTTTCAAGGGAAAGAACACGGTTAGCAAGCTGTTCCTTAGACATTTCCAAGGAGAAAATCATAACCGGTTCGTGTTTCTTCACTCCTACATAGTCCAGAATGTTCAATACAAAAGCCGTCTTACCCATAGATGGTCTTGCCGCAATCAAAATCAGGTCGGATTTCTGAAATCCCGCAGTTCGATAGTCCAGATCCAAGAAGCCCGATGCAATACCGGTAATGGCGTTTTTCTGCCTGGAAGCCTCTTCTACTTTACGAAGTACATTCATAGCGACTTCCGATATTGGAACAAACTCTCTGCTGTTTCGCTCCAAAAGCAGATTAAAAATCTTCTTTTCTGCCGATTCCAATATAGTTTCCAGCTCATCTTCGCCTTTATAGCACATATCGGCGATTTCTTCGTTCGTACGAATCATGGCACGAAGAACAGACTTGGAACGAACCATTTCAGCGTATATGCGAATATTGGCCACACTGGGCACATCCATTGCCAGGTTCTTTAAGGTCTCCAAGGATACAAACTCTGCGGGAATATCTTTTTTCCCCTTTAATTTATCCTGTAAACTCACAAAATCAATGGCGATACCGTCTCTTGCCATTTCTTTCATTGTGGCAAAGAGCAGTTGATACTGCCTGCTGTAAAAATCTTCCGGTCTGAGTATCTCCAGTGCTACGAGCACGGCATCTCCATCCCTTATCATGGCGCCGATTACGCTGGATTCCGCCTCCTTAGAGTGGGGGACGGTGCGTAAAAGCAGCCTCTCATCCTGTTCTGCCATGCTCTACTCCGGCTGCACACTAACATGAAGGCAAGCCTCCACATCCTTATGCAGCTTTACCTTAATATCATAGCCCCCGAAATTCTTCATGGGCACATCCAGTTCCATTTTCTTCTTATCAATCGAAATATCGTACTGCTTCTTCAGCTCTTCCTGTACTTCCTTTGTGGAAATAGAGCCGAAAGCTCTTCCGTCCTTGCCCGCCTTCATATGGAAAACAAGCTTTACTTCTTCCACTTTTTTCTTTAATTCCTGCGCTTCTTCCAGCTTCTCTTCCGCTATTTTCTCCGCATTTTGCAACTGCAACTTCAATGTATTCAGATTTTTTGCATCCGCTAAAACGCCAACCTTGGTAGGAATGATGAAATTTCTTCCGTAGCCCTCGCTAACCTCGACAATCTCCCCTTTTTTTCCTAAACTCTTTACATCTTTTAACAAAATCACCTTCATTACGCTACTTCTCCTTCTATAATCATTTCATCAATAGCTTCCTTAACCTTCTTGATGCATTCTTCCACTTCCATACCTTGCATCTGCGCACCGGCAACAGTGCGATGTCCACCTCCTCCCAGCTTTTCCATAAGTACCTGTACATTCATTTCGTCAATAGAACGGGCAGAGATAAATACGGTATCTTCCACCTTGGTCATAACCACGCTCGCTTTAATGCCTCGAATATTCAAAAGCTCATTGGCAGCCTTGGCACAAAGCACGGTAGGACTGTCTTCTCCCTTCTTTCCCAAGGTGCTGATTGCATAGAAGTCCCTATAAATGTCTGCTCTGCCGATTGCATCCGCTTTAGCCTGATAGTCGCTGAAATCCTCCCGGAAGACCTTCCGGATTCGAGTAATATCCGCACCGCAGCGTCTTAAGTATGCCGCGACTTCAAAGGTTCGTACACCGGTCTGGTTCGTAAACTCTCTGGTATCAATCACAACTCCGCCGTACATACAATCCGCTTCCAGCGGTCTTGCCTTCACTCCGTCCTGAATGTACTGCATCATCTCGGCGATGAGCTCCGAAGCGGAGGATGCATAAGGTTCACAATAGCTTAAAACTGCCCCTTGAATCGTTTCCGAGCTTTGTCTGTGATGGTCGAATACAACCTTGGTCTTCACCATGTTGAGAAGTTCCGGCTCGTCTATGATAGAGGGTCTGTCACAGTCCACTACAACCAGCATGGTCGTGCTGTCCACCAGTCCCTTCGCCGTTTCTCCGTCAATAAACATATCTTCCGGATAGTCGGAATTATTTAAAAAGCGCTCCTTTAGAGGCAGGATAGTCGAGGTGACATTGTTCTGCACGATATAGGCTCTCTTATCCATGGCCGTAACCATACGATATACACCAACGGAGGATCCCAGACAATCCATATCTGCATTGCGGTGTCCCATGATGAGAACCCTGTCCTTCGACTCAATAAGCTCCTGAAAGGCTTGTGCCTTTACACGCGCTTTTACACGGGTTACTCTCTCCGTGCTCTGGCTCTTACCGCCGTAAAAGTTCAGCTTTTCCGGATTCTTTACGATGGCCTGATCGCCTCCTCGTCCTAGTGCCATATCCATAGCCGTTCTGGCATACTCATAGTTTTGGGTATAATCTCCTGCTCCGTATCCAATCCCCAAGCTGAGTGTCACCGCAAGCTCATTCCCCATATCCACTTCCTTGACCTCTTCCAAGATAGAGAAGCGGTCTTCCATCATTTTCTCTAAAGCGTTCTGCTTTAAAAGAAAGAAGTACTTATCCTTTTCAATTTTTTTAATCACACCGTTTGAAGAGCTGATATAGCGGTTGATTTTTCGGTCGATAAGAGCCATAAGTAAAGAGCGTCGCACCTCTTCGATCTGCTCCATAACATCCTCGTAATTATCAATGTAGGCGAGTCCCAAAACAACCCGTTCCTCATCAAGCTTTTGCTGTAACTCTACTTCCTCGGTCTCATCTCGAAGATAAACCGCAACAAGCTCCTCTTCCTCCGAAAGACCGCGCAGCGTTTCCGTTCCTTCATCCTCCAGCGCTTCCAGACGAATCAGGTCTATACAATATTTTCTTTCCATAAAGGAGGAGTGCAACTCCAGTACTGCTTCCTTCTCCTTTAGCATTTCCTTTTGCATATTCGGGAAAATATTGAAGATATTCCGCTCGACCTTTTCATCCCTTTGCAGGATTTTATGAAAGGCCTTATTCTCCCATAAAAGCTCTCCGTTTTCTCCGACAATACAATACGCTGTCGGCATTTCCTCAAAAAGTCTGGCTTTATTTTCATTTGCCCGCAGGGAAAAGTCTAAAAGAGCCGACATCAAGCGGGTTTTTCGACTTCGGTACAAAGATACTGCAAAGCAAAGATATACAATAGCACAGAAAAGAAGAATAAGCATAAACTTCAATTCTAAAAAGAAAGCCAAAAACAGAATCGGAAGCCATAATAGAGATAAGTAGAGGGGAGCTCGAAGATAGAGATCGATAATCCCCGGCATTATATTTCTTTTTTTCATGATTCCTCTTTCGTTGATTTTTGTAAAAATCGATCTGTTCGTCAATGATAAAGTTAAGTTAAAAAACAGGATCAGGCAAAGCAATTCCTTTATGCCGAATCGGCTGTTTAGTTCAAACAATAAGTCGGCGGAAGATGTAAAACCTGTAAAATACTTCTTCCCATACTCTGTTTCTTCCTATAAAGAAAGTCCTCATGATTATACTATTTCTTCCAAGATAGGTAAAGTTGCAAAGAATATTCCGATTGCTCTCTTTTTATTTTTTATCAACTGACAAAATCTTTACTATATCGAATATTCCCCTTCAAAAAGTTTACAGAAGTAAGGAAAAACAACTTATCCTTAAGATTTTCTTTATTGTATTATTTCTCTTCTCTAGTAAAATAAATCCAGTTTATAATTTTTTTGAATGAAATCATGTATGAGTTGAGGTTAAAATTATGAAGAAAATGAAACTGTTCTGCACTCTTGCATTGGCTATGAGTGTTGTGGCATCTATCCCCGCTATGGCAAACTGGAATAAAGGTCAGGGGGAAAATGACGGACGTTGGTGGTATGGATACGAAGACGGAAGTTATGCAAAATCCGGATGGGCTTGGCTTGATGGAGACAGAAATGGAGTTGCCGAGTGCTACTATTTTGATGATGCAGGTTGGGTATTAATGGATACCACTACTCCTGACGGTTACACGGTAAATGCCGACGGTGCATGGTATGTTGGCGACCCGGATAACGGAGTACAGGAAAAAGAAGTAGAAGTAAAACGCGAGAAGGCAGAGCAGGAAGCAATCGATAAGAAAAAGCCGAAGGTTGTCGTTCCCGAGAAGAAGAACGGCGTAATGAAGAATTACAAGCCAAGAGCAATTCAGGGAAATGGTGTAAAGCCAAAGGCAGGCGAAGTAAATGCTTCCGACTTTAACAGAGAGCACCAGAATGCAGACTAAGTAAAGAAGCCGATATAACCGGTTTATGTAAATATTTTTCCAAAAAAGAGCGGAGTTCTTCCCGCTCTTTTTTTTCTATGCAATCCGCTTGGTTAAGAAAAAGGAGGTCTCCAAGATTTTCTTTTTGCAATGCTTCCGCCAAGAGCTCTTCCGAAAGGACGACCCCCATCTCTAATGGCGGGGTAAAAAGAACCCGAAAAAGCTCTACGCGATGCACAACCTCCTCTATCGGCTTATGCAAAGCAGAAAGCCCAAACACTAAAACAGACAATTTTGTTTCTTTGGGAAGTTGCGGTTCTCTTTCATTATGCGCTTTCGCAGGTAAGTGTTTCGAGCCGTCCGCCTCCACCAAGATATAATCACAGTGCTTTTCCAATGTAGAAAAAAGAATCGGTGCCTTAGTAAGTTTTCCGTCCTTTCCTTTTACTCCGATACACAAAACCGGATGCCTCCGAAAGCCCTCATCCACCAAGCTAAGAATAGCTTCCTCGGAATCCGTCTCCTCTACAAGGATATTTTCACAATGGGAAAAGGGGAAGATATGGGTCGTCGTCGTGATCAAAACACTCCCTTTTTTTGATAAAATTAAAGAAAGAGCCTGAATCAAAGAAGTTTTTCCGCCGCTTCCTATAATCGAAATCACGCCCTTCGGAATCCGCTCCAAGAGGGATAAAAGAGCCTGCTCGGTTTCTTTATCTCCTTTACATAGCTGATTTATCATGCCGTAATCATCACATTGAAAGTCTACAATATCCTGTTTTGATAGATTTTTATATTGAATATTATTTTTCATCATTTACTTCCTTAATTTAATATTCCATTCAATTTATCTTCTTTTTCTTTTCAAAAAAAGGAAAGAATAAAGCGACTCTTTTTTCTCTCTATGGTACAATACCTTCATTGTGATGTTAAGTAAATCTATCTATGAATTTAAAAAGAAAGTTGGAACTAAAATGTTTGTATTTATCCGTGGTGCCGGAGATCTCGCAACAGGAATCTCTGCACGTCTCTATCGTGCAGGAATACAGGTTTGTCACAGTGAGTTGGCGATTCCTACTGCCGTTCGAAGAAATGTTGCTTTTTCCGAAGCAGTCCGCTTAGGAAAAACGGAGGTGGAAGGAATCAACGCAGTCTTGGCACGAACTCCGGAAGAGGTTTGGGCCGCCATAAAAGAAAAGAAAATTCCCGTAGTCATTGATTCCGGAAAGGAGATGCTAAAGCGTTTAAGGCCTGATGCGGTAGTGGATGCGATTTTAGCGAAGCACAATCTGGGGACGGAAATCACGGATGCAAAGGTCGTCATCGGTGTAGGCCCCGGCTTCACAGCCGGCAAAGACTGTCACGCGGTAGTCGAAACCAAGAGAGGACACAATCTGGGTAGAGTGATTCTCAATGGATCTGCAATCCCGAACACCGGTGTTCCGGGAATTATAGGAGGATACGGGATAGAACGGGTTCTTCGTGCGCCCTGTGATGGAATCATGGAAGAAACGCTTCCTCTGGGAAGTCTGGTGGAAAAAGGCGATGTCTGTGCAAGAGTCAGCGGGGAAGCGGTAATTACCTGTATTTCCGGACGATTAAGAGGGATGCTGCAAGAAGGCATCTCCGTGTATTCCGGCATGAAGGTCGGAGATGTGGATCCAAGAGGCGAAGCAGTGGAATATGAAAATATATCAGATAAGGCGAGAGCCATCGGCGGCGGGGTTTTAGAAGCCTTACTCCATTTTTCCAGCTGGGATTTAAAGTAAAACAGCATCGGTTTGACATAAAAAGGAGAAGAAAACATGGAAAGAGAAATACAAGAAGAAGTAGTAATTGACTTAGCTGAGCTTATTGCACTGTACTTACGAAAGGGGTTTTGGATTATCGGCATCAGTCTGCTTTTTGCGGGAGCCTTTGTAAAATTTAGAGCAATGCCCGAAGAGGAAACTTCAAAAAAAGACGGAAATGTACAGGAAGCCACTCTACAAGATAAAGATCTTAAGGAAGAAAAAGCACTGGAAGAAAAAGGCTTGACTGCAAACGAGCGTTATTATACCGCCCAAATAAAAAAAGAAAAGGAGAGACTGCTCTGGGAACAAGACAACTGGGAGAATTCTTATCTTTTTACTTTAGATCCGGACAAGGTATACGAAAGACAGATTGACCTCTATGTGAAGGTTCTTGATTCCGGTAATATCCCTTTCACGGAAGACTCCGGAGAAAAAATCGGTGATCGTGCGGAAAATGCGGAGCGGGCAGCTTTAACAGAGAATTACAGTTCTCTTTTTCAGTCGGGTAGCTTTTATGAATCGATTGCAGTCGCACAGGGCAGTATGAAAGCAAGTGACGTAGCGGATATTCTCTTTTTCCGTTCAAATGATGAAGCAGGAACCTTAAGTCTCTGCTTTACCGGGGCTAGTGAAGAAGATGTACAAAAGATGGGAGATGCCGCAGCAGAATATTGGTTAAATGCAGAAAATGGCATGCAGGAAAATGTAGCAAAGCATGATCTTCATCTGGTAAATGATAAAACTACTTTAGGAATGACCACACATTCTGTAAACCGTAATGCACTTATGCAGGAAAATGAATTAACAGGCTCTATGGAAAGCAGTATCCTTCGCCGACAGAATGAAAAAAAAGACAGTATCAATACTCGTATAAGAACCATTTCAGATTTGGAGAAGGCGAAGAAGGAACTTCCGAAGGCAGTGAACAATGCCACACAATCCTACAAAAAAATAATTCTGAAGCAGGCTGTCCTCGGTCTCTTCCTTGGCGGATTTCTCTCCGTTTTACTATTCACGCTACAGTACTTACTGGAAGCAAAGCTTCCGAAAGAAGAAGATCTGGAAAGCCTTTACGGCTTTACCGTCCTCGGAAGCAAAAAGCGCTATGGCAAAAAAGGCATTCTTCCTTCTCTTTCCGAAAAGCTCTCCGGAGACAAGGAGCGTGAAAAGGATGACGAGAACCTCCTTTCCCTGGCTAAAACCAATCTCTCCCTTCTTTTAAGAGAGAAGCAGACAGGAACAGATATCCTTTTTGTCGGGGAGGACAAGCAGCTCTGTGAAAAAACGGAGGACTTCATGGCATGTAATCATTCTCAATTTAATTGCAGTTATGCCTATAACATTTTCAAAAATGAAGAGAGTATAGAAAGACTCGGTGCCGCGCAAAATATCGTCTTTGTGGCAAAAGGAAAAAGTGAACTTCGTGTCATCCTAAACATGAAGAGACGATGTGAAAAGCTGGGCAAGAGCATCGCAGGATTGATTTTGTATTAAAGCAGTTTGCAAAAGGTTTTCCACTTCACTTATAGTTGTAGGGTAAAAACAACTTATGCACCTGTCCTAAGACAAGTGCATAAGTTGTTCTACTTTTGCTAAAGATTCTTCACTATCCACATCCCATAATTCAAATTCTCTCTCTGCGGGAAGCTTAATAATTTCCGACAAAGGTACTACACCATTCTTAAGAAGAAAACCTCCTCCATGGTCCCCCGTCAGATTCTTCAAAGCATCAAAATACTTTCTGGGGAAAATGACAGGATTCCCCCCCTCTTCCTGATAACTTAAGCGAATGACATTGTCCGGATGATTCGCAAATTCTTTAACCATTCGACAAAGGCTTTCCTTAGAAAGCAGAGGCTGATCTCCCGTCAAAAACATACAGCCCTGCCAGTTTTTTGCCTCCGGTGCCGATAAAGCAATCCGCACAGTATCACTTTGCTCCTCTTCGTTATGCATGATGCTCTGAAACTGATAGCTTATTGTCAACTCCTGTATCTTGGGATAACGAGTTACAACTAAGGGCTGTGCCAAAGTCAGGCTCAGTTTCTTTTCCTTATTTCCGCTTTCTTGAATGGTTTCTGAAAGGGAACCGACAGCACTCATTTCATAGAGAAGCTCGGAAAGATTTCGAAAACAGTAAGTAATCATTGCTTTTCCTGCAATCGGTTCAAGAAGTTTATTTCTCCCAAAGCGTCGACTATAGCCGGATGCCATAACCACAAAGCCCAAAGTCATCCTCTTCTTTCTTCTCTTCTCTTCCATTTTTTATCCCTCTATCTTCTACTCTTTTATCCGGATTTTCATTCGCTATAGTTCATTTATACGCTTTCCAAAGCATATCCGTAAATATCCGCTTTGTGCATTAGATGTGCTATAAAATCCGTCTCCCCTGAACAAACTTGGCCTTTAAATCAAACAGCTCTTTTTCCGTATAAAGGAGCATCTCCAAACGTTCCAGGAGAGTTTCCTTTCTCACGCCCTTTCTTTTTCGTTCAAATACAAGAATGTCCGCATCATACCCCGGAAGGAAAGAGCCTACTTTCCCGAAAAACTGTCCGCCGGAGAGGGTAGCCATATAAAAGGCTTCTTCCAAGTTTAAAGCGGAATCCTTTTCTTCCAGAAGACAGTTTCTCAGCTTGGAAGCCTGTATCGCATCGGTCATTGCACGGAACATGGATAGGTTTGCCCCGCCTGCCACATCCGTTCCGAGGCCAAGCTTTGCGCCTCTCTTTAAAAAATGTTTTACCGGAGAAACGCCGGATTGCAGATTGGTGTTGGACTGCGGACAATGGCAGATAAAGGTACCCCTCTGCATTAAAAGTTCCAATTCCTCTTCCTCTGTATGAACGCAATGCGCCATAACGGTACGATTCAAAAGACCATAGCGATCATAACTGTCTCCATAGTTTTTCGCATCAGGGCACAGTTTCTTTACCCATTCGATTTCCGCTTTATTTTCAGAAAGGTGGGACTGTAAAGGCAGATTCCTCTCTCTCATCAGTTTTCCCAGACCTTCCATGAGAGTATCCGAGCAGGTTGGCGTAAAACGCGGAGTAAGAATGGGATGACAGTGTTGGTAATCCTGTGGAATCTCCTCTAACCAGTTTACGGTGTTCTTTAAGGATTCTTCCGCACTATGCTCCGTCAGATAATCCGGAGAATTCCGGTCCATATTGACCTTTCCCACCATGGTATTAAGCCCCGTCTTCTCCAGTAAGTCCATAAGACAAAGTGTGGCATCTTTATGCAGAGTCGCAAAGATTACAGCTCTTGTAGTGGGGCTTTCCTTTAAGTCCTCCACAAAGTTCTCATAAGCCGCCTTAGCATAGTCTACATTCTCGTATTTTGCTTCCTCGGGGAAAGTGTTGATGTTTAACCAGTCTAAAAGCGGTAAATCCATCTTTGTTCCTCGATAGGCATACTGCGGAGCATGAAGATGTAAGTCCACCATGCCCGGAAGAATCAGATTTCCTCTGTAATCTTTTATTTCCAAAGAAGAAAGCTCTGCAGAAACATTCTCATAAGTAGCAATACATTTCCCGTCCTTTACATGAAGGTATGCATCTTCTTTGGTCTCAATATGTGCTGCATCAATACTGAAGCAGAGGTCTCCACGAATTAAATATTCCATTTTCCCTCCTATAGAAGAAATGCCGCAGGTTGCTCCTGCGACATTTCTTTAAAACTAAGACATTACCGCAGCATCGAAAATCCATCCGAAACCTAAGTATATTTTAGTCTATTTTTATTCCGTAGTGCAAAGTTTTTTTCTCTGAAACCTATCGTTACGACCGTCTCTAATATCCAAATAAAAGTTTAAATCAGGATATACTTTAAAATAAATACTATAGTCAGAACATACATCAGAGCACTGACCTTCTTGCCGTTTCCTGTTGCCAGATGGATAATGCTGTGGCTCATGATACCGAAAGAAATCCCTTCAGAAATGGAATAGGTAAATGCCATGGCGATGATACAGATAAATGCCGGAATTGCAGTAAGCATATCATTCCAATCCAGCTTTGCCACCTGCTGCATCATGAAGAAGCCTACAACAATGAGTGCCGGTGCAGTTGCAAAGGATGGAATTGCAAGAAATAACGGAGAGAAGAAAAGTGCAAGAAGGAAAAATCCTGCCACAACAATGGAGGTAAGACCTGTCTTTCCTCCTTCTGCAATACCGGATGCAGACTCTCCGAAAGTCGTAATCGTGGAGGTTCCAAGAATGGCGCCCACAGTTGTTCCGATAGCATCCGCAAGCAGTGCCCCCTTAATCCCGGGAAGCTTTCCTTCTTCATCCAGCATATCTGCTTTAGAAGCACAACCGATTAAAGTTCCCAAGGTATCAAATACGTCCACGAAAAGGAAGGCAAAAACAACAACCAAAAACTCCAGGCTCGCTACTTTCGAAAGATCCAGATGCATAAAGGTCGGCGCAACGGATGCAGGCATAGCAATGATGCCGCTTGGAATCAGGCTGTAAAATCCCGCCTCGGGATTAGGCTGATAGAGACCGACAAGCTGACAGAGAATACCGAGTAACCAAGTAATCACGATACCGAAGAGAATATTTCCTTTTACATTTTTTATAACCAAAACGGCTGTAATTAAAACACCGAGAATTGCCAAAACTACAGTAATCCCTTCCGAATTGAAGGTTCCGTTTACCAAAGAACTCTTGAAGGAGAATAAGGTTACAAGCGTTGCACCATCTACTACAACGTGCGCATTTTGTAAGCCTATAAAGGTTATGAACAGACCGAATCCCACGGAAACACCCAACTTCAAAGTAGGCGGGATGGCATTAAAGATTGCCTCACGAACATTCGTGAGAGATAAAATGATAAAGATAACGCCTTCTACAAAAACAGCAGCCAAAGCCATCTGCCAGCTATAGCCCATATTCAGGACCACCGTGTAAGCAAAGTAGGCGTTTAGGCCCATCCCTGCAGAAAGAACGAAGGGTAGATTTGCCAGAAGCGCCATCATGATACTGGCAATAGCTGAAGCTATGGCTGTTGCAGTGAATACAGCTCCTGCATCCATTCCGGCTGCAGAAAGAATTCTGGGATTCACTGCGAGAATGTAGGCCATCGTCATAAAGCTGGTAATGCCCGCTATGAACTCGGTCTTTGCATCAGTCTGATGTTCCTTGAGTTTGAAAAATTTTTCCATTTGTCGTCCCCCTAAAAAAGTAAATAGACAGTATATGAAAACCGACATAGACTTCACGACTTGTTCCTGTCGGGATTCAATGAGATTAAATAAAGTTCCTACATTATCCCCTGCTGCTCTCAAACTGAATTTTACCATATTCGTATAGAACGAATAACATGGCTATTTTACATCAAACAGAAAAAAAGGCTATGGTTTTTTCACATCCATTTCATTTTTATATTAACACTTGCTATAATTCTATTTTTTGAAATTTAACTTTTTCTCTAAAATTCTATTTTCTTTTCAATTATACATTATATATATTTAAGTATGGATTGCTGGATAAAAGGAGTCTTTTGTGTAATAATATATGGTAATTTATCAGACAGTCAACATTTTTGTGAAATATTGTGAGGTAGAATACCATGAACAGGAATCTCTACAGCAAGTTGTCTAAAGTTTGTTTAAAAGAAAGCTCCGCAGATCTTATTTTTAAGGATGCAAATATTTTCGATGTTTACACAGGCAGCTTTTACAGAGGAGATGTCGCTGTCAAACAAGGCTATATCGTCGGAATCGGACAAGGCTTCCGCGGAAACGAAATCGTGGATTGTAAAGGGAAATATCTTTTCCCGGGATTCATTGATGCACACCTGCACTTAGAATCCACTATGGTCTCCCCGAATGAACTCATCAGCGCTGCCGCACTTTGCGGCACAACAAGTTTTATCGTGGATCCGCACGAAGCCTGCAACGTCGCAGGAGCCGCCGGCATTGACTATATTTTACAGCAAAGTGAAAAGAGCCCCGCAAATGTCTATGTGATGCTCCCATCCTGTGTTCCATCCACAAATATAGATGATAACGGAGCAACTTTTCTCGCGAAAGATATGCATCCTTACTTGGAAAGCCCCCGGATTTTAGGCTTAGGGGAAGTCATGGATGCACAGAGTGTTCTCCGCATAAATCCCGAAATGTGGAATAAGTTGGAGAGCATGGATGGAAAAACCCTTGACGGTCATGCCCCATTTTTGGAAAAAGAGGCACTGCAGGCCTATGCACTCTCCGGAATTCGAACAGACCACGAAGCGGTTGATTTTCCCTATGCTTTAGAACAGGTACGATGCGGTATGCATGTGCACGTGCGGGAAGGCTCTGCAGCCAGAAATCTGGAAGCGATTGTAAAGGGGATACTCAGAGAACATATTGATACACGCAGTTTTTCCTTCTGCACGGATGATAAGCATATTGAAGATATACTGGAAGAAGGACATATAAGCCACTCCATCAGAAAGGCCATTGCTCTGGGGCTTCCCGTAAAAGATGCCTATCAAATGGCTAGCATCAATACCGCGAACTGCTATCATTTAGAGCATCTGGGTGCTATCAGCCCGGGAAAACAGGCGGATCTTGTTCTCCTTTCCGACCCGAAGAAGGTAGACATCCTTTCCGTTTATCACAAGGGAAAGCGCATAGAAAAAGAAGAGAAAATATTTATTCCACGCTGTCCGAAGGACTTGAAAAAAACCGTTCATTGCAGTCCTTTGAAGGCAGAGGATTTTCATCTTCCGGTGCTCCGAAGAATCAGCAATGTCATCGGAATCATGGAAGGACAGATTACAACCGAGCGTTTACAGGTTTCCTTCCGTCGCACTTCCAATTTTGACCCTACGGAATATCCGGAATACCAAAAAATTGCGGCAATCGAACGGCATCTTGGCAGTGGAAAGATGGCTGTGGCAATCTGTCATGGCTACAATATCCACCAAGGTGCAGTGGCCAGTTCCGTTTCCCACGATTCTCATAACATCATTGTGATAGGAGATTCCGACCTCAATATGAGTATTGCGGTAAATGAACTGATTCGCTCTCAGGGCGGATACACCGTAGTTTCTCATGGCAAGGTCTTTGAAACTCTTCCTCTTCCCATTATGGGACTGATGACCGATTGCGGATATGAAGAAGTGGGAAGAAGCCTTCGGAAGATGAAGAAAAAACTACACGAAATGGGCGTTCCTATTGGCATCGACCCCTTTATCACTCTTTCCTTTATGGCTCTGCCTGTGATCCCGGAAATTCGAATCACGCCAAGAGGAATCTGTCTTATAAAGGAAACTAAACCAAGATTAATCAAAAGCTGAGATAAGGAGATGTTACAGAAGCAATCTGCAACATCTCCTTTTTTTGATCGTGTTAAATAGATATATATCTTTTATCTATTCACTTATATTTTTTCACTTTTATTTATTCGCTTTTCTCTATAAGTCTTCCCTTTATTCTGATTTTACAATAATTATGCACAAATTTACGTGCTATAATATCGGAAGATTTAAGAATAATATAATCATTGTGAAGATATGGAAGAAGGAGGAGGAAGTATGAATTTTAAAGCGGAGCGTATCAACATCGCCCTCGCCGGAGGAATCATCGGAATTATTTCCGTAGCACTCGTGCTTATGGGTAATCCCGCTAACATGGGGTTCTGTCTGGCTTGTTTTATCCGAGATACGGCAGGAGGCTTAGGCTTACATAGAGCGGAGGCTGTACAGTATATCCGTCCGGAAATCATCGGACTTATCCTCGGAGCTATGGGGCTTTCCATGGCAAGAGGAGAATTCTCACCTCGTGGAGGCTCCTCTCCCATAACTCGTTTTTTCCTCGGTTTTTTTGTTATGATCGGTTGCCTGATGTTCTTAGGTTGCCCCTTCCGTATGGTTCTTCGTCTTGCAGGCGGAGATCTCAATGCCGTTGTAGGTCTTGTCGGATTTGTTGCAGGTATCGTAGTCGGCGTTTTCTTCTTAAAGAGAGGATATTCCTTAAGGAGAACCTATAAGCAGGGGCAGGGAGAGGGAATCATCCTTCCTTTGGCTCAGATAGCACTTCTTATTCTCGTTGTTGCCGCTCCGGCCTTTATCTTCTTTACCGCGGAAGGTCCGGGCGCAAAGCACGCCGCCATCATCATTTCTCTTGCAGGCGGACTCATCGTAGGTGCTTTGGCACAGTACACAAGACTTTGCATGGTCGGCGGATTCCGCGACATGATTCTATTCCGTGAGCCAAAGCTCTTAATCGGTTTCTGCATGATTTTTGTTACCGCTCTTATTGGAAACCTTGCATTAGGAAAGTTCAATCTAGGCTTTGTAGATCAGCCGGTTGCTCATAATGATGCTTTATGGAATTTCCTCGGCATGCTTCTTGCAGGCTTCGGTTGCTGCCTCCTCGGAGGTTGCCCTCTTCGCCAGATGGTTATGGCAGGAGAAGGAAATACGGATTCTGCCGTTACCTATCTCGGCCTCTTGGTCGGCGCAGCTTTCTGCCACAACTTTGGCCTTGCCGCATCCGGAAAAGGTCCGACTCCGAACGGCAAAGTTGCGGTAATCATCGGTCTTATTGTTTTATTCATCATCGCTGCAATAAATACATTTTCCAAAAAAGAGTCCGCAGGGACAGAGAGGAGCTAAAGATGATTGATGCAAGAGGGCTTTCTTGCCCACAGCCGGTTATTCTCATCAAAAACGCGGTAGATAAGAGCCACGAAGCGGAGTATACTCTTTTAACCGACAATATGGCCTGTGTGGAAAATGTTTCCCGCTATGCAAAGTCTGCACGAATACCGACGGAGAAATTGAGCAGGTTGTGGAGATTGTCGGAAAAGGCTATAAAATCTGCTATTCCGAGCTGGATTAGTATATCTGACTTCGATATTTCACGATTATTTTGTATAAATACCTATCTTTAAAAAACACAAGAAGAGCCATCGACGGATAAAACCGCCTGATGGCTCTTCTTGTTCAGAGGTAAAAATGACTATATATGAAAAAACAACTCAAAGATGAGTTATTCCCACCATGGTTTTTATCATGTTTTTCATCATGCTCCCTCGATACTTCCAGCTATTTATTCTTTCGACAAGGAAGAGAGGATATATAAGTCATTTTACTTCTTTTGTCCATAATAAGCATTTTTACCGTGCTTCCTAAAATAATGCTTATCCAAAATATAGCTTTCCATAGAAGAAGGGGAAATACCGTAAGCAAAAGGACCGTGGTTTTTTACCAGTATACCGGGAATGGCAAGTGGATCAAGCTGCAGCTTTTCAATACACTCCACAATGACTTTTCCGGTATTCTTTTCATAGTCTTTTTTCACTTCATCTTCTTTTAAGGCTCTGGTACAGGGAATATCTCCATAAAAATAGTCCGCATGCGTTGTGCCCATAGCCTTTATTGCTTTCCCGGCCTGAGCAAAGGACACGGCATAAGTGGAATGCGTGTGAACGATACCAAGAAGCTTCGGAAAACGACGATACAAAACAAGATGGGTCTCCGTATCGGAGGAAGGATTCCACTCTCCCTCCACCTTCTTTCCGCTCTCCACATCCAGTACCACCATATCTTCCGCCTTCAATCTATCATAGGCAATGCCGGAGGGCTTAATGACCATGTATCTTCTGTCTTCCGTAATTCCGCTTACGTTTCCCCATGTATAAATCACCACATTTTGTCTTTTTAACTCCAGATTTGCCTGAAAAACTTCTTCCTTTAAAGCTTCCAGCATTCGTTTGTCATGCCCCTTTTCCATAGTTTTCAAAAAAGGAATCTCCATAAATAATTCATCTGAAGATTCCTTTTTCTACATTTTCTCTTTTATTTTATAAGCTTAAATCGATTTTCAGATTTATCTTATTTGTAGTACTCGGTATACAACTTATTCCAGTGCTCTAAAACCTGGTCCTTGTTATTAATCAACCACTCTATGTCTCTATCTACCCACTTTACATCCTCATCCTTCGGAATGTACTTGTAGTCAATCTTTGCGTTCGGATTGGTCAGACGGATAGTTCCGAGAGCGTTTCCTCTTGCAGTCTGGCTCTCAGCAGACATAAGGAAGTTTACCATAGCCTTCGCAGCAGCCATATGCGGAGCACCCTTTACCACTGCACAACCGAAAGCAAAGTTGGAACTTCCGGATGCAGGATATACCAGCTTAATGTTCTCTGCACCACTCTTTAAGAGA